>Ga0315268_10009501_pt1 | contig 10084 bp, 17 predicted proteins | sample C1_top_MG_FD_204535 | JGI IMG/M metagenome (GOLD analysis project Ga0315268, IMG submission 204535) | Sediment microbial communities from Yellowstone Lake, YNP, Wyoming, USA - C1_top | ecosystem: Environmental > Aquatic > Freshwater > Lake > Sediment | place: USA: Wyoming | collected 2017-08-01 | reverse complement strand
CGCTACTATCTTTATCTTGCTTGCTTCGACATCAACCATGCAACCCGCAACTATCAATCTTGGAAATTTTTTAGCAAGCTCTTTTATTCTTGCTATCATCCTTTGCTCTGTCGGGCCTTTTACAATGCAAGTATTCAAGATGGCCATGTCTGCAATCTTTGGATTAGAAGTCACGATAAATCCTTGCCGCTCTAACAAGCCTTTCATTATCTCGCCATTGTTCTGGTTAGCGCTGCAGCCGTAATTCTCGAGATATATGTTTGTCATAATATATAATTAATTAGAAGAAAGGTTATAAAGCTTTTACTTTTTGTGTTTTAATGGCTCTAGATTTGCGTTGTTTATTCGGATCAGATTTAGAAAAAATTAAGGCTGAAAAAATAAATGAGCTGGAACTTGGAATGGTTGGCTTGCTTACAGTCGGGCATTTTTATGATGAAATACTAATGAAAATATTGCCTCAAGATAAAGATGTAAATGCTTATTCATATGAGATTAATGGAAAAACACTTAAAATTGAATTTTATAAGATTTAAAATGATAAGACAAGAAAGAAAACCAAGGGCTACAAAATACGGGGAATTTTATGCTTTGGTAGCAAATTATATAATTCAGACTATCCCCGTTGAAAATCAAAGGCCATATGCAGCTCAATTAATTAAAGAACTAAAGAAATATTCTTTAAAACCGCGACCAAAGGGCACACCTAGAAATGAAGGTTGTGTTCATGAACTAGAAGATATTGTCCTCTTTGATATTAGAGATCCAAAACATTTTGCAAGATTTATTAAGGAAGGTATTCACTTGATGTACCTAAAGCCAACAGCAAAAAGAGTTCTTGAAGCAATAATTAATGGAATTAAATCTTATCAATTTTAGAACTGCTTCATCGTCTGCTTCCTTATCTCATCTGCTATCTTGGCGTCTTTGTTTATGACAACCTTGATTTCTGTATCTTTTTCAAATACATTTTGGATTAACCAGTGCAGGTCTATTTGGTCGAGCATCTTGGACTTGTTTAATGCTTCATCAAGCTTCTTTTTCAAGTCTTCTGGAATATAAACCTGGATGACAAGGTCTGAAAAAACCATTATCTCTGAACTATCGGCACATTTTGCATTTGTCTTAACTCTCGCACCCATTTTTTTATATACATCAGAAGCCCATTTATCTGCAGCAGAGATTCCAGAACATAGCCTGAATGTCTTATGGCCTAGCTTTTTTATCTGCTCGTACCAATTATAATCAGCCCTGAAATAGAACAAAGGCTGCCATTCATGATTCTGGTGCACGCAAATTATTTGTTTTTCCTTTGACTTCATGACATAGTTCTTTTGCAAATAGTACAAGTACTTCTCCACATCGAACCATGTCTTGAAGATAAAAACACGGATAGAGTCCATGTTCTCATTGTCTAGCAAAGTGGCGCGCTGTTCTGAATAATAATTAACTCTGATCATTTCTGTCTGGTCATGTATCTCTTTAATCCATGTCAAGTTCAAGAGATAGCCTTCTTTTGATTTTATGAGTATTTTTTCTGCAAGCATTTGGGAGATCGCCTTGTAAACTGCTTGATATGTGACACCATTGCTGTACTTCTTTTTCACAAAGTTGTAAATCCGCCTTGCGCTTAGGGGCCAGTCATAGCTTAACACATTGATTATCTGGTCTTTTGTAGAACCGCTTATCGTTCTGTATGCAGCCAAGTCAGGATACATATCAAGCCAAAATAGATTTTGCTTATAAACTTTTTGTTACAAAAAAATAAACCAAAAAGTTGATAAAAATTACATAACAAACTACACAAATTACATAACTTCAAGAACAGGCACGCCTATCAAGCCTAACACATTGGCAAGGACTTGTTTTGTGGCCTGGACAAGTAAAATGCGTCGCTCTTTGATGCCCTTGTCAGCCTTGATTACAGGGCATGATTCATAGAAATCATTGAATTTTTGCGCTAAAGCATAGACATAGTTGCATAACAAGTAAGGCTTGAGCTGTTCCATGGCAGCATGAGAGATTTTTGGGAAGTTCGCAAGCTCTTTCACCAAAGCGAACTCTTTTTCATCTATCTTTTCATACTTCGGCACTTGTAATTTTTCCTTGCCGAGCTTGTTTAAAATGCTTGAAGCTCTTGCATGAACATACTGCAGATAAGGTGCGCTATTGCCCTCGAAATTCAGGGCTTCTTGCCAGTCAAAGACTATACTTTTATTTTCCTCTACTTTTGTCATGCCATAACGGATAGCACCTATTGCAACAGCCTTGGCAACTTTCTTCATGTCAACCTTGCCTTGGCGTTTTCTTTTCTTAATTTCTTTCTCTGCTTTTTCCATTGCTTCTTTGATAAAATCGCTGACAAGTATGACTTCGCCTTTTCTTGTTGACATTTTCTTTGCACCTTGTTTTGTGTTGAGCAAGACAAAAGAATAATGAACTATCTCAGGATACTGGTAGCCAAGAAGATGGAGAGATGCGCAAAGCTGCTTGAAGTAAAGTTTTTGATCCTCGCCCAAGACAATTATATTTGTCTTCGCTTTTTTCATCTTGTCTATTGTATAGGCTATGTCCCGCAAGATATATAGGCCCGTGCCATCGCTCCTTGTTAAAACTAATATCGGAGATTTCATCTCTTTCTCGAATTGCCATGACATATTGCTTTGGTCAAGAATATAGCGGCCTTCAACGTCTTTTTTCATTCTTTTTGTCTTTTCGAGCTTGTTTAGGATATCTTTTAATTTTCCTTTTTCCAAGTATGCAGACTCATAATCAAAGAAATCGTAATTAATCCCTAACATGCTTAATATCTCTATCTGGCCTTCTATTGCTGTCCTAACAAGTTTGTTCAGCTTTGCTTTCGTGTCTTTGTCATTATCCTCTATTTTTCTTAGAATCTCGAAGACTTGCTTTTCTGTTTCTGGCTCTTGCTCCATCTTTTCTGACATTGCCACATACAAGTTCAACAAATCATCAAAAGTTTCATTGCCCTCGCTTCCAAGGACAAGCAATGCCATCTGCTTGCTTACATCATTGACATAATAATGAACTTCTGTCTTATAGCCATGGAATTTCAGCAATCGCGCCAAAACATCGCCTATCAGCGCGTTCCTTATTCTGCCCACATGCGGGCTTGAGTTGGGGTTGATGCTTGTATGTTCTATAAGGGCATTGTCTTTTTGTTTTATATCAAGAGAGCCGTATTTTTCCTTTTCTTCGAGTATCTTGTTCACTGTCAGCTTGGTAAGATAAGAGTTATTTATGAAAAAGTTTATGTAGCCGCCAACTGCCTCTACTTTTTCAATTTCCTTGGGCAGCTTTGCTTTTATCTTGGCAGCCATTTCTTTTGCTATCGCATTAGGATTCTTTTTTTCTTTTCTGGCAAGAATGAAACACGCAAAGCTATAATCTCCAAACTCGGATTTGGGGATTTCTAGGACAATATCTACTTTCTTCAAGCCTGTTATCTTGGTTATTGCCTCTTTTATCTTGTTCTCGACTTCCATATTGGTAAAAAGGCAAAAAGGTTTATAAAGCTTATCGCATTTTTAGGGCTGTAAAAGGGGTTCAATGGCGATGGTGATGGAGATAGAACTAGATGAAAGGCCTCAAAAACCTATTATTATCGAAGGTTTTCCCGGGTTCGGCTTCATAAGCACAATAGCAACCGAATTCTTGATAAAACACCTGGGCGCGAAGTCAATTGGAAGAATAGCAAGCGACAAGATAACACCTGTTGCAGCTATACATAAGTCAACTATCATATATCCTTTAGAAATCTTTTATGACAAAAAAACTAATATAATGATAATCCAAGCAGTAACGCCTGTCGAAGGTCTTGAATGGGAAATTGCGGATACATTGGTTGAACTTGCGAAAGAGTTGAATGCTCGCGAGTTCATTGGTTTAGAAGGAGTAGCTTCAAGTGTTGCAATAAAAAATCCGAGCGCTTTTTTTTACACCAATATTGCTGATAAAAAGAAAAAATTAGAGGAACTGGGCATAAAACCATTAGACGAGGGCATTATCATAGGGGTGACGGGCGCGCTCTTGATGAAAATGAAGGACACGCCCTTATCATGTTTTTTTGTCGAGACGCATAGCGGCTTGCCTGACAACAAAGGCGCGGCAAAGATCATAGAGGTTTTAGACAAGTATCTAGGATTGACAATAGATTACAAGCCCTTGATAGCGCGAGCACAGGAATTTGAGGAAAAGCTCAGGGGTTTAATGTCAAAGGTTTCTGAAGTAAAGGAAGATATAGAAAAGAAAAAGCTAAGCTATATGGGTTAACTTATACTTTTATATATATTTTTCATAAAACATAAATATAAAAGCTATCCTTCTATATAATATTTTTAATGGAGATTTCGGATTTAGTTAGAGGTATAACAAAAGTAAAAAATACTGTTACTGTTAATCTTCTAAAACTTACAGATCCATTTTTAGATTCTAATCTGGAAGAAAAGTCCCATAAGGTTGTTATTGCTGCACTCTATGCCTTTCTTTTAACACCATTAGAAATAGAAGATATTGAGAAATATCCTGAAATATTTGATACAGAATATGTAAGGTATATAAAAAGTGAAGGGAAGAAGTGTCATGGCATTTATAGTTATGAGCTAAAAACATTTGGTCATCATTTAGATGTTACTTTTGGCAGACAGACTACTAATTTGAGCTTTGGTTGCAAAGAGAAGGGCCAAGCGAAAAATTTATACAGAATGATAGAAAGGAGAAGAGATATAACTCCTGAAATTATTCTGCAGGCTTTTCATCAATTTTTTCCGGAGGCTTTGGCGGCTCAACCGATTCTGACTCATCAATAACATCATCTTTTTTGCGAGCCAGATGGAAAGTAGATGCTATGTCTATGATATATTTGCCTTCGCCTAGCTTGTATATAACCGGCTTTCTTTTGAACAAGCTGACTAAGTCAATCTCGAACTTGCCCGGCTTCTTGACACGGATAGACTCAAGGTCAAGTATAATAGGACCTTCAACTTCTGTGCCTATAATCTCGTTAATATCATTAGAAATTTCTTCGCGGTCTATTCTTGTTAATTTTTCTGTCTCTTCCCTAATCCCCATGTCTTCGTCCTTGAAAAAGAAAAAATAATGAGAGCCGCAGTTGCTGCAGCCTTTCAAAATCTCTGGCGCTGCGCTATCATAAATCCTGCCGCAGCGGACACATTGGTGAGACATAATTAAAATAAGAGTAAGGGATATTTATGCTTTTCTGTTATGAAAGGCATATCCTATTCTTATATTATTTTTTCTCAAAATTTATAATTTGATTATAGACGTTTTCAAAAACCTTATCCGAAGTTTCTGCTTCAGATTGAAAAGCCCTTTCTTTATTTCTGCTTAAGACTACGCAATAAGTGTGGCGTTTGCCGTTAATTGTGTAGTGATTCATAGCTACTATCCCATAACCCTTCTCCCAAATCTTCTTCTCAAATTCTTCAAACTTCATAGAATTAGTTAAAGAATAAACAATTTAATAATTTATCTCTGTGGCGAAATGTTATTTCCTTAGAAGCAATTGTATCTTTGTGGGATCTTTCTTGATTTCGCGGACAACAGTGGCTGGGCCGATGATTGTCAAGACATCACGCTCTCCTAGAAGCGACTTTGCGAAATTTTCCCTTATCGTTTGCATCATGGACAAGTTCTTTGTCTGCGGCATGAATGTGGCAAGCTCTATGCCTTTGAATCTCGAACTTTTTGACTTGCCTATGTATTTCATTGTTTCTTGTATCAAGTCAGCTTCCTCTTCTGGAGCTAAGCGGCCTTGGATTAGAACAACGCGGTTTTCCATGGCTAAGTCTATTAATTTCTTGACACGCTGGAAGCTTGTCAGATAGGCAATTTCAGCATAAGGAATGAACTGTAAGGTTACGCTTTTGTTATTCTTCATTTTCCCTGTCTATGTCCCTCTTTTCTTCTTTATCAAGTTAAACAATGATTCGTAAAACTCTTCCATGTTCGTGCCCGCCCTTGCACTGATGCCAGCAACATCATATTCTGGGAAAGCGGCCTCTATTTTCTTTATGTCAGCGCCCCTCAAGTCGATTTTGTTTGCAGCTATGAGAACAGGGATTTTTCTCGCTACTAGATTGCCTATGATTGTTATGTTGACTTGAGTGTAAGGATTTTTGCTTGAATCCAGGACAACTATGACAGCATCCATGTCATCCAGCCATTTAATAGCCTCTATGACACCCCTTGTAGCTTCTTTGGCTCGCTTCTTGGCTTCTTTGACATTTAATCCATAGTGCAAAAAGTCTTCGTAATCTATCTTAGTGGCTATGCCTGGCGTGTCTATTATCTTGAATGTGGCTTTCTTGTTCTCAAACTTGACATCTACTTTTTCCTTGAACTGAACTTCCCGCGTTTCATGCGGCACTTTGCTTACAGAGCCTATCTCTTCGCCTGTCCAGTCTTTGCATATCTTATTTGCCAAGGTTGTCTTGCCGCCGTTCGGAGGTCCGTAGAAGCCTAGCTTGACATGCCTTTTGACATTAAAAATACTGTAGAATATTCTTGTAAAAAAATCAGCTATGATGTTAACGGGCATTTTCCTCTTTTCAATGCAAATTTATTTATTTTTATAATCTACTGACGGTATATAAATATTATGCTATTGTCTTGTATAAATTAAGAACGCTCAAGGATAAAAGTGACAAAGGCTATTATCATGGCAGGAGTAATAACAAATAATGTAATAATGCTGCCGAGGTAAGGAATCATGCCCACAATTGCCATCATTATTAAAAACAAGATAAAAAGCCCCAGGAAAGCGCCATAGTTTTTCTTTACTAGTTTCATGCTTTCTTTAAGCGATTGCCATGGTTCTAGGTCCTTGAGAACAACGAGGTAAGGGGCAAGAATAAAGAAAAGCAAGACAAAAAACAGTGGAAACATGCTGATAAAAGGGATAGCTAAAAGCCATGAACTTTGCCATGCTAGAGATGGCAATGAAAAGACAATAAGCCATAACAAAATTCCAATGAATATCAAGAGCTCGGTTGCGAAGTATTTTAGCCAGTATTTTTTTCCTGAAGACCATATCTTAGCCATGTTTATTTTTTTGTTATTCGCGATGTCCTGTGCCATGGAAGTTGCACCAGAATAGAAATAAGCCTTGACAAATTCCATCACAAGTATAAGTATGACAAAAAAGATGATTAGATAAACAATATTCACTGGAGTAAAGAGCTGCGAAAGCGCAGCGGATAGCTCTGGGCTAAGCTCTGTGCTATTGGATTCTGTTGATAGCTCTTTCAATAAAGTCGTCGTGAAGTTAGGACCAACAGCAGTTATAAAGACCGCGCTGAATATTAAGATAAAGATAAGACCTATGATAATTGTGGCAATGAAGTAAAACAAGAGCGGCATCATGATCATAGGATTTTCCCACCACTTCTTGAAGCCTATGCCAATAAGCTCAAAAATATTATTGCCCCTTTTCATTTTCATATCTTGTCAAGGTTTTTTTGGTTTTTAAATTTTTATATTAGAAAGATATAAAAATTAAATTTGCCTAAAATTAAGATGGCAAAAAGAGGCAAGGCAAGAAAAGGTCTAAAGCTTTGGATAATAAATGCAAGTCCTCGGGCTTTGAATGACTGTCCACAGGAAAAGAGCAAGTCGCAGAGAATTGCTGAGTTTATGGCATTGGTAGCAGACAAACAAAAAGACATTGCCGAGATTTACGTGACAAACTTGCATGAACTCGCACCAATAGGACCTTGCAAAGGCTGCGTTTCCACTGTCGCGTCTTTATGTCATTATCCTTGTGATTGTTATCCTAATGTCAAGTATCCTAAAGACCCTATGCTCGAGCTTTATAAGATAGGCGAGAAAGCAGACATAATAATTTTCGTAACACCTGTTCACTGGATGAGTTATTCTTCATATATGTCATTATTCTTTGGAAGATTAACTTGCATAGATGGCGGAAGGGAAAATGCCACGAACAAGGACAAAAACTATGAGATAAAGTTGGTAGAATCAGGCAAATTCAATCCAAAAAAACATTGGGCAGGCAAGATTGCAGGCATTTACACTATAAGCGACTCAACCACAGGAGCAGCAGGACCTCTTTCAATTTCATTGGGCTATATGGGACTTTGGGTGCCGCCGCATTGCATTGTCGAGGAAGTCATGGGTGGATATGTTCCTTATCACAAGCATAATGAACTTTTCAAAAAGACAGAATGCATATGGAATGATGCCAAACAACTTGTTCTTAACTTAATAGAAGCTGCCAAGATCACAGGAGAAAGGAAGATATCTCGGGGCGGCGAAGAGTGCATGATTTAAAGTAATAATAATAGAAAAACAAGATAGAAAGATAAAATAAAAAATTAAAAAATAAATAAATCAGAAAAAGAGTTTTACCTCTTTTTCTTCTTTTTTCGTCCGCCGCGTGCCATCTTTGCTTCGCAGACATTTCCTTTTCCGTCTACATAGTAAAGGTAGCCAGGCTTTCTCTTAACAGCGTTTCTAACAAGAATTGTTCCCATTTTAAATACCTCCTTTTAAGTTCATAGTTTAATATAATTAAACCTTAGCCGATTTAATCAACAGTTAAATGCATGTCTTCTATATAAATCTTTCTGTCGACGGGAATAATTTCACGACGGTAGAATATTTATTATTCAGTGGTATCTCCAATAATTTCATGTATTCTTGCTTTGGTTTTATGGAGAGCTTGTTTGGCCTTACCCGTTTATAATCTATGACTTGTCCTCGCGAATCTAGCCATATCGCGATGAAATCAGGACAAAATAAAGAGTGAATAGCAATGTTAGTTGGCTCGTTGAACTCGAATAAAAGTGCGCGAGCATTGTCTTTGCTCCGGAACATAAGGCCAAGAGCTTGCCTGATGCCATTGCATTTTTCAACCTCAATATTAACCTCCTTTCTGCCGAGCCGGATTTTTATTTTCATGATATCTTCAATGAATTTTTGTATCTGTCATAAAGCCTGTCTATCTTGGCTCTTGTGACAACATTATGATGCAAGAATCCGCCGCCGAATGTCTTTGGGATATGTAAGAGCTCATGTATAAGGGTTTTAACTTGCTCTTCCTCTCTTTGCCTGTCAAACTGTTCACTTATTATTTCGATGATGTATGCTGGTGAAACCTCGAGAACTTGCTGCATTATTTTCGGCAGCGCGTGACATCGCGCTATTATGCCTCTTGAACTTGAGCCACGGCTTCTTATACAGAATAATCTGTTCGTGTTTATGTGCTTCATGCCTAAGACAAGGACGATTGTCTCTATTTTCCTCTTGATGTCTTCTGCATACTCGTAGCTTATCGTCATTTTATCTCGATTATCTTGTCCCTTGAGCTTAGACCTTTTAATATTTTGATGTTTGAGCTTGGAACTTTGTAATATTTTGATAATGTTTTTATTAACTCTATATTTGCCTTGTTTTTTTCAGGCACGGATTTCAAATAAACAAGAGCTTGCTTTTCATCAAACTCTGATTTTGGACTTGATGGCTTGACTTTTAACTTTAAAATCATGCTCGATTAAATGAGAAAAGGTTTATAAACATAGTCTTGGCTTTTATTATTATGGGATTAATGAACGCAAGAAAAATGAAAAAAAACAGAAGCAAGAAGCTTTGGTCTAGCACAGAGTATAAAAAAAGGATGTTAAGACTAAGGGAAAAGGCGGACCCTCTTGAAGGTTCGAGCCAAGCAAAAGGCATTGTTCTCGAGAAAGTACAACTAGAAGCTAAACAGCCAAATAGCGCCATGAGAAAATGCGCGAGGATACAGCTTATTAAAAATGGTAGGCAAGTAACTGCTTTTTTACCAGGCAATTTGGCTCAAAAATTCGTTGATGAACATGACGAAGTAATAATTGAATGCATAGGCGGCAAGCAAGGACGCTCGAAGGGAGATATTCCTTGCGTCAGATTCCAGGTTATTGCAGTTAATGGACAGCCACTTTCAATGCTTGTTAGGGGCAAGATGGAGAAAGGTAGAAGGTAAACAAGAAAATGAGAAGCGATCCACAAAGTCCAGTTCATTGTTCGCATGTTCCTAGTCATATAAGCG
>Ga0315268_10009500_pt1 | contig 10084 bp, 9 predicted proteins | sample C1_top_MG_FD_204535 | JGI IMG/M metagenome (GOLD analysis project Ga0315268, IMG submission 204535) | Sediment microbial communities from Yellowstone Lake, YNP, Wyoming, USA - C1_top | ecosystem: Environmental > Aquatic > Freshwater > Lake > Sediment | place: USA: Wyoming | collected 2017-08-01 | reverse complement strand
GGTTCCGTCGTCCAGGATCTGGAGCAGTTTGCCCCAGGCCTTGGGATCCGGGCTCCCCCACAGCCTGGCGTCGTCACCCGGCCGCGGGCCGCCGATCTCGAGCCGCGTGCCCGGGCCGATCTCCAGCTTGTAGAGCTGGCGGCCCAGCCGCAGCAGGTCGCCGCTGTCCATCAGCGCTTCGGGGCGCAACCGGATGTAGACGCCGTTGAGGCTGTCGTGGTCGTGCACCAGCAGCCGGCCGTTTTCGAACAGAAAGGTGCAGTGCTGCGGCGAGACGAATGGATCGTCGAAGAACAGGATGGTGCCGCTGGTGCGGCCGCAGACCGTCTCGCGCGCGTTGAGGCTGAAGGTCATGCCCTCTTTGCCGGTCTGGTCGATCGTGATCAGTCGCGCCTTGGGCTGGGTCAGCGCGGACATGTCGGCGGCGTGCATGAACATCGTCTTGCCGGCGCCACCAACTACCGGCGTCGCCGCCGAGGCGTCCAGCTTCTGGCCGCAACTGCCGCAGAACTTCTGGCTCGGCGGGTTGGCCGTCCCGCACTTGGGGCAGGCCGGGTTGCCCGCTGCGGCAGCGACGCTGGGCGCGGTCACCGGGGCCGGAGCTGGCATGGGGGCCGCGGCTGCCATCGGCGCTGGCGGCAGCACCGACGCGATCGGTGCGGTGCCGGCGCGCGGTGGTGCGATCGCCGGTTGCGGTGCGGGCTGCGGTGCGGCCTGCAGCGGTGGCAAGTTTCCGGTGCGACCGGCTGGCATCGCAACCGGCGCTGGAGCAGCGGTCGGAGCGCGCGCTGGAGCGGGCGCTGGAGCGGGCGCTGGTGCGAGCGCTGGAGCGGGCGCTGGTGCGGGCGCGGCAGGCTTGGGCGGCGCGATCGGCGCTGTCTTGTTGGACGCGAGCGGCGCCACCGGTTGCGGTGGCATGATGTCAGGGTCGGTCGCGGGCTGCGGCGGCAGCGGCGCGGTGCGGCTGGCCGCGGCGGGCTTGGCCGGGGCAGCCTTGGCCGGTGCCGGTGCGGCAGTCAACTCGGTGCCGCAGTCGAGACAGAAATTGAAGTTGTCGGCGTTCTCGCGGCCGCAACTCGGACAGGTGACCATGCGAACCTCGTCGTCAATGGAGAGTATGTCGACCCTGCTTGTAACCTGCGTTGGTCTGGCGGTCAATCGAGCAGACGGTTGCGTCGGTCACTGCGGTTTGCTGGCGGGCTGGCTGATCGGGCCGGCGACCGGGTGCGGCCTGGCATAGCGTTCGCTCTTCGCCTGGGTGCGCAGCGCCTTGAACAGATCGGGGATGGCTTGCGTGTTGGCGCGATTGGCGATCAGCGCCGGGATCATGCCGCCCGGATCGGTGAACAGATAGTACGTGGCGCGCGTGCGGCTGCCGCCGTCGACCGGTTCGAACAACCAGTAGCCGGTGTTGATCTCCACCCGCACCGTGCCAGCGCGCGGCTTGGGACCGCGATCGTTGGCCGGCGTCCAGCTGCTCTTGTAGTACGCCGGTTCGCCCGACGGGCCGGGCGCCGGGGTGTCGTCGACGACCCGCAAGGTGTAGTCGCGGTTGTCGATCAACGGCAGCTTGAGGTACTGGTAGCTGTAGACCACGCGCTCGCTCTCGCGGCCGGCGATCTTGCTCTCCTTCGTGTACGGCATGGTGTCCTGAAAGTTGGCCAGGTCCGACACGACGTTCATGCAGGCGGCGGGCGGAGCGTCAGCCAGCGCGGTCGCCTTGACCTCTTTGATCGCGGTACCTGCCTTGTCTCGGGTGTAGATGGTGACGTCACCCTCGTCAGAGGCCTTGGTCCAGGGCTCCTCGGCTGCAGCGCTGGCGCACAGCGCCATCAGTATCGTCGAGACCGCAAGCGAAACGCGTTTCATCGAGGGCTCCGCTCAGCCCGGCCCGCTCAGGACCGGTCGCTGGACGCGCGGTCTGGCCGCGCTTTCGTCGTCACGCAACTGTCGCTGGCGCGCCGTGCGCATCACCTGCATCAGCGCGAGCAGCGGGATCTGTTGTGGGCAACACTGTTCGCAGGCGCGGCACGGCCCGCAGCGCTCGAGCGCCACGAGCGCTGCACCGCTCGCGTGAAAATCGGGCGCGTGGCGCACCAGCCGCAGTGCGATGTCCATCGGCCCGGCGAAGGCCGCAGCGTCGGCCGTTGCCACCAGCGGGCAGACCGCGTTGCATAGCTCGCAGCCAGTGCACAGCCGCGCCCGCTGCAGGCAATGGTACTCGTCCGCGGTCAGCGCGATGTCTGTTGCCGACTCACGGCCGCTGACGAATGCTGTCGCGACTGCCGTCTCGGGGCCAAGCAACTGGGCCAACCAGGTCATGGTCCCGACTGTATATCGCGATCCGCTCCGGGCGGCAGGCGGAATTACGCCGGGGGTTGTCTCCAAGGTCATGCTGTTGAGACGCCGGCGCGACCCCGATATTGCGCACCGAAGGCCGCTGCAGTGGTGGTGTTGCCGCCTTGCCACAGCGAGTGACGGCAGCGTCCGGTTTTCCAATATTGACGGTCGACGCGCGGACTGCGCCGGGCAGCGCTTGCCGTGTCATCTCGCGCGGTTGTCCGTCGTGCACGGGCTGCCGGTACGCCGATTGCACATATCGCCGACGCACGAGACGGGTCTTTACAAGCAACCGTCGTGCGTGTACGGTACCGCCGATTTTGGTGGGGATTCCCCTCACGATTTCGACGGGCGTTGACCCCTGAATGGTCCACATAGGAGGAAGTGATATGTCGACGAAAAGAACAGTTTTTGGTCTGTTAGCCGTTGGACTGCTGGGCACTGCCTTGACTGCTGGCATGTGTACACCAACGCCAAGTGGCAAGTGTACCGGTGAGGCCGATTGCGCCGATGGGGAGCGTTGCCACCCGACGCTGAAGACCTGCGTCGCCAATTGCGTCAAGCAAACTGGCGCCTGTGACTCCGATCCCGGCACCACCTGTTCGACCGCCGACATCGGCGGCGTCGATTTCAAGAACATCTGCGTCTGCACGACGAGCCCCGAATCGTGCACCGGTACTGACAAGTGCAACCCGATCGACCTGGTGTGCGACGCGCCCTGCACCGGCGACGGCGACTGCTCGGTCTACGAGCAGACCCGGACCTGCCGCGACTCGGGCGGCACCAATTTCTGCCTGCCGGCAGAGGGCAGCTGCACCGGCAATCCGTCGGCCTGCACCGCAGATCAGGTTTGCGACGCCACTGGCGCCTGCGTTGCCAAGTGCACGGTGGGCGGAGCCAACCCGTGCGTTGCTAACAAGTATTGCGACGACGACCGTTGGTCCAGCAGCCCGACCTGGCTGTGCGTCGCCAACCCGACCACTTGCGACACCGAGACCAACTGCCTGACGCCCACGGACGCGGTCCCCAGCGTGTGCGACCCGGATACGACCAACGAGACCCACAACCTCTGCGTTGCGCCCGACTCGATCGCGACCTGCACCGCAGCCAGCAAGTTCACCAACGAGATCGCCACTGGCGGCCCGGTGATCTACGACGCCGAGTTCGTGGCCGATGCCGACTTTGACGCGGACTGCGATACGGCCGTCGCCGGCACGAGCGGCTACACCGCGACCTTCTTCTACTACGACTTCGAGGACGACGCGTACAGCCAGACCTCGAGCAGCGGGTCCTATGCCGCCTTCAAGTGGGCGCGTGACACCACCAACCCGGCGTCCGCGACGCTGCCGGTCTCGATCGTCGGCGACTCGACCACGGGCGTCATCGTCATGGTGATCTGCTTCACCTCGGCGCCGACCTCGGTCGCGATCCAGATCGCCGACTCGGCGAGCCATGTGTCCAACGTGATGTGCGCCGGTAACTGATCGCAACAAACTGATTCGGCAATGCCAGCGCCCCGCCGGTCACTCGATCGGCGGGGCGATTTTTTTTAGGGACGACGTGCGGCGCCGCTCGACGCTGCAAGTCGCAGGGGAAATCTCGGGTCGCCAGAATCACTCTCGCGCCCCCGCGACGAACCCGACTCGTCAGTCCGCCCAGACTGTGTCGACGTCATATGGCTCGAGCTGGCGATCGGCGGTGAGGATGGTCAGACCTTCGAGTTGAGCCTGCGCCACAAGCATGCGATCGAACGGATCGCGGTGGTGGTGCGGCAGCAGCGCGACGCGTAGCGCGTGGGCGTGGGTGACGGCGAGTTGCTGCATCCCCTGAGCGGCCAGCCGCGACGGCACGAACAGGTGCAGCGGCTCCTCGATCCGGAGCTTGCCGAGCGCGACCTTGATCGCCATCTCCCAGCAGCTCGCGGCCGAGAGAAACACCTCGTGGTCGCGGTTGGCCACCAGGCGCTGCGCGCGCCGGTTGATCTTGTCGGGCGCGCTTAGCCACCAGAGCCAGCAGTGGGTGTCGATGAGCAGCTTCATCGCTCGAAGCTCTTGATCACGCCGGCGGACAGGGGCGCGCCGAAGTCCCGTGCGATCCAGACCCGATCGCGGTCGCCGCCCGGCACTCGGTCGCCCTCGGATCGCACGAGCGGCACCAGCCTGGCCACCGGCTGGTTGCCCTTGGCGATGATCACCTCTTCGCCACCGGCGACGCGCGCGAGAAGCTTGGAAAAGTGGGTCTTGGCTTCGTGAACGTTGACGGGACGCATGCTCGTATTGTCGCCGAGCCATTGGACTTAGTCAAGGACTTAGTCCACCCTACAACTGCTTCTCCGAGTATTCCTTGCCGTCAAACCGCAGGATGGTGGGCTTGCCGCCGACCATGGTCTGGATGTTGACTGGCCGCGTCCAGATGCGATGCAGCGCCTTGAGCGTCTCCGATGCGTAGTTGGGGTCGAGATCCATCCCGTCGTGCCGGTGCAGCAGCAGCAACTCGGCCCGGTTTTCGTAGTTGCCGTCCTCGACCGCGATGAACGGCTGCCCCAGGTTGGTCAGGCTGTCGAGCAGCTTGTGCTTGATCGCCTTGAACTGCCGGCTCTCGATCTCCCAGCGGTTGTGCTTGTCGTTGAAGCCAAAGCTGAACAGCTTGTTCTCGCGGCAGAAGTCCAGCGTCAGGAACTCGTCGATGAAGGTGATGTCGTTGTACAGCTTGCGCACCTGAAACAGCTTCTCGCGCCCCAGCCCGACCCGCTTGTTCCAGCGCCGCCGCTCGGCCAGGTCGTCGCACTCGTCGTACTCCTTGCCAAAGCGGCCGCGGTTGTAGCGATCCTCGACGTCGCGCAGCAGCTCGAGCCCCAGCTTGTACGGGTTGAGCTGCATGCCGTGGGTGGCGACGACGCCCGAGTGATGGTCGGCAAAATCGATGAACTCGCTCGGCTTGAGCGCCTTCTGCGTCATGATCGTGCTGTGCCAGTAGCTGGCCCAGCCCTCGTTCATGATCTTGGTCATGCCCTGCGGCGCAAAGTAGTAGGCCTCTTCGCGCAGCATGTCGAGCACCTCGTGCTGCCAGCGATTGAGCGGCGCGTGGTTGAGCAAGAAGGCCATCACGTCGCGCTCGGGCTCCGGCGGGAACTTCTTTTTGACCTTGGCCTTGTCGCGCGCCTTCTGCCGCTGCTCGTCGAGGAACTTGGGCGGGTTGATGTACCCTTCCATGTACTCGCGCTGGTTGGGCAGCTGGATCACACCGACCCGGCGCAGCCCGTCGCGCTGCTTGGCGGCGCCGGCCTCCTCGTCGATGATCGCGCCCTGGCCCTCGAGCAGCGAGGCGTCGGGTTGCTCGCGCGCCTCCTCGCGCGCGTTCGCGGCGGACTGCTTGCGCACGATGTAAGGCGAGTTGTAGTCGATCAGGTTGTCGATCGACAGACAGCAGTCGATAAAGCTCTCGACCGTCTCGACGCCCAGCCGATCCATGTAGCGCGCGATGCGCGTCGCATGGTTGGCCATCTCGTCGATCATCTTCCGGTTGGTATGGGCAAAGGTGTAGTTGTTCTTGAAGAAGTCGCAGTGGGCGTAGACGTGCGCCATCACCGTCTTCTGGTCGACAAACGAGTTGCTCTCGAGCAGGTAGGCGTAGCAGGGGTCGTTGTTGATCACCATCTCGTAGATGCGGTGCAGGCCGTAGGTGTACGACTTCTGCATCCGCTCGTAGTCCATGCCCCACTTCCAGTGCGGGTAGCGCACCGGGAAGCCACCGTACGAGGCGACCATGTTGATCTCCTCGTAGTCGAGCACCTCGAAGATGACCTCGAAGAAGTCGAGGCCGTAGCCCACCGCGAATTCGCGGATCTCCTTCTGCAGGTCGCGCATCTCGCGCGTCAGGCCGCGTCGATTCTGTCTCACGTCATTTTCCTCGCCCGAGGAAGTCCTTGATCGACTGCAGGATGGCGTCCTTGTCCTTGATCTCGCTGAGCGCCACGTTCTCGTCCTCGCCGAAGGCCTCGCGCAGGTCCTTGATGAACTGGCCGCTGCCGTACGGGCTCTCGACCTGGCCGTAGCTGAACTGGTTGCTGGCCGGCAGCAGCTTCTCGCGCATCAGGTCGATGCACTTGCGGGTGTCGTCGGCCGACCAGTTGTCGCCGTCCGAAAAGTGGAACGGGTAGATGTTCCACTCGCTGGGCGAGTAGTGCTGGTCGATGATCTCGCTGCACAGCTGAAAAGCCGACGAGATCATGGTGCCGCCCGACTCGCGGGTGTGAAAGAAGGTCTCGCGATCGACCTCGCGCGCCGAGGCGTCATGGATGATGAAGCGCGTCTCCAGCCCCTTGTAGTTGCGGCGCAGCCAGGTATCGAGCCAGAAGCTCTCGATGCGCACGACCTCCTTCTGCTCCTCGCCCATCGAGCCCGAGACGTCCATCATGTAGATGATGACGGCGTTGCTCTCGGGCCGCGTCTGCACCCGCCAGGTGCGGTAGCGCTTGTCCTCGCGCATCGGCACCACGACGGGGCGCTTGGGATCGTACAGGCCGCTGGCGATCTGGCGCTTGAGCGCCTGCTTGTACGTGCGCTTGAAGTGGCGCAGCGACTCGGGTCCCTGCGGCGCCACGCCGACGTAGCGGATGCGCTCGGTGACCAGCTTGGCGCGGCCGCGGCGATCGATGCGCGGCAGCTCGAGCTCCTCGCCCAGCATGTCGGCCAGCTCCTCGAGCGTGACCTCGGCCTCGAGCACGTGGTCGCCCGGCTTGTCGCCAGCCTTGTTGGGATCGCCTTCGCCTTCCTCGGGCGACAGTGGCTGCCCCTCCTCGCCGTCGCCCTGGCCGACGCCGCCCTTTTGCCGCTCGCCAAAGCGGAAGTTGGGGATGTCGATCTGCGGGATCGGGATGGAGATGGCGTCCTTGCCCTTGCGGCCGATCAGCTCGCCCTTCTGGATGTACTTGCGCAGATTGGCCTTGATGCGGCCGCGGACGATGTCCTTGAAGCGCGCGTGGTCCTGATCAATGCGGAGGGCCATCGTTAATATCCTCAGAAAAACTAAATGCTCTTTATGGCGGCTCGTCAAGGTTGACTCGACGATGGTATCGTGAAACCGGGATGAAGACGCGCGCGCAGGCCCTTGCGACAACGGCGGTGCTGGGAGTCGTGCTGACGGCCTGTTCGAGCCCGACGCCGGATCCGGCGCGCGCGCGCTGCATGCAGCAGATCGACTCGTTCTACCGGTTGACGGGCGATCCTGCCTTTCTCGAGCAGGGTTACGCCAACCGTGCGTTCGACGCCGTCATGACGCTGGCTGATCAGGAAAAGGCCTCGAAGGATTCGTTCTGCGCGTTGCTCAGGCAAAAGGCGGCCGAGATCCAGCAGCAGCGCGCCGCACGCGCCGCCACCACGGCCGAGGTGCAGGCCGCGATCACCGACCTGCGCACCGTCGCGCATCCGATGCCGACGGCAAGCAACTATCCGGCGCGGCAACCCGCCGACTCCGCGGACGCGGCCGCCGAGCGCCGCCCCGATGCCGGTGGCCGTGGGCAGCCCGACGCGCGCCGTGCGCCGCCGCCCACCCGGTCGGTGCCCCCGCCGCGGCCGGCGACGACCTACTGCCAGTGGACGAGAATGCAAGGCGCCAGGCTGGTCAAGTTCTGGCAGTGCACCGACCTGGCACCGGCCGAGGCGCAGACCGTGTGCGAGACCCGGCTGCAGAGCGACGGTGTTGCGGGCGGGAGTTGCTTCTGCTCGAATGACCCGAGCTTCGTCGCCGGCAAGTGCGGCTGACGACGGGCTTGCCGCGCTGCACGTGCCCGCGCTGGTCGGTCTCGAGGTTGACTTGATGCTCGATCTATGCGCGTTGATCGCACTGCAGCCACAAGTGGTATTGCGAACGATGGTCAACTACCACCGCGGAGACAGCATGGGCACCGCTTTGCTTCGCCGGCGAATGGCACCGGTCGTCATCGTAACGACCTTGAGTATGCTATCGGTGGCCTGTCATCGCGCTGCGGAAGATCCCGATCGCGCGCGCTGCAAGCAGCAGATGGAGGAGTTCTTCCGCCAGACCGGAGCACCCAGCTCCGTCGCAGAATCTCACACCGGCGCCGCAGCCGACACGATCGTCGCGCTGGTGGCGCAGGTAAAAGACTCGAAGGATCCCTACTGCAAGTTGGTCCGAGAAAAAGCCAACGAGATCGAACAGCGACGCGCGGCAAGTGTCAAGGCCGCGGCCGAGGTCCAGGAAGACCTCCGGCGCTTGCGCCCCGTCGTGACTGCAACACCCACCGAGACCGGCAGCCGTCCAGACGCGAATCTGCCACCGGTGGCAGTCGAGCAGCCGCCCCCACCGGTAGTTGTTCCGCCCAAAGCGATCTCCTCGTATCACTAGAGCGTTCACCGCTCTAGGTCCAGCAGGCGCGGCCGGTGCCGCCGACGATCAACTCTCCTTCGTATCACCGCGCGCGAAGATCGACGCCACGAAGTTGAGCACGTCGGTCGCGCTCTCCTCGTTGTAGCCGTAGTTGCGGATCAGCCGCTGCTTGACGATGTCGATCTTCTCCTGCGTGTCCTTGTCGACGACATTGCTCACCATCGTCGTCAGCTTGATCGTATCCTTCTGGTCCTCAAAAAGTTTGAGTTCCAGCGCCTTGTGTAGCCTCTCATTTGTCCTGTAATCGAACTTCTTGCCCTCGACCGCGAGCGCGCCGATGTAGTTCATGATCTCGCGCCTAAAGTCGTCCTTGCGGCTCTCGGGGATGTCGATCTTCTCCTCGATCGAGCGCATCAGCCGTTCATCCGGCTCCTCGTCCTGGCCGGTGTACTTGTTGCGCACCTTTTCCTTTTGCGTGTAGGCCTTGACGTTGTCGATGTAGTTGGCGCACAGCTTGGCGATGGCGTCCTCGTCGGCCGAGATGGCGCGCTGCACCTCGTTCTTGACGATGTCCTCGTACTCGTTCTTGACCAGCGTGATCAGCTCGCCAAAGCGCTTGCGCTGGTCCTCGTTGTTGATCAGCGAGTGGGTGCGCAGCCCGGACTCCAGCTCGTTGAGCAGCAAGAACGGGTTGATCGAGGTGTCGCTTTTTTCGCTGACCAGGGCGTTGCTGATCTTGTCCTGGATGTAGCGCGGGCTGATGCCTTCCATGCCCTCGCGCTCGGCCTCCTTGCGCAGCTCCTTGATGCTGTCCTCGGTGAAACCCGGCAGCGTCTTGCCGTTGTACAGTTTGAGCTTCTGCAGCAGCGTGATGTTGTGCTTCTTGGGCTCCTCGAGCCGGGTCAGCACGGCCCACATGCCGGCCATCTCGACGGTGTGCGGGGCGATGTGCTTGCCGCGAATCTTGCGGTTGTTGTAGTCCTTCTCGTAGATCTTCATCTCCTCGGTCAGCCGCGTGATGTAGGGGATGTCGACCTTGATGGTGCGGTCGCGCAGCGCCTCCATGAACTCGTTGCCGAGCAGCTTGCGATACTCGGCTTCGTTGGTGTGGCCGATGATGACCTCGTCGATGTCGGTCTGCGGGAACTTCTTGGGCTTGATCTTGTGCTCCTGGGTCGCCCCCAGCAGGTCGTACAAAAACGCCACGTCGAGCTTGAGGATCTCGATGAACTCGATGATGCCGCGGTTGGCGATGTTGAACTCGCCGTCGAAGTTGAAGGCGCGCGGGTCGCTGTCGCTGCCGTACTCGGCGATCTTGCGGTAGTTGATGTCGCCGGTCAGCTCGGTCGAGTCCTGGTTCTTCTCGTCCTTGGGCTGGAAGGTGCCGATGCCGACG
>Ga0315268_10009499_pt1 | contig 10084 bp, 8 predicted proteins | sample C1_top_MG_FD_204535 | JGI IMG/M metagenome (GOLD analysis project Ga0315268, IMG submission 204535) | Sediment microbial communities from Yellowstone Lake, YNP, Wyoming, USA - C1_top | ecosystem: Environmental > Aquatic > Freshwater > Lake > Sediment | place: USA: Wyoming | collected 2017-08-01 | reverse complement strand
GGTGCGATACCATTGCGCCCCAACCTGCCTTGCGTGCCATCTCAATCGCGGCAATTGTCTCAGTCAGTGTACCAATCTGGTTGAGCTTTATGAGCACAGCATTAGCCACGTTCTCCGCGACACCGCGTGCGATGCGTTGCACGTTGGTGACAAACAGATCATCGCCCACCAGTTCGACTCTCTCTCCCAGACTCTTGTTAAGCATCTTCCAGCCGTCCCAGTCATCTTCCGCTAGACCGTCTTCTAGGACAATAATGGGATACTTCTCTACCCACTCAACGTACGTCTGCACCATCTGCGACGATGAGACCCTACGACCCTCCGTCCGCAAGTCATACAGCCCGTCCTCATAGAACCCGGTAGAAGCTGGGTCGAGGGCGATGGCTATCTGTTGACCGGGTATGTAGCCAGCTCTTGCGATAGCATTCAAGATCAATTCGACGGCTTCAGCGTTGGTCTTGAGTGCGGGGGCAAATCCGCCTTCGTCGCCGACGCAGGTGGCGTACCCTTTCTCATGAAGCACGGTCTTTAACGCGTGATATGTCTCGCTGCCCCATCGTAATGCCTCGCGAAAGCTCGGTGCCCCAACCGGAGCGATCATGAACTCCTGAAAGTCGGTACCCTGCCAGTTGGCATGCACGCCGCCATTCAGGATGTTGAACATTGGGACTGGCAGGATGTTAGCTGATTCGCCACCTAAGAGGCGATATAAAGGCAGACCGCGTGCGTTGGCCGCCGCCCGTGCAACTGCAAGGCTGACTCCTAGGGTGGCGTTTGCACCCAGCCTGCTCTTGTTGGGTGTGCCGTCTAGGTCAAGCATCGTTTGGTCCACTCTAGATTGATCCAGCGCGTCCAGGCCCACGATAGCTTCAGCAATTTCCAGGTTGACATGCTCCACCGCACTGAGCACGCCTTTTCCCTCATACCGACTCTTGTCACGATCACGCAATTCCAATGCCTCGTGGATACCAGTAGACGCACCCGACGGAACAGCCGCCCGGCCCCACGCGCCGCTTTCTAACTCAACGTCAACTTCGACTGTCGGATTGCCGCGAGAGTCCAAGATCTCGCGGGCATGGACCTTCTTCACCGCTGCTGACATTCTGCTTTCCTCTCACAGGTGACGGATCTGGGTACTTACTTCCGGCATGCTTAATGATTACCTTGGGTGTTGCCCGCGATGTGTTTCGGAACTACAAATGGCCTTGGTCATACTTCAACTATCGACGCTCGGCTATTGCACCGGTTAGGAAGCTATGACTTGCTGTGGATTGTCCTCTTTGACTCGATGGTGTGCTTCTAAGTCTTTTACTGCTCAGGATGATTTCACTTGAGGAACAGATGGCTCCCCTATGCGTTGTCGTCTTGTGCTCCGAGGCTTGACGTTAATGTTAAGAGATCGCACTTGAACGCAGCCTGTTGTGAATCTTCATGATGATGATTGTGCGAGTGTTTCCGAAGGGGGACTTGAGTGATACCTGGGCTAGGGTGCTAAGCAACCCCGAGAAGATATCCAACAGGGATTGCACGCCGCTCTATGCTTCTCAGCAGGAAGAGAAGGAATTCATGAGCATAATATACCCTGCTGGTCGTAAATGCTATTGGAAATCATGGAAAACTCAGATTCAGCCGGATGATGGAGGAGCTACAGGGAATCAGCCCCACGACCTTGACTGACACACTCCAAGAACTCCAACGTGAAGGGCTAATCATGAGAGAGTCATTCGCTGAGATACCCCCGAGAGTGGAGTATTCCCTGACGAAGGACGGTGTGCAACTCAGAAGCGCGATCCTGCCTCTGCTGCAATGGGCATCAACGAGGGCCACCCCAACCAAGAAGAGATGCTCAGGTAGGTACAGACGAATCCGAGCCCATCAGATAATGAGAACTTTACAGTAGAGCCCCGATACCTCAAAGCCCTACATCCCTGACACTTCACACACAGCGCCTCAGCCAACCACTCTCCCCCGCATAGGCGATCTAGGTTGAAACTTCTGTTCGGAGCTCTCCTCCGGCGCCAAAGACTACCGGTGGCATCCAGCATGCCACAACCACCCCTATTCTAATCATCGCCTCTACGCTCAGAAGCGAGAAATCAACGATACTACGAATACGTCACGCTTCCAATAGGCTCGCTTCACATCTGGGCGGGTTCACGACTCGTTGCCGGCGCCACACCAAAACGAGAAACACAAGAACAGAAGAGAATTTTCATTGATGCGGGCGTGAGATGGCAACACAAGTTAACTGTCTGATGCCAACAGCAAGTACACCGGGGCGGTCTTTCTAGAGGAGAAGCAGCCCGGGTGGAGGATTACTGATACGATCCTAAGCAGACGATTGCAATACTTGATCGCATTTGTCATAATTGCGCTCGTCCTGGGCTCGATTTTGCTCTGGCACCTGAACAGCTTTAGCCAGCCCTCGGAGACTAGCTTTGATGGTAAACGAGCGTATCGTGACGTCCTCGTGCAGATGGAATTTGGGCCACGCATCACTGGGACTGAAGGCAACCGGAAGTGCGCCGACTACATCGCTGATCAACTTAGGCAAGCGGGCTGGTCCGTTGAGTTCCAGGATTTCACATACCGAGGCACGCAAGTCCGGAACGTGATCGGTCGAGCGAACGTGGGAAAGGGGCCAATCATAATCGTTGGTGCACATTATGATACTCGACGTTGGGCCGATCAGGATCGGGTCCATCCCCGCGATCCTGTACCAGGTGCGAACGACGGCGCATCCGGCGTGGCGGTCCTACTCGAGCTCGCAAGAGTGCTCAACCTCTCGAAAGTTCGTCACGAAATCTGGCTCGCTTTCTTCGATGCAGAGGATAACGGCGACATTGATGGCTGGGGTTGGATCATCGGGTCAACCTACATGGCGAATAGTCTGCCGATTCAGTCAGAGGCGATGATTCTCGTTGACATGATCGGCGATTCTGACCAGCAGATCTACTTCGACGGCAGTTCTGACCGTGTACTTTCAGAGAAGGTGTGGGCAATCGCCGCGCAACTCGGATACGGTGATCACTTCATCCCACAATTGAAATACACGATGATAGATGACCACATTCCCTTTGCCCAGCACGGGATCCCATCCGTCGACATCATAGACTTCGACTATCAATACTGGCACACAGTCGCCGACACCGCAGACAAGGTGAGTCCCGACAGCCTAGAACGCGTGGGTCACACATTGCAGGTATTCCTAGAGACGACTGAGTGAACGAGACTGAGCAGACTTCAGGGAGTGTATGGGCGGTCCCAAACCGGCAAACCCCACCGCCTCGTGTCAGCTCGTTAAACTTCTGGCTTCGCTAGCTGCTGAGCCTAGATTGAGATGGTTTCTGGAAGCTCTTGGAAATGTTCGTCGCCGGTGATGACCTTAGAATCATACACTCGAGCTGTAGCTAGAACTATCGCATCGAAGAGGCTGGGAGGTTTGCGCTTCTCTCTTCTGGCTTTCTCCGCAAGCTCAAGAAAAGCTCTTCCCGCCTGCATTGCGACCTCGATATCAACCGATGACACAAGTGTGGTTGATCTGACCGTTTGAAGCCTCGATCTCACTTTCGCTTCTTCAACTTTCTCCCTAAGATACTTCCTTGAGATTTCAGCCAGGACCACGTCAGGCGTTCTTATCTCGTCTGCGTCTGCGATTGCTTGTCTGACCTTCTCTCCTTTCTGACCGCCTAAGAACAGTTCTATCCATGCGTACGAGTCGACGACCAGTTTCAGCGGTCCTCGCCCCTATCCTCCTCGGTGAATGGTCGTATCTTCCCTCTATCAGCTCCGAGCGCTTCTAGCAACTCATCCATCCTATGCTTCCTGATCAGCAACCTCACGGCCTCGTCCAAGCTGCGAGCGTTCAGCTGCTCGCGCAGGACCTCTAGTTCCGCCACCGTGGTCTTCGAAACCTTGACCGTCGTGGATGGCATTGTAGCATCGAACATGAGTATACTAGTAGACCAATATAAAGTATACCGCACAGCCCGTACTAGGTTGACGGTCACGAAACCTGACTGGAACAAGAAGGCAAGAACCAACCGGCGGAGTGGCCCCAAAAGCGGCACCTCTTTCCGGAAAAGCGGTGCCGGTTTCATCTAAAAACACAAGACAATACTGCGGTTAAGTCCACTCATCCGGTCGCAGGAGTCCATCGCTGTTATGTCATCAGGAAGTGCAAGGTTTGCCGCAGCAATAAACTGCATGGACGCAAGAACTCAGATTCCCGTAATGGAGTGGGTGAGGAAACGCCACGGTGTGGGCTATGTGGACATGATCACGGAGCCCGGTGTGGATGCAGTACTGGCAGAGAACAAAGCCGCTCAAACGATTGAATCCATAAAGAGGAAAGCGGGAATTTCTATTCGGAAGCACGGCTCGAAGCTCATCGCAATAGTTGGGCACCACGACTGCGCAGGAAATCCTGTAGACATGCATACACATCTGACACGGATACGGACGGCGATCAAAACCATAGCATCCTGGGGATTCAACGCTCATGTTTTCGGGATGTGGATCGGTGAGTACTGGAACGTAGACCTCGAGATTCGGCTGCAAACATGAAACTTGAACGAAGGATTCTCGGAGGACCATTACGAACTTGAAACGCGCACGTCGCATCGTTCGTAACTAGCGCTACGTCTATGACTGATAGCGACATATTTGGAACGCAATATTCTGCACGGAGGCCAAGAACTGGTGTTTCCTTATGGGTCTTCAGGAATGTTTAATGCGACTCGAGCTTGCGCTAGTGAATCCAACTCTTGGTGTCTGTTGTCATTATAAGCTAGAAAGCGTATGTGTAACCTGCATGCATTACTCCGTTGTGATGAAGGTTGTTTAGGAAGATACTGGTGCCTGTTGACGGCTCGAAGTACATGGAAGAAAACGTTGTCCATGCGTCAAAGCTAGCGAAGGCGACGGAGTCGACGCTCACCTTCATTCACGTCGTTACGCTTCCAGTCGTAGCCCCTCCTGAGGTCAATGTAGACCCGAAACCTCTCGAACAGGCCGGCTTGAAGATCCTCGAAAATGCGAAGAACGTCGCGAAAAAGGAAGGCGTAGATTCTGAAACGAGGTTAGGAATGGCATTCGGGAACGCTGCACAGGAAATCCTGAGAATTGCCGAACACGAAGGCTTTGACCTAATTGTGATCGGTGCGAAAGGACATAGTCTACTTGACAGGCTCTTGATGGGGAGTGTCTGTGAGACGGTCATGCACCACGCTGCATGCCCAGTTCTAGTCCTGCATCATGGATGAGCTAGAGCTTGGTACAGCGCCTTGAGCGCCGAGAGTACCGGAAGTACAACGTAATTCCTCGCCCAGAGACCAGCAACCACGAACTTCTATGTTCGATTCTTCTCAACCCCCGCGACCGGCCGCTTACATCATCGGCGGCATGTATCGCAACAAACTCAAAATGAAATAGCAGTCTACTATCAAGAGCATAGACGAAATTGCATAGACGTTAAAGGTCACCAGTCTCGTAGCCGGCTTTCTATCCTCAGTTCTTTCTATCAATCCAAGAATTCCCGTTGCTAACGGCGGAAGAGAGAAAATCGCAATGGGACGCAGATCCACTGACACCAGCGTTAGATTCGATTTGGATACTACGGAAAGGTACAGAGTTGCAAGAAGATTTGCGAGTGCGATAAGAACGAAACCGAATCTCCGTCCCTTACGCACGACCAACGTGTATTTGCGTCCCTTGCTATCTCCTTCCATGTCAGGCATCTCCACGCTCACTATTATGGAGAGCGCGTAGAGAACAAACGGAAAAGAGAAGACCCAGAAGAGACTGTCCAAACTTCCGCGTATGATGAAATATCCCAAACAAGGCACCATCAGTCCGGCCCCCAGCGTCGTGGTGATTTCTCCGAGTCCCCTGTACGACAGCTTGAGGGGCGGCGCGGAATAGAACCAGACTAAGCAGTTCCCCGAAACCACAAAGGCAATGAAAGACCCAGGAAAGCGAAAAACTAGTGTAAAGATCACCGCCAACGCGACTGAGATGGCCATCAAACCTATTGCGATCAATTTTGAAAGCGTCATCAATTCGGGGTTCTTCAGTAGTACTCCGCTGCCTCCGGAAATCGGAGAAGCCTCATTGAGGCGATCGACTTCGATGTCAAAATAGTCGTTTCCATAGTTCACAGACAGTACAGCAGCGAGAATTATGGCGGAGCCCCAACCGAACCTGTCAAATGCAAACCTTGCACCCGATGAAACGGCCAATAGCACTCCGAATAGAAACAACATGTAGGCAACTACTGGCAGTTTTATTCGCCCGAGTCGCAAGATCCTGAAGAAGACTTCTTTCAAAGTCACCACCACCTGACGGGCACGGACTAGGGATTGTCATCAAGATTGACCAAGGAATATCGATTGAGTTAGACTGAAGGGGATCTTCTACTCTAGTGTCTTTTGTGTGTGCGCACAAAGAGTGGCACGCACGGCCAGACGCAGTCTTACAGACTTACAGACTTCCTCATGAAATAGAATACTGCATCGACCGCGAGAATGCCCACTAGGACTAGACATGGCACCACGATCTTGAACCAGGCTGCAGGCGCTTGTGTCTCGGCTGGAAAGCTCGAGCTTCCTGATAGTACCTCATGCCAACCTCAGTGTCTCCCCTCTTCTTCGTAACGGCAGCTGTGCCGATTGAGAGGACGCGAATCTTGTACCCTCTAGGTCACACTCCAGACTCCTACGTACTGACGAAAGCGCATTACGTCGTCGTGAGCGGTTAGGCTATTCTTCGAGTGTTGAGACGTCTCCGATTGGCAGCCCCAATTCTTTCGCTCTGAGGAGTCTTCGCATGATCTTGCCGCTTCTGGTCTTCGGAAGCGAGTCGACTATGTCGATCTCTGCAGGCACCGCTATTGGACCCATGACTGCCCTTACGTGTTTCTTCATCTCATCGACGATTGTCGGTGACTTTTGGTATCCGACGCGTAGGATGACGAAGGCTTTGATTATCTCGCCTTTGAGTTGGTCTGGTTTGCCGATGACGGCTGCTTCGGCTACCGCGGGGAAGCTGACTAGTGCGCTTTCGACTTCTGCGGTGCCGATTCGGTAGCCTGAGGTCTTGATGACGTCGTCTGATCGTCCCTTAACCCAGAAGTATCCGTCCTCGTCCTTGCTGGCGATGTCGCCTGCCATGTACCAGCCTTTGATCGTGTTCCAGTAGACTTCGTATCTGGCAGGATCCTTGTAGATCGTCTTCATCATTGCAGGCCATGGAGTCTTGATTGCGAGGTTTCCCCCCTTGTTTGGTGGTAGGACGTTTCCGTCCTTGTCAACGATCTCGGCGACTATTCCGGGGAAGGGTTTCGCAGCCGAGCCGGCCTTTAGGGGTAGGCAAGGCAGCGGCGTGATCAGAATCATTCCTGTCTCCGTCTGCCACCACGTGTCCATGATTGGGCACTCGCCGTAGCCGATGTTCTTGTGGTACCAGTGCCACGCCTCAGGGTTGATCGGTTCGCCGACTGTTCCCAGAAGTCTGAGGCTACTCAAGTCGTACTTCTTCGGTATCTGTTCGCCGAATCTCATCAGGGCGCGGATCCCTGTCGGAGTGCTGTATAGTACTGTGACCTTCTTGTTCTGAACGATCGACCACCATCGGCCAGGATCAGGTTGATCTGGGGCGCCTTCGTAGAAGACTACCGTGGTTCCATTGATGAGGGGTCCGTAGACGATGTAGCTATGGCCTGTGACCCAACCGGGGTCGGCCGTACACCAGAATATGTCGTTGTCCTTCAGATCGAAAATCCACTTCATGGTGAGATAGAGTCCCACCATATAGCCGCCGTGAACGTGAACAACTCCCTTGGGACGTCCAGTTGTTCCCGAAGTGTAGAGGAAATACAGTGGGTCCTCGGAGGTCATTCGCTCGGTCTCGCACTTGTCAGACGCTTTAGCCATCAACTCGTCCCAGTACACCGCGGGAGCCGGCGACTTCTCTATCGGTGTGTTCACCCTTCGGACGTAGACGACGTTCTTGAGGGTTGGAACATCCTTCAGTTCGCCTACGATATTCGCGAGAGCGAGTACTTTCCCATGGTAGTGAGAACCGTCAGCGGTGACGAGAAGTTTCGCCTCTGAATCTTTGATGCGTTCTTGGAGAGCGCCTGCGCTGAATCCGGAATACACGACACAGTGGACTGCGCCAATCTTGGCGCATGCGAGCATCGTCACGAATTGCTCGGGAATCCTAGGAAGGTAAACGGCTACTCTGTCGCCCTTCTTGATGCCTAGGCTTTTCAGAACATTCGCGAACTTGCAGACGAGCGTGTTAAGCTCTCCGTACGTGATAGCGCGGGTTTCACCCTTCTCGCCTTCCCAGAGTATGGCCGTCTTGTTCTTCGTTGGGGTGTTCTGGTGTCTGTCAAGTGCGTTCTGGACGATGTTGCATTGGCCGCCCACGAACCATTTGGCCCATGGATAGTTCCACTCGAGGACCTTGTCCCACTTCTTGTACCAGCTCAGCTGGTTTGCAACGCCTTCCCAGAACTTCTCAACATTAGCGATCGACTCCTTGTAGACGGAGTCGTAGTCCTTAACCCAAGCCTTCTCGACGATTGACTTCGGGGGAGGAAACACTTCCTTAGTCCGAAGTAGAGTCTCGACGGTGTCAGGTCCGCTCTCCTTGCTCATTGGAACATCGTTGCGGTGCAAATCTGGGTCACGGTTAAGAGATTTTCGGCTATTGGCAATGTCGTGAAAGACTATGATGTCAGTATGACTCTATACTGTTAGAACTCAGGCCATCGGTCCCTTCTGCCTCAGGTTTTTCGTGTCAGGGGTCATACTGCCAAGGCCCGTGCTCGGTGCACCAGCAGTCCCAGAGAAAGATGCGAATCTCGTCAGTCGTGACTTCCGTCTTTTCACAGACGAAAGACATGGAGGTCCTACACACGGGACAGACCAGATCCGGTCGCTCCATCTTCAATCAGGGTCGCCCGTGGTAACTTGCCGCACCTCAATAGACCCCGTTTATGGTAATGCGCAAAGAGGCTTAACTATGAGCGAGGGGAACACTGAGTCAACGCAAACGTTTCACGCAACTCTAGGGCGGAGATTCGACAATGGAAAGGCTCAAACTGCGTGACTTCACTGCTTTGCTTGCAAGCATATTTCTCTGCGAGGCGGCTGGTTTTGTCGGGTCCGTCTTCACGACGCCAGTGATTCCGACTTGGTATGCCGCTTTGAAGAAGCCCTTCTTCACTCCACCTAGCTGGATTTTTGCTCCAGTTTGGATAACTCTCTACACACTAATGGGGATATCACTCTGCGTTGTTTGGAGGAAAGGTCTCGACAGACACGATGTCCGGCGAGCAGTGAGCCTCTTCGGAGGTCAGCTGGCTCTGAACGTGCTCTGGTCCGTGGTCTTCTTCGGTATGCAGTCTCCCCTGTATGGGTTCATCGTCATAGTTCTGCTCTGGGTTGTCTTGCTCGCAACAGTAATCACGTTCTACAGAGTCTCGAAGCTCGCCGGCGTGCTATTAATCCCGTACTTTCTGTGGGGAAGCTTCGCGTTAGCACTGAACCTCGCGATACTCATTCTGAACGCGTGAGTACTTGCGCGCTCTCACGGTGGGCGGGGGGCACTGGATATTCCATTTGGAGCCCGATCATATTCAGGGTTGACGAGTTCCTCAAACGAATAGGCAGGCGTCACCCAAGGACTACTTGCCCAGTTTCTCTCAGGAACCTAATGCCTGATGTAGAGGATTCCACTTGGCTTTGGAAACGCTTCGACGATAGAACGTTGAAGAAGCGTTGCACGTACGGATTTCTCAGTCTCTTTTCCACGAGGAAATCATACAGTTCCTCTGCAAGAGGAATGGCATCCAACTTCATCTCCTCAGCCATCGATGTCAGACCTACACCCACATCCGCGCGTCTGGAGACAACTGCAGATGCCACATCTCTATGCGTCATCATCTCAGAGTCGTATCCTCTGATCTGCTTTGTCAATTTGTCACAACTCATCCCTTCGTCACTTGCGAGTTCCCTCAGCTTCCTGTCAAGTAGAATTCTCGTTCCTGATCCAACATTTCGGTTGGCTAGTTTCA
>Ga0315268_10009498_pt1 | contig 10085 bp, 6 predicted proteins | sample C1_top_MG_FD_204535 | JGI IMG/M metagenome (GOLD analysis project Ga0315268, IMG submission 204535) | Sediment microbial communities from Yellowstone Lake, YNP, Wyoming, USA - C1_top | ecosystem: Environmental > Aquatic > Freshwater > Lake > Sediment | place: USA: Wyoming | collected 2017-08-01 | reverse complement strand
CAACATACATTTAATCCTCCTGCTGAATACTTCATTGCAATCATCTGCAATCCTAATAAGTTGCTGCTTGGAGATACTATTATTGAAGGTCCTTGATTAAATATAAATCCGGGACTTATTTCAGACATTTGTTTAGTAAATGTTGTAGTTGAATTAGTAAGTGTATTTGGTATTAAGCAGTTTATCTGATCTCCAAATGTTGTACCATCACAAGCTGTTGCCATTGGTTGCATACCTAGACCATTACCTACAGCGACAGCAAATTCTGTGCTAGTAGCCATCTCATAAACTGAATTATATGATGTAGGCAAAATAAAAGTAAATGAAACCTGAACGTCATTTGTTGTTTGAGTTGGAAATCCTGATGGAGGATATCCTGAAAATGCACTATGAGAAAAAGTAAATGATATTGTTATTGATGCGCCTTCAATTAAGTCTATGCCTGTTAAATCTGCATAAACAACAGAATTTGGCACTGTCAATGGATAATATCCTGCAGTATAATTTCCGGGACCTGTACTATCGGTAAGTGTTGCAAGTCCAATTTTTTCAGACAATAGACTTGTATAATAATTAAATTGTACAGGCTGTCCTGAACTATCTAATAAATCATATCCCTCTATATAGTTCCCATACATAAGCCTGTTGCCCATAATGGTTTGAGCTTTTGCATATAATGGAACATTATCATAGAGTCTTAATATTTCAGACTCAGGTAGTATTGTAAATATTTTACTATTTGAAAAAGTATATCGATAAAATTGATTGTTTGACATTCCCAAATCTTCCTTATCAAGCTTTTCAATAACCTTTATTATATTATTATTAGCTTGCTTAAATAATAAATCTACACCAACAACAAGAGGTCCGCCTGAATTGTATTTTATTATAGCTGCATTAAAAAAATTTACCATTCCTTCATTTAGCAAACTTTCTATACTAAAATTAAAAGTGTTAGGAACAAATGCAGGAGCAGACCATTGTGATATTGCAGAATATTCTCCATCAGCATATTTATATCTATATGCAAAACAGATGAATCTAGTGTCTAAATAGTTTGATTCTCCTGTTGTTTTTATTAATGTTATTTCAGGAGCAGCAACCGGAGGCTTTTTAATTACCAATAACTCCTCAGCTGTTATCTGATCTATATTAGAAATAGGGAGGTCATAACTTCTCTTTATGTTTATAACTCTTGGAGGATTATAGTTATCTGTAAAAAACAATAAATCCTCTATTATATTTATCCCTGTTATTAAATAATTCTCATTAAAATTTAATATAGTAACATTTGTAGAAGTATTTATACTTACAACATGATAAGTTAAAACATTGGTATTTACATTAAACGAGACAATCATGTCAAGCCTATATATACTTCCGCTTAAATTAAATGTATCGTCATGGACAAACCAATATATTGTTTCATTAGCACTATCTTCAATAGCTCCTATGCATTTAGCATTTATGCTAAGTGAAGTTCCATTTATATATGTCAATTTGGTAAGAGCATCATTACCTTTTGCATTTTCTATAACACCAATTTCAGAATTTTCAGTATCGCCCATTCTGATATTCATAGCATCAATATATTCTCCCTCAGGCAATAGACGTTGGTCCACAACCTTGTTCATTTTTCCTGCTACAAAATTCCTTGCAATATTTGCCATATTATTTAATTATCTTGTCCATACCTCTTAAATTCATTAAGAGTCTGCCGGGATGAATATTACTTATTCTTATTTTAGCGTTTCTAAGTAGCGATGTTTTTCTTTTTCTTGCACGTGCAATTATATATTCTTGAACACCAAATTTAGAACTTAATATTGCGTATTCAACTGCTGCATAAACATAATCTTCAAATAACTTATTAACAGTTACTTGTGATGCATCTCCGTTTTCCATGCCATCAGAAACATATTCAAGAATACATATTTGATCACTCATTTTTGAATCAAAGTTTATAACTCCTGCTTTTTTATCTATATTAAATGTAGGATTAAAATTGGCGGTTTCAGTATTCAAACCTACTCTATCTCCAACGCTATAACTAAAATACCACATACCATCTATAAACCAACCATCTTGACCATAAAACTGACTATCCCTATTTAAGTAAATATCTTTTTTGGTATTAGAAAGCCTTTCATAATCTATATTTGAATTTTGAGGCCTTAATATATTTCCATTTTGATCAAACAATATATTTGCATCATTATCTTGCAAATAAGCATTTGACGACAACGTCTGAATATTCTCACTCATTGGCCTTAAATATCCATCTTTATATAATGATATTCTTACCCAATTTACAAAGTCAGAAGGAAGAACATAACGAAGAGAAGCTCCTACACTCAATTCTAATACTTTGATTTCTTTAAAAGCATCGTAGTTTAGTTCTTGTATAGCACGCTTAGTATGAAACAAAATTTTATAACGCTCTTCGTTATTTACTAATGAATGGTTGCCCGAATACATTAGCAAGAAATTATTTACAATATCCTGAAGGCTAACATATTGATACGATCCCCAATTTTCATCTTGAGGAGCGTTCCCATTGTTGTCGTAATATTTGTAATCTGATATATAAGCCATTTATAAAAATATTTATTATTGTTGCATACTGAATGAAGGCTGCTCATGTTGTTGTTGTGCAGTTCCAAATTGAGACACTTCAATCTCGCGAATAGAAATACCAAGATATTCAAGCATTTTTGTTACTAATTTATAGCCATCTTCATTAGGGAGCTCAAAATCCTGATAGTCAGGTTGTGATTGATCAAACAATGGCTCTCCTCCTGATAGTGTAATATAAGTCCATTTTGGAACTTTAGGATATCTAAAATAAGTAGCACTTACAGCTCCGTAAGAATTTATAGTTGACGGATATACATTTATTATATCTCCTGAAATTGTATAAGCAGGGTATATAAGAGAAGGAGCAGTAAGAATAGATGCATTTAGCATTGTTATCTTTCCTGCAGCAACTTTCTCTGCCTCTGAAATTGATGACTGAGAATAAGTAATATATTTATTACTTGTAGCAAGAAATATATCTTCATTTAAAACCAATATTGTAGCACTTACAGATATAACAAATGTTGTTTTAAATGTTGTTGCATTAACAACAATATCTCCTACAGTAACTCCTGATGTTATAAAATTAGCGGTAGTATCTTCAAGTGCTTGCAAATTTAGAGTTGTATTTGTCCCTGACTTTAACACTTGAGTGTAACATAAGATCTTCTCAATCATATACGCATTATTTCCTGTTGTTGTAACAGATGGCGTATAAAATTGATTTAATGGGTATGAGTTATATCCAATTTTTGAAACCAAAGAGTTAGTAACTAAAAAATTCTCTAGCACCTCAGCTATAGGCTTAGCGATATCAGCATAATCACTTCCTGACGTCCTTACATTCTCAGCATTTATTGTTTTATTAAAATTACTGAAATACTCCTCATATAACTCCATTTGAGCATTAGCCGCCATTAAGTTAAAATCGGAAGGAGAAATATATCCGTAGTTATTCTTATTAAGAATAGTTAATACTGAGTTTCTTACCTCGTTTATCATTACCCAATTTTTTACAAATATACAAAAAAAAGAGGGTTACAAAAAGCAACCCTCAATCATCATTAATCAAACACATGAACACACTATTTTGAAGTAGCCTCTAGCATTTTAAGAAAATCTAACCCTTCGTCACTTTGCAAATAACTTGCAGCAGCCTCATACGGGTGGTCTCCAAATGGAACAGACATCATTTTTTTCTTATTTGTAGCTGTATTAAACCAAACCTCTTTATTATTATTCTTTGCAACTAATAATCCATTTTCAAAAAATGTTCTAATTTTTGCTTGAAATTTAAGCTCAGGATCATTGATAATATCTAAAAAGTCTTGAGGATTATTTTTGGCAAATACCAATATATCCCTTCTTAATTCAGAACTAGATATTGTTGAAGGATCTTTACCAAATACAACGCGAGTAACCATTTCTACTTGCTCTATTGTTAATTGGCGAGCTTCCATTAATGCATCAACTTCTACGTTTAGCATTTCTACTTCTTGGTAAGCATCTTTTTCTTTATTTACTTCTGCAAATACCTTCCCATTCATCGGATGGTAATGTAAAAATGCTTGAAGAGCAGGATTTGTTTTTGGAACTGAAAGCATTCCATCCTCAAATACAATAGGCTCAAGAATTACATTGTTATCTTGCTCATCTTCAAAAGGTGATTTTTGGTTTACTGCATATCTAAGAGCTCTGTTTACATTGTTTTTTTCATCATACCACATCAATGGGAAACGAGGGTTATTTCTTGAAGGCAATGTAAAAGATAGAGGAGAACCTTGTATTAATTTATACGCTTTATCTGTTGGAGTTATTTTTACTGACATTTTATTATAATTTAATTTGATTTTAAAATAGTAAAAAGCAGGGGATTTTAATGCCCCCTGCCTTTATTTAGAATTAAGCAGCACCGTAGCGGAACAACACGAAGTTGTTAGCACCTAAAGTACATACACAACGCTCAGAAAGGAAGTTAACCTCCATTGCATCCAAGTCGCTTGTAGCAGCACCACCGGCAGAACCTGTGATCCATGTCTTGTACTTTCTGTCCTCAGCTTCAGAAGCTCTGTATCTTACGTGCAAGAATGGACGCTTAGCGTTTTTACCCATAATTTGATCGTAAACAGAAGTTGAACCTGCAGGAACAAGAAGTCCGTTGATTGTACCTGTTGCATTTGCAGCACTAGCATTCAATCCACCACGCATAGTAGGATCGTTTAAGTATTTCCAATCAGTCTTGTAGAAATCGTAACCTCTACGGAAACCTGAAAACCCTAAATTTAATGCCATGTTTACATCATTATCAAAAAGACCAAAAGATGCACTATTTGCTCCATTAGTACCACCTGTACCTGCTGAAGGTAAACCATTCAATCCGGCTAACATGTTATCAATGTCAAATCCAAACTGACGATTAACAAACACTACGTTCTCTTCGATAGCACCTTGCTTATCCAAACGAGAAACAATAGAATCCCAATCAGAAAGTGAAGTTGGGTTACCTGCAGCCCATACGTTACCGCGATTGTTTACAGCATAGAAAATACCTTCAGATCCCATATTACCAACTGTTGTGTTAGTAGTCTGAGTTTTAGCACCTGAACTTGCTTCAGCAGGAACTGCTTCAATCATTGCTGTTTCAAGATAATCTTCAAAACGAAGGCGAGTTTCGTGCTCACTCTTCAAATACCAAAGATACCCTGTAGCGCCATTTTCAGTTGTTACTTCTACCCAACCAATTTGAGCCATGTCAGAACCGTTTACAGCATACTTATCTTTCAAGATAATTGGGTTGTTGCTGTAGAAGCTATCTTCAGCTTCCAAAGATCCAACCATCCCGCTCTGACCTTTTCTAAACTCAGAACCATAAATGAATACAGTACAAACTGATGTGTTTGCAACGTTTACTGTAGCTTCATAAAAAGCAACGGTAAATGTAAGACCTGATTGAGCAATAACAATACCTTTGTTAGCAGTTCCTGCTGTACCTGCTCCTGATGTTATTTGACAAAATACCGTTTGTCCAATACGAACTGCAGCTGATGCAACTCCTGAATCAGAAATGGTAAACACAGCAGTACCTGAAGCTACAGAAGAAGCTGTACAAGCAGTGTATTTAATGTGTAAACGACCTTGTTCTGCCCATTTAATTTGATCAGAATTTGAAGGTAATTCAGCTCCTACTAATCTTAAGAATGAAGAAACTGTTCTGTTGCCATAACGCTCAAATTCTTTCTCATAAGTATCAGGAAGATACTGATTTAAGAAATCAAATGTAGTTATGTAGTTTGTAGACAATGCTACTCTTTCCGCTGCCGGTTGCAACGCAAATGTGGGCGTTGTTGAAAATTGACCTGCCATTTTTTTTAGTTTTTAATTGTTTATAATTTTTTTATACTTCTTATTTTCAAGCTTTTGCCTGAATCAGGGTTTACTTCTCTAACTTGAAGTCCATCGTTTATCCTTGAAGCAACAGGAACTTTTTGTTCAGACATATTTATATTTTTTATGCCCTTTATTGTTCCCTCTGTTGCATCTGCCATTCCTTGTTCGTAAAAGTGTTTGGCAAACTTTTCAGGATTCATTGCTATAGCTAAAGACTTATGATAACCAACAGCATCTTTAATCAAACCGTTTTCGTCCAAGAACTTATTAATAAAGTTCGCAGGAGTAGATTGGCTTTTCTTTAATTCGGAAGCATCTCCGGGAGAAAAAACAATTTTCTTATTATTAACATTGAACTCAAAACCTTTGAACTCTCCGCTAAAAATTTCATTTGTTTTCTGATCAAACCATTGACGCTTACGGCTGTTTTCTTCTTCTATCGTTTTAGCCTTTTGCACATATTGCTTATAAGCCTCAAGTTCTTGCTTCTCTTCTTCAGAAACAGATCCCAAACTTGACTCAAGTGGGATCTTGTATTTTTCTTTCTGAGTATTAAAGAACTTTTTAGCTTCAGCAACAAGCTTTTTCTTTTCTATTTTTATTCTCTTAATTCTTGAATCATCATCAATGTCTACATCATATCTGTAGTCATCCATTAAAGATTCGATATCATCAGCATCTAAACCATCTTGTGTACTAGCAAGATAATTTTTAAGCAAATCGTCAGAATCCATTGTATCGTAATCTTTCTTTAAATTAAGAAAGTCCTCAAACCCTCTTCCTGTTTCTTTCTTATACTTCATATAAGCAGCAACATCTTCAGGTAATGGCTCTGATTCTTGTCTCTCAGCTACTAACTCATCAAAAGAGTTAATTTGCTTATTGTATCTTTTACCAATATATGAAAGAACTTTTTGCTCATCCAATTCATCTTCAGAATCATCTGCTATTGGAGCAGGATCATCTACTATTGGAGCAGGATTACTATTTATTTCCTCTTCATGTTTTTTAAGTAGTTCTTCTTCTACTTGAGCTACTCCTTTTTCTTCAGAGCCATCTAGGGCTTTTACTGATTTAAATTCCATTTTTATTAGATTTAATTGTTACAAAATTATATAAAATTTATTATACTTTTTAACGAGGCTCAAATTCAGCTAAATCAAACCCATCTAAACTATCTTCATTCGACTCAAAACTTAATGGAGGAAGATTGTTTTTACGTTGATCAATTAATTTTGACTGCTCTGTATTCTGTTGGCTTATACGCTTTGATTTAGCATCTTCTCTTTCTTGCTCTCTTTTTGATACAGAACCAATTTCCATTTGATGCATCTGCAAATTATATTGAAACTCCTCAGCCATTAATTGAGATTTTAACTCAGCTTCTTTCTGCATTTTTTGTATTTCAAAAGCTATCTCTGCTTGCTTTATTTGCATCTTAGCTCTAGACTCTGCCTCAATCTTTTGCATAGCTGTTTGTGCAGCTAATTGCTGAGATTGCATTTGCTGTTGTGCAGTCATTGCCTGAGCCTGCATTTGCATTTTTTCTTCTCTATCTTGCTTTTTAATCCTCTTCATTTTAAGAAGCTGATTAGCAAGTTTAAGATTTCTAATCTCGCGTATATCAATTGCATCTTCAAGGTTAATGTCTCCTTTAGATAATGCCATTTGAATATTGGCTTCAAGTTGAGCTTTTTGTTCTTCATCGGGAGCAACTTCTATAAATATTCCAAAATCATAAATATACAAGTCAGATATATCATTTAATATCGAAACATTGTACTTGCCTATCTTATTAACAAAGTCATCTTTAAAATCAGAATACTCTAAAATGTCAGCTACCCTATATGTTAACGCCTCAGCTAAAGACCTATATAAATAAAGACTACCCTCAAGTATATGCCTAGTGGCCGTATTTGAATTTAAAGCTGCTAACTTTTGTAAACCAACCAATGAGTTAGGATCAGGATTTGAGCCATCTCTTGCCTCGTTAAGTCCGGTTACAGACCTAATCATATCCAAGTAGTGATTATAGTTAGCAAGAAGCATTTGTGTTTTGCTTGCTCCTGAGTTTGAAGTAAGCTGAGTAATAGGAACTCTTGCATTATTAAATTCTCCATCTCCTGTATAGCTACGTCCAATGACACTACCTGTTTGGAAATAAAGTCTTAATGCGTCCTCAGGATTATAAGCATTGCCTGTACCTAAATCAACTTCATTCAATCCGTCTGCATCTATAAATACACCATCAGGGACAACGCGATTAATTACTTGCTGAAGTTTTAAATGCGTTATTTGAATCAAGTCAGCAAATGGTACCATTCTTCTAACTAAAGACTCAATAACTCCCTTGTACATACGAGGGGCGCAAGCAACATAGTTCGGAAGAGCATGCTGAGTTGCAGATTTTGGCCTAACCATATTCTGAGCCAACTCCCACTTTATAAGTATGTTAGTACCCATAACCATTACGCCTTCATACCAAACATCAATGGTTTTTTCTATTTTCTCAAAATTCCCTTCCTCCATCATTTCAGTAGGAGGATTAAATGTGTCATCTTTCTCAATTACACGACTGCCGCCATTCTCAAGTATCTTCTTTTTAAATACAACTTTTTTAGTTGTCTTATAGTTAAAGTACATTAATGTACAAGTGTCTTGAGCAAAAATGCTATTATTATAAAACTGAGAAACATTATAGTAATCATACCAACCTTTGCTAGTCGTTGATATTTCTTGCAATTGTTCTTTTGTAAGAGTTGGATCTATCTTCATCAACTCAGTTATTGGCATTGTCTTAATCTCTCCCCAATAAAAACAATCTTTAAAATATGGATCTTCAGTATAACTATAAACCACATTAGCAGGATCTACATAAGAAATCTTAACTCCTGCTCCGGGAAGAAACTCGTGTTTAGCTATAGCGATACCTATAACGGTATTATCATAATCTAATCTCCATCTAATATCATTATACTTGTTCTCATCAAACATAGTATTTATAGCTTCTTCTTCAGCTATCTCTATTGCAGGTTTATAATTCAACTGCATATAAAGACTTAGCTCATCATCATTCTGAGGTAACTCTTCAGGATCCATCATAAATGGATTTGCTCCTGTAGATTGTTGTATTACACTAAGAACATCTTTACCTGCCATTTGCGCCTCAACCATGTCCTGATACTTATTTCTTTTTGATTGAGACATAGCATCTTGAGCATACGCCTTAACCTTAAATAATCTATCAGACATTCCATTAACAACAATATCAACAAACTTTGGAAGGATAGGAACAGGAGTCCAATCTAAATTCAAGTAAGATAAATCTCCATCAATAGCTAATTCATTTTTGTATTTAGCTACAGACTGCTCGCCTCTTGCATATAATCTTAACCTATGAAACTCTCTCCATTGGCTATAAAATCTACATGCATTTCCGTCTTTTCTAAACCATTCGTATTGAATAGCTTGACCTACCTGAAGCCCAAAAGACTCAGACGCTTTTTCAGCATCAGTAGCTAGCTGACTTGGAAAAGCCGTTGATGTTATATCTATTACTATATTTTTCATCTAATCAATTGACTTGTTGATCCATCATTCTTATACCTTGCGAAGTTAATACTAATTTTTGAATCTTTTTTTTCAGGCATATATAAATGCTTTTGATTAGCCATAATCGCCAACCCCGAACTAATAGAAGCATCAAATCTTGTTCTATCGCTTATATCAAACTTAGCCCAATCCTCAAGTGTCCTCATAAATGGCATAGTACCCATCTCCTCAGGATCTCTATACTTGCCTTCTAAGTCTAATCCTATGTGTTTCTCTATGTAAGACTCTATAGCTGAAGCATGAGCCTGCTTTACGTCCTCAGATGAGTTTGGTATTCCTCCAAGCTCTCTTTCTGTCTTTGTAAGTTTAGCAAACTGCTTATCAGGCCTATTTAATGAAAATCCCCTATATCCTCTATTCTTTAGATGATATAATAATCTTGGCTTATTATTCTCTACAAGTATTGGCATACCATAAAATACAATAGCCATTAATACCTCTTCAAAAAATATCTCAGCCGTTTGAGGTCTAGCTATATACTCTAAAAAAAATTGATTTGTAGGTGCTTC
>Ga0315268_10009497_pt1 | contig 10086 bp, 11 predicted proteins | sample C1_top_MG_FD_204535 | JGI IMG/M metagenome (GOLD analysis project Ga0315268, IMG submission 204535) | Sediment microbial communities from Yellowstone Lake, YNP, Wyoming, USA - C1_top | ecosystem: Environmental > Aquatic > Freshwater > Lake > Sediment | place: USA: Wyoming | collected 2017-08-01 | reverse complement strand
GCCCCAGGCATCGGAGAAATAGTCCTCGGAGCCGGTGCCGTGCAGCGACGGGCTGGACTCGCCATCGACCTTGATCATGTCGTCGCCTTCGCCCCACCAGCCCAGGGCCCGTTGGAGGACGCTCAGGTTGCAGCCGACGTAGTGGCCGGCGCCCGCGGCGTCGAGGATGAGGTAGTTGCGCTTTTCGTCGGGCGGGAACTCCTGGCGGTACTGGGCGTGGAAATAGGGTGTGCCGGCGGGGAGGCCGGGGAGCTCGCGATAGTCGATGTAATAATAGAACGCGTCGACGGGACGCGTCCCTTCGTTCTTTGCCGTGATCCGGCACGAGCCCCGGAAAGGCATGTACCAGTAACAGTTCCTGGCCCGGCCTTCCGACGAGCACGTGATCGGCAGGGATGTGAAATTCCGGTTCAGGCCGTGGCCGACGCCGAAGAAATCGCCGACAGGGGCTTCGATGGAAGGGGATTTCTCGCCGTCCCAGTAGACGCGGAGGACGATCTTCCGGCCGTAGAACGGCTCGGCGGCGATCGTCGTCCAGATATGATGGATGGCCCCCGGGCCATCGATCTCGGCCAGGACCGCGGTCTTTCCCGGCTCGATCGTGATGGAGTCCCGGTTCCCGCCGCTCCGGTCATAGGATGAGATGCGGCGGCTCCGGTAATCCTGCCTTTGGCCGAGGTTCCTGAGCAGGTCCTGCCCGGCCAAAGTCGAGACAGCCAGGATGAAGATGATGACGAAGAGGCGGCGGGTATGCATGTCGATGACCTCATTGTCAGGCCCCGCGGCCCGGGGATCCTCGGCGACGAGCACCGCGCGAGCGGTGCCCCGCGGCCCGGAAATCCTCGGCGACGAGCACCGCGCGAGCGGTGCCTAGCGCGCGGGGCGGCGGTTCTTTCGAACCGAGCCCGTCCGGATATGCGATTTCCGGTCCCGGCTGGTGTAGGGCTTGATGTCGAGAACGGGCGTTCCGTCGACGAGGTCGAGCCCCGAGACCTTGAGGGCGCATCCGTCCCGGCCGAGAAGCTTGAGAACGCTGAGGCCCAGGGGATTCGGGCGGTGCGGCGAGCGGCTGGCGAAGACACCGCGGGGCTCCGATTCGCCCGGCGGGACGACCCTGAGCTTGGACGGCCCGGAGCGGTGGAAGTGGAAGAGGACGATGATGTGGGAGAAACCCTCGAGGCCGTCGAGGCCCGCGGCGAACTGGGGAAAGACCTCGATCTCGCCCACGGAGCGCTCGAAAAAGCGGGGCGGCGCGAAGGCCGGCGGAGGCAGGTCCGCCGGCTCCTTGTAGCGCGAGCGGACGACGCCGACGGGCTGGAGCCGGATGCCGGGCTTCATTTCCCGACGTACGTCAGCCATTTCTCGTAGCGGGGATCCCGTCCGGTGACGGCTTCGCCGAAGGCCTTGATCAGGCGCAGGGCGATCGGTCCCGGCTTCCCGGTCCCGATGGTGTGCGCGGTCTTCGACATGGTGGGATCGGAACCGTCCGTGACGTTGACGATGGGGATGATCTCGACCGCGGTGCCGCAATAGAAGGCCTCGTCGGCGCCGAAGAGGTCCTGTTTGGTGATCGGGCCGACCACCGTCTTGAGGCCGAGGTCGTGTCCGAGCTCGAGGATGCTCGTCCGGGTGACGCCTTCGAGGGCGGATTCGAGCCGGCCGTTGGTGATGAGCGTCCCGTCCTTGACGATAAAGACGTTCTGGCCGGGCCCTTCGGCGACGCGGCCTTCCATGTTCAGGAAGATGGCTTCGTCGAAGCCCTGTTCGCGCGCCTCGAGGCCCGCGATCGTCGACTGGACATAAACCCCGCCGAGCTTGGCCGACATGTTGAACTGGGTGTGATGGACACGTCGCCAGGGGATGATATAAGCGCTGACGCCGCCGGCCGCATGCTCCCCGAGGTAAGCCTCCCACTCCCAGGCGCCGATGGCCAGCTCGACCGGACAGGCCTTGGGCACGAGACCGAGGTTGCCGTAGGAGTAGAAGAGGAGGGGGCGGATATAGCAGCTTTCGAGATCGTTCTCCCGCACGGTCTGCTTGATGAAATCGGTGATCTGGTCCTTGGTGTAGGGCGATTTCATCTTGGCCACTCCGGCCGAAAGGAGGAAACGGTCGTTGTGCTCGGGCAGGCGGAAGATGGCCGGTCCCCGGGCCGTGCTGTAGGCCCGGATCCCCTCGAAGACACAGGAGCCGTAATGGAGGGCGTGCATCATCGGGTGGAAGCCCGCCTCGGACCAGTTATAAAACTTCCCTTGGTACCAGTATTTCGCGGCCTTGGGAAAATGGGTGTTAAGAAACATGGCTCGCTCCTTTCCGGAAGTCGACAGGGATGATAGAGGGCATTTTCGGGAATAGGGGACCGCTCAATCCGGAGATGGCCGATCCACGCTTGGTGAAGGCACTACCTCGTCTGGCGATCGGGCTTTCGAATCAGGTCTTCGAGAGAGGTCATGCTATCATAGCGGGCAGGTCAAGTAAAGCTAGGCCGGGCGCCCGGCGAAGTACGTTTGGCCTTGGTGAACGATCTTTCGGACCCGGCGACGGCCCAGGAGCGACGTCAGGGCCTTGAGGACCTCGTCGTGGTGACGGCCGAGGGCTGAGGCGATGTCCGCGGCGGTTTGCGGGCGCCTGCCGACGGTGGCCAGGACGGTCGCCTCGAGAAGACCGAAGGCCGGGGCCTGTTTCCTTTTGGCAAACGAAGCGACGATCTCCGCCTTCGGGCCGAGCCGGGCCCGGATCCTCGCGAGCGCGGCGGCGCCGAGCGGCCCAGCGCCATGGTCGGCGGGCGGCCGGACGACCGTGTTGAGCTCGATCCTGTCCGGCCGGATGCGGGCGGCGGCGCCCTGGAGGGCCCGGATGGAAGCCGGGGAATCGTTGACACCCTTGACCAGCATGATCTCCAGCCGGATCTCGCCGGGGAACTCCTCGCGGAATCGGACGAGGCCGTCGATGATCTTCCGGTTCTCGAGCGAAGCATGGGGCCGGTTGACGCCGCGGAAGAGGGCGGCCGGAACGGCGTCGAGCGAGGGTACGACGATATCGGCCGCAACGAGGTCCCGCCGCACGTCCTTCCGGAAGAGCAGGGTCCCGTTGGTCAGGACGGCCACGGGGATGCGGGTCATCTTCTTGATCGCCCGGATGAGGCGGCCGATGTCCCGGCTGAGCGTGGGCTCGCCCGATCCCGAAAAGGTGATGGCGTCGATCCTCTGCCCGGAATCCACGGCCGCTTTGACCTGCGCCAGGATCTTCTCCGGTGGGAACCATCTCCCCCGGCGGACCGTGGTCTTCCCGGTCGATCCGAGCTGGCAGTAAACGCAGTCGAGCGTGCACGTCTTGAACGGGATGATGTCGACCCCCAGGGAGAAGCCCAGCCGCCGCGAGGCGACGGGGCCGTAGACGAAACGGTGTTCGGCCATCAGGCCTTGTCCCTATAGATCTCGATGAAGCGGCGGAGGGACCGATCGTAGGTCCTCTCCACGGAATCCGGGAACAGGCAGGCCGGCAGCTCGGCGTTCCGCCAGTGGAAGGCCAGGCAATCGCAGCACACGCCCTTCCGGCTGCAAGGCTCGTAGCTGCAGTTGCACCGGGCCTTGTTCTTCGCGCTCTTGCATTCGCTCATGCGGGCTCTCTTCAAAAAGGAGATATTCCTTATTATTATAGGGATTCTTCTGGCCAAAGGAAGGGGACAAAGGCTGCACATGCTGGTTCCCATTCTTAAGAGGGGATCCAGATTACGAAACCGCCCGGCTCGTCGGCCCCGGGGAGGGGGCCGTGGGAAAAAGGGCTGAAGGGGTATCATCGGAGTGAGCATAAGCGGTGATTCAGCCGGCCCGGAGCCGGATGAGGGTAGTTTCAGGGGAAACCGCCAAAACGTGTTTGAGCGAGGCGTAGCGCACGCCGAGCGAGTTGTTTTGGCGCCGAGTCCGGCGAACGGACCGGCGTGAAGAATCACCGCAGCGAACGGAGATGATCCCCGAAGCCCTTCTACGGCCCCCCCATGGCCGGCATTGCCGGGCCAATAGAATTCGTGTATTATAGCCCGCATCAAGAGGTTAGTGAGGATACCGATGCCCGGATACACTGATCGCGAGGCCAAGGCCGGCCTCGACGCGAAGCTGCCGCCGCTCGAAACCTTTCCCAACCAGTTCCCGGACTACGAGATCGCCATCGAATTCCCGGAGTTCACCTCCGTCTGCCCCAAGACGGGCCTGCCCGATTTCGGGACGATCACCGTGCGCTATGTCCCCGCCGGCAAGGTCCTCGAGCTCAAGTCCCTGAAGGAATATTTCCTGTCCTACCGTAACTTGGGCATTTTCTACGAGAATGTCGTCAATCGCATCCTCGAGGACGTCGTCCGCGCCTGCCGGCCGGCAAGCGCCGTCGTCAGGGGCGAATTCAATCCCCGCGGCGGCCTCACGTCGGCCGTCGAAGCCCGCTATCCCCGGCCGCGGAAACGGCGGTCCTGATCGCGGACAGGCGTCCGACGGCAAGATCCATCCCCGTTTAAAAGACCACTCAGAAGAACCATCATGGCCAGGGCGACGAACGGCTCCCGGATCGGCCGGACCGATCTGCTGATCGTTCTGGTCGTCGTCCTCTGGGCCGTCAATCTCTCGGTCATCAAGATCGGCCTGAGGGCACTCTCCCCCCACGGCTTCAACGCCGTCCGTCTGGGCTTGGCGTCACTCGCCTACCTGGCCGTTCTCCTCATCCGGCCGGGCAGGTTCGCGCTGGCGAGGAAAGGCGACGGATGGAAGGCCGCCGGCCTGGGCCTGCTGGGGATCACGTTCTATCAGGTCTTCTTCATCAAAGCCGTCAGCATGATGAGCGCGTCCACGGCCTCCATCGTCATGGGGACGAGCCCCATCTTCATCGCCCTCCTGGCCACGGCGGTCGGGGAGGAGCGCATCTCGATCGCCGGCTGGGTCGGCATCGCCATCTCCTTCGGCGGGTTCCTCCTCGTCGTTTCCGGCGGCCACGGCGGCTTCGTTTTCACCTGGGAGGCCTGGCGGGGAGCCGTCCTGATCCTGCTGGCCAACGTCTGCTGGGCCGGGTACACCGTCTTCTCGAAGCCGGTCCTGGAGCGGAATTCGGCCTTTCGTCTGGCGGCCGTGGGAACGATCGTCGGAACCTTGGTCTACCTGCCGTTCGCGGCCGGAGACCTGGCCCGGGTCGAATGGACGCGGATCCCTTGGCAGGCCTGGGGGGCCATCGCCTATGCCGGCCTGGTGGCCATCTTCCTTTGTTTTGTCATCTGGTACGAATCGGTCAAAGAGGTCGGCAGCGCCAAGACCGGAGTCTACAGCAATCTGAGCCCCATTCTGGCCATCTTCTTTGCCGGCCTCGTCCTTGGCGAGCGCCTCGAAGCGATCCAAGCCGTCGGCGCGGCCGTCACGCTGGCCGGCGTCTATCTCACGAGGTCCGGCTATCGGTTCTTCGAGCGGAAGGGCCAGGGGCGCTGCGCCCGGGACGCCGCCGCCGGGACGGATCAGCGCAGACCGTAAATCTTGTGGAGCTGGACGGAGATACGGACCCCGGCCAGCCCCGACCGGCCGGCGCCTTCGAGCAGGTCGAGCGCCTTCTTCATGCTCCAGGCGGCGTTCGATTGGGGCTGGAGGATGAGGGGGACGGCCGGGGGGAACGCGGCCCTCACGCTCCGGACATTATCGAGATGGAGTCCGCGGCAGACGACGACCTTGACCTCGCGAGCGCGCTTCCTGAATCCCGGATGCACGTCGTAGTCCGGCGGCTTGGGCGAGACCGTGTGCCAATCCGCGCGCGGGTCGGGGGGGAACGTTCCGTTGGTCTCGATCTGGACCTTGAGGCCGCCGTCATGAAGGCGGAGGACAAGCGCGCGGACATCCTGGGCCAGAGGCTCACCTCCCGTCAGGCAGACCCAGGCCGCCGGAAAGCCGCGGCGGAGCCGGGCGACCTCCCCCACGATCTTCTCGACGGCGAGCTCGCGGCCGCCCCGCCAGGCCTTCTTGGTGTCGCAGAAGCTGCAGCGAAGATTGCAGCCGGCCAGACGGACGAAGATCGTCGGCTCGCCCTGGCGCAGGCCCTCGCCTTGGACCGAGGCGAAGATCTCAATCGTCTTCAGCGTAGGTGGCCGACGCATCGCCGGATTCCCAGACCGTCACGGACTGGACGGGATATGATTTCTTGAGCTCGCCATAGAGGTGTCGGGCGATGTTCTCGGCGGAGGGATTGAAGGGGAAGGCCTCGTTGAGGAGCGTGTGGTCGGGGAGGAGGGCGGCCAGGGTCTTCTTGATCTCGGTGAAATCGAAGCCGATGCCTGTGGCACCGAGCTCCTGGGCCCGGATCGCGACCTCGACCTGGAAGGTGTGGCCGTGCATCTTTTCGCATTTGCCTTTGTATTCCCGCAGATAGTGGGCGGCCGAGAACTCGTCCCGGACCTTGAGTGTCCAGCTCATCGTTGACCTTCCTTTCGAAGACGGGCGAGGAGAGGGTCCTCGCGGCCGACCGCTTTCCAGGCCAGGGCGCGGAAGCGGCAGGACGAGCACGTCCCGCAGGGGCGCTCGGCTCCGGCGTAGCAGGAGACGGAATAGGAATAATCGGCGCCGAGCCGCAGGCCGAGCCGGATGATCTCCGGCTTGCTCAGGCCGATGAGCGGCGCGACGATCCGCGGCGCCGGGCCGCCGAACGCGGCCTTCGTGCCGGCGCGGACGGCCTTCTCCATGGCCCGGACGAATTTTTTTGTCGTATCGGGATAGTCGGGGGAATCGGCGACGTGGAAGCCGCAGACGAGGTCGCGGAGGTCCCGGGCCTCGGCCCAGGCCGCAGCCAGCGCGAGGAAGATGCCGTTGCGGAACGGAACGTAGGTCGCCGGCGGTCCGGAGCGGGCCGCGGCAAGCCGCGCAGAACGGGGGAGGGGGATTTGCGGATCGGTCAGTGCCGAGCCGCCGATCTGCCGCAGGTCGACCTTGAGGATGGCATGCGGGACCCGCATCTGGCGCGCCGCCCTGCGGGCGAGACCGATCTCGACCCGATGCCGCTGGCCGTAATCGAACGTCAGCGCCCGGACGTCGTCGTACCGGCCGAGCGCCCAAGCGAGGGCGGTCGTCGAGTCGAGCCCGCCCGAAAACAGGACGACACAGGATCTCACCGCAGCCTTCCTCTCTTCACGATCATAAGGGACGTCACCGAGAATATCAAGGCAAAGGCCTCTTCAGGACGGACGATCGCTTCCTGAGGAGGCCAGAAATGGCGCCGAGTCCGGCGCACTGACCGGCGTCTTCAAACTTTTCCAGGAGGGAGAGCCTGACCTCCGAGCCGGCCTTACGGCCGACGTTTGACAGTGCTTGGGCGGGATGGTATATCTTGAAATTCCGAAGATGAGCGAACATCCGATCGAGACGGCCGTCGCTGGCGTCGTCGAGACCTACGAGCTCCTCGACCGCGTCCGGACGCGGCAAGACCTGGTCATCCGGGACGACCAGTTCGGCTATGAAGCGCTGCTCGAGGCGGCCCGCTATGCCGTGCGAAGGCGCATCCGCTTGAGCCTCCTCGACACGGGCCGGTTCGGCCTCGACGAGGTCGAGTCGCTCGCCCGGGCCGGCGCACGCATCCTGACCTCGGACGAAGCCCGGTCTCGGACCGATGACTGGGAGATCCTTCAAGAGGCCTGCCGGGGCGCGGGGACGCACCTCTCCGTGTTCTGGAACGGACCTCTGCCGGCCGGCGAGGAGGCGTCGGGGACCTCCTTCCAGACCGTCGAGGACCTTCTCGGGAGAGGCGTGGACTTGCATATCTCCGACCGGAAACACGCCCGCGACGCCGGGAGCCTCGCCGGCTTGGCCGCCGCCGCGAGAAGAGGAAAGGGCTTTTTCGTGTTCTACCATATCGGCCCGCTCGTGGCCGAGCTCGTCGAGCCGGCGAAGCGCCGGGCTTGGGTGCATTTCTCCGACGCGGGCGTCGTCGACGAGCCGGCCGCGCTTCTTGCCGTCGAGATCGCGCAGGCCGCCGCAGGCTCGGGCTCGAGGGCCGCGATCCACATCGAGCGCGGCCTGCCGCTCGAGCTCCTCGAGGAGCTCTGGACGGCCGGCGCGGCGCTCATCTTCCTGACGCCGCCGAGCGACGACCGGTCCCTGCTCCGTCCGCTCGAACGGAAGGCGGCCCGGAGGAAGCTGCCGGCCCGCGCCTTCCATCTCTCCACGGCTTTTCTCCCCTGACCCCGCGGAACGGACGAAAGCCGCTCCCCGTCCCTCCTCCGCTTGAAAAAACGTAAGCATCCGCTACAATACGCATCTTATGGACGCGCATGACCTCGGACAAACGATGTCGCTGTGGGCGGTCGTCCCGTTCGTGGGACTTCTTCTGTCCATCGCGCTCCTGCCGCTCCGCGCGCCGCGATTTTGGGAAGACCACAAGAACAAGGCCCTCGTCGCCTTCCTCTGGTCCCTGCCTATCGCCGTCTTCTTCCTCTTCCAGGCCCCGCACGAGCTCGTCCTGTCGATGAAGGACTACGCGTCATTCCTCCTGCTGCTCACGGCCCTGTTCATCATCTCCGGCGGCATCGTTCTCAAGGGCGACCTCAAGGCGACCCCCGAGGTCAACACGCTGTTCCTGTTCATCGGCGCCGTCCTGGCCAACTTCGTCGGGACCACGGGTGCGAGCATGCTCCTCATCCGGGCGCTCCTCCAGACGAACTCCGAGCGCAAGCACACGATCCACATCCCCATCTTCTTCATCTTCCTCGTCTCCAACATCGGCGGCTGCCTGACGCCCCTCGGCGACCCGCCGCTCTTCATGGGCCTCATCAAGGGCGTGCCCTTTTTCTGGACCCTGCGGCTTTTCCCGATGTGGGCCGTCATGGTCGCCGGGGTGCTGGCGATCTTTTACGTCCTCGACAGCTGGCAGTACCGGAAGGAAGAATGCCGGGACCTCATCCGCGACCGCCGTCGCGTCGTCCCCCTGCGCTTGACCGGGACAGTCAATGTTCTCTGGCTCGCCGGAGTCGTCGCCGCGATCTTCCTGCCCTTTCCCTCCCGGGAGGGGATCCTCATTCTTATGGCCATCCTGTCCCTGCTGACGACTAAACGTCAGTGCCGCACCGACAACAGGTTCACGTACGGTCCCATCCTCGAGGTGGCCATCCTCTTCGCGGGGATCTTCGTCACGATGGTCCCGGCCCTGCTCATCCTCAACGCCCGGGGCGCCACGCTCGGCATCACCCGGCCGTGGCATTTCTTCTGGGCGACGGGGTCCCTCTCCTCCTTCCTCGACAACACGCCGACCTACCTGGCCTTCTTCTCCATGGCCCAGGGCCTCGGCCTCAATGGCGAGATGATGGGCATCCCGTCGCTCTTTCTCAAGGCCATCAGCGCCGGCGCCGTCTTCATGGGCGCGAACTCCTACATCGGCAACGGACCGAACTTCATGGTCAAGGCCATCGCCGAGGAATACAAGCTGAAGATGCCCTCGTTCTTCGGCTATATGGCCTACTCCTGCGCCGTCCTCATCCCGATGTTCGTCGTCGTCACGCTCATCTTCTTCAGGTAAGGATCACCCGGGTCCTTCCATGAACTCCCTGTTCGTCGTTCTCGTGTATGCGCGCGCCCGCTCCGGCGCCCGGTCGCGGCGTCCGGATGCGATCAATGACGCGCGGGGCCGCGTTTCGACACTACTAATGGTGCGGGCCGCGGCTCGTTCTACAAAAAAAAGCGGTCGCGACCCAGAAAAGACTTGACAATTGGTTAGAATGGTCTATAAATGGAAATGAAAAAAATGATTACCGCGTTAGGGACTTACGAGAGTTTGAGTTGAAGGAAGGAACGAGCGATGAAAGTAGCATTGCTTTATAGCTCGAAAGCGGGAATGGAAGCGACGCTCTTTCGTCGCCCCGACGAGCATAAGGACGAGGAGGACGAGCCTCCACTTCCGCATGACATGCTCGCCGAATGCGATTCGGACGAGACGATCGCCGCGGTCGGGCATGCTCTCCAGGAACGACACCAAGTCGTCTTCATCGAATCCGACGACAAGGCCTACGGCCGGCTGAAGCGCCAACGGCCGCACCTCGTCTTCAACATCGCCGAGCGCGTCGTCGGCCCCAACCGCGAATCG
>Ga0315268_10009496_pt1 | contig 10086 bp, 6 predicted proteins | sample C1_top_MG_FD_204535 | JGI IMG/M metagenome (GOLD analysis project Ga0315268, IMG submission 204535) | Sediment microbial communities from Yellowstone Lake, YNP, Wyoming, USA - C1_top | ecosystem: Environmental > Aquatic > Freshwater > Lake > Sediment | place: USA: Wyoming | collected 2017-08-01 | reverse complement strand
GCCAACGGCAGCAAATTCGCTCCCATTAAATCCGTGCAGCCCCAATGGATATACGCCCACGAAGCCGTGATTCCGTCTCTGCCTGTGTCTCTTTGTTGACAATCAGGGGGCGTTGATATGTTTCCTTAAAAATTTCTTGCGAAATGCCAAAGCCCATTACCCATGCCAGACACGAATGGGAGATATTCAAAGCTCTCTATCACAGTATCCCGCTTGTGTTGAACCGAAATAGCGAGCGTGATTTTTCAAGTGTAATACAGCACGCCATTCGGCTTCACTGGTACGGATAGACCTTGATCTGCGAGGTATGGCGGTTGAGGATAAGACCAAGGATCTTTTCTCTGGGCAGCATCTGAAGAGCCCTGTTGACCTCGGGCATGGGCGTCTTGCCGGCCTGCACAACCAGGATGATCCAGTCCACGAGCGGCTCGAAAGCCATGGCATCGGCACCGGCGAGGACCGGCGGAACGTCGAAGAACATATAACGCTCCGGATAGCGGGGTTTCATTTCGGCTGCAAGCTCTCGCATCCGCGGTGATGCGATGACCTCGCTGCTCTCGTGGATGGTTTTCCCGCCCGAGATCACTGTCAGCTTCTCGATGCCAGGCCAGACGATGAGATCTGGGACCGGAGTGCCGTCGAGGAGGTGGTTCAGAAGCCCCCGATCGCTCTCGAAGCCCATGACCTCATGAATGCTCTGCTTTCTGAGATCGCAGTCCACCAGCAGGACCGTCTGCTCGAACTCCCTGGCAAAGGTGAGGCCGAGGTTGATGGCCGTGACCGTCTTGCCCTCCCCGGGAATGGCGCTGGTGATCATGATGGCCCGCCCCCCCTGATCCTGGGTTTGGCGCAGGATGCGTGTCCGCAGGACCTTGTAAAACTCGGCTTCCGGGCTTGCGGGGAACATGGCCACGCAGCGGTTCTTAGCCAGGATGTTGGGATCGAGCTTGACGGCCCGGGACCTGGAGTAGGCCGGAGATACCCAGCCGGCTTTGTCCTTGGTGTCGGACAGGGTGGCGTGCTTCTCCAGCGATGGTATGGCGGACTTTTCCGACTGTTTCTTCCCGAATCGGGGAATGAGGCTTTTTTGTTTCATTGGGGCTCCTTTTTATATGATCCGCTTTCGCGGCAGAATCTACGGTAAATGTCATAACTCTATGAGACCTTTGAAGAATGTCCAATTTTGGTCAAGTACAAGGAAGGCGATAATTTTAACCACAGGAATATATTGAGTATTTCGAGGATTAAAATTTGAGCCTGACAAAGTAATCGGCCAAAAGAGGGCGTTATGCAAAGGTCTCTCTAAAGCATCAGGCGCCGCATCAAACGCGCCCAGAATACATCCAGGTCCATCACCAGGAAGTGGAAGGCCAGGAGACCGGCGGCTGCCGCCGCAACGACGACGATAATCCACGTGAGGCGGCGCCATCTTTTCCTGACCGTGTCCTCGTGTGTGACGATCTCCGGAATACTGCCCAGGAACGGGATGGAGGTTGCCTCGGCCAGGGCTTCCGGAGAACGGACGGACTGGTCGCTGAATTCCTTCAGGGATGCCGCACCGACGCCGCCCCCGATGCCCAGGATTAAGCCGATGAGCAGGACGGCCGGGATATTGGGCTTCACTGGCCGTTCCGGCAGGCGCGCGGCATCGATCAGGGTGAAACGCTCGCCCATCTGCCCCTTCTCCATGCCGTGGGCCATCTTGGCCTCCATCGCCTTTCTCATGAGGTCATCGTACTTGGCCTGCGTGTTGTTCCGCTCGGTAAGAAGAACCCTATAATACTCCTCCACCCGCGGCCCCGCAACCACCCTCTTTTGCATTTCCTCCCGCTTCATTTTAGTATCAGTAATCAGACGCTTCACCGATTCGATGTCCGACTGGACACTCGATAACTGCGATATCATGGAGATATAGACCGGGTTGTCGGGCCGGCTTCCCGCCGGTCCCTCTTTGTCGGACGCCCCGACGCGCCGCTCAAGGTCGGCAATTTCCGCCTTCGTCTTGTTCACATCGGGATACGCATCAGAGTAGCGGTTCTGCAGCATGACAAGCGTGGTCCGAAGCTCCTTGAGCCGTTCCTTATCGGGGTTGGATGAATCCATGGGCGTGGCCGCCAGCTGCGACTGGATACTGGCCTCCTTCTCCTTCAGAGTCCGGAGCTGGTCGTTGAGCTGGGCGACGTCCCGGTCGAGGCGGTCAAGATTCTGCAGGTTGAGCTGGGCCATCTCAGGCAGGGCGCCGAGGTTTCGGGACTTAAAGGCCGCGATCTTCGCATCCAGATCGGCAAGATTTGACTGAACGCTCACCATCTCCTCTTCAATGAATTTGGAAGCCCCCGTGGTCTGCTGCTCCCGGACTTTCAGGTTCTCCTCGAGGTAAAGGGAGGCCAGGACATTTGCCACCTGCTGGACCACGTCGGGCTTCCTGCCGTCGTAGGCAATGCTGAAGGCGATGGTGGCCGCGGTGGGCCTGCCGGTGCGCCGGTCCACCACATCGGCGCTGATCGTCTCGAACTTGATGTCCTTGCGCATTTTCTCAATGATCGCCTCGACGGTCCAGCGCTCGCGGAGATCCGCGTACAGGCTGAACCGGTTGATTATCTCAAGAAGCCGCGAGGAGCTCATGATCCGCTGGTTGATGGACTGGAGGCGCTGCTCCGCATAGCTCGTCACGGTGGTCATGACGTATTCCCGCGGGATCTCCTGCTCCTCGATGAGGATGGTGGATGTTGAGCGGTAGGTGGGAGGAATCAGGAAGGCCGCTAAGGCCGCAACTACAAAAATCCCCAATACCGTCCAGATGATTATCCCCTTCCGGCGCCTCACGATGTCCATAAAATCACTTACCGTCTTGACATTCTCTTCCATTAGCTTCTCCTGTGATTATTTTTATCCTTAAAAATATTTTGCGAAATGCCAAAGCCCATTACACCTGCCAGGCCATATAATCAGATATTATGTAAATGACTCTTTTTCCCCTCTCGTCATTCGAACAGGGTGTGCTGCATAAAGAACCTCAAGAGCAGGAGGTTCCTATCCGCCTGTGTATCACTGTTCCGGTACTGGGTCGTGGTGTACCCGTAGGAGGCCTCCAGGAACATGTCCCGGGTGAATTCGTACCGGACCCCCGCTTCCCAGCGCATCGTCCGTTCGTCAATCTCCTGAACGGCGTAATCTCCGGGATCCGACTTGTTGAGGTAATACCCTCCGGTAACGAAGCCCTGAAGTTCGTAGGTAAAGCGTCTGCGGAGATCAAAGGTCACGAGCGTCCGGTCCGCCACGCTATTGCGGCCGCTGGCCGGCATGATGTCCTTCTTCACCGTCACGTTCCCGGTCGTATAATTGTCCTTATAGGTCACGACCAGCTGGCCGACGGCCCCCCATCCGCTACTGCTGCGCTCCTCGCTGTTGATGACGATCGTGGCAGGCGGTATCAGCGTCGCATGGAGCACCTCGAATGAGGAGTCTGTGTAGCGACCGCCCACATCCGCCAACAGGCTCCATTTCTCACTTAAATCATGCTTTAATCCGATGGTTGCGGAATAGCTGTCGATGATGTTGCCCTCGAAATGGTAGTGAGCGTAGCCTAAGCCAAGGCGCCCCGTACCCTGCACCCACTTTCCGAGATCACCGGCAAGGTCGAGATTCACCGACTGGCTCCACCAGTCCGTGTATCCGACCTGGTCATACTGCTCAGCTTCGTAATTGTAGGCCACGGTTGCCATGGTCATGTCCGGCAGCCGGTAATCCATGGATGCCCCGTAGTTCTGCCTGTCCCGGCGCGCCGTCGACAGGACGAGCCCTGTGGATTCGATGTCGCGGTCCGGCTGGGAATCCCGTGTAAATGTCGCACTGGGTCCCAGTGTCAGCCGGTCGGTTACGGCGTAACGAAACCGGCCGCTGTAGAACTGGTCAACGGAATCGAGATCCTGCAGGTCGTTGTAGTGGATATCGTCAATGCGTGCTTTTAAGTTGAGGTCGAGACGCTCCGTCCGGTCCACGAGTTCGAGTCCCGGGGCCAGGACGGTCAGCCAGTCTTTCTGCCGGTCCGAATCGGAGAAAAAGATGTTATCATTGTATTTTTCGCTCACGGCGAGCGACGGGGTCAGCCGGAATTCATCTGACCGGGCCGGGCCGGGGCACGCCAAGAGTATCAGTGCCGTTAAAGATGCAAATGCCGTTATTTTCAATCCATCCCCCTGCGAGAGCGTTGCATAACCTCTGATTAAATGGTCTGGCATGGGTAATGGGCTTTGGCATTCCGCAAGAATGCGACTCAGACTTCGCCAACGGCAGCAAATCCGCTTCAATGAAATCCGGGCAGCCCCATTGGATATAAGCTCACGAAGTCGTGATTTCGTCTCTGCATGTATCTCTTTGTTGACAATCAGGGGGCGTTGATATGTTTCCTTAAAATTATCTTGCGAAATGCCAAAGCCCATTACCCATGCCAGACCTGAATAAGAAATGTTTAAAGCTCTCCCTTATAGTAGACTTTTAAAGATTCAAATAACAGAGTCACGGGACGACTATAACGTCTCCGCGCCTGAGCCGGATATTCTGCTCCAGATGGTCACCTTCGGTTACATCGTTGTAGTCGAATTTAAAGATTGCGGTCTTGCCTCCCTCGTGGCGGAAGATCTTGATCTCGCCCTTCTTCGCAAAGGGATTAAGGCCGCCGGCCGTAGCCAGGGCCTGCATGACGTTTACGTTGGTGTTGAGGACGAACCGGCCGGGGTTGTTGATGCGGCCCAGGACATAGATGATCAGGCTGTTGACCTGCTTCACATCGAGGGAGAGAATTACGCCGGGGACATAGCGGGTGAGACGCTCCTCCATCTCCTTCTTGAGATCGCCAAGGGGCCTGCCCGCCGCCATAATCTGGCCGATGAGAGGGAAGGAGATGCGGCCGTCCGGCAGGACGACGACTGCCCGCGTAAGGCTTTCGTCCTTCCAGACGGAGATGTCTAACAGATCGCCCGGGCCGATGATGTAAATTTCCGAAGTGTCCGTGGATTCCCCGGCAGTCTTAACCGGAGGTACTGGATTGTTCTGTTCTCCGGCGGCCCAAAGTGGCGCGGCGAGAGATAACACGCAGAGGACGGCGGTAAAAATAATTCTGATTTTCATGCAGATTCCCTCCCCGATAATTTCAGTGCTTGTATATAATTCTGTCTGTCAAGTCAATTTCTAATAGAGACCTTTGTGTAACGCCCCACCCTCATATCTTCTGCAGCGTCCGCTGAGCCTCTTCACGGCCGGGGTATTCGCCGGGACTCCGGAGGGCCTTTTCCAGATGCTTCCTGGCTTCCTCAGTCTTTCCCGCCTTGTACAGGGCCATTCCCAGGTGCGAATTGATTATGGGCGCCTCCGGAGTCTTTGCCTGGGCTTTCACGAGCATCTCTAAAGCCTTTGCGTTGTCTCCCTTCTTGTAATGGACCCACCCGAGCGTATCGAGAAACGACGCCTCCTCCGGCGCAGCCGCAAGGACCTTTTGTGCCAGGATCATGGCCCGGTCTATATCCCCCGACTTGTTCCCGTATTCGCTTAAAAGATACGCAAGGTCGTTTGTCGCCGCCCAGAGGTTGGGCTGCTTCTCGACAATCTTTTCGTAGGCCCGGATGGCCTTCTGGAAGGCCTCATCCGCCTTCGCCGCATTTTTCTGGGCCAGGTGGACTTGCCCCAGCATGGTGTAGGCTTGTGCGTCCGCGGGATTCTGCCCGGCCCGTTTCTCCAGCAGGGCTACCGCAGGAGCGAACTTTTTCTGCCGAACCCGGATCTGTACAAGGGAGTAGACCAGTTGCGAAGACTGGGGATCGAGCTTAAGAGCCTGCTCCAGTTCCGCTTCAGCCTTGTCCGGTTGATTCCGGTTCAGGTAGAGTCCGCTTAACCTTGCATACCCAAGCATACTCTTCGGCGATCTGCGTTTGACTTCCGCGTATTCGGCCTCGGCCCGCTTCACGTCTTTCGTGGCAAGGTAAAGATCTCCAAGCTCCGCCCGTGCCTCCGGGTCGTCAGGGTTCTCTTCCACGAACTTTCTCAGGATGCTCTCCGCGCGAACCGCATCCTTCTGAGCGATATAGACCTTCGCTACGGCAAGCTGGAGATCCCGGGACCGTGGGTTGATTTTGAGTCCATTCTGGAGGACATCGAGAACCATGTTCGGCTCCTTGTTCATCAGATGCGCCTCCGCCAGTCGTAAGTGGCCGGGTATGAACTGGGGGCGCTCAGTCACTACCGTACGGAACTCCGCAATGGCAGGAGCCGCCTCATTCCTGGCCAGGAGGATGTTTCCCCTCGTGAAATGTGCATCCAGGTTCTTAGGGCTTTCCTTGATAACCTCGTCGACGTATTTCTGAGCATCACCAAGATCACGGCGCGCCAGGTGGATCTGTGCCAGGCTGTTCTTAGCCTGTATGATATCAGGTTTCGCCGGGTCCTTCTCCAGGGCAAGGCATTCCTTTAGTATCGCGACCGCCTGATCCGCCATGCCGGTGTTAACATACAGATCACTCAGAGCAAAGCGCAGCCTGAAGCTCTTCGGACTCTCCCCGAGTCCGGCTTTCAGTTCCTCTTCAGCGGTCTTCATCTGGCCGCGGGAGATATAGAATCCCGCAACCTGGAGCCGGCGCTCCTCGCTCTTTGTATCCGCCGCTACTAGGCCCCTGAGGAGTTCGGAGGCCTTCTCCCTGGTACCGGTATCCCAGTAGAGACCCGCCAGGGTGAGCTTGTGGCGGATATTGTCCGGCTCGATCTCCGTGAGCTTCTGAACCAGCGACGTCGCGTCGTCGATCCGCTTCTCCTTGACGTAAATATCGGCCAGGAGGAGGTAGATCTGCACGACCTTTGGATTAGCCTCAATACCGCTTTGCAGGATAGCCCCGGCACTCTTTAGATCTCCATTATAGAGCAGGGAGGAGGCCAGCAGCATGTAAAGATCGGGCTTTTTAATCCCCTGCCCGAGGAGTCCCTGCAGGAAGAGCTGGGCGGCCTCCGTCTCCTTCCTGGCAAGCATAACCGCCCCCTTTAGGATCAGGGCATCTTCATTTTTCGGATCAACCTTCAGGACGGCCTCCACGGCCTCCCGTGCCCGGCCCGGCTCCCTCCCCATCAGAAAGAGCCCGGCCAACTGAATTTGGGCGTTGATGTTCTTCGGATCAAGCTCCACGGACTTGTTATAATTCCCGAAGGCGCCCTTCGGGTTGCCCTTCTTGAGCTCCACCATCCCCAGCATGTAATATGCTTCAGCATACTTCGGATCGATCTGGATCGCATTCTTGAACTCCAGCCCCGCTTTAACATAGTCGCCCTTTTCATAGAGGGCTTTCCCCTTGCTGAAAAACTTCGCCTTCTTCTCCTCCGGCCCCCCGCAGGCGGCGACCAGCGCCACCGCCATTATGACGATGGCATACCGGAGCAGTCTGTCCATCCTGTCCTCCCGATAAAGAATCATTAGCTTTCCTTTCTCATTTCGGTATAAATCCCTCCACCACCCGCACAACCTCCCTGGTTCCTGGTTTCTGGTTCACGGTTTCCGGTTCCTGGTCTTCCATCTCCCATCTCCTATCTTACATCTCCGATATTCGATCCTCGATCTTCGATTCGAGCTTCGGTATCCTCACTCCCGAACCCTTAACCCTATCCCTTTCTATTTTGAGACCTTTGAAGAACATCCAATTTTGTCCAAGTACAAGGAAGGCGAGAATTTTAACCACAGGAATACCTTGAGTATTTCGAGGATTGAAATTTGAGCCTGACGCAGTAATCGGGCAAAAGGGGGTGTTATGCGAAGGTCTCACCCAATCAATCCTCTAACAGCCACCACCAGATATGCCGCCACGGTCAGCGCTGCCACATGCCCGATCCGCTCCCGGATCTCCCCGATGATAATCTCATAGCAGAAATAGAGAATGATGGTCTTCATCACCATGATGCCGTAGGTGGCCCGCAACTCGGGCAGAACCATAAAGACCAGGGTGAACATCAGTACCAGGAAATCCATTGGCGTGGCCCGGAAGCCCTTTTTGCGCTTAGTGAGCCGCAACGTCAGCAGGGCCAGAAACACCAGCAGGAGGCAGATTAAAAGGCAGATCCGCGCAGGCGCACCGGCCATCAAGGGGGCAATCTCAGTATCACCATGGTAGACAAGGACCGGGACGAACAGATAGACCGACCAGTTGACGGCCCACTTGAACCACTCCCGCCGCAGCAGGAAAACAATCAGGACAGCCATGGCTAACAGGGCGGCAAAAACTGAAAAATAGCCCGGAATGGCGACTGGGAGAAACCCCGATAAAATCAGCAGCAGCGGCGCGCCCACTTCCAGGGCCCGGAAGACGATCCGGATGAATACACCCTGCTCCCGCAGGCCTTTCAGCCGCCCTTTCACGACCCGGTCGATGAAATCGAAACGCTTTATCTCCCAGTCCGTCACGGCAGCCCACCGGAAGAATCCAAGGACCAGGAGCGCGAATGCCGAGTAACCTCCGATCAGGAGCTCTTCGGAATGAAACCTCAGCATGTAGGCCGAGACTATCAGTAAGGCCTGTATCAGATAGATGACGAAAACCGCTTCGGTGTGAAACAGGCCCATGCGCAGGAGGCGGTGGTGGAAATGCCTCTTGTCTGCCGAGAAGGGCGAGAGTCCCCGGGTAATCCGTGCCCCCATGACGCTCAGTGTGTCAAGGATGGGGAAACCCAGGATTATCAACGGCAGCGCAGGGCTTAGGGCAGTATCTCCCTGGGTGAGGATCAGTGAGAAATAGGCCGCCGAGAAGCCCAGCAACTGGCTTCCCGTATCCCCCATGAAGAGCGTGGCGGGAAAGGTGTTGAAACGCAGGAAGCCGAAGCAGACCCCCATCAGGGAAGCGGACAGTATGGCAACATTCATGTCCTGCATCGTGTATGCCAGGTAGCCAATGCATCCGAAGATGAGCAGGCTGATCCCCCCGGCCAGGCCATCCAGACCGTCGGCTAAGTTGATGGCGTTGGTAACACCTACGAGGAACAGGACGGTGAGGAGGGCGGAGGCCCATCCCGGCAGGATCATCCCTTCGGGAAGCAGAGTGCCGAGTTTCCAGATCCCGATTCCCCCGTAGAAGACGGCGATGACGGCCGCCAGGATCTGGCCGGCGAACTTGGCCTTGAAGTTCAGGCCCCTCCAGTCGTCAGCGATGCCCACCGCCGCAAGGACAATGCCTCCCATGAGGTATGCCTGGGTCACCTCCCCAAGGGGCGCCCAGAAGATGATCGAGGCAAAGGCTCCGATGGCCATTGCGATACCGCCGACCCTCGGAATGGGACGCTGGTGCACTTTTCGCGGGCCCGGAACGTCATAGATCTCCAGCCGCACGGCCAGACGGCTGAAAATCGGAACCAGAACGATGGTGAGAAAAAGGGAAAGCATAAGGGAAATCATCATCGTCATGAGCCTATCCCTTAATCCTTTTCCAGGACATTGCCATAAACCTTCAAAATCCTCACATTAATTGTTTCGTATCTGCCTGTGCCTCTTTGCTGACGATCGGTAAGCGTTGATATTCTCTACCGAAAACGGCTCAAGGCCAAAATCGGTAACTGTGATAGTTTTAGAAGAAACCGGGGGATTTGATGCAGGGTTTTCGAATCTTGTACTGATTTACCAGCTATTATGTTGTAATCCAGTCTTCCAGACGCAGGTCAACAACTCTTCCAAATTTTTTGGTGTTATTCGTCACTAATATCATGGATCGTGATCGGGCAAGACCTGCTATTAGAAGGTCATAAGGTCCGATTGATATTCCTTTTTTTTCAAGCTGTGCCCGAATGATTGCGGCTTCTACAGCAGCAGAATGATCCAGGTCAATAAGGTTCAATGGCAGAAGAAATTTGACAAGGGCATCCAAGGAACGTTGCCTGTATTGACTTTTTTCGACCCCATATTGGAGTTCAAAGAGGGTGATTGTGGATATTGCAACATCCTGTGGTGAGTGTTTTCGGAATTGCTCAAGAATCTCGGGCGAGTGTTTTTTTATGAGGTATATGCAAATATTTGTATCAAGCAGATAGCGCATCAGAAAGATTCTCTTTTCTGCATGCCAGGTTGAT
>Ga0315268_10009495_pt1 | contig 10086 bp, 9 predicted proteins | sample C1_top_MG_FD_204535 | JGI IMG/M metagenome (GOLD analysis project Ga0315268, IMG submission 204535) | Sediment microbial communities from Yellowstone Lake, YNP, Wyoming, USA - C1_top | ecosystem: Environmental > Aquatic > Freshwater > Lake > Sediment | place: USA: Wyoming | collected 2017-08-01 | reverse complement strand
CGGGCTCGCCGGGTCGTACTGTTCAGTGATGCCCAGCAGGCGTGCTTCCGCGGGACGATCGGTGGGCATGAGAAAGCGGACGCTCTGCGTCTGCCCATCGCGGAGCGTCAGCTTCATTTGCTCTCCGTGGAACTCGATGCGGTCGATCTTGGAGAATTCCAGCTCGTCCGCGCCTCCGCTCTCCATCTGGACAGGAAAGGTGGTGCGGGGCGGAACGGATTCCAATAGCGAGCCGCGCCCTCCCGGAGGATAGAAATCCAGGTACACATCAGACACGCGCGTCGCCTTACCGCTTTGATCTGTCACGGTGGCCGTGTACCCGAAGCGCCTCCAGGTGTTGACAATCCGCCGACGCTCCTCCGGGCTGCTGATCACGACCGAGTAAGGCAAGCTGCCCTTGCTTAGCCGCACCTTAACCACGCGTCGCTCTTTCAGGTCGAAGTGTTTGTAGAGGAGGGAGGAGAAGTCTTCCTTGACCAGAATGGCATCGCGGTGAATGGGAACCTGCCTGCCCTGCGGATTGGTCTGGTAGATCGTATCGGCGGCCAGACGGACGCCGCCCAGCATCACCACAATCGAGAGCACCGCCAGGTTTCTCGCCTGAATCATGGCCGCCAACAAAAAGGCCCCGCAGCGTCATTCGCGCGAGGCCCAAAGCTTGCAGCGTAAAGAGCTATTTCTTCTTCTTTTTCTCCGCCTTGTACTCAGTCTGGATCTGCCCCCGGACGGTCTGCAACAAGGCCTGCGCTGTCGCCGCATTCTTCCCGTTTGGCTCGAGCTTCAAATACTCCTCCAGCGCTTCCTCGGTGCCGGGCACGGCCACCACTTTCCCGTCAGGAGTCATCGTGGCCTTGCCCATCAACGCTTGCCCCAGCCAGAAGAAAGCGTCGGCATATCTCGGGTCGATTTCCGTGGACTTCTTGAAGGCGCTAGCGGCATCGTCCATCTTGCCCATGTTGTAGCTCACCGCGCCTAGGTTGAAGTAATAGCGGGCAGCGCCGGCAGGGTTGAGTTCGGCAGCTTTCTGGAACTCCGCCAAGGCCTCCGCGGACTTTCCCATCTCGGCATATACGTTGCCCAGATTGTTGTGCACATCAGGGTTCGTAGGATTGGCCTCGCTCGCCTTCCGATAGTTCTCCACTGCCCGATCATACTGCCGGGCTTTGTGATAGCTCTCGCCCAGCTTCGCCAGAACGACAGGAACATTCGTTCCCTTGGCCAACGGGAGCGCTTGCTCAAACATCGCGGCGGCTTCCGCGTACTTCTTCTCCCCCAAGAGCGCCTCCCCCTGCTCGTAAAGACCCTTCAAGCCCGTGAACTGTTTGGCATCCTTCTCCGCTTCCTCCCTTTGCTTCTGCAGTTCAGGGTTGGCGGCCAATTGCCTGGCTTGCTCTTCTTGCGCCCGCACCCTCTCCTTCGCCAAGTCGAAATTCAACTCGGTGGGGTCCCCAATGCCGACATGGGTGGTCAGGAAAAAGACATCCCTGCCGGTGGGATCCATGAGCGTCACCTTGTAGTCGGCGGGCGTCAATCCGATGTGCGTGTATTCGCCCTTCTTATTCGTCTTGACCTCGGATTTCCACTTCACGTTCACACGTTCGATGCGCAGCTTGTAACCTACCAGAGGCTCCCCGTTCTCGCCCTTACACACCCCGGTGAGCGAACCCAACTGCGCGAAAACCGGGCTCGCGGCTGCGAGCAGCATGAGCATGACAGCCAACCCGATCACCTTCCGCAATCCCAACAGCGACATAAGTGCCTCCTGCGTCTGATACCTTCGTTCTATTCTACCGTTTTTGAGATGTTGTCTCAACTCCAATGGTTTTCCCGGCGACACGCGACCTTGAGGACATTGAGCTTAACGGTTGTCGCCAAGCGCTGTAGCCAGTGCCGGAAAAGTATTCTCGGCCGCGTTTACGATGCTGGTTCTGTTCCCGCCCCGGACCGTGGAGCTCACCTCCGCCGCTCAGCTATGACGGCGTTGCGTTGAGGGCAAACGCGGTCATTCCTGCGCTGCGTCCTGCTCCTTGAACCGAAACTGCCTCTCGACCTCATTCACCACCTCATCAGTAAGACCGAGTACCTTCTGCTGCTCCCGGAGGATGGCGCGCTCGCGTGTGGAAACCAGACCGTCGTCGCTTAGCTCCTCGAAAAGCTCCTGATACTTCTGCTGGTTCTGCCGGAGAAGCAGGAAACGGTTCACTTCCGAATTCACCACTTCGCTCGCCAAGGCTGGGGTCAGTCCGAACCCAACTCCCTGCGTCGCGAGCTTCTTCCGGAATTCTTCACTCGGCTCCCAGCGTTGCGCCATCACCCGTTGACGCACGTACACCCTGAACTCCCGCGTAGGCCGCGGCTCGCCTTCCGGCACGTCCTCGGCGGGAGTGCCGACGGGGCCCGAAACGCGGGCAGACTCGGCCCGCTCCTGGGACTGATACTCCTGGAATTTGTCCAGAACCTGGCGGAGCTGGAACAAGCGCGTGACCGAATCCCGGAAGTACTTCTCGTTAGGATCGCGCAGCAGGGCGTCGTCGTGGGCCTCGGTGGCTTTGCTCACGTGAGCGGCAGCGTCCGGAAGATTCCCTGCCTTCAGGCTCAGGGCCGCCAAAGCCTCGTGGGCCACTCCCAGGTTGTACTGCCGCGCGGCCTCCGTCTCCACGCGGCTGGTGGAGACAGCCTCCCACATCTCGAGCGCTCGATCCCAGTTCCCTGCCTGCGCGTGGATATTGCCGGGTTTCAACTCGTCATCCACCGCCAGCAGAACGGTTTTGAGTTCCGTAAAACCCGCTATCGGCGGGACAGCCGCGGTGGCGGTTTCCTCGGTCAGGCGGGCGAGAATGGCCTGCGGATCTTGAAGTTGGGCAGGCGAAATCCCATAACCCCCGCCTCCGCAGCGTCGCGGCCCCGCCACGGCAGACTCTTCCCGGTAGAGACGCCGGACGGGCAGCGCGAACAGGACGGTTTGCCTCTCCAAATCACTCGCCGTCATGTGCACGGCGACGCTGCCCGAGGAAACCAGGTAGGTGACATCCGCTTGCCGGGCGCGGCAATCCTCGACCTTCTTCTCCTTGCCTTTGGCGTCTTTCTCCGTGTGCTCTCCGACACGAACATTCACCGACTCCCAGCGCCTCTGGCGCTCCACCAGCGCCACCGCTTCGCTCACCGTGCCCTGGAGCGAAGTCCGCGCCGCGGGGCTCGTCTCGAACCCTTCCCGCGCGAGAAGTTGCTGGAGCATCTGCTGCAACAAGGGAGCCACCAGCAATCCGCCCCGCGGGTCAAGGGAAGTCACTTGAATGCTAAGCCGCCGCCCCGGCGTGCGGAAGGCCGGCGGCTGGGGCAGCAGGTAGGTGGCGCGCGTCTTGGCGATCCCGAATTTCGCCCAGGCCTCTCTACCAGCCATCCCACACAGCGAAATCAGGGCCAAGAGGAGCAGCTTTCCTTTCACAGCCGTTGTCCTCCCCTCCGGGACAGCAGCACGCACAGGCTCTGGCATGCCATCGGCGCGGTTTTAGACCAAGCGTACTCTCCGCGTCAATTGAAATAACCAAGCGTCCACGTGGCCGAGATGAAGGAAGGATTAGGAACGCGGGATATTGGAACGGGTGTAACTCGGGCGGACGGCATAAGGGATGGGATCAGGTACTCCAGCCTCCGCAAAGGCCCGTAAGCGCAACGCGCAACTATCGCAGACGCCGCAGGCAACGTCTTCGGCCTGGTAGCAGGACCAGGTTAGTTGGAGCGGCGCACCCAGCTCCACTCCCCGGCGCACGATTTCGCTTTTGCGCAAGTGGATGACCGGCGTGACAATCTCAAGTTGCGTTTCGGGCTTTGTCCCCGCCACGATGACGCGATTGAAGGCCTCGTAATACTGCGGGCGGCAGTCGGGATAACTGGAGCTATCTTCGGCCACAGCGCCGATGAAAATCTTGCGCGCTCCCAATACTTCGCCCCAAGAAACCCCGATGGAAAGGAAGTGGGCGTTCCGAAACGGCACGTAGCTTGTGGGGATTCCCTTGCGCTCCAGGTTGGCCGGCTCGACGGCCAGCCGCGCGTCAGTGAGGCTGGAGCCGCCGATCTGCCTCAGGTGCTCCAGCCGGCACACCAGCCGGTGCTCGGCCCGATAGAAGTCTGCTAGAGCATGGAACGCCTGAAGCTCGCGCTTCTCCGTCCGCTGCCCGTAAGCCACGTGCAGCATCGCCAGGCGATAGTCCAGATGCGCGATGGCCGTGGTCACACAACTGTCCATCCCTCCACTGGCGAGAACGACGGCCAGAGGCTTGTCCTTCGTCCGTGGTCCTCTGTCCTTTGTCATTCGCACACCGTCCCCCTCCATTAGGCAACCTCTTTGGACTCTGGCCCGGCGCTCGGAAACCATGTCACGCGGTCAGGAGGAAGCTGACCGACAAAACATCTAATGACCCGGTAAAGGTCAGCCCGGATATCGGAGAACTTCCAAGTCCTGTGCAGTTGGAGTCTCGAATAGGTGAGGTGAGCAGCCAGTTTATTTACTCTGGTTTCCGCGTCCGCCAAGAGGGAGGTCCTTGGCGGACGACAGGTCTGCCATTTCCCCTCGTCCCTTACGTAGTGATCTGAGAGTATGTCGTCGGGCTTGGGACTTGCCGGCGGATACAGAAAGTCAATCAGATTCCGCACGTGCAAGACGAAGCTCTCCAAGCAGGCGTTCGCGACGGCTTTCTCCATGGCGGTTGGACCGCGGGCTGAGGATAGCAACAGCGCCATGGCGTCGAGCATTTGAACCTCGTAATCCACATGGTTCGCGGCCTCGCGGAGTTCTTCCTCGATCCTTTTCATGAGTGAACCCACCCAAAGTTCGTGCTACCGCTTGCTGCCTACCGCCTACTGCTTACTGCCCACTGCCTTCTAGGTTCCCCTTGAACCCGGCTCCCAGATGAACTTGTGCAGTTGGAGCCCCAGGCGCACTTCCAGGCCGTCGCGCAAGATCCATTCGGCCAGCGTGCGCGGCGGAAGTTGGCCGAAGACGGGAGCGAAGATAACTTCGTCCACGCGGCCGCGCACGTTGTGCCTCGCCAGGAATTCTCGGGCGTAGCGATAATCGTTTTCGTCTAAGATCACGAACTTAAGCTGATCTTTGCGTTCGAGCACGTCGAGGTTCGCCAGGCAGAACTTCTCGCTCTCTCCGCTCCCCGGACATTTCACGTCCACAATCTTCACCACGGGTCGTGGCAGCTCGCCCACGAAGCGTTCCCCGCTGGTTTCCACCAGGACCCGATGCCGCTCGGCAAGCAGTCGCTCGGCCAGTGCCGGGACCTCTGGCTGGAGCAGCGGCTCCCCGCCCGTGATTTCCACCAGCCGGCATCCCAACTGCCGGACGCGCGTCAGGATCTCTTCCACCGACATCGTCTGCCCGCCCTGAAATGCATAAGCCGTGTCGCACCAGTGGCAGCGAAGATTGCAGCCGGTCAGACGGATGAACACGCAGGGCAGCCCCGCAAATGTCGACTCGCCCTGAATCGATTTGAAGATTTCCGTAACGAGCATCTTCGCCTTCCGGCAGCTCAGGCTCATTTTACCCGATTCGCTCAGCCCACGTCCGGGCCAGCCTGTCTCATCGCCGCGGGACCGATACAAAAATGTGACACCTCCCGGCAGAAACCGGCACAAGCAACGTTGTGTCCGGCGCCCAAATGCCCGCGAGTCAGTGCAGGAAAATGATTCCTTCTCGCTGAAAACAAAGGGATTGCATGATTGAAGATAATCTTCCGGCAGCGAGGTAGCCCCTTGGCCTTTAGGTTGCATCTACCCCAGTAGCGGGAGTGGAACATGCTCGGTAAGGACGATCTGACAAGAATCCGGGAAGAGCGAGAGGTGCTGGAGAACTGGCGGGCTCACTCGCGGCACGTTGTCGCTGATCTCCTGGAGGCCTGCACGGTCTGCGGCTGCGTCCGCGACAAGGATCGCCTGACCCGTTGCCAGTGGTGCGAGGACGTTTACTACTGCAAGGAGGGCGTCTGCGCCCAGCAGCACCACGCCGCCACCCACCCCTCCGTCGCCTTCTGGACCTGGTAGGCAGTCTATTCTGCCCGCCTCGGGTTCAGTTGTGGCGAGGGGAGGGATGTCCTTTCTCTTACACCTACTCCCTTGATCTCCTCCACCCGAATCGGCACCCAACAGACGCAGGCTCGTATGGCTAAGAGAATGCGGGCTTCTAACGTTGGGTAGAGGGGCGGTAAGTTGCCGAGGTCGTATCCGTTTCCCAGACGGTCACGGCTTGAACGTGCAGACCCTGCTTCCGGACTTCAGGCTCGAGGCCTTCCCAGAAGTATTTGGCCAAGTTCTCGGCCGAGGGGTTCAGTTGGTCAAAGGGTGGCAGATCATTCAGGAAGCGATGGTCCAGGCGCTCGGCCAGGGCCTTGAGGGCCGCGCGCAAATCAACGAAATCCATCAGCAGCCCAAGGGCATTGAGTTGTTCTCCGGCCACGGTGACACAGATTCTGTAGTTGTGCCCATGAACGTGCTCGCACTTGCCCTTGTAGCCGCGCAACGCGTGGCCCGCTGCAAAGGAATACTCCGCCGATATTTCGAACATTCAGCCGTCCCCGATCTTCAGTTGCCAGTTGCCGGTTGTCAGTTCTCAGTTCCGATGCCCAGCCGAGTGCAACGAGCCTTCCCCTGGTCTTACTGACAACGGACAACTAACTCACAATTCTCGCATGAAAGCCCGCACGTCTTCCAGCCGGTCGGTCCGCCGGTAGCCGGGCAGGCTTTCGAAGAAGACTCGGCCGTACGGCTTGCGGACCATGCGGTGGTCAAGAATGGCCAGGACGCCGCGGTCGTCTTCGCTGCGGATGAGGCGGCCGAATCCCTGCTTGAGCGCAATGACGGCCTCCGGCGTTTGGTATTCCGTGAAGGCGTTGCCTCCGTCCTCATTGATCATGCGAATCCTCGCTGCCACCACGGGATCTGTAGGGACAGCAAAGGGCAAGCGATCGATGATCACGGCGCTCAGTTGCTGGCCCTGCACATCCACGCCCTGCCAGAAGGAACTGGTGGCAAAGAGCACGGCGTGGGGCGTGGAGCGGAATCGCTCCAATAGCGCCGTGCGCGGTGCCGTGCCTTGCAGCAGCATCGGATAGCGCAGGCGCCGCCGCACTCGCTCATAGACCTCGCGCATCTGCTGGTAGGAGGTGAATAGCACGAAGGCCCGGCCGCGTGTGGCCTTAAGAATCTGCAATACTTCCTCGGCAGCCTGCCACGGGAAGTCCGGCTCGCGCGGGTCGGGCAGGTGCACCGGCGTGTAGAGCAACGCTTGCCGGCCAAAATCGAAATGCGAGTCGAGGATTCTCTCTTTGGCGTTCTGCACGCCCAGTCGCCGCTTTAGGAAATCAAACGTCCCACCCACGGCGAGCGTGGCGGAGGTCAGCACCACAGCTTCCACGCGCTCGAACACGCGCTGGCGCAGAAGCGCGGAGACATCAATAGGCGAGGCTTCCAGGAAGACGCCCCGTCCTCGCCGCTCCCACCAGTAAACCAGGTTGCGTTCCCGGCTTTCGAGAACCACCTCCAAAGCCTTCCGTAGCTCCTCCGCCCGTCGCGCCAGGTTGCTGATTTCCTCCGGACGATCTTTCAGCCGGCTAAGCTCCGTCTCCAGAAGCACGAAAGCATTGAGCAACGCGGAGTACGTCCCGCGATGGACCTCCAGTAAACTTTCGCGATTGTCGAAGGCCGTGCGCCCCTCGGTGGACGGAAAAAGCTCGAAGAAGAGGTCAGCGCGGCGGCGGAGTTCGCCCACCGCCGCCAACACCTCCGCGCTCCTTAGGCCCTTCAGACGCAGCGTCGTTTCCGTGTCGCGCGCCAGCTCTTCGACGCGATAGTTGGAGACCTGAAGGCCGAAATACTGGGTGGCGACGTCTTCGATCTCGTGCGCTTCGTCGAAAACGATGGCGGCGTAGTCAGGCAGAAGACTGCCGAACTCCGTGTGCCGCAGCGCCAGATCGGCAAAAAAAAGATGATGATTCACAATGAGGATGTTGGATTCGGCGGCGCGCTGGTGCATCCAGGTGATGAAACAGCGCTCGAATTGCGCGCACTTCTGCCCCGTGCAGGTCTCGCTGCGGGCGTCGATGTGCGGCCACAGCTCGCTCGTGTCGGGCAGGTTCTCCAGCTCCGCCCGGTCGCCGGTTTGCGTCCGTTTCTCCCATTCGCGAATCTGCGCGTATTGCTCCACCTCCTCCAGGCCGTTGAGCACCGGCTGCTTGTCGAGATCGTAGAGTTTCTGCCGGCAGAGGTAGTTCTGCCGACCCTTCATCAGGGTGGCGCGAATTTCAGAATACAGTTTCCTCAGGAAAGGGATGTCTTTGAAGTAAATCTGCTCCTGGAGGTTCTTGGTTCCCGTCGAAATAACCACTCGCCGGCCGCAGCGGATAATGGGGACCAGATAGGCCAGCGTCTTTCCCGTACCGGTGCCCGCCTCGACGATCAGATGTTGCCGGTTCTCGAGTGCTGACTCAACTGCCTCGGCCATTTCCAGTTGACCGCGCCGGTACTCGTAATTGGGATGATTCCGCGCCAGCCAGCCGTGCGGGCCGAAAATGCGCTCGAGCGGCGGATTCTCAGCCGACTTTTTGCTTGCTGTAGGCATTAGGCGGATTTTAGATTTTGGATTTTAGATTCTTGCCTTTTGATTTTACTCAAGTTAGCTACAAGTTTCCGGAACATCCGCGCCCGCTCCTTCTGAGTGGGCACTGACTTCAGTACTTTCTTGCGCGCCTCCCGCAGCCAACGGACGTGCGCCCGGTATTCCCGTCCCAGCCTGGCCTGAAGCTGCTGCCGCAGGAGCCGGGCCAGGGCCGGACTCGCGCCGGAAGTCGAAATGGCTACATGCAGGTCGCCCCGGGCAAAAGACGCCGGCACCAGAAACGCGGAGTGCTCGCGGTCGTCAGCCACGTTTACCAAGGTGCCCGCGGCTTGGGCATCCGCTCGCACGGCCCGCTGCGTGGCCGGATCGTCCGTGGCGGCAAACACCAGAAACGCGCGCTTCAGGTCTCCCTTTCTGTAGTGTCGCCGCGCGACGCTAATCTTCTTCTGCGCCGCAAGCCGCGCCAGACGGGCCGTCAATTCCGGGCTGATGACGCGCACCTGCGCTGCGGCGCGCAGCAAAGCGCTTACTTTACGCTCGGCCACTTCGCCACCGCCCACCACCACACAGGGCCGTCCGCGCAGGTCCAGGAAAATGGGATAGTAGCGCATCGGCTTGACACGTCCTTGCCGGGAAGCCTAACGTACTCACGGGTCTCGTCGGAGCGTTCCGCGGCGACGCCCCAAGCTGGAAAGAATAGCACAGAGGTGCCGCGGCCTCATCTGCGCGGATGACTTCGACCTTGGTTTCCTAAGGGAATTGATTTTCGATTTTGGATTTTCGATTTTTGCCTTTTGATTTGCTTCTGGAGTGATGCCCAGCCTCCCTCGCGTCGTCATTCTCGGCCGCCCCAACGTGGGCAAATCCACGTTGTTTAACCGCCTGTGCGGACGGCGCCGGGCCCTGGTGGGAAATGAGCCCGGCATGACCCGCGACCGGCTCTACAGTCCCGCCGAATGGCTGGGCAAGCGGTTCGAAGTTGTTGATACCGGCGGCATGATTCCGGCTGAGCCCGATCTAATTGCGTCGGAGATCTTCCGCCAGGCCCAGGTAGCGATTGAGCAAGCTGCGCATCTAGTCTTGGTCGTGGATGCCCAACAAGGCGTGGTCCCGCAGGATGAGGAATTGGCGAAGCTCTTACGGCGCACAGGCAAGCGTCTCTCCCTGGCCGTAAATAAGATTGACACGACCGAACACTCGCCGCTGGCGGCGGAATTCCACCGCCTGGGCATTCGCGATCTATTTCCGCTTTCCGCCGAGCACGGACTGGGCGTAGACGACCTGCTTGACCATGTCACGGTCGATTTCCCGGCGGTGGAGGCAGCAGCCGCGCCTGCCGAGCCGGTGGTCAACGTCGCCATTATCGGCCGGCCCAACGTGGGCAAGTCCACACTCCTGAACCGCCTGCTGAATGAGGAGCGGTCCATTGTCACGCCTCTGCCCGGGACAACCCGCGACGCGGTGGATGC
>Ga0315268_10009493_pt1 | contig 10087 bp, 10 predicted proteins | sample C1_top_MG_FD_204535 | JGI IMG/M metagenome (GOLD analysis project Ga0315268, IMG submission 204535) | Sediment microbial communities from Yellowstone Lake, YNP, Wyoming, USA - C1_top | ecosystem: Environmental > Aquatic > Freshwater > Lake > Sediment | place: USA: Wyoming | collected 2017-08-01 | reverse complement strand
GTGGGATAAATACTTTCTTGAGACAGACGCCGGTAGAACTCATCGGTAGTGATATTCACGCGGTCAAGGAATGATTCACGACCGAAGAACACTGTCAGCGGGACAACCGTGATACCCAGCTTGTGTGCCAAGTCAGCCGTTATATCGGAAGTGCTGTCAGTGACTATCTTGACCGGCATGATGCCCTCCCTCAGGCTCTTTATTCTACGGAGCCGATATAATTGTAATGGGGCTGGCCGCCCTTCACTACCTCTACCTGGATATCGGGATATTTGGCGGCTATTTCTTCTTTAATCTGCTGGGCCTCTGTTTCCCCGGTATCGGTCCCGTAATAGATAGTCACTACTTCAGCCTTTTTAAGACCGGCCTTGACAAGCGTACTGCGCAGGGCTTCCAGTGGTTCATCTGCAACCGCGGCAATAGCCCCATCCAGAAGGCCGATAGCCTGTTTTTTCTTAATCGAAAAGCCATTAAGCTGAGTGGCACGCACTGCCCGCGTGATTTCAACGGTCTTCACGGATGCCAGAGCCTTGGTCATCAAACGGGTGTTGGTATCGAAGTCGGCCTCATAATCGAAGGCTAGCAGAGCAGCTATGCCTTGCGGGATGGTCTTCGATGGCACGACATGTATGTGTTTACTGGTGAGGGCCTGCACCTTTTCAGCGGTAAGCACGATATTCTTATTGTTGGGCAGGATGATGACTTTCTCTGAACGCAGCTCATTCACCGCCTGAAGAATATCCTTGGTACTGGGGTTCATGGTCTGTCCCCCTGGAATAACGCCGGCCACTCCCAGGCTGGTGAAAACGTCTGCCAGACCGTCGCCGGCTGCCACCACCACTATCTCGATATCCGCCACCGGGGCACGTGCCTTTTGCATTTCAAGGAAGTCCTGGTGCTGTTCATCCATATTGCGGATGCTCACAGTATGCACCGTGCCCAGGGAAGTAGCAAAGTGGATGATGCTCCCCGGGTCAATAGTGTGAATATGTACTCTGACAGTGGTATCGTCTCCGACGACTATGAGTGACTGCCCGCGCCGCGACAGCTTGCGCTTCAGCTTATCCGGCTCCAGTTCCTTGCCTTTCAGCAGAAACTCGGTGCAGTAGCCATAAGGAATCTCATCAGCACCCACTTTCTCCGGCGCCGTCACCGTCATAGGAGTCAGTGGTATCTTGCTCGAGACCAGCTGCGGCTTGCGAAATTGCATCAATTCGGCTTCGCCGCGCAGGTAGCGCAGCGCACCGTCCAGCAACGTGAATAGTCCTTGCCCTCCGGCATCCACCACCCCCGCCTCTTTTAACACGGGCAGCAGGGTAGGCGTATTGGCCACGGACTCGCTGGCGGCGCTCACCGCCGCTTCCATTACCGCGACCACATCTCCACCATTCTTGGCAGCCTGCTTCTAGGTTGCCGTGGAAACATCCTTCATGACGGTAAGAATAGTACCTTCTACTGGGTTGCTTAAACCTTTGTAGGCCGTATTCGAGGCCTGCGCCAGGGCCTGCGCTAAGTCCTTGCCATTAAAGGTCTCTTTTTCGGACAGCCCCTGGGCCAGTCCGCTCCATATCTGAGAGAGAATGACCCCGCTGTTGCCCCTCGCTCCCATGAGAGCTCCTGTAGCCATGGCCTGCGCTACCGCCGAAACGCTAGGCTCATTCACTTTATAGGCTTCTTCCACCGTCGAGCGCATTGTAAGCAGCATGTTGGTGCCGGTGTCCCCGTCGGGGACCGGAAAGACATTAAGAGCATCGATATCTGAAGCGCTTTTCTCCAGCCAGTTGGTGGCGGCGGCAAACATATCACGGAATTCAGGTCCGTTAATCGTATTGGACTGTTTCATGATTCATTACGCCATCCTTTAAGATGTCTTTACTTGATTGTACCGTGCTTGTCAAGCACTGGGGCTTTATGGTAGTATTCAGTGTTCAGAACAAGGTATTTTACATCAAACACTCGGTACCAGTCAAAGGAGAATGATAGTCCCATGAAGTGTGATATCTGCGGCAAATCAGAGCAGTTTGGCCATAATGTAAGCCACTCCAAGAGGCGCACCAACCACCGCTGGATAGCCAATATCCATCCGGCCAAGCTGATACGCGGTGATAAAGTAGTGCGGCTCAACCTGTGCACTCGCTGCCTCCGCACCCAGCAAAAGCTCTCACAGGCAGTTTAGTCTCACCTAGTTTCGTCTCTAACCCAATATTTCCTTGGCCAGTTCTAGCTGGCGGGCTACCTGTTCGGGAGAGGTGCCGCCATAGACATTTCTGGAAGCAATGGAATTTGCTATGTCGATAGCATAGACATCATCTTCAAAGAGCGGACTGAAGCTCCTGTATTCCTCCCGGCTCAACTGCCCCAGCGTTCTGTTCTGACTGATAGCATAGCTCACCAGCCGTCCCACTATGCCGTGAGCCTCGCGGAAGCTCTGGCCCTTTTTAACCAGGTAGTCCGCTAGATCGGTGGCCAGAATATAGTTTAGACTCAATGATTTTCCCATGTTCTGCGGTTTGAACTGCATATTGCGGGTCATACCGCTGAAGACTTCCAGCGAAGCCAGCAATGTGTCCGTAGTGTCAAAAAGAGCTTCCTTGTCTTCCTGCAAATCACGGTTGTAGGTGAGCGGCAGAGCTTTCATGGTTGTCAGCAGAGCCAACAAATGCCCGTATACGCGGCCCGTCTTGCCCCTGGCCAGCTCGGCCACATCCGGATTTTTCTTCTGCGGCATTATGCTGCTGCCGGTGGCATAGGCATCATCCATCTCAACGAAGCCAAACTCGGCCGAAGACCACAGGACAAGCTCTTCGGACAGGCGTGAGAGGTGCATCATGCACAGGCTGGCCGCGCCCAGATATTCTATAACGAAATCCCTATCGGAAACGGCATCCAGGCTATTGGCTGTTATCTGGCTGAAGCCCAGCTCGCGCGCCACGAACTCGCGGTCTAGATTGTAGGCGGCACCGGCCAGCGCCCCGCTGCCCAGAGGCATAACATCCGTGCGCTTCAGGCAGTCATCAAAACGACCGTAATCCCGCTGCAGCATTTCAAAGTAGGCCAGCAGGTGGTGTGCCAGTAGCACCGGCTGGGCCGGCTGCAGGTGTGTGTAACCGGGCATAATCACATCCCTGTTTTTGTCCGCCTGCTCTAGCAGCGAGCGTTGCAAATCCCTGATGCGCGTCTGGGTTTCCTGTATAGTTTCTTTGACAAAAAGCCGCATGTCCAGAGCTACCTGGTCGTTACGCGAACGGGCGGTGTGCAGCTTGCCAGCTACGGGGCCAACCAGCACCAGCAGGCGCGCCTCGACCGCCATGTGGATGTCTTCCAGCTCAGGCTTGAAGTCAAACTTGCCACATTCTATCTCTGCGGCGATAGCCTTCAGCCCTTGCTCCAAGATCCTCGCCTCATCATGGGAGATAATGCCCTGCTTGGCCAGCATGCTAGCATGGGCGATACTGCCCCGGATATCCTGACGATAGAGTCGCCAGTCGAAAGGCAAAGACGAAGTGTATTGCACCACCGTGTCTGCCGCCGTTTTATGAAACCGACTCCTGATATGGCTCATCTACTTGCCCTTGCCCTTGATTTTGGGTTCATCTCTCAAACCGAAAAGCGGCTGATTCCGAGCCTGCGTCCTAACCGGCAGTCCCCAGATGCTGATGAAACCTGGTGAGGCGCTCTGGTCGAATTTATCGCCCTTGTCGTAGGTAGCCAGGCCGTGGCTGTAAAGGGAGTAAGGCGACCTGCGCCCGACTATACTGCACTTGCCCTTGAACAGCTTTAGGCGTGCCGTTCCCGAGACGAAGCGCTGTGTGCTTTCCACATAGGCTGCCAGGTCTTGTCGGTTGGCGCCAAACCATAGCCCATTATAGACCAAGTCGGCATACTCCAATGCCACCTTCGCCTTGAAGCGTGACTGGTCTCTGGACAAAGTCATGGCTTCCAGCGCCTGGTGCGCAGTAAGTAATACCAGCGCCGCCGGAGCCTCATAAATCTCGCGGCTCTTGATGCCCACCAATCGGTTCTCAACATGGTCAATGCGCCCGACTCCATGCCCGCCAGCCAATTCGTTCAACTTGAGTATAAGACTAACACCGCTCATAGGCTCGCCATCACAGGTTATCGGCACACCATTGCCAAACTCTATTTCGCAGTAATCCGGCTTATCGGGAGAAGCCGAGGGAGATTTAGTCCAGGCGTAGACCTCTTCAGGAGGCTCAGCCCAGGGGTCTTCCAGCACACCACACTCTACACTGCGCCCCCACAGATTCTCGTCTATGGAATAAGGACTGCCGGATTTCACTGGCACCGGGATGCCATGGCGCTGAGCATAGGCAATAGTTTCCTCACGCGTCATGCCCCACTCGCGTGCCGGGGCGATGATTTTAAGCGACGGTGCCAGTGCATTGATGCTAACCTCAAAACGCACCTGGTCATTGCCCTTGCCGGTGCAGCCATGAGCTATGGCCGTTGCCCCTTCCTCCAGCGCCACTTCGGTCAACAGCTTGGCAATGAGGGGACGGGAAAGTGCAGTGGCCAGAGGATATTGGCCCTCATAAACAGCACCGGCCTTAAGAGCAGGGAAAATATAGTCCTTAACGAAGGTATCCTTGGCATCTTTTATTAGCGCTTTGACGGCTCCCACTTTTAGTGCCTTCTCACGCACAGCGCTGAAGTCCTTCTCGTTACCTACATCGACGGTTACGGCGATGACATCCAGTCCGTATTTTTCTTTAATCCAGCGGATGGCGACAGAAGTGTCCAGTCCGCCGCTGTAAGCCAGCACTACTTTATTTGACATAATTACCTCACTTTGACCGCTTTAATTATACACGAAAGGGAAATGACTAGTTGACAGCCGGAGCGAACTTCTGCGCCAGAAACTCCGTAATCTGAGTGCGTACAGTAGGGTAGTCCCAATTGTAATCGTGCCCGGGCGCGCCTATATATAGCAGTATATTGCCCTTGCTTCCGCGATAAATGCCGAAGGCAGCCTCCAAGTTAGCGCGCAGGATAACCACCCAGTCGCCGGTGGAGAAGGCATCGGGCTGCACCCCGTTGTTCTCAATCACCAGCGAGCGTTCCAAGGGGAGGCTGCGATGCCAAAAGGGTGGCCCGGTCTGTATGGCAAATACCCTGGGATTGCCTTCCAGGCGGGACATGGCATCCTCGCAAATGGCAGCACCATTGCTTTCTCCGGTGAGAATGACACGCAGCCCCGGCAGATGCCGGGTCAGAAAATCAACACGTGCCGCCAGCTCATTGGCCTTCATGGGCTGGATGCCCAGCAGGACCTCCGTCTCGCCGATGACGCCGTTTAGACCGTGGGCAGTGCGCTTGTAATCAACAAGGAGTGTACGAAATCCGTAACTGTTCAGCGTAGAATCAATCCCTTGCAGAATGGACTCCCAGCCCGGAATTTCGCTCATGGGGTCCCAGCCCCAGCCGCCCGGATTAAAAAAGACTACAAAGTCTTTATCACTGGCCGCCTGGTAGGTGGCTACCAGCTGGCTTACCATATTGTCTGCCTTGGCAGAATCTTTCCCGTAGAACTCATGTGCCAGTGTTCTGGCGTCCTCCAGCACTTGTGAAGGGACACCCGCAAAATTATCGGTCATCAGCGGAGTGCTATCGCGGTTCGCATCGCAGGCTACGGCAGGCATCGCAGGCGATGGAGCCAGCAGCACTATCGTCAGGGCTACGGCCAGCAAAATGACAAAGCCTATTGACCAGCGACGGATTTGAACGTTAGTTTTTTTCATGGCATCTTGGAGCGTATCTGGACCAAAGATTTTCTCAAAAGGGACAGCGCTTCATCTGCGTCCTTGCGCCCGATGATGAGCGGTGGGATGAGTCGGATGAGATTGGGTTTGAGATTGTTGACCAGCAGCCCGTTGGCTATACAGGCCAGAGCTATCTGTTGTGCTATATCCGCGTCGAACTCAACCGCCAGCAAGAGTCCCAGGCCCCTGACTTCTTTGATAAATTTGAATTCTTCTTTGAGACGAGCGAGCCCTTGTAAAAGCATCTGCCCGACGTCTCTGACGTGGCCGCTGACGTCGTGGTCGATAATGTACTTGAGAACGGCATAACCCGCGGCACAGGCTAGAGGGTTGCCCCCGAAAGTCGTGCCATGTTCTCCGCGGGCGAACACCGATGACTTTTCCGTTGACAGCAGTGCTCCGATAGGCACTCCGCCAGCCAGACCCTTGGCCAATGCCAATATATCCGGTTTCACGCCGTACTGTTCATAGGCGAAAAGGCTGCCGGTGCGGGCGATACCAGTCTGCACCTCATCTAGAATGAGCAAAATACCCTTTTCATCACACCACGCGCGCACCTTCTTAAGATAGTCCGGCGCGGGTATGTTCACGCCACCCTCTCCCTGCACCGGCTCCAGCATGACAGCGCAGGTCTTGTCGCCGGTAGCCGCCTTTATGGCTTCAATGCTGTCATAGGGCACGTTGACAAAGCCGGAGGGCAATGGCTCATAGGGTTTCTGGAACTTGGGCTGCCCTGTGGCCGCCACCATAGCCAGCGTCCGCCCGTGGAACGAACCGAGGGCGGTGATGACCTCATAGGCGCCGCCGAGGTGCAGGTGTCCGTAGCGCCGCGCCAGTTTGACAACGCCTTCGACGGCCTCAGTCCCGCTGTTGGCGAAGAAAACCCTGTCCATCGAGCTCTGGGTTACCAGAAGCTCAGCCAGTTGCAGTTGCGGAACGGTATAAAACAGATTCGAGGTATGGACGAGTGCCTTTACCTGCCGGCTGACGGCCTTGACCAGCACTGGATGGCAGTGCCCCAGGCTGATAACGGCTATGCCCGCCACGCAGTCCAGATAGCAACGCCCCTTATCATCCCAGACGCGCACGCCCTTGCCCCTGACGAGGGTGACGGGCAAGCGCTCGAAAACCGGCATGTAATATTTCTTTTCAACCTCAGCCCAGTCCATTTCATTCTCTCCTGACGATGGTGCCGCAGTGTTCACCGCTTAATGCACCTGCAATGGCATGCGGCTGGCGCCCGTCCACGATATAACACGCGGTGCCGGCTCTGGATGCCGTCAAACAGGCTCTCAGTTTGGGAATCATGCCGCCGGAGGCCACGCCGGAATCCAGCATTCGCTCGGTTTCCTCCGGCGACAGGCGCGTCAAAAGACGCCCGGCACCATCATGGATGCCGTCCATGTCGGTTAAAAAAATAAGCGCTTGTGCAGCCACAGCCGCCGCGATCTCGCCGGCCACCGTGTCGCCATTGATGTTGAGGAGCAAAGGGTCTTTTCCCGTTCTGCCCTCGACATAAAGGCTGACCGGCGCTACTACTGGTATAAATCCGGCCAGCAGCAGTGCTTCGAGCGGCGCGGGATTGACCCTGACCACATCGCCGAGGTAGCCCAATTGCGCATTCCTCACCTTACCCTGGATGAGCGCTCCGTCCACCCCGCTGATGCCCACCGCCCGGCCACCGGCCTGCAGGATAGCCGCCGTGGTCTCCTTATTGGCCAGCCCGGCCAGCACTGCCGTGACCACCTCCAGCGACTTGGCGTCAGTGATACGTTCGCCCTGATAAAATCTGGACTCGATTCCCTGTTCAGCCAGCCAGTGCGTAACCATAGCGGCACCGCCGTGAACCAGCACCACGGGGCGCCCCTCTTTTTGCAGAGCGACTACGTCATGGACAATAGTATCCTTGCTATCCAAAACCGAACCACCCAGCTTAACTACAATTATCCGTTTCACGTCCATGGTATGACCCAAACCCTTAAATCAAGTGGTGTACTCGCTGTTTATGGCAACGTACTCCGCCGACAGGTCGCAGCCCCAGGCAGTAGCCGCAAAGCAGCCCAGGTTCAGATTCAGATTGATGAAAATCTCGTCACGCCCCAGAACCTCTATCAGCCTGTCCCGGTCGAAAGGTAACGGCATTCCTCCCTCGACCACCTGAATACCGCCGATTTCCAGCGCCAGTTTGTTTTCAACCAGTTGTGCGCCGCTGCGTCCGGCGGCAGCCACGATGCGTCCCCAGTTGGGGTCGCTGCCGTGTATGGCGCTCTTAACCAGGGGCGAGTTAGTGATAGCGCGCGCGGCTAACCTGGCGTCATCTTGCGACAGGGCGCCGCTGACACCTGCTTCAATCAGCTTGGTGGCCCCCTCACCATCGCGGGCGACTGCCTTGGCGAGATGGATACAAACATCATCCAGGGCTTCCTGAAAAAGGGCTGCCCTGGCCGTTCCGGCCCGGACAATCTCACCATCAGCCAGACCGTTGGCTAGAATTATTACGCTGTCATTGGGGCTGGTATCGCCGTCCACGGAAATCATATTGAAGGACCTGTCCGCCGATTGTTTCAGGGCATACCCCAGAAAGTCAATATCAACAGGAGCGTCAGTGGTGATAAAGGACAGCATGGTAGCCATATCGGGATGAATCATGCCGGAGCCCTTGGCGATGCCGCCGATGACAAATCCGCCGGCCTTCACCGCTATTTCCTTAGGCGTGGTGTCGGTGGTCATAATAGCCATCGCCATCTCATGACCGCCGTCTGCCGACAGTCTGATGCGGGCAATGCCTGCATTCAACAGGTCCAGCGGCAGCCTGCGCCCGATAACACCCGTGCTGGCTACCAGGACTTCCCCGACGTCAACGCCGGCCTTACTGGCAGCCGCAGCCTCCATGCTGACGGCATCGCACTGGCCGTTTTCTCCGGTGCTGGCGTTGGCGCAGCCGCTGTTGGCTACGATGGCTCTGACCGAACGGGATGGCAGAATTTTTTGACATAACAATACCGGAGCCGCCTTAATCCTGTTCCTCGTGAAGACGCCGGCAGCCGCACACGGAGTCTCGCTCACCAGGAGGCCGACGTCCAGATTAAAACGGGCGTGTTTGTTGATGCCGGCGTAAGCCGCGCCCGCCTTAAAACCCCTGGGCGAAGTCACCGTACCCCCGGGAATTAATTCAATATCCATCGCTTAGTCCTAAAAATATAGCACAGCAGCTTTAATATGGGCAATCCGATTGCGCAGACACGAGCGGAATGAGAATATTAGAAAGGTAATATACTGGCTAAGCCAGCACGGGGACAGCCTGACGGCGGCGGCGTTTCCAGCCGAGCATCACCAGCAGTTCGCCCACTTCGGCATCGCTGGCTTCGTCGGCCAGAGGCATGTCGGGATGAATATTATACTTGTTCTTGCGGCCAACCTTAGTCTTGGTGATGTAACCCGCCTCTTCCAGGTCCAATATTATCTTGTGGGCCGTTCTCTCGGTGACGCCCACCATATCGCCGATTTCGCGCGCGGTGCTGCGCGGGTGTTTGGCGATTGACGCCAGCACCAGCCCGTGGTTGGTGATGAAAGACCATTCAGCCATAATTCACCATTTAGCTTCAGAAAGACGAATATTATTTCCAGTAATGTCTTTCCGTTTGCAAGATTAGTTTGGCACAAAATCGTATCTGTGTCAAGGGGGCATTTTATATAACATAGTTCGCTTTTGGTTGATGTTTTCAGAAATGGGGCGTTAAGGGAGCCTGTCCCCCGTTGTCATTGCGAGGAGGCTGAAAGCCGACGAAGCAATCTCACCGCAGGATTGTTACCTACTTTAGGTCGGTTAGTAGAAGCGGGTTTTAAACCCGCCCGTGCATCCGTCATTCCGTAGTGGGCATAGCACGCTATGCCCACTCCACAAGTCTTCTCGCCCCTTGGGGGGAGAGATTGAGTGAGGGGGTTATCCTGATACACAAAGGGGACGCTACTGGCGTCCCCTTTAATAATCACCGGTGCAACCGCGCAGTCTCTACGTCTCGACAATGGTGATGCTCTTGATAACCGGTGGGTTTAGCGGCTTGCTCATGGCGCCGTCCGACCCGAGAGTAGTGGGCACTGCGGCTATCTTCTGCACCACATCCATGCCTTCTATGACCCTTCCGAACTGGGTATAGTTGGGCTGATAGTCCAGACTCTTGGCCTGTGAGCCTGTGCAGATGAAGAACTGGCTGCCGTTGGTATTGGGCCCGGAGTTCGCCATAGCCACAATCCCCACGTCATAGGAGTGTTTGGTCGGCAGTTCGTCGGTGAAATGATATCCTGGA
>Ga0315268_10009492_pt1 | contig 10087 bp, 6 predicted proteins | sample C1_top_MG_FD_204535 | JGI IMG/M metagenome (GOLD analysis project Ga0315268, IMG submission 204535) | Sediment microbial communities from Yellowstone Lake, YNP, Wyoming, USA - C1_top | ecosystem: Environmental > Aquatic > Freshwater > Lake > Sediment | place: USA: Wyoming | collected 2017-08-01 | reverse complement strand
TCCCCCTTTGGAAAAGGGGGAACAAGGGGGATTTCAACGCGAGCGCCAAGAACAACCCACGTTCTCAAATCCTCCCTGTCCCTTTCCAAAAGGAGGGCACCTACTTTGATTGCCCCGCCGAACGCATTACATGCGGCGATACTTGAGACGCCGTGTTTAAGTAAGCCGCAAATTTGGCTGCCCTATTCCAAGGCAATGGCCGCTTGACTCAAACAAGGTGGTTAGCGCATGATTTACGCGATAATAAGCACTTGAACGCCACATACTATGAGCTCGATATCAAAGAACGTCACAGACGAATTATTGCGTCTGGCGGCACAAACCAGTAAACCCCAAGCAAAGCAAGTATCCATGGATGAGTCAGAAGCCGACACTGAGGGCGGATCTCATTCAACGGGTATATTGCCGTCCCAGCATCTCAGGCATCAAGTTAATGTGAGCAAAGAAATTATCGCTCTGGAGCCGATCCTGGATAGCCAATACCAGCCGGCGAGCCTGGATCTCCGGCTGGGGCCTGTCGCCTATCGCGTTCGCGCCAGCTTCCTGCCGGGGAAAAATGCCACGGTTAAACAAAAGCTCGAAGAATTCGCAATGCATGAGATGGACATCACCAAAGGCGGGGTGCTGGAGCGCGGTTGTGTCTACATCATCCCGCTGCTTGAGGGCTTAGAACTAAAGCATCGCATGTCGGCGATGGGCAATCCCAAGAGTTCCACCGGACGGCTGGATATATTTACGCGGCTCATCACCGATTACGGCACGGAATTCGACCAAGTCCGCGAGCAGTACAAAGGCATGCTCTACGCCGAGGTGTCGCCGCGTACCTTCAGCGTGCTGGTGCGCAAAGGTTCGAGACTGAGCCAAATCCGCATACGCCGCGGCAATCCGCCCAGCTCCGACAAGGGCATGTGGAACTTGCAGAAAGAATTCCAAGTGGTTAGCTCAACCCTGAGTGAAGACGATATCCGTAACGGGGTGCCAGTCTCGGTGGATGTGCTGGGAGACCAATCGGGCGGGCTCATCGGCTATAAAGCCAGGAATCATGCCGGATTAATTGATATCGATAAGGTTCAACACTATGACGTACTGGATTATTGGGAGCCGGTCTACGCGCCTCGTCGCGGCGGACTGGTGTTGGACCCGCAGGACTTTTATATTCTGGCATCGCGGGAAGCCGTGAAGATTCCGCCAACACACGCCGCCGAAATGATTGCCTATGACACGCTGGTCGGGGAATTTCGCGTCCACTATGCCGGATTTTTTGATCCCGGTTTCGGGCATCCGGAGGCGGGGGGCGAAGGGTCGCGCGCGGTACTGGAAGTCCGTTCCTATGAAGTCCCGTTTGTGATTGAACATGGCCAAATGGTGGGTCGTTTGGCTTATGAGCGTCTAACGGCGATACCGAACCGGCTCTACGGCGCCACCAACTCATCGTACCAAGGTCAGGGGATTAAGCTAAGCAAGCACTTCAAGCCACTGCCCCCTCCCGAGTTGCGCTGAGGAGCAGACCATTGCGCGCGAGTGCCCCGGCGCTTATTGCAATTTAAGTCGGCGTAATCGTCAACCCCGCGTATTCGACTCCACCGCGAACTGTGCCAATTCCACAGTCGGTTTCGGCTTCCATCCGTTTTTTCTATGTTCTGCCACTACGTTGGTGAAAATCCCCCCGCGCACATAGAACTTGGCGGTGAGCCGCATGTAGCGCGGCTTGGTGGCTTTCACCAGGTCGTCCAAAATGCGGTTGGTCACCGCTTCATGGAACGCGCCTTCGTTGCGGAAGGACCAGATGTAGAGTTTGAGGCTTTTCAACTCCACGCATTTCTTGTCCGGGATGTAGTCCAGGAATAGGGTCGCGAAGTCCGGTTGGCCGGTCTTGGGGCACAGGCAGGTGAATTCCGGCACCTCCATATGGATGTGATAGTCCCGATCCGGGTTGGGATTGTCGAATGTTTCCAGTGACTTGCTAGGTTTGCTCGGCATTTGTCGTTTCTGGTTCAAAATTAGGTAAAATTATAACCCTGCCATGACGGCGTAAACTGAAACTCGTGTAGCGAGCCCAAGTCCCTCTCTCCCGCTTTTGCGGGAGAGAGTTAGGAGAGAGGGTAACGATATCGTAGAGTTGGCCGTCTCCATCCCATAAAATAACGAAGCCCGATTGTGCGTCTTACTCATATAAAGCTCGCTGGTTTTAAATCTTTTGTCGATCCCACGACCATTCACGTTCCCGGCCAGTTGGTCGGCGTGGTGGGCCCGAACGGCTGCGGCAAGTCCAATGTGATCGATGCCGTGCGCTGGGTACTGGGTGAAAGCTCGGCCAAGCATTTGCGCGGCGAGACCATGCAGGATGTGCTGTTCAACGGCTCGGGCGGGCGCAACCCGGTGTCGCGCGCCAGCGTCGAATTGGTGTTCGACAACAGCCTGGGGCGAGCCGGCGGCCAGTGGTCGGCGTATGCCGAAGTCTCGGTCAAGCGCGTGCTGGACCGCAACGGCGACTCCAATTACTCCATCAACAATCAGCACGTGCGGCGGCGCGATGTGATGGACATGTTTCTCGGCACCGGCGTCGGCGCGCGCGCTTACGCTATCATCGAGCAAGGCATGATCTCGCGCGTGATCGATGCCAAGCCGGAAGAACTGCGCGTGTTTTTGGAAGAAGCCGCGGGCGTCTCGATCTATAAAGAGCGCCGGCGCGAGACCGAGAACCGGCTGCGCGATACGCGCGAAAATCTCTCGCGTGTCGAGGATATCCGGATCGAACTGGGCAACCAGTTGGAGCGCCTAAATGCGCAGGCCGAAGTCGCCAAGCAATACCATGCGCTGCACGAGCAGATGACCGCCGCGCAGCATATGCTGTGGTTCCTGAAGAAGCGCGAGGCGCAAGCGCAATGGGAAAAAGCCACGCGCGACGTGGAGCGGCTGGTCAACGAACTGGAAGCCGAGACTGCGCGCCTGCGCGATGCGGAAAGCCGCCTGGAGACGGCGCGCGCCGGACATTATACGGCGAGCGACCGGCTGCATGCAGTGCAGAGCGAAGTGTACGCGGCAAACGCGGAAGCCGCCAAAATCGAGCAGCAAATTCAGCATCAGCGCGACAGCCGCAACCGCATCACGCAACAAATCGCCTCGCTTGAGAACCAGTTATCCCAGCACCAAAGCCAGCGTGCTCAGGCCAGCGAACAGCTTGCGGATTGGTGCGAACAATTGGAAGCCGCGGAAAAAGCGGCCGCGCAAACCGCCGCGACCGCCACCGAACAACGCCAGCAATTGCCCGCCGCGCAAGCCGCGTTCGATGCCGCGCAAGCGCGCAATGCCGAGTTGCAGCGCCAGTTGGCCGAGGCCGAGCAAAGCCGGCGCGTGGAAGAAACGCATTTCTCTCACGCCGAAAAGGCGCTCGAACAATACCAGGCGCGGCTTGCCCGTTTGCAACAAGAGCAGGCGCAATTGAGCCGCCCGGATAGCGCGCAACTCGCCGCGCAGCAGGCGCAGGTAGCGGAACTGAGCGGGCACCTGGATACGGCACGCAAACAATACAGCGAAAAACATCAACACCAACCCGATACTGAACGCGCCGTGCGCGAGGCGAGCCGCAAGGTGCAAGATCATCTGCAACATCTGGCGCGGCTGGAAGCGCGCGTGCAGACGCTGACGCAAATGCAGCGCGACCTCGATCAGGACGAGAAGCTCAAAGCCTGGCTAGCCAAGCATCAGCTCGCGAGCCTGTCGCGTCTGTGGCAGAACCTGGAGATCGAAGCCGGTTGGGATATCGCGCTGGAAGGCGTGCTGCGCGATCGTGTTCATGCGGTCGTGGTAAATGATGCCGCTGCCGCTTCCGATTGGATGCGCGATATGCCGCCGGCGGCGATCACCGTGGTGGATGGCGGTGCCGGTAACTTGGGCGATACCACTGTCGATCACGGCCTTACGCCGCTCGCGCACTATGTACGCTGGCGTGGCCAAGGCGGCGGCTGCGTCGCCGACTGGCTGCATGGCGTGTATGCCGTGGCCGATAGCGCGGAGGCCTTGGCGCGGCGCGATGAATTGAAGCCCGGCGAATTCATCGTGTGCCAAGCGGGCCATGTGGTGACGCGCCACGGGGTGAGCTTTCACGGCGAGCAATCGCCGCTGCATTCGGTGTTGATGCGCCAGCGCGAAATCGAAGCGCTGCAGACGGAAATCCAAAGCGGCAGGGCGGCACAAGGCGGCCTTGAAAGCCAAGTGACCCAGGCTGAAGAACAACTGGCCACTTTGAAAACGGACCTGGCTACCGGACAAAGCGAAATCAATCGCATGCAGCAGGAGCTGCATCGGGTGCAAATGGAAGCGCAGCGCCTGGCGCAATTGGAACAGCAAGCGGCACAGCGCGGTAGTGCCATCGAGCGCGAGATCGATGAGGTGACGGCCGCCATCGGTACCGAGGAAACGAGTCGCGCACGTCTCGGCGACAACCTCAAAACCCAGCGCGTGGCGATTGAAGCGCTGCTGCAATCCATGCAGGAAGCCAAGATCGTGCGTGAAGAGGCCACGGCGGCGCTCAACCGCCAGCGTGAAGTCCTTGTTGTAGCAGAACACGCGGCACAAGAAGCGGCGTTCGACGAGCGCGCGGCGCGCGCCAAAATTCAGGAACTGGAAAACATTGTTCGGTTGGCGCAAGAAGGCCTGGCCCGCACCGGCGCCGAGAAAGAACGCTTGTTGCAGGAGTGCAATGGCCTCGACGAAGCGCCGCTCAAAGACGCGCTCGATCGCGCCTTGGCCACATGCCGAACGGTGGATCAGCAATTGGCGGACGCGCGCGATGCGCTGGCTCTTGCGACGCAAGCGCTGCAAGCGCTGGAACAGGAGCGGCTGGTCTCCGAGCAGCGCCACGATCCGCTGCGCGACAAATTGGAGCAGACGCGGCTCAAGGAGCAGGAAACGCGTTTGGCGAACGAGCAAGCGGCGACGCAATTGCAAGAAGCCGGCGCGGATGTGGAAGCACTGGCGCAGTTGGCGGAAAAGGGCGCGAAAGCGGATCATCTGCAACGCGAGATCAATCGCTTGAAGCAAGAAATCGAAGCGCTGGGCGCGGTGAATCTGGCGGCGCTGGACGAATTGCAAGCGGCGAGCGAGCGCAAGCAGTATCTGGATGCGCAGTCGGCGGATTTGTTGCAAGCGGTGGAAACGCTGGACGACGCGATCCGCAAAATCGATCGCGAAACCCGCACCCGCTTGCAAGAAACTTACGATACCGTGAATGGCTATTTCAAGGAATTGTTCCCCTCCATCTTCGGCGGCGGACATGCGGAATTGGTGCTTACCGGCGAAGAAATTCTCGATGCCGGGGTGTTGCTCATCGCCCAGCCGCCGGGCAAGCGCAATAATTCGATCCACCTGCTTTCCGGCGGAGAAAAAGCGCTCACTGCCTTGGCGTTGATTTTCTCGCTGTTCAGGCTCAATCCGGCGCCGTTCTGTTTGCTGGACGAGGTGGACGCGCCGCTGGATGACGCCAACACCGAGCGCTATTGCGAGTTAGTGAAGAAGATGAGCCAGCATACCCAGTTCGTGTTTGTCACCCACAATAAGATTACGATGGAACTGGCCGAACAATTAATCGGCGTGACCATGCCCGAATCGGGCGTATCGCGTATCGTCGCGGTGGATGTGGACGATGCGATGAAAATGCAAGAACAAGCCGTGGCTTAATACTAAAGAAATGAAATGACTACATGAGTGATCTGCATATCAGCTTGATTGTGTTTGGCTTGGTGGTTATCGCCGGCGTGGTAGGCTACAACTGGATGCAGGAACAAAAGTTCCGCAAAATCGCCCAGCAACGTTTTCAAGCGCCACGTGAAGATGTGTTGATGCAGAGCAATTGGCAAACAGCGGAAGCCGAGGCTGCCAAGGGGCCTGCAACCCTAGCGCGCGAGACGCTCGATGATGTACGCATCGAACCACGCTTGAGCGAAGCCGAGCCGGCGGCGGAAGCTGTGCCGGAAGCAGCGGAAGCAGCGGAAGCGCCGTCCCCGGCTAGATCGGCGGCGGTGCTTCAGCGCAAGCCGGAGAATGCCCTGCCGGGCCAAATCGATGCCGCCATCGATTATTTGGCACGCTTGGATTTTGCCGAACCGACACAAGCCGCCGTGGCGCGCGCCGCGCTGGGCGATACCAACTTTGGCAAGCGGGCGATGTGGTGCGGGCTCAACGCAAGCGGGCAATGGGAAGCATTGGAAAATGCACGGGATCGGGTGGAATTCTCGGCGCTCTATGGCGGACTGCAATTAGCGGATCGCGCGGGGGCGATAGGCGACCAAGACCTCCATCGATTTACCCAGCATGTGCAGCAAGTGGCGGAAATGCTGATGGCGGTAGCGCAACTGCAAGAGCGCCAGGCCGCGCTCGAAAACGCGGCCAAGCTCGACGAATTTTGCGCCGAAGTGGATATTCTGATAGGCATCAATGTCATCGCGCTGGAGCAAGATACCTTCGCCGGCACCAAGATTCGCGCTTTGGCCGAAGCAGGCGGATTCAAGCTTGCGGGCGATGGCACTTACCACTATTACGACGATCATGGTACGGCGCTCTACTCGCTCGGCAACCAAGAACCCGCGCCGTTTAGTGCCGATGAAATGAAATACCTGAATACCCATGGCCTGACCTTGCTATTCGATGTGCCGCGCGTTCCGCATGGTTTGCGCGCCTTCGATCAGATGATGCTGTTCGCGCGCCAGCTCACCGATTCGTTAAAGGGTCTGATGGTGGATGATAATCTGCGCCCCTTGACCGATGAAGGCATCGCCAAAATCAAACAGCAATTGTCGCTGATCTACGGCAAGATGGACAAAAACGGCATCACCGCCGGGTCGCCACGCGCGCAGCGGCTGTTTTCCTGAATTCGCCGCCTGCGCCATGAGCGTACCGCCCGCCGTCGCCGCACGCATCAAGCAATTGCGCGAGGAAATCGAATCCCACAACTACCGCTACTACGTGCTCGACGCACCGCTCATTCCGGACGCGGAATTCGATAAGCTATTTCGCGAATTGCAGCAGCTCGAAACCGATTATCCGCAGCTCGCCACACCCGATTCTCCCACGCAGCGCGTGGGCGCGCGACCGGCCGCCGAATTTGCCCAGATCACGCACCGCGTGCCTATGCTCTCCCTCAGCAATGCCTTCGCCGACGATGAGGTGGAGGCGTTCGACCGTCGCGTGCGCGAAGGCTTGGGACGCGAAAATATCGATTATGCGGTGGAGCCCAAGTTCGATGGCTTGGCGATCAGTTTGGTGTACGAACGGGGTGTGCTGGTGCTGGCAGCGACGCGCGGCGATGGTTACAGCGGAGAAGAAGTGACCGCGAATGTCAAAACCATTCGTGCGGTACCGTTGAAGCTGCATGCCACGCACCCGCCGGCGCTACTCGAAGTGCGCGGTGAAGTGCTGATGCTGAAGCGCGATTTCGAGAGCTTAAATGCGGCGCAACGCGCCAAGGGCGAGAAAGAATTCGCCAATCCGCGCAACGCCGCGGCCGGCTCCTTGCGCCAGCTAGACTCGAAAATTACGGCGGCGCGCAAGCTGACTTTTTTCGCTTATGCATTGGGAGCGGTGGAAGGGGTGAGACTGCCGCGCCGGCACAGTCAGGTGATGGACTGGCTAAGCGAACTGCATTTTCCCGTGTGCCATGAACGTCGCGTGGTCAGCGGCGTGAGCGGCCTGCTGGCGTATTACCGTGAGCTGGGCGTCAAGCGTGATACGCTGCCGTATGAAATCGACGGCGTGGTGTACAAGGTGAATGACCTCGCGGCGCAAGACGAGTTGGGTTTCGTTTCGCGCGCGCCGCGTTTCGCGGTTGCGCACAAATATCCGGCGCAGGAGATGATGACCGAGGTGCTGGATATCGACGTGCAGGTCGGGCGTACCGGCGCGATCACGCCGGTGGCGCGGCTCAAGCCGGTATTCGTCGGCGGTGTGACAGTGACCAACGCGACGCTGCACAACGAAGATGAAGTGCGGCGCAAGGATGTGCGCATCGGCGATTTTGTCATCGTGCGCCGCGCCGGCGACGTGATTCCGGAAGTGGTGAGCGTGATGCGGGAAAAGCGACCGGACACAGCGCGGCCGTTCGTGATGCCCACCCATTGCCCGGTGTGTGGCTCGCATATCGTCAAGCTGCCGGACGAGGCGGTGGCGCGTTGCAGCGGCGGCTTGTTTTGCCCGGCGCAGCGCAAGCAAGCGCTGTTGCATTTCGCCGGCCGCCGCGCCATGGATATCGAAGGCTTGGGCGATAAGCTGGTCGAGCAGTTGGTGGACAGCGGCCTGGTCCATAGCCCCGCCGATATCTATAAACTGGGGATGGCGTCGCTGGTGAATTTGGAGCGCATGGCGGAAAAATCGGCATCGAATATTTTGGCCGCGATCGAGCACAGCAAACAAACCACGCTAGAACGATTTATTTTTGCGCTGGGGATTCGTAATGTTGGCGAGGCCACCGCAAAAGCGTTGGCGCGCCACTTTGGCACCCTGGAGGCACTGATGCGCGCGGATGAAACGCAACTCATCGCGGTGCCGGATGTGGGCCCCATCGTCGCGCAAAGCATCGTGCAGTTTTTCGCGGAGCCGCACAATACCGAGGTGATCGCGCAGTTGCGCGCGGCCGGGGTGACATGGCCAGAAGGCAAGGGGAGGCAGGCCACGCTGCAATCCGCACTCACGGGTAAAACATTTGTGTTAACGGGTACGCTGCCTAACTTAAGTCGCGGCGGGGCGAAGACGAAAATCGAGGCGCTGGGCGGCAAGGTCTCTGGCAGCGTATCGAAGAAAACCGATTATGTGGTGGCGGGGGCCGATGCCGGCAGCAAATTGGAACGTGCTCGGGAATTGGGGGTGGCGCTGTTGGATGAGGAAGGGTTGCTGAAGCTACTGGCTCAGGCAGTCTAGCTTAATTTTAATGAATTGCTGCTAAAATCCAGCGCCATCCAGGAGAAATGACGATGATAAAGAAAAAAATCCGCAAAGCCGTTTTTCCCGTGGCGGGCATGGGCACGCGCTTTTTGCCGGCCACCAAGGCCAGCCCGAAAGAAATGCTGCCCATCGTGGACAAGCCGCTGATCCAATACGCGGTGGAGGAAGCCATTGCCGCCGGCATCACCGAAATGATTTTCGTGACCGGGCGCAACAAGCGTGCGATCGAAGATCATTTCGACAAAGCCTATGAACTGGAAGCCGAGCTGGTGGCGCGCGGCAAAACGCATATCCTGGAACAATTGCGCGGCATCCTGCCGGCCAATGTAACCTGCGTCTATACGCGTCAGGCCGAAGCCCTCGGACTGGGGCACGCGGTGTTGTGCGCGGCCTCGGTGGTGGGCGACGAACCATTCGCGGTGATTCTGGCCGATGACTTGATCGACGGTAATCCGCCGGCACTCAAGCAAATGGTCGATCTGTACGAGGCGCATGCGTGTTCGGTATTGGGCGTGGAGAATGTACCGCGCGAAAATACCGGTTCGTATGGCATCGTGAACAGCCAGCCGCTGGCCGGTCGCGTGCAGCGCTTGACGGGCATCGTGGAAAAGCCGCAGCCGGCGCAAGCACCCTCCACGCTGGCGGTGGTCGGCCGTTATATTCTGACGCCGCGTATTTTTGGCCTGCTGGAAAAAGTGAATCCGGGAGCCGGCGGGGAAATTCAATTGACCGATGGTATCGCGGCGCTGCTGGAATATGAGACGATCTATGCGTATGAGTTCGACGGCATACGTTACGATTGCGGCAGTAAACTGGGTTATCTCCAAGCGACGATGGGTTATGCTTTAAAGCATCCCGAAGTGGGCGCAGCGTTCAACACCTATCTCGCTTCATTGCATTGCGAATTACCAAAGCGTTAACCGTACCCGGCGGATTGGAAACGAATGCATACACGCGCACAGGCATGGGAGATTTTGCATTCGGCGGAACAACTTTGCTCCGCCGCCCTGGTTGCCGCATCGGTAGCGCGCGTGGCGTCGGAGATCAGCGCCAAGCTGGGTGAACGCTATCCGGTGGTGCTGTCGGTGATGGGCGGGGCGGTGGTGTTCGCCGGCCAGTTGTTGCCACAACTGCGCTTTCCGCTCGAGCTCGA
>Ga0315268_10009491_pt1 | contig 10088 bp, 9 predicted proteins | sample C1_top_MG_FD_204535 | JGI IMG/M metagenome (GOLD analysis project Ga0315268, IMG submission 204535) | Sediment microbial communities from Yellowstone Lake, YNP, Wyoming, USA - C1_top | ecosystem: Environmental > Aquatic > Freshwater > Lake > Sediment | place: USA: Wyoming | collected 2017-08-01 | reverse complement strand
TAGAAGTGAAGACCAGGGAAGAGCTCTTGGGAATGGCCAAGGAGCGAGGGCTCAGTGGCATCAGTAATCTCAAGAAAGAGGACCTCATATTGCGATTGCTTCAGGCTAATGCTGAGCAGCAGGGCTACTCTTTCAGAGGCGGTATCCTTGAGATAATGAACGATGGATATGGCTTCTTGCGCCAAAACGACCTTCATCCTAGCCCAAACGATATCTATGTCTCGCAGTCTCAGATTCGCCGCTTTGCCCTGCGAACAGGTGATATCGTAAGTGGTCAGGTGAGGGCGCCTAAAGATGGTGAAAAATATCATAGCTTGCTCCGTGTTGAAACTGTAAACAATATGGACCCCGAGGCTGCTAAGGACCGTCCGTTATTTGAGCATAAAACCCCCATCTTCCCCAACAAGCTGATTAATCTTGAGACTACTGCCAATAATTTGTCCACGAGGTTGCTCAACCTTATCGCCCCTATTGGGCGTGGTCAGAGGGGATTGATTGTTTCCCCACCGAAGGCGGGAAAAACAATGTTGCTGAAGCACATAGCCAATGGAATTACCGCCAATTACAACGATATTCACCTCATGGTCTGCCTTATTGGTGAGCGTCCTGAGGAGGTAACCGATTGGAAGAAATCTGTTAAGGCTGAGGTAATTGCCTCTACCTTTGACGAGCCGGTTGAGGAGCATACCAGAGTGGCTGAGGTGGCTCTGGAGCGAGCTAAGCGACTGGTGGAATTGGGGATGGATGTGGTGATTCTGCTTGACAGCATAACCAGACTCACTCGCGCCTACAACCTGGAGATGCCATCCAGCGGGCGCACTCTTTCTGGAGGTGTTGACCCTGCTGCACTTTATTCTCCGAAGAAGTTCTTCGGCGCAGCCAGGAATACCGAGGAGGGTGGTAGTTTGACTGTGATTGCTACCTGCCTTATTGATACAGGCAGCAGGATGGATGAGGTGATTTACGAGGAGTTCAAAGGCACTGGGAATATGGAACTCCATCTCGACCGCAAGTTAGCTGAGCGCAGGATATTTCCCGCTATAGATATTCAGCGCAGCGGAACCAGGCGAGAGGAATTGCTTCTCGACGAGAATACTTTGAAGCAGGTCTGGGTAATGCGCAGGATGGCCACTCTGGTTAGCCAAAACTCTACGAATCCTACTGAAGCCACTGAAAGGGTGCTGGAGAGACTTTCTAAGACTTCATCCAATGCAGAATTTCTGGCTACCCTTGCCAAAGAGTTCTAATCTGCTATTTCAAGATTCCATAATCATCGATCGTTGTTATCCTCTTTACTTCGCTGATATAATAAGGGCGATTTGCTATGGAGTATCATCGTATTGTTGTCAAACTAGGTACCAATCTGCTCACTGCCGGGAGCGATCGTCTCAATCTTGAGACAATGGCTTCGTTGGTGGGCCAGATAGCTAGGCTGCATAGGGAAGGCCTGGTCATAGTGGTTGTTACCTCTGGGGCAATCGCTGCTGGCAGACATCGCCTGGGGATAACCAAAGAACGGAAGGAAACTATTTCTAAGCAGGTGTTAGCGGCTGTGGGGCAGAGCCGTCTTATGGATGCCTACGATAAGCTGTTTGGTTGGCACGAGATAACTATTGCACAGACGTTGCTCACCCGGGCTGATTTCTCAGACCGGCTGAGATACCTTAATGCACGTAATACCTTGACTGCACTTCTGGAACTGCGTGTCATTCCTATAGTCAATGAGAACGATGTGGTCGCTGTGGAGGAGATTCGGGAGATTTTATTTGGTGACAACGATAATCTCTCTGCTATGGTAGCCAATCTTGTGGATGCTGACCTTCTAATGATGCTCACCGATACCGATGGCCTCTATACGGCTGACCCTCGCCTTGACCCTACGGCTAAGCTAATTGAACGCGTCGATAAAATCGATGCCTCTGTTGAGGCTCTTGCGGGCGCTAGTGGCAGCGGGCGGGGCACGGGAGGGATGGTTACCAAGATAGAGGCGGCGAAGCTGGCTACTGCTTCGGGCGTGGCGGTTGTTATTGCCAATGGGCGAGAGCCTGATGTCATCATCAGATTGGCTAAAGGGGAGGCTATAGGCACTTACTTTAAGCCTGTAGCGTCGAGGCTGGAAAGTCGCAAGCGCTGGCTGTTGAGCCAGCTATCGAAGGGGAAGCTTTACGTTGACTCGGGTGCAGCTACAGCATTACGGAAGCAGAACAAGAGTTTGCTTCCTGCGGGGATTACCAAGGTTGGTGGCACGTTTGAACGAGGCGATGTGGTAAACGTTTTTGATAGCGCAACGGGGGAGAAAATAGCTTTAGGCATCACCAACTACAGTTCAGGGGATGTCGCTGTTATCAAGGGGGGGCGTTCGGATAGAATCGCTGAACTCCTGGGCTATGAATATGGAGCTGAAGTGGTGCACAAGGATAATCTGGTGTTGCTTTAGTATCAAGAGGAGCGAATATGAAATCTGCCATGAATGAAGTTGAGATTAAAGCTAAGGCAGCCAGGGCTGCCTCAAAGAAGCTGGCGTATCTGAACACGGCGGTGAAGAACGATGCTTTGCTAGCTATAGCCAATGAGCTTGTAGCTAGGGAAAAGGACATTATAGCTGCCAATAAACTGGATTATGCTGATGGCGAAAAAGCGGGGATGAGCGCTGCTATGCTTGACCGTCTCTTGCTGAATACGGAGCGCATCAAGGGGATGGCAGCCGATGTGCGTACTGTGGCTGCGCTTCCTGACCCAGTGGGAGAGATTCTTGAGATGCGCACTCTCCCCAACGGACTTCAGGTAGGGAAGAAGCGCGTTCCTCTAGGTGTCATTGGGGCTGTCTATGAGAGCCGACCCAATGTAACTGTTGATATCTCTATCCTTTGTCTTAAGTCAGGGAACGCTGTTATTCTCCGCGGTGGCAAGGAGGCTGTGCGTTCCAATTCGGCTCTGGCAAAGATAATACAGAGTGCAGCATATCGTGCCGGGATACCCGAAGGCGCAGTGCAGTTCATTGAGTCAACGGAGAGAGCCTTGGTGGGGGAGATGCTGAAAATGAGGGATACTATTGATTTGGTAATCCCTCGTGGTGGCTCGGATTTAATTAATTTCGTGGCTGAAAACGCCACCATGCCTGTGGTCACAGGCGGAATGGGTGTATGTCATACATACGTTGACCGCAGTGCCAATCTTGAAAAGGCAGTGGCGATCGTTTATAACGCTAAGGTGCAGCGCCCCACCGTATGCAATGCGCTAGATACAATACTGGTTCATGCCGATGTGGCGAAGAAATATCTTGCCATGGTGGCGGCTGAGTTAGGCAAGGCTGGAGTAGAGATGAGGTGTGATGAAAGGGCTTTGAAAATCTTGAAGGCTTTACCTTCGGTTAAAGCGGTTCCTGCTACAGATAAGGATTGGGGCAAAGAGTTTCTGGCGCTCGTCGCTGCTGTAAAAGTGGTGGATTCGCTGGAGGAGGCACTGGAGCACATCGAACGTTATGGTTCGGGGCATTCCGAAGCTATTGTGACCGAGGACTATTCCGCAGCGATGAAGTTTCTGGATGAGGTGGACGCTGCTTGTGTCTATGTCAACGCTAGCACACGCTTCACCGATGGTGGTCAATTCGGGTTGGGGGCTGAGGTGGGAATCAGCACCCAGAAGTTCCATGCTCGAGGCCCTATGGGGCTTAAAGAATTGACTACCTATAAGTGGATAATCTTTGGCAGCGGTCAAGTGCGTCCCTGAAGGAGGGTCGAGAATAATGGCAGATTTTCGCTTCGAAAGGGAGTGCCGTACGCAGTTCTCTGAGGCTTATCTTATTTCTGTTAACGAAGAGCAAGTGGGGAGAGTGGACCTACATTTTACGTCCTCAATCGTATATGCTACGCTGTGTGTCAATGAGAATATGACCTCGGATGATATACAGGACCTCATCGATGCTATTGATGAGGATTTAATCATGTCGGCAGATGTTGCTCGGGATGATTTCATTGTAACTGTGTATCAGGGACGGGAGGTTGGTGTATTCAGCGATGAAGAATTCGAAGAGGAGGAGGATTAGATTTAAGACGGGAAAGATTTCAGCATTTGCTATTAATAGCAGATGGTTTTGCCTTGATGTTTAGTTTCGCTTCCTGCTGAGCAAGGAGCGAGCGGCATTATCGATATCGTCTGCAGTAAGGTGATGCCTTTTCAGCAGTTCCTGAGCTGTTCCTGACTTAGCGTATACGTCGTTTATGCCGATGAATGACATTGGGACTGGGTGATGCTCAGCTACAACCTGAGCTACGGCGCTGCCGAGTCCCCCACGGCGCAGGTGTTCTTCTGCGGTGATGATGGCTCCTGTCTCTGCTGCTGCTTTTATGATGGTGTCTATATCCAACGGCTTGAGTGTGGACATATTGAGCACCCGGCAATCGATTCCATCACGTGCCAGGCTCTTAGCTGCCTCGAGGGCAGCAGCCACCATTATGCCTATAGCGATGATGGTGAGATCCTTCCCTTGTCTTAAAGTTGCAGCCTTGCCTAGGACGAACTTGTAGTCTGGGGGACAAACCACAGGAGTTTTGGGGCGGCTAAGCCTTATGTAGAAAGGGCCATAGGTTTGGGCTGCAACTTTCACAGCCTGAGCTGCCTCAGGAGCGTCGGCAGGGACAATAACGGTGAAACCTGGCAGGGATGAAATCAAAGCCAGGTCCTCGATGGCGTGATGGGAAGTGCCATCCTCTCCCACAGTGATGCCACCATGGGTGGTAACAATCTTAACGTTTAATCCAGGTTGGGCAACGCTCATTCTTATCTGGTCGAAGCAACGGCCTGGGGCGAACACAGCGAAGGTGCTGGCGAATACCGTTTTGCCCGATGCAGCAAGTCCAGCAGCGATGCCAATCATGTTCTGTTCGGCGATGCCGCAATCGAAGAAACGGTCAGGGAATTCTTTGCCAAAAAGATTAGTTAGCGTAGACTTAGAGAGGTCTGCATCGAGGACAACGATATCGCGGTTTTGTCTGCCTAACTCAACCAGGGTGTTTCCGTAGGCTTCTCTGGTGCTTTGCTCCATAGCTACTTTAATTCCTCGAGCGCTTTCTCCACCTCAGCAGCAGTAGGAGCCTTGCCATGGAAATCGAGGTTTCTTTCCATGAAGCTGACCCCTTTGCCTTTGACGGTGTGGGCAATAATAGCAGTGGGCCTTCCTTTTACTTGCTTTGCTTCCTCGAAGGCAGTGATTAGTTGAGATAGGTCATGCCCATCTACTTCTATGACATGCCAGCCGAAGGCCTTCCACTTCTCGGGTAGAGGCTCGAGATTCATCACTTCGCAGTTCCAGCCATCTATTTGCTGGTCATTATGGTCCACGATTGCAACTAAGTTGTCGATTTTATAGTGGGCAGAAGCCATAGCAGCTTCCCAAACCTGACCTTCATCGCATTCCCCATCACCTAGAAGTACATATACTCTGTAATCCCTTTTGTCGAGGCGTCCGGCCAGCGCAACGCCTATGCCGAAGGATAAGCCTTGACCAAGGGAACCTGAGGACATCTCGACTCCAGGTGTAGCGGTCATGTCAGCGTGGCCCTGAAGCCTGCTGTTCAGTTTCCTCAGTGTTAATAGTTCCTCTACGGGGAAATAGCCTCTTTCGGCTAAGACTGCGTATAGAAGTGGAGCGGCATGACCTTTGCTCAGTATGAATCTATCACGGTCTGGCCAGCGTGGGTTTTTGGGGTCATGACGTAGAACTTTGAAGTAAAGAGTGGTAACGATTTCGACGGCGGAAAGCGAGCCCCCTGGGTGGCCACTGCCTGCCTTACCGGTCATGGTGACAATATGGCGGCGCAGCTTCTTGGCCATGGCCGCCATTTCTTGCAAAGAGAGTGATGGTGCCTGAGACGAATTGCCTTGTAAGAAAGTGACAGCCTCGGCCCTGGTTTCCGCCGAGGCTTCAGGATTCGCCCGCTCCTTTTTTGCCCCTTGGCCGGAAAGGGACATTTGTACCTCCAGCAAAGCAATTATACATTTTCCTTGTTACTACGTCTATACCTTGTTATAATTCTGCTGATGATTATAGATTTTCATACTCATATCTTGCCTCCGCGTATAAGGGAAAATCGCCATCGCTATTCAGGGTGTGACCCTAGCTTCGATTTGCTTTATAACGACCCCAAGGCAAAAATCGCCACCGCCGAGGAAGTCATTGATAATATGGATAAAGAGGGTGTTGATATGGCTGTGGTGCTTAATATTGGGTGGGCGAGCCATGAGCTTTGTTGCGAGACCAATGACTATATTCTGGAAGCGATAGCGCGTTATCCGAAAAGACTGGTGGGTTTCTGTGCTGTGCAGCCGCTGGCCAGGGATAAAGCGATGGTTGAGCTTGAACGCTGTATTAAATGCGGAGTTAGAGGCATTGGTGAACTGAGGTCTGACACCCAAGGTTTTGACCTAGCTAACGTGGCAATTATGGAACCGATAGTGCAAACGGCTATGAAACAGCGGCTGGTTCTGCTTACGCATGCCTCCGAGCCGGTGGGTCATATCTATCCAGGGAAAGGGGAGATAACACCCGGCCTTCTTTATCGTTTCATAACCAACTTTCCTGATTTGCCTTTGGTGTGTGCTCACTGGGGTGGGGGATTACCTTTCTATGCGCTAATGCCAGAGGTTGCTAAAGCGTTGGCTAACGTCTATTTTGATACTGCTGCTTCACCATGGCTCTATAGAGATGATATTTTTAAACATGTTGCGGAGATTATCGGCGTGGAGAGAATCCTTTATGGCAGCGATTTCCCTCTCATGAAGCAAAGCAAACTCATAAAATCGATTCGAGGCCTTGAGCTATCTGAAGAGGCGAAGAGCATGATTCTTGGAGGGAATGCACGAAGGCTGTTAGCTTTAGGTTGAGGGCTTAATTATGGAAATTGTGCGTGCGTTTGTTGCTATCGAACTGCCTGAGCCAATCAAAGCTATACTTTCTCAGTTACAGAACGAGTTGAAGAAGAACAAGATTGCCCCAGTGAAATGGGTTGCTCCTGAAGGTATCCATCTAACGCTTAAATTTTTAGGGAATGTCGATGCCGGGGAGATACCCAAGCTGAGCGAGGCGCTATCTGAAGCTGTCAAAGGAGTTGTTTCATTCAATCTGGAGCTTGGCAATCCAGGTGCTTTCCCCAATATACATTCGCCCAGAGTGGTCTGGGTTGGACTGGCAGGGGAGCTGGAGTGGTTGCGTGCTTTAAATAATAATATAGAGCGTGTTCTTATTCCACTGGGTTTTTCCGCTGAACAGAGGGCTTTCTCGCCTCACTTGACTCTGGGCAGGGTTAGAGAGGACGCTTCGTCTGACGAGCGGCGTCGTTTGGGTGAAAGAGTTGGCTTACTTAAGATAGAAGGAAAGAGCTCATTCAGAGTGGACTCGCTCAGTCTTATGAGGAGCACGTTGACAAGGGAGGGCGCAATCTATAGCCGACTTGCCTCATTTGAGCTTGCGGGTCATTAAGCAAGATTTATCAAGGTACCTCTACTGTCACGTTTGGCGTCCAATCTCCTCCTCTCCACTTCAAGGGGAAAACAAGCTTCACTCTTTGTGTGGTGCCCTGCGTGAGGTATACAGGTATCTCGTTTTTCTTGGTTTCACCTGCCTGGGTAATGGTTCCTACCACGACTACCATACCATCAGCGCCATCGTTTCTGATTGAGATATCTAGTATGGCACAGTAGTTGTCGAAAACGCCAGCGGTAGTAGCGTTCACTAATACCACAGTTGGCTTCGGCTTGGTGATCTCTGAGGAAGGTATGGCAGTCTTGGCTTCTGTGCTAGCGCCACCACTGCCGCAGGCGGAAGCTAAAAGGGCTGCGATTGCTACCAACAAGATAATCCCGGCCAACTTCGTGAGCTTCATTGGTCTCACCTCCATTTCCTCAGTTTGATACTATTCTGAGCGACTATCCTCTTTGCGATTGTGCGTCATCAGGCCAAAACCGGAGCAGGTTGAGGCCTTCTCTTAAGCACTACACTGTTCGCAGTTACGGGATGTTTGTCCGATTTCAGTAATCCCTGAGCTCTTTGTAAGAGAACTTTTCTGATGGTGGAAGGTTCGCTCAATGTTTGAGCTTTGGCGGTTTTTCTCTCAAGTTCTTTTGGTCTGGCAAAGCGTTCCCATTCTCCGGGGCGATAGAACAGCCCCCAGTTAGCTGCTACAGCTTCGCTCCTGCTCTGGGTTTCTTCATAATCGAGCGACCTGGTGAATTTATTCCAATCTCTCGGTCTATAGAATAGCCCTCTGCTAACTGCTACCGCCTCAGCATGGTTTTGAGTGTGGGTTGCTTCGGAGGTTAGGGGCTTGCCGAAGAGTTCCCATTCTCTTGGCCTGTAGAATAGCCCTCGGCCGGTCTGTATAGGCTCACCATAATTCTGAATAGGGATTGCTTCAGTTGCTAGTGTTCTTCTTCCGAAGTTAGCCCACTCGTTTGTTCTATAAAGCAGAGCCGGTCGTTGTACCACAGCCGGTGCTGGCGTTGTGACCATAATAGGCTGCTCTAGGGCGGAACAGATAGTCCCTCTCACCTCCCTTAGCTTGGGGAACATGACTGCTGTCACAGCTAAGCGAAGTACGCCGGAGAGGATGAAAAGCGCTAGTATCTTGTGCCCTAAAACAGGTCGGACAAAGCCGAGGAGATAGGCGCCTGTAAGCGCTCCCAGAGCCATGAAGAGAGTGGTCAGGGCTTTGTGGTAGGCTATGTATTTCAACCTCTTCCCCGGGGGGGCGGCTTCATATATGAAATTGCAACTGCAGAGGTCGAATCCAGCCCAGCAGGCCCCGGAAAATAGCTGGACTAATACCAAGTATCCAATGTTGGGCGATATAAGCCAAAGTAGCGGTATGAAAGGAATAGCCAGCGAGACGGCTTTCATGACCTTAAGGTTGCCTGCTTTGTCGGCGTAGCGGCCCCAGAATGTGACGATGATAACCTTTGCTAGAAACTCTGTAGTGAAAATCAAGGCGAAGAACATATAACTGAAGTGCAGGTCGTTTAGCATGTACGGTATAAAGAAGGGAGAGGCTATATAGACAGTGAATTGGAACGCAGCGACGAATAGTATAAACCGGCCAAGGTTTCTTTTCCTCGTCTCGTCTAAGAAATCGAAGAAACCGAAGTTTGTGTCTTTCTCAGGGATTACAGGAGTGTTGTGTATCCTGGTATAGATAAGAAAACAGATGAAGGTGGCTACAAAAGCAACAGAGAAGAATAGAGCGAAGCCGCTGAGTGGCTGGTTTTTGAAGAGTTGAAGCACGTAGCCAAAAACATAAAAGGTACCGATATATGCAGCTCCCGATATTGCAGACCTCACAGCGAAGTATCTGCCTCGGGCGTTGGCAGGTACGATGTCAGCCAGCCAGCTACTACGTGCGGGGGCAAGAATCATCCCAGGTATCAGATTTATTATCCAACAAGGGATCAGCCAGAGCGGGTTAATAGGTCTAAAGAATAGCAGGATAGCAATGAGGGGGAGCCAACAGATAGCGTCTATGAAAGCTAGCGTGACAACAGCTTTTTTTCGGGAGCCCATCTTTTGAATTACGGCGGGTACTTTTATATAAAGCAACGCAGCCACGAGGTTGTTCATGGTGCTCAGCATTGCTACTATTGGGTTACCGGCGCCGGCAGCCACAAGGGAAGCAGCCGCATAGGCGTTACCTGCTTCTTGTATGCCCTCGGCTCCCGCTTCGCCGTGGAAATACTTGAGGCTTCTCTTCTTTTCTAATTCTTCATTTCCGTCAATAGTTTTATCATATCGAGTGCCCATAGAGGGTCTGTCCTTATTCTAGCTTTTGACTGTTTCAACACTTCGGGACGGGTAGCGAGGTCGAATAGTGAACTGGTTCAAGAGTGGTCCTGCCTTGCTGAACAGTCCCACCATCTCGTCTGCCAATGCTTCAGCATCCTTTCCGTATTCTTTAAGCAGGAATTGTTTAGCCCAGACGCTGAACAGGTACCAAGCGCAACGCTTGTCGTCTTTTTCGGAGGAGAGGAAATCGGTGTGTAACATGTTGATTTTGACGGCATCGCCTCCGTTGTCACTCCATGCTCTCATGTGCGGTCTGTCC
>Ga0315268_10009490_pt1 | contig 10089 bp, 10 predicted proteins | sample C1_top_MG_FD_204535 | JGI IMG/M metagenome (GOLD analysis project Ga0315268, IMG submission 204535) | Sediment microbial communities from Yellowstone Lake, YNP, Wyoming, USA - C1_top | ecosystem: Environmental > Aquatic > Freshwater > Lake > Sediment | place: USA: Wyoming | collected 2017-08-01 | reverse complement strand
CGTCTCGGCGCCTGGCTCGGGGCCGCTATTTAGCTGAGTGAGGAAAGCGACATGAAATTGGAAGGCGAACAAAAGCTGCTGCGGATTTTTGTCGGGGAACAGGACAAGTGGGAGGGACTCCCCCTCGATCAGGCCATCGTCAACGAAGCCCGCAAGCTCGGCATGGCCGGAAGCACGGTGATCAGAGGTTATCTCGGCTTCGGCGCCAAAGCGCATATCCACACGGCGAAGCTCCTGGAACTTTCCTACGATCTGCCGGTCATCATCGAGATCGTCGATACGGAAGAGCGCATCACCAAACTGCTTCCCAAGCTCGACCAGATGGTCAAAGAGGGCCTCGTGACGCTGGAAAAGGTTCACGTGATCATCTACCGCGCCGACGCGGGTTCGCCGCGCTCGCGCCCCTCCCCGAAGAAGCGCTGACGCCCCGGATCAACGACCCGCGGACGCCGACGGCCCGGCGACGCGGTCCAGGAATTCCGACGACCGACCGAGGCTCTCACGTACGGCTTCGCGGCCGCGCCGTTCCGCCTGGGCGTCGACCCCCGCGGATTCGCGGCGGTTTTCCACCTCGCGCAGCGTCCGCTCCAAGGCATCCGTCGAGCCTTGAAAGAACTCGCGGATCACGGTCAGGGCTTCTTCGCCCGCTTTCTCGACGCGGCGCTGGTTGTCGTGACGCACTCGCCCTGCGTTGACGTCCATGGCCTGCGCCAGTCCGCGGCGCACGGCCTTCCAGAAGAACGGCTTGAACACGCGCAAGGTCGGCATCGACTGGATGCCTCCAGTCCAGACTGAAACGGGTTCAAGGACGAACCATACGGCCGGCGGCGGCACGCCCAGCACCGGGCGGACGAGAGGGCGATAACGCGCGCCGACGGTCTCGGCCGCTTCCCGCATGACGCCGTCCAGGAGCTCGACCGTTTGCCCGGCGAAGCGATCCGTCAATTCCCGGAAGCGTTCCGCCCATACCGGCTCCTCGCGGGACAAATGATCCGTAAAGAAGCTCTCCACTGAGTCGAGCATGGCCTTATTCATAGCTGCCCGGAACTCGTCCGCCGGGAGGCCGTGCAGCACGGCGTAGTCTTTTTCAAGCTCAGTCTCTATCTGCCGTGAACGGCGCCGCACCGCCTCGTAGAGGGCCTCCTCGAACTCGCGGCGAAGGTCTTCCAATTTGGCCGAGTAGACCCGCGTCAACTCGTACTGCTTCTCGCGAATCTCGGCCAGGCGCGCGAGCAAGCGCACGGACGCTTCTTTCCAAGCGAGCGGACGGGCGGACGCCGCGGAGATCGCCGCGTCCGTCTCAAAGAGGGCCGTGTCGAGGATCTGCCGCGCTCTGGCGACGACCGAGTCGATCAAGATGCCGCGCCGCTCCCGAGCCAGCGAATCGAGCAGGGAACGCCGGAACTGAACGAGGCCGGAGCCCTCTTCCTTCTCGGAATCCTCCGAAAGACGGGCCTCAAGCCCGCGCTTGGCGGAAAGGGCATGCAGCTCCACGCGCGGGTCTCCGAGCGCTTCCCGAACCACGCGCTTCGTAAACTCCGCCGCCCGCGAGAGGTCGATCGCGTCGAGATGATCGATCTTGTTGAGAACGATGAACAGCCTCTGCGCCCAGCGCCGCGCGGAGCGCAAGAACTCGACCTCCGTCGCACCGATCGGCGGATCGGCGGAAAGCACCATGATCACGGCGTCGGCTTCGGGCAAATAGCGCTCCGCGACCTCGGTGTTATGGCGGTAGACCGAGCCGACGCCAGGCGTGTCGACGAGGACGATTCCCCGCTCGAGCAGGGCCGACGGGGTCTCGACGACGACACGCGCGACCTTCTTCGCGTTTCCCGGATTGCGCTCCTCGGCGACATAGTCGACCACGGACTCGACCGCGACCTCCCGGCGCGAGCCGTTGAGAAATTCGACCGCGGCCAAGAGCTTCTTCCCGGGACGAACCACCGTGACGACCGCCGTCAAAGGAACAGCCGCGACCGGCAGCAGCGCCCGGCCCAGCAAAGCGTTGATCAGCGTCGATTTGCCGCGCTTGAACTCTCCGACCACGACGACGAGCAGTTCGTCCGCGACGAGCTTTCGCTGAAGCGCCTCGACCGCGGCGGCTTTGTCGACGAAGCTTGCCTCGGCCAGGGCCAGGGAGAGCCCCTGCAGACCGCGCCCGGCCTCCTCGAAACGATCAGTGGGCGTCGAGTTCATTGGAGAACAGCGCCCCCTAGGTGGGAAACGTCATTGAGCCTATGGAGGACCCAACATTTGTATTCGAAGCGAAGCTCGCTGACGGACGCCGGCAGCGCTTCGAAGCGCCTAAAACAGGATAAGTCCAATTCGAGCATGCTGCACAGCAGCACCCGGATCACGACGTGGTGAGTCACGATCATCACGGCCGCGCCCTGCGACTCGGACGCAACCCTTTCGATTACGACGCGCGACCCGCGCTCGACATCACCGAGACCGTCGCCGCCCGGAAAGCGAACTTGCGTCGGGAAATTAAGCCACTCCTGATAGAGTTCCGGATATTTCGTTTGAACTTGAAGTCGGCTCATTCCCTCCCATTCTCCACGATTTATGTCGATCAGGCCGCCTTCAATTATCACGCTTCTCTTATCGCCGCGGGCGCTGGCGACGGCGCCGGCCGTTTCCGCCGCGCGGCGAAGCGGACTCGCGTATATCCCCCGCAACGCCACGGTCTCGAAAGCCTTCCCCAGCTCGATCGCCTGCGTTCTGCCGTTCTCGTTCAAGAGCACGTCGGAGTGACCGCGAAACACGTCTCTCTTATTCCATTCCGTCTCCCCGTGACGGACCAAGTAAAGCCGCGTAGCGTTCAAATCACTCCTCCCGCTTCTTGCTGAATTTCTCATCGGCAAGACGGCTGATCCGCAGGAGCATAGGGACCATCGGATTGGCACCATTTTTGGGGTTCCAGGCACGATGACGCTGAACGAATTCTTCTTCCAAGTACGTCCGGACATCCTTGTAGTGGCCGACCAAGCAGTTCTCGATCTGTTCCTGAGCGGAGGAATCGGCGGAAGACAGCAGCGTCAGTAAACGGTGGACCGCGAAACGCTTGTCGTCCAAGCTTCCGCAACCCGGTTTCAGCGCGATCCTCGTGACGGCCGTGACGATGCCCGGATCGTTTTCTTCCAGGCAGGGGCGCAGCACCCGCCAGATATGCCGCGGAAGGAGCATCTTCGCCAAGAGCTCCAAAGCGCTGCGGCGGCGACGCAGGCTGGCAAGAGGCTCTTCCTGCGCGGAGGGCGCGCGTGCCAAAGCCGTCTCCACCAACGCGGCTCGTGCATGGCTGCCAAGTTTGGAAAGCGCTTCCTCGGCCGCCGAACGGCAGGCGTCGTCTTCCAATGCCCGAATGAAATAGGGAATTGCTTCGACGCGTCTGGCCTCGCCCAGGGTCTCGACGACCCCAGCCTGAGGGCGAGCGCCGAGCAAGGAGTCGAGCTTCAGAATGAGAGCTTGGATGTCGGTCTGTTTAGCGTCTTCCAATGTATTGCCTCGCCGGCTTGGATGCAGGAGTCGACGGACGACGGCTTGCCTTGAGCAACGCGACACGGTATCCCGCAGCGCCGATGAGCGAGAGTGCCTTCACGCATTCTTGCAGAATATGAGGATCGGTTTCAGCATCGATGATTGCCTTCAGCCGCGGAACCGCATTCCGACTCTTCAACTTCCCGAGCATTTCGATCGCGAGAAGCCGGGACCCTTTGACGGGGTGATCCAAATCCGAGATGAGCTTTTGCTCATGAGCAGCCTGCGGATGAATCGTCAACTCGCGGCGGCACGTCGGACACTTCTTATATTGCCCCCTGACCACCTGCCGGCAATCCGGGCAGAAATAGATCAGCATGATCCCTTGGATTTTATTCACGGGGCCCTTCTTTCTTCTGTTTTTCGATCAACGCCAGAACGATATTCAGGTCCTCTTGAACATCCTTGCGGATGACCACGCTCGCATTGGAATCCAGGCACCGCCGGTACCAAACGGCCGCCTCCTCGTAACGCCCTCGCGCCTCGGCGACCAAGCCGAGGCTGAAGAGGGCGCTCGGCATCCGCGGTTGGCTTGCAAGCGCAGCCTTCGCCATCGCTTCCGCCTCATCGTAGCGTCCCAACGCGATGTAGGCGCGCGCGATGTTCGCCTTGAAGGCCGCCCTCCAAGGGTTGATCGCGATCGCGATCTCAAACTCCTCGACGGCGCGGTCCCAGGCGCCCATCTCGAAGAACTCGCAGCCCATGCTGTTGTGATTCCCTCCGCCCCAAGGATTGAGCCCTATCGCCTTCTCGCGGCGTCTTATAGCCTCCGGCGTCCAGCCGCCGGGTGGAACCATCGCTTGCCTTTTTCGCATGATTTCCGCCTCCCGGGAAATAAAAAGACCCCTGCCGCTTGTCACGGTAGGAGTCATTATCCCCGGCCGAAGCCCGGGCGGATTTAGGCGAACTCCATCGCCTTGCTATTCGGATTATAGCCCCGAGGCCGCGAATTCGCAAGAGCAACGTTGGGTAAGGACCGAGGCATCGCCCTTACCCCCCAAGAGGCCCGTCAGCCGATGAATCCATCAAATCAGGGCGATCACGACCGTGCCGGCGACGATCAGTGATCCTCCCAAGAGGAGCTTCGCGCTGAGAGGCTCTTTGAGGAACGCGATGCCGAGGGCGATTGCCACCACGACGCTGAGTTTGTCGATCGGCGCGACCCTCGAAGCGGGCGCCAACTGGAGCGCGTGGTAATAGCAGAGCCACGAGGCGCCGGTCGCCAGGGCCGATAAAATCAGGAAGATCCAAGTCTTGGTTTCGACCCCCGCGATTCCGCTCCATTCGCGTCGCGCTCCGACGATCGCGGCGATGAAGACGAGAATCACCACCGTGCGGATCAGCGTCGCGAGATTGGAATTGATGCCGGTGACGCCGACCTTCCCAAGGACCGCCGTGAGCCCCGCGAATAGAGCCGAGCCCAGGGCGAAAAGCAACCATCGATGGCCATCGTTCATGATCGTCATAATGTGGCGATGAGCGCCGCGCCGCCCAATGAGGTTGCGATGACGAAACCCATCGCGGCCACAGGATGAAGGAGCCAGAGCGCCCCGACGACGACGCTCGAAACGAGGTCCCCCAGCCCATTCACCGTCGCGAGCACTCCAAAGCCCAGCCCGCGGATTCGCTCCGGCAGCAAAGTCGCCGCCGTCGCGCTCTCGACGGTCTCCCAAACTCCCATATAAAGTCCGGACACGCCAAAGACGACGGCGAACTTGGTCAACGACGCGCCGGGCAGCATCAGCGCCGCGGCCGGGACGACGGCAAGGGCGTAGCCGGAGGCGAGGACGGCGTTCTTAGGCAGGGCGTCGGCCAGGGTGCCGCTGACGTAGCAGGACAACGTGTAGACGACGTTATAACCGACATAGAAGAGCATCGCGAGCGTCGTCGCCTTCGCGCGTCCGTATACCGGCGACCAAGCCTGAGTCGCCCAGAGAATGAGCAGCGCGTTCGAAAAATCGCCGACGCCGGCGAGGCCCACGCCGGCCAGGTAGCGCTTGAAGGCCGCGGGAAGACTTCCAGCTCCATCCCACAACCCGACCGCCTCCCGAGGCGCATGAGCCTTCTCTTTGACGAGAAAAGCTATCACGAGCGCGGCAAGCACGCCTGGAATCAGGGTGAATGCGAAGGTCCATCGTAGCCCGAGCGTGTGCGTGACGAGCACGGCGAGAACCGGACCGATCACGGCCCCCGCGCTGTCCATCGCGCGCTCCAGACCGAAGGCGCGTCCGTAGGTCTCGGGCGTCGTCGCCTCGGTCAGAAGGACGTTGCGCACCGGAGTACGCGCGCCGCGGCCCACCCATCCGCCCACGCGCCCGAGCAGCACGTGCCACCAGGTCGTCGCGAGGGCGAAGCTTGCCATGCCGGAGGCCGTCACGAAGTAGCCGACGACGGCCAGAGGCTTGCGCCTCGCGAGGCGGTCGCTGTAGAGTCCTGAGATCAGCTTGGCGAAACTCGATAGCCCGTCGGCCAGACCCTCGATGAGGCCGAGCGTGGCGGAACTGGCGCCCACGGACGCAAGCAGCGCCGGCATGGCCGTGGTGGCCATCTCATGCCCAACGTCCGAGCACAGGCTCGCGAGCCCGACGCCAAGGACCGTCGAGTTAAGCCAGTGCGGTTTCGTGTCGGCAGCTCGATCAGTCATTCGACCTCTTCAGCGCGGAGCGACCGGCAAAAATGGCGCCGTCCCCGAGCTCTTCCTCGATACGCAGCAGCTGGTTGTACTTCGCGAGACGCTCCGAGCGCGCCGGGGCGCCGCTCTTAAGCTGCCCGGCGTTGGTCGCCACCGTCACGTCGGCGAGAAACGAGTCTTCCGTTTCTCCCGAGCGATGGGAGAAGACGCAGGCGTAGCCGGCCCTCTTCGCCATCTCCACCGTCTCCAAAGTCTCGGTGAGCGTTCCGATCTGGTTGAGCTTGATGAGGATCGAGTTGGCGACGCCTCGGTCGATTCCCTGCTTGAATCGCTTCGGATTCGTCACGAAGATGTCGTCGCCGACGATCTGGATCTTGTCGCCGAGCCTCCCGGTCATGATCTCCCAGCCGCTCCAATCGTCCTCGGCCAGGCCGTCCTCGATGCTAAGGATCGGGTAGCGCTCCACGAGGTCCTGATAATAGTCGACCATCCCGGCCGCGTCAAGCTCCCGCTTGTCCGCCTTGAGCTTGTACTTGTCGCCCGAGAAGAACTCGCTCGCGGCCGGGTCCAGCAAGATTCCAATGTCCTTTCGCGGCGCATACCCGGCCTCCTTGATGGCCTCGACGATAATCTCAAGGGCGCGCTCGTTCGAAGAAAGATCCGGCGCGAAGCCGCCCTCGTCGCCGACGGCGCTGCTCAAGCGCAGGTTCGACAGAAGCTTCTTGAGCTGGTGGTAGACCTCGGACGCCATGCGCAATTGCTCGGAGAAGGTTTTCGCGCCGACGGGCGCGATCATGAACTCCTGGATGTCCACGTTATTGCTCGCGTGCTTGCCGCCGTTGAGGATGTTGAAGCCCACGAGGGGCAGGGTCCGGGCCTGAACGCCGCCCAGGTAGCGGTAGAGCGGCTCCTGCGCGTGCGCCGCGGCCGCGCGCGCGACAGCCATCGACACGCCAAGGATGGCGTTGGCGCCGAGCTTATTCTTGTTCTCGGAGCCGTCGAGCTGGATCATGAGGCGGTCGATGCCGGCTTGATCGAGCGCGTCGGCGCCGACCAGCTTCGGTCCGATCTGGTCGTTGACGTTGTGCACGGCCTTGAGCACCCCTTTGCCGCCATAACGCTTCTGGTCCTTGTCCCGCAGTTCCGCCGCCTCGTGGCTCCCGGTCGAAGCCCCGGACGCGACGGAGGCTCGTCCGACGGCTCCGTCCGCCAGAACGACATCGACCTCCACGGTGGGATTTCCCCTAGAGTCCAGAATCTCCCTGGCTTTGACTCGGGCGATGCGGCTCCTATCGGTGGTCATGGTCGTTCTCCTTTGGTGCTCGGACGTTTCTCCGCATCTCTTCCGTCTATCAGCAGCCGGCGCGAGAGGATATCCCCGGCTCGGCTGAATTCGTACATCAAGACGGCTCCGGTCCCGAAGTCGAGCCCTTCGACCTGCTTCGGAGTCAAGCGCTCGAGTTCCATCGCGATGACGCGCAGCGTGTTGCCGTGCGCGACCAGCAGGATGTTTGCTCCCTTTACTGAGGCACGTAAAACACGCGTACGGAAATACGGGAGTATCCGGGCCGCCGCATCCTTGAGGCTTTCCCCGCCTGGCGGCTTCGCGGCCCAGCTCCGGCGCCATTTTTGGACTTGCCGCGCGCCAAAGCGCGCGACCGTCTCGCGTTTGACCAGCCCTTGGAGACGGCCGTAGTTCCTTTCGTCAAGAGCGGCGCTGGATTCAACCGGAACGCGGGACTGCCCCGCCGCCCGCAGTACGAGGGTCAGACTCTCTCGGGCGCGCTCGAGATTTGAGGAGAAGGCCTTGCGAAAGGGAATCGATCGCAAGCTGCGTCCGGCGGACGCCGCCTGCCGCCGTCCCAATTCGGTCAATCCCACGTCCGTCCAGCCAGTAAAGCGGTCCTCGCGGTTCCACAACGACTCTCCATGGCGAACGAGCACCAGTCGAGCGGGGCGAACGCGAGTCATCGGCACACGACCAGGACGACCGTGATGTTATCGGTCCCGCCCGCTTCGTTGGCGGCGGCGATCAGGCGTCGGACCAACTCCTCGGGAACGTCCTCCGCACTCAACTCCCGTGCGATGCGCGAGTCCGGGAGCATGCGCGTCAATCCGTCGGTCGCCAGAAGCACGACGTCGCTTGGGCGAAGCTCGATGGGGGAAACGTCGACGACGACCTCCGGCGACGAGCCGAGCGCTCGCGTCAGCACGTTCGCGAACGGAGAGTCGGCGGCGTTCTCGGGCGCGATGAGGCCGTGACTGATCTGCTCTTCGACGACGGAGTGATCCCGGGTCAGCCGCTCAAGTTTCCCGGCGCGAAAAAGATAGGCGCGGCTGTCGCCGACGTGCGCGACCGCAAGGACGTCCTCCGCCGCGAGCGCGGCGACGATCGTCGTTCCCATGTCGGAACGCGGGGAGGCCTGCTCGTTGAGGCGCACCACCTCGCGGTTGGCGCCTTCGATCCAGCGCCGCAGCTTCGCCTCGGGCGCCTCGTCGGCTCCCTGCGGCCCCTCCCCTCGGGCTTGAGCGCGGATGAACTCGCTCGCGGCTCGGCTGGCGATCTCGCCGGCGGCATGGCCGCCCATCCCGTCGGCGACGACGGCGAGGCCCAGGCTCGCGTCGAGCGCGAAATAGTCCTCATTGTTGCGCCGGACCTTTCCCTGGTCGCTCGCGGCGCAAAACTGGATCGAGGAATTCAAGCGCGCGTTCTCCTCAATCTTCCTGGATCTTCAAGCGGCCTAAAGCCGGAGGAACGACCGTCTTCTGCTCCACGGCGCAGGCCTTCAGCATATCCCGCGCGAGAATGCCGGTGTCCTCCCGCGACGCGGCCTTGGCGAGCGAGGCGTAGCCGTCGCCGCTGACCAGAAAGTCGAGGGTGGCGACCGTGTAGCGGCGGGCATCGTCGATCGGCGCGCCCCCGACCGTCGCGGCGGCGAGGGGGTCCGCTCCGCCTCGGCCGCGCCGAATCTCGGCCGCGACTCCGGAGACCTGCGCGATCTCCCCCATGCCGAACCCGTGCGAAAGCGCGGCGCGCAGAGCGGCGCCGTCCAACGTCAGCTTCACGATGTAGTTTTCGAACGGCATCACGCCGTAGACGCTGCGCAGGGTCACGGGACCGGCCGCGATGTCCGCACGGATGCCGCCGCCGTTCTGCAGGCCGACGTCGGCTCCCGTACGGCGGCGGTAGCAGTCGGTCATCCAGGAGCCCAGAGAGGACTCATACGGACCGCCGCGCGTCAAATCGGCGGCCGCGGTCGCCAGCACCACGTCGAAAGCGCGTCCGACCTGCTCCTGGTATTTCGCCACGAGAGCCTTCATCGCCGGGTCTTCACCGACCTCATCGGGACGGAGGGCAATCAGCTCATCGTCGGACTTGAGCACGCGCTTGGTGCTCGGATCGATGTCGAGCGTCACCCGGCCTACCTTCGTCAGATAGCTGCCGGTCTGCACGATCAAAGTCCCGTGTTTGGCGTCCCGCAAGGGCTTGGCGAGCGTCGTATGCGTATGGCCGCCGACGATCACGTCGATGCCTTCGACCTCGCGCGCGAGCGCCCGATCCCCCTCAAACTCCGGCGACGCTTCCGCCTCCAGCCCGAAATGGGTGACGGCGACGACGACGGTCGCGCCGCGCCGGCGCAGATCGGCGACCTGCTCGCGGGCCTCGTCGATCTCGCGGCGAAAGCGCAGGCCCGCGATATTTATCGGAAACGCCAGGTGGCTCATTTTCGAGGTGGTCAGCCCGAAAATGCCGAACTTCACGCCCGCGACTTCCTTCACAATGGATGTCCCGGCCCAATCGGATCGACGGCCGTCCGATTGCCGATATGAGTTGGCGGAAAGAACGGGCGCATGGATCTTGGCGACGAGTTCCTTGAGCATCGGCTCGCCCCCGTCGAATTCATGGTTGCCCACGACGA
>Ga0315268_10009489_pt1 | contig 10089 bp, 6 predicted proteins | sample C1_top_MG_FD_204535 | JGI IMG/M metagenome (GOLD analysis project Ga0315268, IMG submission 204535) | Sediment microbial communities from Yellowstone Lake, YNP, Wyoming, USA - C1_top | ecosystem: Environmental > Aquatic > Freshwater > Lake > Sediment | place: USA: Wyoming | collected 2017-08-01 | reverse complement strand
TGGCCTGCAGACCATGGCGTTCTACCTTGCCCGGCTCGGCTACACCCTCGATCGCGACGGCTGGCGGTTCGAGCCGGTACCGGACACCAGCTATCGCCTGCGCTGTCGCGGCCAGGTGACGCCGCAATCGCGCGAGCTGGTCTACGAGCTGTTCGTCTCCGAGGTGCACGCCGGACCCGCACCGATGCTGTGGGCCGATCTGCTGTGCACGGTCGACGGCGTCAAGGCGTTTCACTGCCAGCGGCTGGGGCTGCGCCTGATGCCGGGCTGGCCGCTCGACGCGCGACCAGAGCTCGTACCGCCCGCGGACCACCGACCGGTCGCGGTTGTCGACGGCTTTGCCTTTGACACGCGCTCGTTGCTCGCCTGCGCCTGGGGCCGGCCGTCCGAGGCGTTCGGCCCGATCTACCGGCGTTTCGACGGACCACAGCGGGTGCCGCGCCTGCCGTCCCCGCCGTACCACTTCATGACCAGGGTGGCGCGAGTCGAAGGCGAGCTGGGGGCGATGCGCACCGGCTGCGCGATCGAGGCCGAGTACGACGTGCCGACCGACGCCTGGTACTTCGCCGACAATGGCGCGGCCACCATCCCGTTCGCAGTGCTGCTCGAGATTGCCTTGCAGCCGTGCGGCTGGCTGGCGTCCTACGTCGGCAGCGCCCTCACCAGCGACCAGGAGCTGGCGTTTCGCAACCTCGACGGCAGCGGTCGCCTGCTGGAAGAAGTGCGGCGCGACGCAGGCACGCTGCGCACCCGCGCCACGCTGACCAACATCGCGCGCTCTGGCGACATGATCATCGAGAACTTCGATGTTGAGGTCAGTGCCGGCGACCGACCTTGCTACCAGCTGAAGACCGTCTTCGGATTCTTTCCGCGCAGCGCGCTGGCCGAGCAGGTCGGGCTGCCGTCACCTGCCGACGAGCTGGCCGCACTGGCCGAGCCGGCCGCGTCCGTCGTCGATCTACAGTCGCAACCCGATCACTGGCCACACTCGGGGCCGCGTCTGGCAACGCCGTTCTTGCGCATGATCGACCGCGTGACCAGCATCTGGCCGCGCGGTGGCGTCGCGCAGCGCGGCCGATTTCGCGCCGAGAGCGAGGTCGATCCCGCGGCCTGGTTCTTCAAGGCCCATTTCTTCCAGGACCCGGTGCAGCCCGGCTCGCTCGGCCTGGAGGCCATGCTGCAGCTCTTGCAGTTTGCCATGCTGCGACTCGGGCTGGCCGCTGGTCCGTGGGCCGACGGTCGATTCGAGCCGATCGCGCTCGGTACCGCGCACAGCTGGAAATACCGCGGCCAGGTGGTTCCGCGCGATCGGCGCGTGACCACACTGCTCGACGTCACCGAGGTCAGGACCGACGACCAGGGCCCGCTGGCGGTCGCCAATGCCTCGCTCTGGGTCGATGGCCGACGCATCTACCAGGCCACCGGACTGGCCATGCGGATCGTGAAGTCGCAGTCGGCCGCTGCAATGCCGGCCCGATTGGCGGACGCTGACGACGTGGAACGACTCGATCCGGCGACCCTGCCCTGGATCGGCGACCACTGTCCGACTTTCACCCTGCCGGCAATGCCGCTGATGAGCATGCTCGATCGCCTGGCTGGTGCGGCCGCGCGCCGGTGTCCTGGCCAGCGCGTGATCGCGATCGAACAGGCGCAGGTGGTTCGCTGGTTGCCGCTGACCGGACCGACGCGGCTGACGACTCGGGTGCGCGAGATCGACGCCGGTTCTTTCGAGGTCACGCTGCTGGCGGGACCGGACAGCGGAGCAGCGCCAGAGTCGACGCCCGAGCAGGTGGTCTCGGCGCGGGTCGTGCTGGCGGCGCAATACCCTGCCCCGCCGTCAGTGTGGCCGGCGCCGGCCGACGCCGTCGTCCAGCCCGATCCCTATGCGACCGGGCAGCTGTTCCATGGCCCGGCGTTCCAGCTCGTGCGCTCGCTTGCCGTCGGTGCCGCGGCATCGGTCGCGCGGCTCGATGCGGCGGCCGGCGGTCCGGCGCGCGGTCTGCTGCACGAGACGCTGCTCGACGCGCTCACCCACGGCATCCCGCACGACGAGCTGCCGCGCTGGTGCCCGGAGATCGGCGCTGATCAGGTCGCGTTCCCACATCGTGTGGTCGCGCTGCGCTGCTACGCCGAGCTGCCGCGCACGGGCGCGCTGCAGTGCGTGACGCGATTTGCCGGGTTCGCCGGTGACGCCCGGCTGCCGCGGTTCGAGATCCAGGCGGCTGTGGACGGCCGGGTCGTGGTCGAGCTGCAACTGGTCGAGGTGCTGTTGCCCAAGGGACCGCTCGGCCTGCTGCCTCCGCTGGCGCGCCGCGCATTTCTGCGCGACCGCACCTACGTTGCCCAGGCCCATCTGGCCCACGTCGACGGCGCAATGACCCAGCTCGACGCCGCTGACTTGCAGGCAAGCGATTGGTTGGCCGGCACCGTCGCCGCGGTCTATGCGCTGGACAGCGACGACCCGGTTGCTGAGGTGGCCATCAAGGATCACGTCGCCAGCCGTGCCCAGGTGCATCCAGCCACCGTGCGCATGCAATTGTCCCACGGCACCGCGTCTTGCCAGGCCGAACCCTTGACCAGGCACGACCTCGAGCTCGATCGCGCTGGCGATTCGGTCTGCGTGCGCGACCGCCAGCCAGCGCAGCTCGACCTGACGTCGGTGCGGAAGTTCTGGGACCGCTACTTCGAGCTTGGCCGCTGGCCGGTCGAGGATCTGTTCTATGGCCTGGCCGAACGCTTCGTGCAGCGCGTCCGGCTGACCGACCCGGACGCCTTTGCTGCCCTGCGCGGGCGGCCGGCGCTCTACCTCGCCAATCACCAGGTGGCCATCGAGTCCCTGCTGTTCTCGACCCTGGTGTCGGGGTTGACCGGTATGCGCACGGTGACGCTCGCCAAGGCCGAGCACCGCACGTCATGGCTGGGACGTTTCATCCAGCACGCGTTCGCCTATCCCGGTGCGCGCGACCCTGGGGTGATCACCTACTTCGATCGGGAGGCGCCGGAGGAACTGTCGCGCGCGCTGGCCGAGCTGGGCGACGCGCTGGTTGACCAGTCGATGTCCGTGATGGTCCACGTCGAGGGGACGCGTGCGCTGTCGTGCCGGACCCCGGTGCAGAAGATGAGTGGCGCCTTTGTCGACCTGGCCATCGCGCGCCGCGTGCCGATAGTGCCAGTGCGTTTTCATGGTGGCTTGCCAGTGGCGCCGCTGGCCGCGCGCAGCGAGTTCCCGGTTGCCATGGGCCAGCAAGAGATCTGGATCGGCCGTCCCCTCGAAGCTGCGTCGCTCGCCAGCCTCAACTACAAGCAGCGCAAGGAGCTGGTGGTCGCGGCCATCAATCAGCTCGGATCGGCCAACAGCGTCGAGGAACCGTTGCCGGGCGACGATCCATTCGCTGCTGCGGTGGCGGCATGGCACGCGCAGACCGGTGCGTCGCCGGAACACGCGGTGCTGCTGGAGACGTTGCGTCGCGTCACCGCACCGTGTCCCGCGATCCGGCAATTGCTCGACGGTGCAACGAGTGGCGGGTTGCGGGTGGGCATCGATCCGTGCGACGCGTGGCTGGCCGAGCTGGCGCGCCGCCTCTACGGCGAGCGCGGACCGAGCATCGTCACCGCGCCGGCCACCCCTCGTTGATCACGAATTCGACGCTGGCCCCGACTCCCGCGCGTGCGGCAATGCCCAGCACAAACGTCCCCGCGCATCGACTGCCGTGCAACCTCCAGGCGAGAGGTTCATCAGCGAGCGCACGAGCGAACGACAGGCACAGTGGCTGCGCGCCTTCAAAGCGCACCGCGACCTGGTCGAAGGGCAGCGCTGCAGCAACGCCACACGCCTTGGCGTAGGCTTCCTTGATCGTCCACGCCACGAGGAAGCGCTCGCTGCGAGCGTCGACCGGCAGGCTGGCCAGATCCGCGCGCTCCTCGTGGCCGAGCGCGATGCGGGCCATTCCGTCCAGCTCGGCCAGCGAACGCATCGGCTCGATGTCAACGCCCACGTCGACCGCGTCAGCTATCGCACACACCACCAGTCCCCGGGTATGGGCGAGACTGAAGTGCTGCGCGAGCCCCGCTGCCGCTGCTGCGATGTGCGGGCGGCCGTCTTCGGCGCGAGAAAAGTGCCACGCCTGGGGTGCGACGTCTGCGCAGCGCGACAGTGCAGCGCGCAGCAGAAGGTGGGCGGCCAGGTGCAGCCGGCGGTCGGCCGGTCTTTGCAGCTGTTGTTGACGCGCACGTTCGTCCTCGTCGAGCCAGGCCACGGAGCGGTCCAGCTCCCGGACGACGACCTCGTCGTCTGGACGGACCAGCCAGACACGGACCGAAGTCGTCAAAGAGTCTGCCGCGCCGGCACGCAATCGCTGGCGACCAGCGTGGCCCGCGTCTCGTCCAGGAAGGTGACGTCGACCTCGGCCCCCTGGTGACGGGTGATGCGCGCCGGCCACCACTGCGAGCTGCCGCTGTAGGTGCAGAACGCCAGGTCGCCCGGCGCATACGTCATGCGCTGGCGCGGCATCGGCGCCACGTAGACCGCTGGAATGGCGTCATCCTCGCTGCCATCGGTCCAGCCGATGCCGATCATGTTGCCGTGCACCGCCTTGACCGTGCCGCTCCACCAGTTGTCGTCGCTCCAGCGCGCGATCACGATGTCGCCCTCGCTGACCTGCTGGCCGGCGGTGATCGGTACCGCATGTGCGAATTTGCGCTCGAGAGCCAGCTGTTCGATCGCGCGCGCACCGTTCTTGGCGACCCACGCCTGCATTGCCTCCGGGATCGCCAGCACCTCGTCGCGACGAAAGGTGCGACTCGCGCCGTCGCTGATGACGGTGACATTGATAGCATCGGCGTCGGCGGTCTCGACGTGGCACAGCTCCCAGCTCTCGCCGGTCTGGCACAGCAGCCAGTGCCCTATGGCGACCTGCTTGGGGTGAGCGTCCTGGCGCACGATCCAGTTGCGCGCGAGGTAGGACTGTTCGGGCGGCGGCGTGTCCCAGGCGACCGTGACCAGCTTGTCGTTGACGTCGAGGACCGTCGCCTCCCAGAACCCTTCGTGCCAGTGCGCGACAACGCGATCACCCGGTTCCAGCCCGGAACCGCCCTTGAAGTGCGGCTGGGTGTCGACGTGCAACGTGATGCACGCGGCCATGCCGATGAGCAGCGCACCCGCCAGTCCGATTCTGCCAAGCCGCATGTTCCACCTCGTTCGGTCCGCCCGCGCCGTTGAATCAACCGCGGCCCATCGTTATATGTCAGCAGGGGCGGCGAGAAGGCGCGATGTTCACTGGACTCGTATACCGTTTCCCGATCGGCGTCATCACGTTGTTCGTGGCCGCGAGCGCAGCCGGGCAGGCGAAGCCAGAAGCGACCACCGGCGTCCGGATCGACATCGTCATCACCGAGATCCAGCCGCGCGGCGGCGAATTGATCGTTGCTCTGTACGACTCTGCTGACGCCTGGCTCAAGCTGGACTCGGCGCGTGCCGTGCAGAAGGTCCGGATCGATGGCGCAACCGGCAGCGTGGCTTTTGAAGGCGTGAACCCCGGCGACTATGGTGTCGTGGTCATCCACGACGAGAACCGTAACGGCAAGATCGATTTTAGCTGGTTTCCGCTGCCCACGCCGCGCGAGGGATCTGGCATCTCGAACAATCCGCGCACCTTCGTCGGGCCGCCCAGTTTCAAACAAGCGCGCTTCAGCGTCGGTCGCAGCGACCAGACCATCGCAATCGCGATGCTGTATTAGCGCGACACGCGATCTATGCGGCCGGCTTGGCTGCGCGCGGAATGTCGGTCGACAACATGCAGCTGCCGCGCAGACACGGGCCATAGCCGCAGGCACGGCACGGTCCGGCCGGCGCGCTGGTCTGGTCACTGGCGATGCTGCCGTCGACGATGCGGATGATGCGATCGCAGCGATCGGCCAGCCGCGGATCGTGGGTGACAACGATGAATGCGGTCCGTTCGCGCTGGTTGATCTGCCGCAGCAGGTCGAAGACCTGGTCCGCCGATTCGGTGTCGAGGTTGCCGGTCGGCTCGTCTGCCAGGACCAGCTTGGGCTGCAGCGCCAGCGCGCGTGCTAGCGCGACCCGTTGTTGCTGGCCACCGGACAGATCGGTGGCGCGATTGCCGCCGCGATCGCTGAGCCCGACGCTGGCCAGCAACTCGTCGGCGCGCGTCAGCATCTCGCGATCGACCCGGCCGCGGTCGAGCAGCAGCGGCATGTAGACGTTCTCGCGCGCGGTGAAGGCCGGGATCAGGTGGTGGAACTGGAAGACAAAGCCGACCGTGCGACCGCGAAACGTGGCCAGCTGTTTGTCGCCGAACTGACCCGTATCCTGGCCGTCGACGATGACCTGCCCGCTGGTCGGCCGATCGAGCAATCCCATCAGGTTGAGCAGCGTGCTCTTGCCAGACCCTGACGGCCCGGTCAGCGCGGTGAACTCGCCAGGATGGATCTCGAGGTCAATGCCCTTGAGCACGCGGGTCACGACGCTGCTGCCATAATCCCTGGTCACGCCCTGCAAACGCAGCACCGGTTCAACCATAGCGAATGACCTCCGCTGGATCGAGGCGGGCCGCCCGCCGCGCCGGCGCATAGGCCGCCAGCACGCCGGTGACTGCCGCGATCAGCGTCGAGCGCACCACCAGCGCGGCGGTGACGTCGATCGGGAAGCGCGGGGTGCCATCGGCGTTTCGCGCCAGGCTGGCAAAAAACTCCGACATGCCAGCGCCGAGCAGCACGCCGAACAGCGAGCCGACCAGCCCGACCAGCAGCCCCTGGATGATGAACACCTTGAGCACATCGTTGGTCTGCGCGCCCATCGCCTTGAGGATGCCGATCTCGCGCGACTTCTGGACCACCGACACGAACAGCACGCTGGCGATGCCCAGCGCCACCGCGAGGATGACGAAAAACTGGATCATGTTGCTGGAACTGGACTGCGATTGCAGGGCGATCAGCAGCTGGCCGTTGAGCTTCATCCAGCTGTCAGCGACCAGGCCGCTGCGCTGGCCGACCTCGACGGCGATCTTCTCGGCGTCGAAGATCTTGACCACGGTCAGCTCGACCGCCGACACGTCACCGGCCAGGTTGAGCAGCGTCTGCGCGGAGCGCAGCGAGACGAAGACCCAGCGCTGGTTGATCTCCTTGTTCTGCAGATCGAAGACGCCAGTGATGTCGAAGAGCTCGCTCTCGCCCTGGGCGTTGCTCAGACGGACCTTGTCGCCGACGGCGACCCCCAGCGCGCTGGCCAACTCGGTGCCAACGACAGTCTGGTTGCCGCCGAGCTCGAAGCGGCCGCTCTGCAGTTTCTGGTCGACCGGAATGATGGCGCTGTAGCTCTCCGGGTCGACACCGCGCAGCACGACCGCCTTGTCGGCGCTGCCGCGCGAGGCAAAACCAGCCCCGGACACGGTCGGACTGACAGCGAGCACACCGGGCACCCCGCGCGCCGTGGCCATGACCTTGGGCCAGTTGGCGATGGTGCGCAGGCGCTGCGCCGGTTGCTCGACCAGGGAGGTCAGCGTCTGCTGGCTGCGATCGATCAGCGGTCGCGCAGCGTCGTCCGGGGCGCGGATCACGATGTGGGCCTGCGATCCGAGCGTCTGTTTGATCAGGCTGACCTGCAGGCCGTCGATCAGCGCCGACAGGAACACCATGACCGCCACGCCGACCGCCACGCCGCCGACGATGAGCACGGTCTGCAGGCGGCCTTCGCGCAAGAACCGCAGCGCCGCGATCCAGGAGAAGCTCATCGCTCATGCCCCCGCGTTCTTGGCGCGCACTCGAGCGCCGGGCTTGAGTCCGGCCTGCCCTTCAATGACGACGCTGTCGCCTTCGCTGACGCCCTGCGCGATCTCGATCAGGGCGTCGCCGCGCAACCCGAGCACGACCGTCTGCCGCTCGGTCTTGCCGTCGCGGATGACATAGACCCATGGTTCACGGGAAGCGGCGTCGCGCACTGCGGCGCTCGGCACCACCAGCGCATCGGCGCGACGGCCGATCTCGACCTCGACCGAAACCGTCATGTCGGGCCGCAGATAGGCCGGCGGCGCGGGGACCTTGAGCTTGACGTCGACCGTTCCGCGCCGGGCGTCGACGGCGGGAGCGATCGTCTCGACCTGCGCGGCAAACACCAACGTCGCAAAGGCCTCGGCCGACGCCTGGGCTGCCTGGCCGACCTGGAGATAGGCGAGGTTTTTCTCGTCGAATGGCACCAGCAACCGCACGTCGCCAGCCTGGGCCAGGGTCAAGAGCACCTTGCCCGGTTGCACCACGTCACCCGCCTCGACGCTGCGGCCGATGATCACGCCGTCGGCTGGCGCCACGATCATCTCCTGCATCAGGCGTGCGTTGGCCTGATCGAGCGCCGCCTGCGCCTGCGCCACCGCTGTTGCGGCCAGCCTGAAGTCGCTGCCCGCGGCCGCTGTGTTGTCGGCCTGCAGCGCCGCCCCCTGGTAGCGGCTGCGCGCGACCTCCAGCGCATTCTGCGACTTGTCGTAGTCGGCCTGCGCCACCGCACCGCGCTGCAGCAGATCGTGCTGCCGCTCGAACTCGGTTTGAGCCTGCGCCAGGCTCAGCTCGGCTTGCCGCAACTCCTGAGCCGCCACCGGCGCGCGCAGCTTTTGCAGCTGGTCGAATCGAATGCGCGCCTGCGCCACGTTGGCCTTGGCCTGCTCGACCGCGGCATGTGCCTCCTGGTCGTCGAGGCGCAGCAACAACTGTCCTTTGCTGACGTGCTGACCTTCATCGGCGCCAACCTGCGCGACCACGCCCAGCGTCACCGTGCCCAGCTGGATCTTGGCCGGAGCCAGGACGCGACCGCTGGCGACCACGGTCTGCACCAGCTCGCGCCGCTGGACCCGGGCGGTCTGCACGCTGCTGGCGCGCGCGCCGAGCAGGCCGAAAATGAAAACGAGTGTGGCAACGCCCGCTCCGGCCACCAGCCAGCGCCGCTGCACGGTCGAGATTTTGTTCATTGCTGGGACCTCGGTCGAGACTGCTGTTCACCCTGATGTAGCGCCGACATTGTCCAATCACAGGGACAGTGTGTTCGACCATACGAACAGTTGCTTGGTGCAACAGGCTGGGACTGCCGCCGGATGTCGAGCGCGCGAACGACGAATCAGCGCCAGCTGTGCAATGGCGGCAGCGCTGGATCCGCGTTGGGACCGGCCAGCAGGTCGTCCCAGTAGCTGCGGCTCTGCAAGTAGGTATAGGCGAAGACGATGTAGCCAGCACCGCCGTGCTGCCGCGTGAAGTCGATCTCGTTGGCGATCTCGCTGAACGAGGGGTAGTCGCCGTGGATGCCGGCGTAGACATTGCGGGCGGAATTGCCGTCGACGTGGTCCTGCAGCAGCGTGCCGAAATCGAGGCGGTCGCCCGGCGTCGTGGTCAGCGGCCAGTAGATCATCGGCGCCACCGCGTCGATGTAGCCGCCGGCAGTCCACGCGCGCGGGTCCTGGAAATATTCGACATACCCCTGCGACACCGAAGACCAGCCCCAGTCGTTCTTGTAGATGCCCCAGACCGCAGCCGACAGCCAGGCCGCGGGCCGGTGCTCGATCACCTGGGCATAGACCTTTTGCACCGTTGCATTGACCTGCTGCCGCTGCCAGTCGGCGCGGGTCAGGCCGGCATCGGCGTTGTGCGCCGCGGTGTAACGCTGGTTACTGACGTCGTCGTGGCTGTAGCTGGATCCTGGATAGCGGACATAGTCGAGGTGGATGCCGTCGACCTCGTAGCGGCTGACGATGTCCTCGACCACGGCCGCGATGTGGTCCTGAACCGCGGGGATGCCCGGGCTGAGTGTGCCGTAGGTGCCGATGCAACTCGTCAACATGGAGACGCCGTTGTTGTTGAGCATAACCCATTCGGGATGCGTCTCGATGATGTGCGGGATGCCGGACGACTGGGGCAGCGCGGCGTTGCAAGACCAGGCCGGGAACGTGTTGAGCCAGGCGTGCAGCTCGAGTCCATGCGAGTGGGCAGCGCTGATCGCGACCGCCAGCGGATCCCAGCCCGGGTCGGTGCCGAGTGTGCCCGACAAGCCGGCCGCCCAGGGCTCGACCGTCGAGTTGTAATAGGCGTCGGCCG
>Ga0315268_10009488_pt1 | contig 10089 bp, 11 predicted proteins | sample C1_top_MG_FD_204535 | JGI IMG/M metagenome (GOLD analysis project Ga0315268, IMG submission 204535) | Sediment microbial communities from Yellowstone Lake, YNP, Wyoming, USA - C1_top | ecosystem: Environmental > Aquatic > Freshwater > Lake > Sediment | place: USA: Wyoming | collected 2017-08-01 | reverse complement strand
TATTTCAAGCGATCGGCAAAGCATTACAAGCTTTTATTCTCTCGATGGCAAGGCAGATTATATTTTTAATACCGCTTGTTCTCATATTGCCGAAGTTTTTTAACCTTCCAGGTGTCTGGTACTCTTTCCCAATTGCAGATTTTTTAACTGCACTTGTAAGTTTCTTCTACCTAATACCTGAAATTAGAAAGTTAAATCTAAAAATATTAGAAATTCATAAGCGTATTGATTTAATAAGCGAACTTGAAGAAGAATAAATGTAACAAGGTATCAGGTAACCATCTCTTGTGGAAGAGAGTTTGTTCATGCTTGTGTCTTTTAATGTAGAAGCAATTTGCAGAAAAGGATGCTTAATTGTATATTGAGCACTTTGAGTTATACTTATACAGTAAACTTTTATTAGGGAGTGGGTAACATGAAATATAATCTGACAGATTATAAATGGGCGCTTGTAACGGGTGCTTCTTCTGGTATTGGCGAGGAGTTTGCCTATCAACTTGCAGAGAAAGGAATAAACCTTGTGCTTGTAGGGAGGAATAAGTCAAGGCTTGATGAGGTGGCAAATAAAGTATCTCAAGAGAACACTCAAGCAATTCCTGTGGCAATGGATCTTACAAAAGGGATAGGCGAGCTTGTTAATATAATATCACAGAAAGGCATAAAAATCGACCTTCTTATAAATAATGCTGCTTTTGGAATTTATGGTGATTTCATTAATAAAGACAAATCGCAATATGATGATATGATTGAAGTCAATGTAAAGGCACTCACTGACTTGGCATACATCTTTTCAAAAGAAATGGTCAGTAGGAAGAAAGGTGGGATAATCAATGTCTCATCTATTGCTGGGCTTTTCCCAGAGCCCTATTATGCTGTTTACGGGGCAACAAAGGCTTACGTTTATAGTTTTTCGCTTGCTTTGTGGGCAGAACTTAAGGATGAAAATGTGCATGTATTATGCCTTGCGCCTGGAAAAACTAAGACCCGATTTTCAGAGAGATCTGGTTCAAATGAAAGTGGAAAAAAGATGAAGCCAGAGGAAGTTGTAAGAGTCGCCCTTGAAAGTTTCGAGAAAGGAGAACCATTTGCCCTCCCTGGCGTTATGAATAAAGTTTTTCATTTCGTTGGAAGCCTTTTTCCTGATAGGATTGTTGTAAGAGCAATAAAGGCATTCCCAAAATATTTTTAAGTTTATGCTTATTTTAAATAAGAAATTTCTATTACAATATTTTTTAAACATTTCTATAATATATTAAGCAATTCTTTAAGGAGGGATGCAGTGATTGTTCAAATTACTGTCCCCAAATGGGGGCTGACTATGGAGAAAGCTGAAGTTACAAAATGGCTTAAGAGTGAAGGGGATAAGGTGGAAAAAGGTGAACACCTTGCTGAAATGATGACAGAAAAAATCACAAACTACATCGATGCTCCTGAATCAGGTATCCTGAAAAGAATTCTTATAAAAGAGGGCGAAAGTGCTCAGGTTGCCTCAGTAATTGCAGAAATTGAAACAGAAGGGGGATAAATGGGTTTTAAGGAAATTCCCCTCTCAGGGATGAGAAAGATTATTGCCGAGAGGATGAAACTTTCCGTTTCCACTGCTGCTCAATATACAGAAAACATGGATGTAGATGTCACAGAGCTTGTGAGACTTAGAGAAGGTATCAAAGAAGATTTTGAAAAAAAGGCAGGCTTAAAATTAACCTATACACCTTTCTTTGTAATGTTTTCGTCTTTGGCGCTCAAGGATTTTCCTATTTTAAATTCTACACTTGAGCAAAACGTAATTAAGATGTTTGATGAGGTAAATATTGGTGTTGCATTTGCGTTGAAGGATGGACTCATTGTGCCAGTCATCAAGAATGTAGAAGGAAAAAGTCTAACAGATATTGTAACGGAGCTTGACATCTTTTCAAAAAAAGTTAATCAAGGAAACCTCAGTCTTGATGACGTTTCAAATGGTACTTTTACGATAACCAATATTGGAATGTACGGGGTGGACAATTTTACACCGATAGTAAATATACCACAGGTTGCGATACTTGGTGTAAACAGGATAGTTAAAAAACCAATAGTTATAGAAGAAAAAATTGTAATAAGAGATATAATGACTCTTTCTCTTACATCTGACCATAGAGTTGTTGATGGAGTAATTGCAGCTCAATTCCTGAAAAAAATGAGTTTTTATATACAGAGTAAAGAAACGCTCAGTGAAGTTTTGAAATTTTAGAAGGAGGGAAGGGATGGAAAAAGAAGAAATGCTTAGTATGCTTGAAAAGATGATAAGAATTAGAAAATTTGAGGAAAGAGTAGTTGACCTTTTTGCAAAAGGTAAAATTCCTGGCTTTGTGCATTCTTATATTGGAGAGGAAGCTGTTGCAGTTGGTGCGTGTTCTGTTTTGATGGATAATGATTTCATAACAAGCACGCACAGGGGACACGGGCATCTTATTGCAAAGGGAGGAAATCTCAATTATATGATGGCAGAGTTGTACGGTAAGAAAACAGGTTATTGCAAGGGAAAGGGTGGCTCAATGCATATAGCAGACCTTGACTTAGGGATTCTTGGCGCAAACGGTATTGTCGGTGCAGGGCTTCCTATTGCAATTGGTTCTGGTCTTTCAACGAAAGTTCGTGGGACTGACCAAGTGACTGTTTGTTTCTTTGGGGATGGAGCGTCAAACAGGGGAACATTCCATGAATCTTTAAATGTTGCTTCAATTTGGAAATTGCCTGTCGTGTTTATGAATGAAAATAACCATTATGCAATTTCTTTCTCACAGAAAAAATCTATGGCGATACCAAATGTTTCTGATAGAGCCACCTCTTACGGCATCCCTGGCCTTACGGTTGATGGAAACGATGTTATTGCAGTTTATGAGGCGGTAAAAGAGGCTGTAAAGAGGGCAAGAAGCGGCGAAGGCCCAACACTTATTGAGGCAAAGACGTATAGGTACAGAGGGCACTTCGAAGGGGACCCGACTACTTATAGGTCGCCCGAAGAGGTAGAAGAGTGGAAAAAGAAAGACCCAATAAAGGTTTTTGAGGATAAGCTGCTTGCAAGAGGATTCATTACTAAAGAAGAGGCTGAAGATATTGAGAAGAAAGTATTGAGCGAGGTAGAAGAAGCTGTTAAATTTGCAGAAGAAAGCCCATATCCAAATCCAGAAGAAACTCTTGAAGATGTTTATGCATGAGGAGGCATATGATGAGAAAAATAAGCTACCTTATGGCAATAAATGAAGCCCTCTCAGAGGAGATGGCGAGGGATAAAAATGTTGTACTTTTTGGCGAAGATGTAGGGATATTTGGTGGATGTTTTGGTGTTACTCAGGGGCTATTTAATAAATTTGGTTCAGAGAGAGTAAAAGATACCCCTATTTCTGAAACAGCAATAGTAGGACTTGCAGTTGGAAGTGCTGCTACGGGAATACGACCAGTTGCTGAATTAATGTTTATGGATTTTGCAGGGGTTGCAATGGACGAAATTTTAAACCAAGCTGCAAAGATGAGATATATGTTTGGAGGAAAAGCAAAACTTCCGCTTGTAATAAGGATGCCTTATGGAGCGGGCATAAGCGCAGCTGCCCAGCACTCACAAAGCCTTGAGGCATGGTTTACGCATATTCCAGGCCTTAAAGTAGTAATGCCTTCAACTCCTTACGATGTAAAAGGGCTATTAAAATCCTCGATTAGAGACGATAATCCTGTAATATTTCTTGAGCATAAAGTGCTTTATGGGACGAGCGGTGACGTTCCTGAAGATGAATATCTTATTCCTCTTGGTAAGGGTGATGTAAAAAAAGAAGGAAAGGATGTGACTGTTATTGCAACTGGAATGATGGTGCACAAAGCCCTTGAAGCATCCTCAAAGCTAGAAGGGGAAGGTATATCTGTTGAAATTGTTGACCCAAGGACACTTGTACCGCTTGATGAAGAGATAATACTAAACTCTGTGAAAAAAACTGGAAGGGTTGTAATTACCCATGAAGCGCCTAAAAGATCTGGGTTTGGGGCAGAAATTTCAGCGATAGTTGCAGAGAAAGGTTTTCCTTATCTTAAAAAGGAAATAGTGAGAATTTGCGGCAAGGACACACCAGTTCCATTCTCTCCTCCTCTTGAACAGTTTTATATTCCACAAACTCAGGATATAATAAACGGTATAAAATATGTGATGAGCTGATGAGGAAAGGAAAAATAGGAATAGTCGCAAATCCGCAGTCTGGACGTGATATAAGAAGGCTTGTGGCTCATGCCTCAGTATTTGACAACGAAGAAAAGGTAAATATTGTTGAAAGATTGCTGTCAACATGGGACAAAATGGGTCTTGAATCTGTTGTTTATATGCCTGATTCTTATGGGATTATTGAGAAAGCATCAGATAGGATACGTAACTTAGGCGTCAAGATTCAACCTCTTGAGATGTTTTTGAATTTTACTGAGGAGGATAGCATCAAGGCAGGACATCTACTTCAAGGTAAAGTAGATGTCATTATAGTTATAGGGGGAGATGGAACACATAGGGCTGTTATAAAAGGGTTGGACCTTATGGATCCTACCCCCGTTATTGGTATTTCTACAGGCACAAATAATGTTTTTCCGTTGATGGTTGAAGCGACGACTGCTGCTTTATCCTCGTGGGCACTTGCTTCTCACATTGTTAAAAAAGAAGAAGCGACAAAAAGGGAAAAAATACTTTATCTTTCATGGCAAAATGGTAATGATATAGCTATTATTGATATTGTATTTGCTAAAGAAAATTTTATAGGCTCAAGGGCCCTATGGGATTCACAAACAATAGAAGGAATATTTTCTACAAGAGCAGAGCCACAAAATATTGGTTTCTCTTCACTTCCAGGTCTTTTAACGCCCTCAGGCAAAGATGATCCTTTTGGTTCTTTTGCTCTTCTCGATAGCTTGGGTGATAAATTTATTTTTCCTATTGCGCCTGGCAAGCTTGTTGATGCAAGTGTGTCCAGGTACGGAAAATTATATGCAGGTAAGCCTTTTGTATACCATTTTAACAATGGAACAATTGCTCTTGATGGAGAAAGAGAGATTGAAATTTACAAAGACGACGATTTTTCCATAGTCCTTTCACCAGAAGGTCCCTTAACTGTTGATATCTCGCTTTCCCTGAGGCTTGCTTCAGAAAGAGGACTTTTTAAAGGTTAGTTTTTATTAATGAATAGGCTTGTTGTGCTTAAGAGTGAAGTATTGAATCCACATGAAAATTTAAAAGTAGAGGAAAGTATTTTAAATTCAACCCCCCTTTTTACTGGCATTTTAGTGCTCTGGCGGAACGAGCCTTGTGTTGTTATAGGTAAATTTCAGAAAGAGGAGTATGAAGTAAATATAAATTATGTAAAAGCAAAGGGGATTCCTATAATTCGTAGGTATACGGGCGGAGGTACTGTTTACCATGACCTTGGCAATTTGAACATTACATTTTGTAAGGGAAGGAACGATTTCATTTTCTCAAGTTTTTTTATTGAAGAAGGAAGGGGCATTACAGAAATTATAGCAAGCACTTTAAAAGATTTTGTTAAGGAAAACGTTGAAATTGATAAAAGAAATGCAATCTTTGTAAATGGAAAAAAAATTTCTGGCTCTAGTATTGCCATTACAAAGGATAACTTTTTCTACCACTCAACGCTTTTAGTTAATTCTGACATTGAGGAATTGAAGAGGGTAATTAGATGGGATGAAAATTATCCAGAGGGGACTAGTTGTTTTGTAAAGAGCAATAGAAGCGAAGTTGCAAATCTCTCTGATTTCTCAAAGAACATATCAATTGAAAGAATAAAAGAAAGTATTATCAAAAAATTTGGTAAAGTGTTAGGGTTAAAGGCAGAAGTTAATAGTGTAATTGGGGGCTGGCAAGGGCCAGCCCGTTTCTAACTTTCGATAAATCCTATTGTTTCTTCTTCCTTAATTTCTTCGTTTTCTTTTTTCCCTATCCTTAATATACCACTTTTAGATGCCTGTACCCTTACAGTGATTTTCTCTATCATTACCTCTGCGATCTCTTCGCCTTCTTTTATTTTGTCTCCATCGTTTTTGTACCATCTTACAATAACTCCTGATTTGCCTTCCTCACTTATCTTTGGAACTTTAACATATACATTCATCTATTTCCCCTATTTCATCATTTCTTTTATGGTGCTTTTTATTTTATCCTTGTCAGGTAACACAAATTTTTCGAGTGCCCTGCTATAAGGAACTGGCACATCAGGATAGGCAAGCCTTCTTGGGGGAACTTTTAAGTCATGCCCTATTTCCTCTGAAACCGATGCAACTATCTCGCCCGTCATTCCGTAGCTTCTATAATCTTCATCAACTACAAGCAATCTTCCTGTCTTTTTAACTGAATTTATGACGGTCTTTTTATCAAGTGGCACAAGCGTTCTTAAATCAATAATTTCGGCACTTATTGTATCTTTTTCAAGCTCTTTTGCAGCCCACATAGCTTCATAAACCATTCTTGAAACAGTCGCGATTGTAATATCTTTACCTTCCTTGACAATTTTTGCTTCACCAAGGGGAATTGCATAAGCTTCTTCGGGTACATCAACTGCTGCTTCATCTGGTGATGGCATCCATCCAAGCCCCATCAAACCTTTGTGAAAGAAGTACATTACTGGATTATCGTCCCTTATTGAAGAAATCATTAATCCTTTTGCATCATATGAATTTGAAGGTATAACAATTTTTAATCCTGGTACATGTGCGAAAAGCCCATAAAGGCATTGTGAGTGCTGTGCTGCATCACTATAGCCGCCGCCAATTGCTGTCATAATTACTATTGGTATTTTGACGTGCCCATTTGACATATAATGTGCCTTTGCAATGTGATTGTATATTTGATCCATTGCTACACCGAAGAAGTCAACAAACATAAGTTCTGCAATTGGCCTCATTCCCTTTGAAGCTGCTCCGAGTGCTCCGCCGATAAAAGCAGATTCGCTTATTGGAGTATCTTTTATTCTTTCAGGTCCAAATTTTTGTAAAAGTTCTGTTGTTGCGCCAAAGATACCGCCATATGTAGCGACATCTTCACCCATTACAAAAATAGAATCATCTTTTTCCATCTCCTGAGAAATTGCCTCAGAGATTGCTTTGTACATTGGTAGTTTCCTTGCCATTTTAATCACCTCATATGAAACACATTTTCAAGCGCTTCTTTGGGTTCTGGATACGGGCTCTGTCTTGCAAATTCTATTGTTTCAGCTATCTCCATTTCAATTTCATCTTGCATCTTTTTTAGCTCATCTTCCTTTATAATTTTTCTATCAATTAGTTGTTTTTCAAGGTTTTTAAGTGGGTCTTTAAGCCTTGCTTCTTCTAAATCTTCCTTAGGCCTATAAAGTTGTGGGTCGCCTTCGAAATGGCCCCTGAACCTATATACTTTTATCTCAATTAGACTCGGCCCTTCGCCTCTTCTTGCTCTTTCAGCTGCCTCTTTTGCTACTTCGTAAACTGCAATAACATCGTTTCCATCAACATATACCCCCGGAATGCCATATGCTTTTGCTCTTTCACTATTTTTACCAACTGATGTTGACTTGTCTTTTTCAACTGAAATTGCCCAGGAGTTATCTTCAATTACAAATATCACTGGAAGTTTCCATAGAGCTGCAAGATTCAAAGATTCATGGAATGTGCCTTGATTAGCAGCACCGTCACCACCGACTCCAACCGCTATGTAATCCTTTTGTTGCATTCTTGCTGCGATGCCAACGCCTGTTGCTTGTGGAAAACTAGCTCCTACAATCCCGCTACAACTAAAATTTACATTTGTGTCAAAGAGATGCATATGACCGCCCTTTCCACCCGAAAGCCCTGTAGTTTTACCGAAGATTTCTGCTGTCATTTCTTTAAGGTCTACGCCTTTTGCAATTGCAAAGTGGTGTGCTCTATGGGTTCCAACGACTGCATCTTCAGGTTTTAAGTGTATGCAGATGCCTACAGCAGCTGCTTCCTGCCCTGATGAAAGATGCAATTCTCCAGGAATAGGACCTGCTGAGATGTCGAATGCAGGAGATTTACCTTCGTAGTAAATTGAACCAAGTGTTTCTTCATAGGTCCTTATCTTGTACATTGTTTTGTACATAGATAAGAGAGTTTCGTTTGAAATTTCCGCCACGTTTTTCACCTCCCGTAGATATCATACTACAATTTACAATATTTAAAATACCTGAATTGCAATTCGCAATATTGTTATTAATAGATTTTTGTTTAAAATGTAGTGAGGAATATGCGAAAAATGGTAAACTGTATGGAAGTTAAATTTGGTGCCCGAAGACAGATATGAAGAATATCATTAGTGTGCCACATAGTGTTTGTAAATATACATGTATGGTCAACGGTATTGGCGATGTGTATCGCTCTAAAACCGGACAGGTACTCTCCGACGAATTTTTAATGATTATAAGTGGAATGGCTCACTTTGCTTATATTAAAAATAGAAGGGCGGAGCCACCATTTATGGTATTCTGGGGACAATCTGTGAAGAATCAGTACAAAAATCTTGAGGCGGTTCTGGGTTTGAAAATCAAAATTACTGAAGGGAAAAGTTTCAATCTTGCAATGAAAATGCTTAAGGAAGAAGTAAACAATAGAAATCCTGTGGTCATTGGGCCTCTTGATATGTTTTATCTTGAATATCATGCATCATTTCAGCGTATTCATGAATCCCCGCATTTTGTCCTTGTTGTTGGATACGATGATGCTCTTGGCCAAATATTTTTATATGATTGCGATTTACCCGATCTTCAAAAATTGTGTTATGAGAACCTGAGAACAGCCTGGCAGAAAAACGAGCCTGGTTACATCAAAAAGAATACTGTTATTTCTTTTTCTGTGCCTTCTGAACCATTATCCTTTAGTGAGTCTGTTAAGGGGGGGTTAATTTTTAAAGCGAACTCGATGCTCAGCCCACCTATTAAAAACATTGGGATACCTGGTATCAGAAAACTTGTAACAGAGTTTTCTACTTGGGAAACTGTTCTTAATGGAGAAGAGTATAAAAAAGCACTTGAACACATGGCAAAATATGCAAATACTCCTCCTACTCTTTCGATAGATTACAATGATTTTACAGCTCAGAGAGGGAATTTGTCGAAGCTTCTCAAAGATTTAGCGGCCACTTTTGGTGAAAGACGTTTATTAAATGTTTCTGATAGTTTTTCGAACTCCGGAAAGTTGATTAGAGAAGTATGTTTAATCATTCTCGAATGGCTAAATGGACAATCGGACAGAAGAAAATTTATTCCTCAACTATTAGCAAAAGTTGCAGATATTGAAGAAGAAGCATATGGTGCAATTAAAGGGATTTATCACGAATGATTTTTGGTAAGTTAAATTTTCTTTACAAAATCTTTCTCAAATTCTTTTTTCCAGACTGAGCTTAATACCGTTTTTATGTCTTCTTCATATTTATTGAAGTCGTCTTAAATTTTCTTATAACATCATTTACTCCTGAATGTGTAGGGCGCACTCCCGTTTTGGCGACAATCTCCCTTAAAATCCACAGTGAGTCAATGATTATGCAAGGCAAAAGCAAGTTTTCTTGGGAGGTCTGCCTTGAGTGGATGTTTTTAAAAAAGGTAAGATAAAAGCTTTCTGCAATGATTTTTCTTTGACATTATCAATAGTGAAATGAGCAAATATGCATGGTTTGACCTCTCTTTTATGGTTTATATGTATTTTTCTCCTGCTATGCAATTTCTGGCATACGGTGCATCATTCAAGAAATCCATGGGAATATAGGGTAATTTTCTCTTATTCATTATATGTTCAGTAATTTTTAGGGTATTATTTTTTGTGTGCGAAATACTTCCTTGACTCAAGCAAACCCATTAAGACAAGCATAAACAGGAAGACAAAGAATAATTGTTGAGGCAGAATATGAGCGAGGTTTAGTGCTTTGCTAACTGAGGGCGTATAAATTCCCGTGAGTATAAACCCAATTGCAAGTATTGCCCAAAGGTCGATGATGCCATTTTTGAAAACCCCTTGTGAAAAAAGTGTTTCTTTTTCGGAGCGGGACGTAAATGCGAGGAGTATGTGTCCAAACATCCATGCAGA
>Ga0315268_10009487_pt1 | contig 10090 bp, 8 predicted proteins | sample C1_top_MG_FD_204535 | JGI IMG/M metagenome (GOLD analysis project Ga0315268, IMG submission 204535) | Sediment microbial communities from Yellowstone Lake, YNP, Wyoming, USA - C1_top | ecosystem: Environmental > Aquatic > Freshwater > Lake > Sediment | place: USA: Wyoming | collected 2017-08-01 | reverse complement strand
ACTTGGATGAACTGAATGGAATCCAAGTCGTAAACTCCTTTGGCCTTGGGGTGATTCCCAAATGCCTGATGGTCGCCTGTAAGGCACAGTATGTTGTTTAATCCCAAGGCAGCGATGCCTAAAATGTCCATCTGTAATGCAATACGATTCCGGTCACGGCAGGTCATTTGGCAAATAGGGTCGATGCCTACCTCTTTTGCAATAAGACAAGAAGCCCAACTTGCCAAGCGAACCACAGCGGTTTGACCGTCGGTGACATTGGCAGCGTCAACATATCCCTTCAATATTCTGGCTTTCTTTCTTATTACCTCAGGGTCAGCGCTTGCCGGAGGGCCAATCTCTCCAGTAACAGCCCATTTACCGCTCTCGAATACCTTTTCAAGGTTGCTCTTTGACTTCATAATACTACCTCTCTATCGTTTGCTTGCTGCACCAGCTGTGAGACTTACGCTCCAATCCTTAGGAGCCACTATTGTTTGCAATTTGTCCATGCGCCCCAGCTTGGTCAATCTATCTATGATGAGTTGCCAGGCGCAGGGTATATCCTGCGAGACCTCGCACTTCCCATTCACCGAGCCACCACAGGGCCCATTCAGAAGGAACTTCGAGCACCTGGCTACGGGGCAGATACCTCCAGTGTATTCCAGAACACAGTCGCCGCACTCCATACAGCGCTCCGCTTCCCTCCATTCGGCATGTCTTCCTCCCAGCGACACTGTATTGCAGCCGGGATGAACCATCTTCTCTACAACCTGCGAAGTCGACTGCACGCCGACGCCGCAGCAGAGAGCGAGTAGAGAATCAGCGGCTAGTATCTTGGCTTCGTGAGGCTGTAGCATAAGCCGCACCTGGCTATCATTGCACATGAAGTCAATAAGCGCTGTGCCGGCGACGGTCTTGCCTGCCTGCTCCAGCTTCTGCTTCATCTCCATGACTTCCTTCTCGCCACCGGTGTGGCAGCCCTCAGCGCACCCTTTGCATCCTACAATGAAGATGCTGTTCTCGTTTGCCAAGTATCCTAGTATCTGTTCGAGCGGTTTTTGCTTGGTAATTAGCATATTCACACCCTCGTTTCATTTAGACTTTCGTTTATATTAAAAGGTCCGATTTCCCTTATCACCGTTTCTATTATCTTTGGCACCTGATTTTTCAATCCCTGAGAAAGCTCAAGGCCAGGTCCAAGGTCAAACGGTTCCACTCCTACAATAACAGTCTCTCTAGGTTTGCATCCTGTCAATTCCATCATGTTCAAGTTCTCCAGAATGCCCATCTGATGGACTGAAGTTACAACGGCTTTTTCGGCGACTATCTGCTCTGGCGTGAAGCGGTATATCGCCCCCGGCTCGCAGCCACCTTTTACAGCATCGATTATCACGAGCTTGTCCACATCATCGAGCAGATAGCAGATATCCGGTGAAGTTCCGCCATCGATGACCTCAATGCCGACGCCTAAAAGCGACTGCTGCGTTTGCAGGATGCGGGCTACATGAACGCCGATACCCTCATCCTTGTACAATTCGTTGCCAGTTCCCAGAACCACAATCTTTTTCATGTGATCAAGAAACACGGAACTCGCCCAGAGTCTTTCCCGTTGGCGTAATCAGGTGCACAGCGCAGGCAATGCACGGGTCGAAGGAACGTACGATTCTTACAATCTCAAAAGGATTCTCAGGGTCCTTCACCCTGGTGCCGATGAGCGCCTGCTCCACTGGCCCGGGCTGACCTTTGTCATCACAGGGAGATAGATTCCAGGTGCTTGGCACTACACACTGATAGTTGGCAATTCTCTTGTTTTTTATCTCAATCCAATGCCCCAGAGCTCCGCGCGCTGCGTCAACCAGCCCCATACCTGTTGACTCATCCGGAAGCTTGTATTCTTGATAAACTGGCTCCCCAGGCTTCAACTGAAGCAACCAGTTAGGCATTTCATCTGCAATAACCTTACAACTGACAGCCCGTGCAAAATGGCGTCCCAGAACAGAGAACAAAACGTCCGGTTTGGCCTTGAATTTGGCAAGTGCAGGGTCTATCAGCGCTTTCACCTTTTCGTTTCCGGCAAGATAAGTGGCTGTAACCCTAGCCAGAGGGCCAACCTCATACACTTTCCCGTTGTATCGAGGTGCCTTGATCCAGGAATAGGCTCCTCTCTTGCCCTCCTTGGGAACAGTATCGCCCTGAGACGGCTTTCTATTGGTGATTGAGTCATCGTACCAGGAGTACTTAACTTCCTCGGTGATAGCAGCTACATCCAGCGCGCCCAATTTCAGGTCGGGGCTGACCGTGCCCTGCTTGAACAGTCTCTTTCTCTTAGTTAGGTCAGGCTCTTTCCCATCCAGCTCATAGCTTCCGTAAGAGAGCAGGTGACGGCATCCAGCACCTATCTCAAAATAGTCACTGTATTTCTCTGCCACTGCAAGGACATCCGGGAGGTATACATTGTCTATGAATGTTCTCAATTCATTAAGTCGCCAGAGGAAAGCAGCAATCTTATCCACGGTAGGTATCTCGGTCACCCCGCCTGGCACGATGGCCATATTATGTGGCATCTTGCCCCCGAAAATGGCACACATCTCCTGAGCTTTGCGACGCATCCTGAGAGCATCAACGTAATGAACCACAAGCTCTTGGTCAACCTGAGCAGGGAAGCGGTAGTCCCCTTCGTATCTAGGTACGAAAGGACCTAGTTCTCCGCGTTGGATAAAATCCTTGACCGAGTTAAGAGTGGGGTTGTTGCCTTCGTACTTCGCCACTTTGGTTACGTCAACATAGTCAAGAGCAGTCAGGTGGTAGAAGTGGAGTATATGGTCTGCTATATGAGCAGCACCCAAAATGAGGTTTCTCATAAGCCTTCCGTTGTCGGGGATCGAGCCGCCGAGGCCAAAAGCGCTATCCAGACACAGAGTCGCTGCTGTAGAGTGACTGGTTGGGCATACTCCGCAGATACGCTGGGTTATTCTTTGCGCATCTCTGGGGTCCCGTCCTCTAAGGATGAGCTCGAAGCCACGAAATAGCGTTCCAGAACTTTTAGCATCTTTGACTTTGCCATCTTCTACAGTGACTTCTACTTTTAAATGGCCTTCGATACGGGTTACAGGGTCAATTACGATCTTATGCATATTATTGAACCACCTTTTGACCAATGTTCGGGAGTTTAATATCTGCCATCTTCTCATACATGGGTGAAACCAGGTCAGGGAATCCCTCACAAGCACAGCCGATGCAAAGCCCACCGCAAGCAACACACCAGTTCACACCGTGGTTCCACAACCTCGTTGCACAGTCTGCATGGGTAAGCGGACCCTTGCAGCCAAGCTCATAGAGGCAGCCAGGGTCGCTGAGCTTTTTGGCAAATTTTTGCTCGTCGTAATAAGCGCGTCGAGAACAGTTCTCGTGAATCAACTGACCATAGAAAGCCTTTGGGCGATGCAACTCGTCAAGCTCACCAGCTTTGGGCAAGCCTCCAACTAGAATGCTTGCCACTGTGCCTACAAACCAGTCAGGGTGAGGTGGACAGCCTGGTATATTGATCAGGGGCGTAGCTACTTTTCTGGCATTAAAAAGCTGCATCACACTGACACATTGTGACGGGTTGGGTTTGGCAGCGGGAATGCCCCCAAAGGAAGCACATGTTCCCAATGCAATCACTGCCAAGGCATCGCGGCCCAGGTTTTCCACTCTAGCATCCATAGGTACGGGCTTGCCATCCTTCTGCTCGCCTATGGAACCGTAGGCTCCATTTCCCCTTGTTGGTATTGCGCCTTCGACTACCAGAACATAGCCACCTTTCTTTTTTTGCCAGGTGTCCTCCATCGCTCTAATCACCAGTTCTCCAGCCCCAGCCATCACTGTGGCCTGGAATACAAGATTAACGTGCTTGCCTGGGATTACTTCGTCGACAAGCACGTTCTTGATGGTGGGGCTAACTGTATTAAGAACTGATACCGAACAACCTGTGCAAGTAGCTGTTTGTAACCAGATGACGGGATATTCTTGACTCTTTTTTGCCATAATCCCTCCATGTTTCTAATGCTCGGTATCTCTACCAAACGTTTATTTTAGCACATCTCTATTTGGGTTTCCATATGCTTGTTACGAAATTCACAATTCTGGTGCGACTGTTGTTTTAGCTTGGACTTTCCTTAATAATCCATAGGTTTTAAAATAACACTTGGGCAATATGGGAAAAATTAAGATTGTCTCATTCGATGCTGATGGAACGCTGGTGACACCAGATTTCAGCCAGGCTGTATGGTATGAGGGGATTCCGTCACTCTTCGCTGAAAAGAATGGATTGAGTGTTAGCGAAGCGAGGAGGTTTATCGAGAGCGAATACCAGGAAGTGGGCGACCAAAGGATAGAGTGGTACGACATTAAGTATTGGCTTAAGCACTTCGGTTTAGGAGATTGCCAACAGCAGGTCCTGGAGCGGTACAGACACAGAGTCTCTTGTTATCCGGAGGTCAACAAGGCCTTATCTTCTCTAAGCAAAAACTATACTCTCATCGTCGTCTCCTGTTCGACAAAGGAATTCTTGCACTATCTCCCAGCTAGTATAAAAGGATACTTTAAGAGGGTGTTTTCTTCGGTCTCAGATTATGGGCAGATTAAAACCCCTGCACTGTACCGTGCGGTATGCTGGGAGATGGGCATTGCTCCCGACGAGATGGCGCACGTTGGGGATATTTGGGAGCAAGACTTTATTGCTGCTAGGAAAACAGGCATCACAGCTTTCCATCTGGATAGAAACAACATGAGAAAAAGGAGGAGCAGCTTATCTTTGGCAAGCCTCACTGATTTGGAAGCGCTACTAGAGCGCAAATGATTTACTTTAATCGAGTTTTCTATTTAAAAAGGACAACAAGATGATGAGCCAAGATAAAGAAGTGTATCTGCAACCAAGCGAGCTGTGTGATTTCGACCAACATCCTGAAATCAGAAGAAAGGCTCTCGAACTGACATCTGACTGTCAGAGCGAAAAGGACAGATTCCAAAATATCTTTGCCTTTGTCAAGGAGTTGCTCTACGGTCTGGAGGATTGGGATGTGCGGGCATCGGAGACCCTTTCGAAAGGATGGGGTATGTGCTCCGGAAAGACCAATCTGCTGGTGGCCATGCTCAGGTCAGTGGGGATCCCAGCTAGATATCGCGTCTTTCGCATCAAGGGCGAGATAAAGCTCTGGGAATGGGCAATCAAGAGTAAGGAATTATCCCAGCTCCTGGGAACTGCACCTTTGCAGCAGAATCATGTTGATTGTGAGGTGTGGCTTGGTGCTTGGCTAAATTGCGACCCATCTCGCGATACGCCTCTGGAGCGTGGTATGTTGACTTTGGGCATACCTTTGGAAAGGGAACCACTGGCTGACGAGAGCGGACGTATTTACACCTTCTTATCATCGTTTGATAAATGGGCCAAGGAGCGGCAGCAAAAGAGAAGGTTTCGTGATAACAGAGATGAGATATTCACCATAGTCAATGAGCGCTTTCAGCAGATAAGAGCTCTGGGCAAAGGTGGGTATGGAATAGAAGCTATTTAATAAAGGAAATATGCGGCTATATTTGGTGGAGCTGGGGGGATTTGAACCCCCTACCTCTTGAATGCCATTCAAGCGCTCTCCCAAATGAGCTACAGCCCCACCCGCGTAATATGTTACTATAAAACCTCGAAGCAATCAACACAAAATTTAATCACTCGTTCGGGTTGCACCACTCTCCAATATGAAGTAAAATATTACTTCGTATTACTACGACTGGGGAGGGGTCATGGAACAATATCGTGGTGAGCAGATTCGCAACGTCGTCTTGCTCTCTCATAACAACGCCGGCAAGACCACGCTTTGCGAGAATATGTTGTTTCAGGCCAAAGCTATCCCCAGGTTGGGCAGAGTTGAGGACGGCACCACAACTTCAGACTATGAGCCTGAGGAGACTAAGCGCAAAATCAGCATAAACCTCTCCCTGCTGCCTCTCGAGTGGAACAAGACCAAGGTCAACCTTATAGATACCCCAGGCTACTCTGACTTCGTGGGAGAAGTAAAAGCAGCCCTGCGCGCCGCCGACGGAGCCGTGATTGTGGTCTCCGCTGCCTCCGGTGTAGAGGTGGGGACTGAGTTGACCTGGAAATATGCCGAGGAGAGAGGGTTACCCCGCCTCATGTTCATCAACAAGATTGACCGCGAGAACGCAGACTTCTTCAAAACTGTTGAGCAGATTCAGGCGCAGTTCGGTAGGAAATGTATAGCAACACAATTGCCCATAGGTGCTGAGAGCAACTTTGAAGGTGTGTTCGACCTTATCTCCATCAAGAGTGCCAAGGCCCCTGCCTCAATCGCAGACAAGGTAAGCAAATTCCACGAGAAGCTGGTAGAGGCAGTAGCTGAGACTGACGACAACCTCATCACTAAGTACCTAGAGGGGACAGAGCTAACAGAGGAGGAAATACACAGCGCACTGCGGGCAGCTACTGTTTCCGGCAAGCTGGTGCCTATCCTGGCAGGCTCAGCTTTGCGGAACAAGGGCATAACCGAGCTAATGAACACCATCTGCAATTACCTTCCCTCGCCCAAGGACAGAGGCAAGTTCAAGGCAAAGAACCCCCAGTCCCAGCAAGAAGAGGAGATAGAGCCGGACGAGGCAGCCCCCCTCGCAGCGTTGGTCTTCAAGACCACCGCAGACCCTTACGTAGGCAAGCTCACCTACCTCAGGGTCTTTAGCGGCACCATCAACAGCGATTCCAGCGTCTGGAACGCTAACAAGAACCGCGCTGAGCGCATCGGCCAGCTCTATATGGTGCGAGGCAAAACTCAGGAAGCAGTACCCAGGATTCCCGCTGGAGACATTGGTGCCATAGCCAAGCTGGCAGAAACCAATACCGGCGAGACTCTTTGTAATAAAGACAAGCCTCTCATTCTGCCACCCATCGAGTTCCCCTCGCCTACACTCAGCGTAGCCATCCATCCCAAGACCAAGGCAGACTTGGATAAACTATGTTCCTCGCTTTCCAGACTGGTTGAGGAAGACCCCACCCTCGCCATCCGCAAGGATACCGACACTGGGGAGACCATCCTTTCCGGCATGGGCGATACGCATTTCGATGTCGCGGCAGAGAAGATGAAACGCAAATTCGGCGTCGAGGTCAGAATCGAGACGCCTAAGATACCTTATAGAGAAACTATCACTGTGCCTGTTAAATCCGAATACAAGCATAAGAAGCAGACTGGAGGTCACGGCCAGTATGGTCATGTCTGGCTCAGGTTGGAACCATTGCCCAGGGGCAGCGGCACCGAGTTCAGTGAGGAAATTGTGGGCGGGGCAGTGCCCAAGAACTACATACCCGCCGTTGAAAAGGGCGTTAACGAGGCCCTAAAGGAAGGTGTGCTGGCAGGCTACCCCATAACCGACATGAAGATAACTCTCTTCGATGGGAGCTACCACGCCGTGGATTCCTCGGAAATATCGTTCAAGATAGCAGCCTCCTATGCTATCAAGAAGGGTATGACGCAGGGCAACCCGGTGCTGCTGGAGCCTATAATGAACCTGCACATCACCATACCTGACAACTTCACCGGCGACGTTATGAGCGACCTGAACAGCAAGAGGGCCAGGGTCCTGGGAATGTCGCCCGGCGATGGCATAAACGTCATAGATGCCCAAGGGCCGCTTTCCGAGCTGCAGAAGTACGCCACAGACCTGAGAGCTATCACACAGGGCCGCGGCACCTACACCATGGAGTTCAGTCACTATGAACAAGTGCCTCCACACATCGCCCAGAAGATAATCGCCGAATCGAAGAAAGAAACCGAGAAGGCTTAGCTGCTACAGACTTCTGCCGCCCCACCAAACCGAATCTTCGGGATTTTTGGCATAGCACACGGCCGAGATTTGACTGGCACGCTTTTCTATGCAATTTTTGCGGTGAAGACCGGGGTTCTGGCTTAGCTTCGGCTGAACCTAACTTTTGCCCTGAAAAGAGGCATAACCTCAGCCCGGGTTCATTTACACATTCTTCTTTTTGTCCCGACTCGGGACTTTCAGTCAGTTTCGGTAGAATGAATCTGTACTGACAGATGGAAGAAGTAAGGGGAAATCCCGACTCCCCGGCGTTTCCGTCCTTTGACGGAACCCGCGCCACAATATGGTTTTGGGGCAATTATAGAACATTAGTTCGTATATTGTCAAGGGGAAAATGTCACGCCGAAGGCGTGAAGTGAAAAATGAAAGGTGCAAAGTGCAGATTGAAAAGTGGGATGGAAGCGGGCAGTGTTCAGTTATCAGTTTTCAGTTAGGGGACGGATAAACGCAGAGGGCGCAGAGAGGAGATGAGAATTTCAAAATGCAAATTGCAAATACTAAATTACAAAATGGGGGTACCTGGGCTCATGCTTGCGCAGGAGTGACATACTAAACTCTATCTGCAAAAAATGGAGAGGCTTAGGCTCTTGTGAAGGAGATTTTGAGGAAGCGGCGCTTGCCTGGCCAATCACCGCTTGGCATCAGCATCGACGATTTTGATCCAACGGCGTTTACCCACCTTGATGATGCTTCCGTTCCTAATTGTCACATTTTTTTCCAGAACGATATTACCATCAACCTCAATAGCAGCCTGAGCCATGAGGCGTTTTGCCTCCATCCGACTCTTCACAATATGGATGATATCGTACAAAAGAAAAGGAACAGAAACAATGAGATTGTCCGCACTCAAATCTGAATGTAGACCACCTGCTGTTACTATGGTCTCGTCCAACTCTTCATCGGATTTTGCATGTTTTGCCAATTTGGGCGAGAGGGCGGTCCAAATCTCCCTGAAAGAAATCCGCACCTCCTCCATCTCCAGGGGTGCTTCTTTGCGCTGCACCACTTTCTCGAAGTGGGACGCGGCCTGCTTAGCGGCTTCAGGGCCGTGGAACTGAGTCACTAGCTCCTTGGCAAGGCGCTTTTTGAGCAGCATGGGGTTGACTGACTGGGCTGCAAGCTGCTGGCGGAACCCGGCAAGCTCTTCGTCAGGGACGTCAGTGAGCAGCTCGAAGTAGTCCATCATCAGGCTGTCGGGAATGGACATGACTTTGCCGTACATTTCGTGGGGCGGGTCGTCCACACCGATGTAGTTGCCCAGGCTCTTGCTCATTTTCTGCTGACCGTCGGTGCCCACCAGCAGAGGCACCAGGAAGACCTGCTGTCGGGGCTGCCCTATCATCTGCTGAAGCTCCCTGCCCATGAGGCAGTTGAATTTCTGGTCGGTGCCGCCGAACTCGACATCTGCCTGAATAGCTATAGAGTCGTATGCTTGAAGCAACGGATATAACAGCTCGGTTACAGCTATGGGACGGCCTGCTGAGTACCTGTTATTGAAATCCTCTCGAGCCAGAAGTTGGGCTACAGTGAACTTGCTGGTGAGCTTGATGACATCGGCGAGGCTGAATTTGCCGAACCATTCGCTCTGCCAGCGCACCTCGGTCTTGCCTTTATCCACCACCTTAAAGAACTGCTGCATATAGGTCTCGGCATTGGCACGCACTTCCTCAGCAGAAAGCATGGGACGCGTCTGGGACATCCCGCTGGGGTCGCCAATCTGAGCGGTCCAGTCACCCACGATGAGCACTACCTGATGACCCAGCTCCTGAAACTGGCGCAGCTTCCTCATCCCGACCACATGCCCCAGGTGGATGTCGGGACGACTGGGGTCAAAGCCCATCTTCAGGCGCAGCTTCTTGCCTGACTCGAGCAGGCGCACCAGCTCTTCCTCGACAATGATCTCAGCAACTCCACGCTTGAGCAAAGTTGAAGGCACTTTAGTTGACATTCTTATCCGCCAACAGAAGAAATCTAAATCCTAATTTCGGAATCCTAAACAATTTCAAATTTCGAAAAATTCAAATTCTATTAGGGGAAAGAGCTACAGGAACATACATAATCTTGTCTAGGAAGGGTGGCGAACCCTCACTGCACCTCTCTGCTTAGAAACAACCTCTTTTAGTATTGACTTTGCCCGTTCCACATCCTTCTTTATCTGAGCTGCAAGCTCTTCCGGCCCGGCGAACTTTATCTCAGCGCGCAGACGTTCCACAAGCTCAATGATGAGCTTCTTTCCATAAAG
>Ga0315268_10009486_pt1 | contig 10092 bp, 9 predicted proteins | sample C1_top_MG_FD_204535 | JGI IMG/M metagenome (GOLD analysis project Ga0315268, IMG submission 204535) | Sediment microbial communities from Yellowstone Lake, YNP, Wyoming, USA - C1_top | ecosystem: Environmental > Aquatic > Freshwater > Lake > Sediment | place: USA: Wyoming | collected 2017-08-01 | reverse complement strand
GGAAGCAGGACCGGATGGGTGCCGCTTGAGGCAATCGAGGAGGCGGGCGCGGTCGGAAGCCTCCTGAACCACTCAGAACGGAAGCTCGCCCTCAAAGACGTGGGCACCGCAGTAGATCTATGCAAGAAAAGAGGGCTTGAGACCGTAGTCTGCGCAGACACAATCGAGGAGACAAGGAAGGTTGCGAGATTCCATCCCGATTACGTCGCGATCGAACCGCCGGAGCTGATTGGCGGAGACATCTCGGTCACTAATGCCAAACCGAGAATAGTCACCGACGCCATCGAAGCGGTCAACGATATCGCGTCAAAGACGAAGGTGCTATGCGGTGCAGGCGTGAAGACGCGTGTTGATGTGAGAAAGGCCCTGGAGCTGGGGACAGTGGGCGTCCTTCTCGCTTCAGGTGTCGTGAAATCCCGCGATCCACGCAAGGCTCTGCGCGATCTCACGCAAGGTCTCGATTGAGATTCGGTCCTAGGCCGCTACAAGCATACGGCGCATCTAAGTACTCCTCTCGCGAGTGGCAAGACAGGAGTCAGTTTTATGCGTCTCACTCAAGGTATGGCAGTGAGCTTGATGCTGTTCCTTCTTCCCACGATGGGTTTATCTGTAACTTGGTCTCATGAAAAACGGGTCATGACAGGGCAAAATGATGGGGGCACTCGAGGCGATTCTCCCCTTTCAGAACCTCTGATAACTGAAGTCTATTACGACACTCTCGTAAAGAACGAATTCGTTGTTTTGTCCAACCCTGGCATTGACCATGTCGACATCGGCGGTTGGCGGTTGACAGACCTCGAAGGGATCCTAGGTTTCCCTCAAGGAGCGATTCTTCCCGCTAAAGGAAGAATTATCGTCACTCAGAACTCGACATTATACAATAGAGACACTCTTCGAACCCCGGACTTCTCCATTGACGGGATTCTATCTCCCGCCATGATTAAGCGTGGCGGGGTATTTCAGTTGAAGAACGACGGTGACGAGGTCGTATTGGAAGATTCGTCGGGAAGCACCGTTGACGTGTTCGCATTCGGGTATTCGAAATATAATGGAAGCGGATGGTCCGGGCCTCCTGCCATGACCGTCCGCAAGGGCCATATTGCATTGAGGGAATCCTTAGGAGAAGTCTTCGTCGACACGAACTCCTCGGCGGATTGGGACGGTATGCGCGTTCCCGTGATCGGACAATCTTCCCTCAATCCGCCGGTTTTCGAGTTTGATGGAACCGCACAAATCATCGTTTCCCCGGTCAAGGCTCTCGAGAAGGTGTCATGGATTCTGGATTCGGCGCAAGAATCGTTGTTCTTGAATCTATATGAATTCACCAACGATGAGCTGGCGCTGAGCATACTCGCCGCCATCCAACGCGGCGTTGATGTGAGAATCTTGATGGAGGGTGCTCCCGTCGGCGGCATCAAGCAGTCTGAGCTGACGATACTGCGGGAGTTGAGCACGGCCGGTGCCGCTGTGCATCTGATGCTTGACAACTCAAGCGATGGCGTAGCGGCACGTTATAGATTCGACCACGCGAAGTACCTAGTCTCTGATAATCTTACAATCCTTGCGGGCTCCGAGAATTGGGGATACAACGGCTTTCCCTCCGGTGCGGAATCCGGGAATAGGGGATGGTCGGCGCGATTTGACAACGCTGGTCTCGCCAAGTATATGGCAGGAGTGTTCCTCCAGGATTGGAACCCGGAGAGAAGTGACATTGTAGACCTGCAGAATGCATTCATTGTCCCGGTGCCTGACGAGGTCAGTGACCCTGCAGGTGTCCCTGCCACCTTTGCGAATGAATCCTTGACTGGCCATTTTAAGGTCACGCCTATGGTCGGCCCTGATAACAGCCTGGACGACAACACAATAATCGGATTGTTGAGATCGGCTGAAACGAGTCTCGACATCGAGCAGTTCTACATAAGCCGCGCCTGGGGAGGGTATTCAAACTTGTTCCTGGACGAAACAATCGCTGCAGCAAGGAGAGGAGTGGATGTCAGAGTCCTCTTGGATTCCTCATGGTACAACATCGATGAGAACGACGCGATGAACAACGACGACGTCGTAGCAGCCCTCAAGGAGATCGCAGACGCTGAAGGAATACCGCTCGCGGCCAAACTCGCCAACCCCTTGTCCCACGGTCTCATGAAGTTCCACAACAAGGGGATTGTAGTTGACGACCGAAAGGTGCTCGTCTCCAGCCTTAACTGGAATCTAAACTCTGTTACCGAGAACAGGGAGGTGGGGTTTATCGTGGAGAACGCCGAACTCGCGGGATTGTTGGAAGAGGTCTTCGAGCATGATTGGAAGGACGACGTGACATCACCAGTAGCGGACGCCGGACGGGATTTGACCGTTTTCAAGGGAGAGGAGCTCATCCTCACATCTACCGGGTCAAGGGACGATGTCGGGATAGTCGCATGTCGTTGGGACATCGATGGCGACGGCTCGTTTGAAATCAATGGCTCCGTGGTCTCCCTGCGCCTGAATGAACTCGGCGATCACACAATCACGATGGTCGTAGAAGACGCATGGGGAAATTCGGCGAACGATTCCGTAGTCGTGAAGGTCGTTGAGCGTCCTCATATTCCTGATGCGGGAGGATACGAGCTCTCTTGGTGGCCAGTCATCATCATCGTCTTGTTTGCGGTGGCGGCAATTTCCGCTTTCACCATGTTTAGAAGAAAGTAGCAAATACGGGTGAACCCTTTTGAAATCGTGGCCCAGGATACGATATTCTCGGCAGGAGCGCTAGAGAAGTTCTGCTATTGCCCGCTCACCTGGTGGCTCTCCCGTGGAGGCGCTGAAGTGGATGATGAGGCTCTAGCGAAAGGCGAATTGAAGCACGAGATTGTGGTGGATGAACTCAAGGGCATCGAAATCCATGAGATCAAGGCAAGGGAACATGAGACCGCCGTGCTCTACTTCGCACTCGCCGCAACGATCGTGGCAGTTCTCGGCGTAACGTTCCTACAGAGGATCGACGTCAATTTCAGCGAGATAATCAGCGTGCTCGCGCTGATATGGCTGCTTGCTGCCTGCTACTTCCTCTACAAAGCCGAAATTCTCGCAACGAGGGAGGAGAGAATGGTGGCAGAAAGGGTGATACTGTTCTTCGCGATAGTCGCCATGCTCCTCGCCATATCCTCAGTCTCAATCTCGTTCATAGGCGACCCGTTGTTAAGCCGGGTCGCCGAGATAATCGCTCTCATGTGGCTGGTGGGGGCTTCGTTCTTCCTGCACAATGCACTCCGTGCCTCTCAAGTTGCCGAAGCTCTGAGGGAGAAACACAACCTTATCGGCAAGACCCTCGATTTCGTCGATGACCAGAAGAGGAACACCAAGTTGTTTGTCTCGAGCGCGCATGCAATCAGAGGAAGACCGGACTATATCATCCTCCAGGGTGAGGACCGCATACCCGTAGAAGTGAAGACAGGCAGGACGCCGCGCGGCCCTCTGTTCTCGCATATAATCCAACTAGGCGCTTACTGCCTTCTGATCGAAGATGAATTCGGTAGGCCCCCGCCTTTCGGAATTCTCAGGTACGAGGGCATGGAGCATGAGATTGAATATAACGCCGACGCGAAGAAGCTCGTTCTGACCAAACTGGGGGAAATGCGCGCAGCGCTGGCGAAAGGGGAGGCGCATCGGAACCACAACAGGCGTGGGAAATGCATCGGCTGCAGTAGAAGGTCCGGTTGCCCCGAGAAGCTGGCCTAGGTCTTCCCCTTATTCGGTCCATCACCGTTCCCGGCTTTTTGCTCCATCTTCTCGAGCTTGTCCTTTATCTTCTTCACATCTTCTCTCATCTCAAGCATCTCGCGCTCGAATGGCGTGAAGCCCTGGGCCGATAGGATCCTATGGCTGACGAAGATGCCGACGAAAACTGCTCCAATTATCGCCAGAATCGCAATGACGACGAGAGAGAATATTATCAGGAAGAAATTCAGGACTATATCCGCAAAGCGAATCAGCCCCGCCAGCATGCTGCCCCAGATCACCACCAATACGAGGATTATCACGAGCCAAGACAATGTCCACTTCGAGACTCTCATCGGCCAATCCCCCTCGCCTGAAGAGTGTCCTTAAAGGTCGAGTGCAGGGCCACCGTCGTCGAGTCATTGCCGTCCTTCCTGATGACCATATCGTAGTCGTACGCCTGCCCCCTCAACTCCACAGTGACGTTGTAGTCGTACCCATGTTTCGCCTGGTCGAAGAGGGTGATGTTCACCTGGAACTTGCGGGTGTCGTTCTTGGCGACAACCGCGTGAAGGTCGTAGGTCTCGTTCTCGAGCATCACCGGCGGACTGTAGCTTTGGTTGTCCATCCCCGCCACCCTCATGCTTATGTTCCAATATCTGTACTCCACCACGACGCTGTGCACGTCGATGAGAACTTGGTAGTCCATGTTGTCGATGAAAACTAGGGCGGCAGCCCCAAGGGGAGTCTGCCTGCTGATGAAGGTAGGGGTGATGATGATAAGGAAGACCAGGACGACGACCGTGGAGACCATGAAGATCTTACGGATCATCCTTGCGCTTATCCGAGGCTATGTAGATAAAGATTGGTTCATCGCCGGATCAAAAAAAGAGGGGTGACCTCTCGGCCACCCTGTTGGGGGGGAGGTAAGCGTAAGCGTCCCTTCTAGGTCTCATGCGCGGACTTTTCGTGCTTCCTTTCTTTCGTTAGAGTGCTCCCATCTTCCTACTTCTTCAAGTAGTCCTTCTTAAGCTCTTCCGCGTTCGCGATCGCCTTCTCCGCTTCCTGCATCTTCTTCATTTTTTCCGTGACGAGTTCCACGCGCGCATAGACGAAGTCGCGTATCGCCGTGCGAATTGCCTGTGAGCGACTTGACATGTCGTCGACCTCGACGAGGAAGTCGAGGGCGCTGATGAATTTCTTAGGCAGTCTTACAGTGATTTTTTCCGTGTCATCAAGCATGGACGCACCTATGCCCATATGTATGGCAAAACGCCATCCTTTGTCCTACGCTTGTCTGGCGATGTGCCTCATTGTATAAAAATCTTACCAGACCGATACGTCCACTGGAAGAACACGCTACGACTGTTGAAGTCGGAATCGCATGCCAATTCATGACGCAGTTATCAGGGGATTCTTGTAGGTTCGATGCGTTTAAGGTGGGTGCCTCTTTCTCCCGATTTGATCACTATGGATCTGGAAGACAACATCTTCATGCTTGCCGGCCCAGTGAAAATGCATCCTCGAGTCCTTAGGGCGATGGCCTCGCCCGCGATTAACCATCGCAGCGCCGAATTCAAAGCAATAAACGCCGAGATACGAGAGAACTTGAAGTATCTCTTCCAGACGAAGACCGGCCAAACGGCGCTCATCTCGGGTTCTGGGACCGCCGGCCTTGAAAGCGTCGTCTCCAGCTTGCTGCGCAAGGAGGACAAGGTGCTGAATATCGTCAACGGTAAGTTCAGCGAGAGGTTCAACGACCTGTGTAAAGTCTTCGCGAAACCGACCGCGCTCAATTTCGAATGGGGGAAGGCCGCGGATCCGCAGAAGGTAGCCGAGGAGCTGGAGAAGGGCGAGTATCGGGCGGTGACCCTATGCCACAACGAGACATCGACAGGCGTCACTAACCCCGCCAAGGAGATAGCCGCCATCGCAAAAAAGCATGACTGCCTTTTCATATTGGACGGGATAACTTCTGTCGCAGGGATCGAAGTAAAGCCCGACGAATGGGGCGTGGATGCCCTTGTCATGGGAAGCCAGAAGTGCATAGCGGCACCTGCCGGTCTTGCCGGAGTGATGGTGTCCCAGAGGGCATACGAGCAATTGCACGGCGAACAGAGTTGTTACCTAAACTTGAAAGATCACATCGACGCGCTCAGGGATGAGGATGACACGCCATGGACTCCCGCCATCCCGCTCTTCCTCGCGTTCAGGGAAGCGCTGCGCATATTGAAGGAGGAAACAATCGAGAGCAGGTGGGAGAGAACCGCCAAGCTCGCGCATGCCTCGAGGGCTGCGGTCGACGCAATGGGTCTCCAGCTGTTCCCGGACAGGAAGTACGCCTCAAACACTCTCACCGCAATACGCTACCCCGCAGGCATAGACGACGGCAAGTTCCGCAAGGAAATGCGCGAGTCTTACAGGGTCGTGACCGCCGGCGGTCAGGGAAGCGTCAAGGGCAAAATATTCAGAATCGGCCACATGGGCATCTGTCCGATGAGCGACCTCCTTGCCGCGTACGCAGCGGTCGAAGGCGCGATGAACAAGTTCGGGGTCAAGGTGCCACGCGGGTCCGCCGCGAAAGCAATCTCCGAGTTCTACTAGGCCCAGCTCACGTCCACCTGGTCGGTCCGGAAGCGTTGGTTCACCGAGCTGTCCTCCACTTCCAGTCGAACGCCTGACTTGTGCATCAGAAGGCCAGTCCATGCTATCATCGCCCCGTTGTCGACGCACAGGCTCGCCTCAGGCACGAACATCTCAGCGTCCCTATCCTTAGCCATCCTAGAGACCATTGACCGCAGTTTGCCATTGCACGCGACGCCGCCGCCCAAGAGGACTTCGTCCCTGTCAAGATGAGCCAACGCCCTCTCTGTGACCTCGGTCAGCATCGCGAAGGCGGTCTCCTGCAATGAGCAGCAGACGTCGGCGAGGCTCTCGCCTTTCTTGTGCAGTTCGATGGCGGCGGTCAGCATGCCGGAGAAAGCGACATCCATACCCTTCACGGAGTAGGGGAGCTGCAGCAACCGTTTCCCTTTTCCCGCCAGACTTTCGACGAGCGGTCCACCGGGAAACCCAAGGCCGACCGACCTTGCGAATTTGTCGAGGAGGTTGCCGATGCCTATGTCCAAGGTCTCTCCGAAGATACGATACCGACCTTCTGCGAATGCGATGACCTGGGTGTTTCCACCTGAGACATAGAGGAGCACAGGTTCCTTGCATCTGGTTGTCGCCTTGCCAATCTCAAGGTGGGCCACGCAATGATTGACCCCGACAAGGGGCTTGTCGAGGGAAAGGGCGAGCGCCCTGGCAGCCGTTGCGCCCGTCCTAAGGCACGGACCGAGACCGGGACCGATGGCGAAGGCCACAGCGTCAAGTTCCCTGAGTGGCACCCCCGCTTTCTTGGCGGCCTGATGAACAAGGGGCACAAGGTTCTCTGCGTGATGGTTGGCAGCTTCCCTCGGGTGTATGCCCCCTTTCTCGGGGGATATTGAACTTGACTCATTGGCAAGAATCCTGCATTTGTTGTCGACTATGCCAACGCTGGCTGTATGCGCCGTGCTCTCTATGCCCAAGCATAGCATCGCCCTACCAACACCCGTCGCCTAAATATCGCTTGCTAGAGGACCGTTTCAGACCGAGAAAGGTTTTTCTCGCTCTCCGTGTTGCTCGGTCGGAAGGTGGGTACATTGGCATTCATGAACGAGAGGACATACCTGAACGCTGTCGAGGATGGCGCTGTAGAGGATTTCCACAGCCTTTACGAGGCAGCCATCGAGAAGATTCGGGGCGCATTCGGCAAAGAGCATCCCAACTACATTGGCGGCAAGGAAGTCAAATCAAAGGACGGCACTTTCGAAGATCGCAGCCCTTGCGACGGACGGATCTTACTCGGGACTTTCCAGAAAGGAACGCGCGAGGATGCTAAGAAAGCAGTGAAAGCCGCCAAAGGCGCCTTCGACGCTTGGGCGAACACCGACCACAGGCTCAGGGCCAAGATTCTCTTGAAGGCGGCCAACATCATGGCGCGAAAGAAATACCACCTTGCCGCGCTGATGAGCTTCGAGAACGGCAAGAACCGCTATGAATCGATTGCCGACGTTGATGAGGCAATAGACCTTGTGAGGTGGTACTGCGGAGAGCTCCTCGTAAGCAACGGTTTCGAGAGGGAAATGGGGCGCTACACGTCCAATGAGAGGACGAAGAGCATCCTCATGCCCTACGGGGTCTGGGCCGTTGTCTCACCTTTCAATTTCCCTCTCGCAATCACGGCAGGAATGACTACGGGCGCGGTTGTCACTGGGAACACGGCCGTGCTGAAGCCGGCCAGCGATACACCTTTCATGGCAATCGAACTGTACAGGGCGCTTGCGGAGGCGGGGTTGCCTCCTGGAGCCCTGAACTTCATCACTGGTCCTGGCAGCACAGTGGGCCAGGAACTGATAGAGAGCCGCGATGTCGCCGGCTTGGTATTCACCGGGTCGAGGGAAGTCGGCCTTTCTGCGTTCAAGACATTCACGGCAGTATTCCCGAAGCCGATCATCACCGAACTTGGCGGGAAGAACGCCACAATCGTCACTTCAAAGGCGGATATTGACAAAGCCGCTGAAGGGGTCGCAAAGGCAGCGTTTGGCTATGCCGGCCAGAAATGCAGCGCATGCTCGCGTGTTCTGGTTCACAAGAATGTCAAGGATAGGTTCGTCAGGAAACTAGTCGCATACACACAGACATTGAAGGTTGGCAACCCGACACAGCGCGATGTGTTCATGGGACCCGTGGTGAACAAAGCAGCATACGATAAGTTCCAAGAGGTCGCAACTGCCGCCAGGAAAGATGGAAAGGTGCTAATTGGCGGTGGCGTCAAGAAGGAAAAGGAATTGAAGAACGGCTACTACGTTGAGCCGACGATAATCGACGCCCTGCCCTTGAAGCATAGGTTCCTCAGCGAAGAGCTGTTCTTGCCAGTCCTCGCCGTCGCGGAGTTCAGTTCGTTCGATGAGGCAATAGACATAGCGAACTCGGTCGACTACGGGCTGACAGGCGGAATATTCTCCAAGGACGAGAAGGAGATCCAGGAGTTCTTCCGAAGGGCAGAGACGGGCACGCTCTATGCAAACAGGACGATGGGCGCGACGACCGGGGCGATAGTGGGTGCGCAGCCCTTCGTCGGATGGAAGATGAGCGGGATATCTGGCAAGGGGGCAGGCGGCATCCATTACCTCCAGCAATTCATGCGGGAGAGGAGCCAGACCACCTATCTGTAAGACGAAACCCTTATCTCAGGCTCGCCGGTTGTTGCGTGAAATGCGTTCGATTCCAAAGTCGAAGTACCTCAAGACAGCGCGCTATGCCTTCGAGAATATGGTTTCGGGCCAAGCGATCTATCCCTTCTACTGCTCGTTCAAGGTCACTCGCCGCTGCAACTTCACGTGCGCATTCTGCAATTGCTGGCATGTCAAGACGAGATGGAAAGATATCCCGATTGGCAATGTCAAGAGGATAATGGACAACGTCGCGCGAAGCAGCGTCGTTGTGTGCAGCATCGAAGGCGGTGATCCGCTGCTCAGGGACGACGTGGAGGAGATACTCAAGTACCAAGCTTCGCTTCCTTTCTATCTCCTGTTCACGACGAGCGAGAGGAAGATGGCCGACAGGTATCCAATGGAGGAATTCGGGAAGTACATCGACTTTCTCCATATCAGCATCGACGAGGGCCACGAGAATCTCGACATGTACGATGACCTGGAGACCTTCACCAAGTGGGGACCGATTGTCTGCGTGCAGATAGTCGTCACAAAAGACACGGTGAACGAGCTTGAATGGAAGATCAAGAGATGCGAGGAAGCAAACGTGAAGGCCGTGGTCATGGCGGCGGTTCACCTCTCCAACACGAAGGACCATTTCCCGGACACGCGGATTCTCTCCGAGAAGGGGCTGGAGCTCCGCAGGGACTACCCCGGTGTCATCATCTCTCCCAAGAGCTATTTCAGGAGCATAACTCAGCCGCACGGCTGTGACACTTCGTCGATAATCGTCGACGCTGACGGCAGATTGTTCTACCCCTGCAGGACTCTCGAGGAGAAGACCATCGACCTGGCCGAATCGGACCTGATGGAATACCTCGTCTCCGAGGAAGCCGCGGAGAGAAGGCGTCAGATGGCCAGATGCGACCTCGGCTGCGCCTGGTATCAATACTTCGCCACGAAGAGCTTCGTCGAGCCGATGGAGATGCTGTCAGCGCTGAGCCCGTACGTCCGAAACATGGTCGAGGGCGGTCGCCAACCGGTGAATTCGCATCAATAGAGGAGAAGAATGGGCTCGGGCGACAGCCTAGCCGCCGAGGATCATCCGTCTGAAGTGGCGTGGGGTGTAATTGTTGCCGTCGACACCGATGCATTT
>Ga0315268_10009485_pt1 | contig 10092 bp, 5 predicted proteins | sample C1_top_MG_FD_204535 | JGI IMG/M metagenome (GOLD analysis project Ga0315268, IMG submission 204535) | Sediment microbial communities from Yellowstone Lake, YNP, Wyoming, USA - C1_top | ecosystem: Environmental > Aquatic > Freshwater > Lake > Sediment | place: USA: Wyoming | collected 2017-08-01 | reverse complement strand
ATGCATCCCCTGCAAAGCTTCGCCTCGACTGAATACGAATTCAATCCGTTTTCAGGCATAGTAACATCCGTCGAAGGCGACAGGGAAGCTATCGATGCCGCAAAACATGTTGCAGAGGACCTTGGCTCACACTGCGTTACCATAAAAACCGAAGCAAAAATGCTTTATCATGCCTCTGCGGTTGTTGCATCAAATTACCTTGTAACACTCCTTGATCTTTCCTTAAGTCTTATAAAGCTTGCCGGGGTACCCGGCGAGGATGCCTTAAGAGGACTAAAACCCCTGATCGAAGGGACTATTTCAAACGTAGAGAAAATGGGCATCCGGAATGCGCTGACAGGGCCGATTGCAAGGGGCGATATTCAGACAATTGAAAAGCACCTGTCTGAAATAGGGTCTAAAACTCCACAACTTCTTTCCCTTTACAGGACATTAGGGCTCTATACTGTGGAGATTGCCAGGGAGAAAGGATCCATCAGCGAAGCCGTCCGGAAGCGTCTTGAGGATCTTTTTAGGGAATAAAGGGTTCAATCCTCGACCCCTTGAACCCTTCCATTCACCATTCGCCCGTCTCATATTATAAACAGCTTCAGCGGGGAGCCGGCAAGCTGTTCATTCGCCGATTTAAGATTGTCTTCGCCCGATATCACCGCGATTCCACACCTGTTATTCTTTCCCATCAGATACTTGTCAGCGCCATCTATCACTTTTTCGCGTGTAACCGAAAGCACCCCGCTTTTAAAGCGTGTCCTCAAATCATCCGAAAGATTTACAATTTTTCTGTAAAACGCTTTTCTTGCAGCAGGCCCCGGAGGGTCCGGCCTGTCTGTTTCGGAACAGATCTGGAGAATGGCCTCCTTCACATCTTCGTCCCCGATGTTTTCCGGCCTTATGAAAGCCGGAGCTCCCTCATAAATCTTAAGAGTGTTAACTATGTGCGGGTCTCTGTACGAAGCATATGAGAACAGGCCTTCCTCCGAATTGTAAATTGAAAAACCGCCGTATGCTCCCCCCTTCTCCCGTATCTCACGGTGCAGGTACATCGATTTAAGGAGCTTGCTGATAACCGCAAGCAGAGGAGCATCTTCATGCTCCAGTCTAACGGCATCAAAAACATATGCTACGAAAGATACGGATGTCGAAGTGCTCCACCCTTCCCTCGGCAAATCATCCTCAGTTAAAACATTTCCCGATGAAAACCCGCCATGGCTTCCAACAGCAAGACCTTCCCGCATGGAAAGAACATGGGGAAGCGCCTCTGTGAGCGCGGCATTATCACCGATAAGGGCTGTTTTCAAATTACTTTTTGTCATGATCTCTGAAGTTATCAGGATGAGATCCTGTGCAATTCTTCTTAAATTGTCTTCGGAAAGATCTTCAGTTAAATTCTTAATATACAGAAGCTGGTGAATTCCGTGCCATTTTTCACTCAATGCGGAAGTATCTGAAAAATTCCTCGACGCGAGCGAGAGAGCCAGCCTGTGGCCGCCCGGAACTACCATTGATTCAAGCCCGGCTCTGTATTCAAGAAGCAGGTTCTTTAAACGGGTCAGGTCGGAAAAATCATATTTCAACACAAGTTCGCTTATTATATCAAACATCATGCCTGTGTTCCTTGCAAGGCATTTTCCGTTAAATGAAACAAAGGGAACACATGATCCGGATGTCCCGAAGCCGGTCCGGGCATTGGGCGAAAGGCTTATGCCGCCGGTGAACGCATCAATACGCCGGGCCATATCCGAATAATCCCTCAAGGATGTGCCTGTTTTCGAAAAAGCGAAACAGAAAAACGGGACAAGCGGCATCAGATCGACACCCAGATTTCCTGTTCCGGCGGCTGTAGTGAAATAGAGGATGCCTCCAGTGATCTGCTCGTAACAGGAAACGGGAACAGCGCCGTATGAAGATGCCTCTTTTACCGACTGCACAGATGGAGGAATGTCGGAAAGCGCCAGCGTCGGAAGGCAGGAGAGATTTTCTTTTTTCCCTTGCAGCGCTTCAAGGCTTTTCGAATCATTATTTATTTTTCCGATGCCTGCTTTCGTCAAGCCCTTGAACACACTTTCAAGTTCAAGAGCAACCCTGTCGCTCTCCTTCTGTTCCATCTCCTGGTCAGGGACAAGAGTTAAAAGGACCCTGTGCCGATTTTTTATAAAGTACTCTCTTATTCTGTTTTCAAAAAGCGGCCCTTCAGACATTTCCTTGCGCAGTCTTTGAAGGTCCGCATCGAAATCGAGGATCCTTGCCGGATCTCCACCATGGAGCCAGCTTCCTGCAAAGGAAGTCAAAAGTTTTATTCCATAAGGATATGGTGTGTTTGTCACCTCCTTGCGGTGGAACTCTATCTGGTGAAGAGCAGATTCAATAAGCTCTTTCTCTATGCCCTTTTCCGAAAGATCTGAAAGAACGCCAAATATTATCTTCTCAACTTCTTCAGCGTCCGCTTCTTTTACATCCTTTAAACCGCAGACAAACAGCGTGTCCCTGTTTCCCGGATCATAACCTGCGGAATCGCAAAGAGAAGAACCCAGACCCGAATCTATGAGGGCTTTTCGCAGCGGAGAAGCTGAATTTCCAAGGAGAATATGCTCAAGCAGCACAAGTACAAGGACCTCGAACGAGTCTGTTATGTCTGATGTCAGCCACGCAAGGCATACCTGGTTTTTTTTGAGGGGATCATCGCTTTTTGCCAGAGGATAAAAATAACGGCGTTTTCGGGATTCGTTCCATCTCGGATGGGAGGGCACATCTGTTCCCGGATCGATGCGCTCAAAATTCCTCAGGACTTTTTCATTAATGAAAGAAAGATTATCCCGCAAGGAAAGATTTCCGTATGTATAGAAATATGCATTGCTGGGATGATAATGCCTGCCGTGAAATTTTTTCAGATCATCATATGTCAGTGCAGGAATGACGGCAGGATCTCCTCCGGAATTGAAACTGTATGTTGTAAGAGGATACAGGGCATTTAATATTGAACGGGACAGAACCTGTTCCGGTGACGACATGGCGCCTTTCATTTCATTATAAACAATCCCCTTGTAAACGAGCTTTGAGCCGCCCTTGCTTCCGTCTTCTTCAATTTCCAGGCGATGCCCCTCCTGTCTGAAACTCAGCTCGTCAAGAAGCGGATAAAACGCCGCATCAAGATAAACCTCCATAAGGTTATAAAAATCTTTCTGATTCTGCGTGGAAAAAGGATACATAGTCCAGTCAGAGGCGGTAAAAGCATTCATAAACGTATTAAGGCTTCTTTTAATCATTGAAAAGAAAGGATCTCGCACCGGAAATTTTTTGGATCCGCACAAAGCGGTGTGCTCGAGGATGTGGGCAACTCCGGTTGAATCAGCAGGGACCGTCTTGAAAGCAACTCCGAATGCATTTTCACTGTCGTCATTGCTTATATGCACGTGCCTTGCGCCTGTCGCTGAATGCTCAAGTTCATAAAAAAAAGATTTTATCTCTTTGAGTGGCGCAAAACGTCTGACAATATAACCGGATATGACATCCCCTGCATATATACCTTCATTATTGCGATCGTTTTGTTTATTCATTCAAATCCTGGTTTCCTGTTTTATATAATAGGCTGAAGGTTTTTAGACTGAAGACTGTTAGCAACTTCAGCCGTCAGTATTCAGTCTTATTAACATTCCTATTCACGATTCACTGATCCTTGATCCCTGCTCCCTATCCCCTGCCCCCCGGCACTATGCCGCGATATAGACCCCTCTGATTTTTCTTTTTATCCTGCCGAACTTGTTAAGTCTGAAAATGATGTTGCGGATTTTCTTTTCACCGAAACCGGTTTTGTCCTGAATTTCAGCAAAATCTGCTCCATGCTCAAAGCTTTTAATTGCATCATAAACTACTTCAAAAGCTGTCTTGACAGACCTGCTGTTTCTGCCTTTCCTCTCACCGGCGACAAAACGGCCGCCTTTTTGGAAAAAACCTGGACTCCTGATTAAAGTATCGAGGTTATCCAGCCGGATCAATATCTTTTGAATATCTTTTCTGGATGGAATATCATAGTTCATCATAAAAAATTTGACCATCGCGTCAAAGCTTATCGATTTCCCTTTTTTCCTCACCACGTCCTCCTCCCCGATAATGATATTCGCAAATAGCTATACAGCGTTAAAGAAATTTTACTGTCAAATAATAATCTTGTATATGATATGGCTTATGATATAAACATCATATTAAATAAGTGGATATTATCATGCAAGTTTTTTATGGAAAAAGCAATTTATTCAGATGAACCTGAAGCAAAAAACAGCCCAATTTATAGAACGCATAAAACAGATGAAGGGAGATCCGCACTATATAGCGGCAGGGATGTCCATCGGTATTTTTATCGGAATAACACCGACTTTTCCATTTCATACAGTCCTTGCATTAGCTCTGGCGTACGTCCTGAAGGCAAGCAAGGCTGCAGCCGCGTTAGGTGTCTGGATCGGGAATCCCCTTACCATCCCTTTCATCTATCTGGGAAGTTATAAAACCGGCGCCCTGATCCTGGGCACCTCGATCCCTTTTGACGCTAAATATACAACATTTACAGAGCTGACAAAGCTTGGACTTAATGCAACCCTTGCCCTGTTAACGGGCGGAATAGTCATCGGAATCCTTCCTGCCGCAGCAGCATACTTTATAACCCGCCGCCTGGTAAAAAAAATCCGTTCCAAGAGGAGCTTGTCATCAAATCAGCCGGAAAAACCCGCCTCATGACATCACCAAGAACGCTCCTTGCCGCATTTAATCTTTCACCAAAAAAACAGTTCGGCCAGAATTTTCTCTCTGACCCTTCCACGGCGGAAATGATTGTCTACCGTTCCGGCATATCGAAAGAGGATATTGTTCTTGAGATAGGAGCCGGACTTGGAGCTCTGACAGCTTCAATCGCCATGGCCGCAGATACGGTATATGCAGTTGAAAAGGATAAGAACCTTCTTACCCCGTTACAAAGCGAGCTTCTTGCAAAAAATATTGACAGCGTCCGTATAGTTAATGAAAATATTCTGGATGTAGATATTGAAAGCATCTCAGCAAAGCACGGACGGAAAATAATTGTCATGGGAAACCTCCCGTACAACATCTCCTCCCAGATTCTGATAATGCTTATTATTCAAAGGCGTTTTGTGAGCCGGGCCATACTGATGTTTCAGAAGGAACTTTCAGAAAGGATCTGCGCAAAACCTGGCGGCAAAGATTACGGCAGGATTTCTGTCATGCTTCAGCACTGCTCAGATATAAGTAAAATCGCCGACGTAAAGGCATCTCTCTTTTTTCCAAAACCCAGGATAGATTCCCAGATCATTGAAATAAGATTCAAGGAAGCTCCGGTTTTCCCGGCAGATAATGAGAACTTTCTTTTCAGCGTAATAAAGGCGGCTTTCGGAAAAAGGCGCAAAACCCTCAAAAACTCCCTTTCAGGAAGCGGGCTTGGAATCGACGCGCAAACTGCGGTTTCGGCCTTAAACAGCGCCGGAATAGATCCTGCGCGGCGCGCCGAAACCCTGACCGTCGAAGAATTCGTAAAGCTCAGCAACGCCATTCCGAAAAGCACCGGGTCAAACCCGTCTTCTACTGATTTTTTTGTGAAATAAACCATGCCAGACACGAATGGGAGATATTCAAAGCTCTCGCATGGTCATATCTTTATATGTCATGAAATATGGAAGCAAGGTTAAATATTCATGATATCTTTCTCTATTGAAGGATAGACAGCATCAATCTTTTTTTGAACAGCAATTGTATTCTTCAGAGCGGTCACAATCCTGCAATACAGTTTTATTTCTTCCAGAGATAACGTCCTGCCTTTGCGGTCTTTAAGCCATTTATCACAAACCTGATAGCCGCCGATCCGATAACTCCATATATCCGGTGTAATCCTCTCGAAATACTGGCCGTTGTTGATGTAAAGAAGTCCAGTTTCATCATACCTCGGCTTCTCGACTCTGTTATCTCCTATTCCCTGAAATCTCACAACCGGAGAATCAAGTTCCGGTGATTTAAGCAGGTGCAGATCAACAAGCCTGTTGCCGTATTCTGCCATTTTAACGAACAGTTTATAGTCGTTTGTGAACGGCACTCTCGGAAAGTCTATTTTGAGGAATTCTGCATATTTTTTCCTGTATGTTTCAGAATATAGAACAGCATAAATGTAATAGAAAATCTGCTCAGGCGCAGGCAGTTTTTTGAATCTTCCTGATAAGCTATCGACAAAGCCGGCTGATAAATTAGGTTTTTTCGCTCCATAATCGGCCTCCGGTTCAAAAAGCATCATCGTGCTACCGAAAGAGCGTTTTCCGGATTTATTTTTTTCCTGGTAGAGATAGAGAGGGAAACAATAACAGTTGTCCCGCGAAGAGAGTAAGGTTTTATCTGTTATAAAATGTGTAGCTAACACATGCTTCCAGTCCGGATCTCTCAACCGCTTCGTCAGAGACAGGCTGAGGTTATCCTTATCCGAAAGGTGTTGCATTATTTCAATTCTATCCCTTTCAACAAGAGCAGGCAGATAAATTATTTTGCGGTTGTCGAAGGGGCGATAAGAATAGGGTTTTATAGCTTGTTTCCAATCAATTTTTCGAACCGCCTCTCTTGAGGTCTTTATGCTCCACTCTTCCGTATCTTTTAAATCCAGGGACAGCGCAATCAAATCATCAGGCAAATCACTTGTAAATGTTCGCATCTTTTGTTTGGCTTCATGTTCGTTGAAGTTTACAATAAAACAATCTCGTGCTGTTGTGATGCCGAATGAATATTTGTCAAATATTTCAGGAATAGATATAAATTGATCATAATCAGACTTAAGGGAAAAGTCTTTTTCTACAAAAAAATATTGCGGTTTCACTGGTTTCAGCTCGTGCCATTTTGTCGTGCGGACGTCGAACATGTTTAAATAACTGTATTTGTCTTCTCTCAAGCCATAAACATCTTGATAAAAAACCTTCGAACCGAATCCTCTCCGCCTTCCTCTGCCGGGTGGTGGAGATGGGTTTTTGACAAACAATGCAATTGATACGCCCTGCTGAATGTCAAAGACGTTTTCATCCTTGCCGCCGTCGGGGGTTTTTTCCCCTATGCGGCTGTTTCCGTGCAGATTCAGAATATAAATCTCATCGAAGCTTTCAAATAATTTCTTTCTCATACCCCTGTGGATCAATCCTGACAAATAGGAATTATTGGTAATTATTCCGATGAGGCCCTTCCCGTCTCGGTCTATCTTCCAGTGTGCAAAACGGATAAACTTTATATAATCATCTGAAAGCGGCTGAATGTTTCTTTCGGTTCGAACATCCTCTTTATAGACATTCATCTCTCGCTCAATGAAATCCGATTTATTGACGGAACTCACCGAATAAGGCGGATTCCCTAAAATCACCAATATGGGCTGCTCTTTCTTTACCTTTCCGGCCAGGTGACTCTCCTCGGACAGGGACGCCATGCCCGGGAGTTCTGTCTGTGCAAGTTCTTCCATCTCAAGGGTATTGGTAAGGTACAGTTTTACCCTGTCATTCTTTTGTAATTTGTATCCTAATTCTTCAAGCAGAAAAGACATCTTTAAATGTCCGACGGCATATGGAGCCATCATCAATTCAAAGGCATAGAAATTTTTCAGGATATGGTCTTTTATAAAGTTTTTTTTGCCCCCCTCTCCATATCCGGTTACAAACTCATCAACCGCAAGTTTGGCTGTCTCTGCCAGAAAGGTAAGGGTGCCTGCCGCAGGATCCAGAACCGTTACATTATTGTTCGCAAAGCCGTCGGGCTTATTGAACCTTCCTTTGAGGATACCGTGTAATGAACGAACAATGTAAGAGACCACAGGTTCTGGCGTGTAATATACTCCCCTCATCGCTCTTGTCTTCGGGTCATACTCGGACAGAAATGTTTCATAGAAATGGATTATGGGGTCTTTGCCTTTGCCCTCATGGAAAAACTGATGCAGCAGCCTGTTTATATCCGTAACAGACAGGATTTCAGATATATCATCGATAATCCATTCCATTTGTTGAGGAAGCGAACCCAAAGAAACGAACTGAAAGATATCTCTGAGTATACCTGTTGTCTGAGGAATATTGTCATAGGCAAGCTTTCTGTTGAACCCGTTCCCGGAACGTGTCCGGGCGGCAAACAGACCGTAGGTTATAGTCTGTGCATAGAGGTCCGAAAACTCATCCTCTGTAAGACTGGTGATAAGATAATCCTTGAAAGCTTTATAAAAGCCTCTGATAAATCCCTTTTCGGTTTGTTCTTCTTCCCTCAGCTCCTGTGCTATGACCTCATCTTTCAGAAAGCGAGTCCTTTTGGCAAGTTCTACGGCAAGAGTTTTTGCATCATGGACTTTCGGCAGGGAAAAAGAAAAATACTTTTCAAGCAACCTGAAAAAAGCGTCCTCTTTCTCAACCGGAGGAACTTTTTCCAACTGGTAAACAATAAAAGGCCTTCCAATCTGAACACTTTCAACAAAAGTACCATTGATATAAAGCCTGAATTCAAAAAAATTGGTTAAAATCAGATTGGGAAATGTGGAGAGATATCTTTTTATCTGACCGGATGATTCAATTGCGGCAAGATTATGAACGGAAATATCTTTTGCTTCAATATAGCCGATTATGTGCTGCCTGCCATCCCATATTCTGAAGTCGGGATTTCCGGCTTCGGTCTTCTTCGGCAGAACCGTCACATGGATGTTCTTCTTCCCGGCGCTTTCAGCATAATCGTTAAGAAGGCTTTCGAGTGCGGAATAATAGCTTTCCTCTCTTGCATCACCCTGCATGTAGATTGCGTGCAGCCGTTTGAGATATGTTTTCAGCATGTTGACTCGCCCTCAATTTAAATTAGGACGCAGATTTTCGCCGATATCCGCAGATAGACAGGCTGTTAGGCTGTGGGCTGTTAGCTAATAGTCTTCAGTCTGAACTTCTGCGTTCATCTGCGTCCAAAAAGGAAATTCCTACATGTTTTCTGCGGCAGAGACCGTCCTGTCCCCCAGGATGTTGACATAACCGCCCATCTCGTTGTCGTACCAGCCATATATGACTGCCTGTGTAACCGGTATTCTGATAATTTTCTCCTTGAGGGATGAGATAATATCCTTTTCAAGACCCGGTACTTTTTCCAGATCGAATGTAACCTCAGCAGTACGGGTGTGGGTTTCATGTCCTTCTATCAGGGCTGCAACACCGGGCATCCCGATAATGTCACATGATACATTCTGCTTGTCCGAATAAACGAGATATCCTTTCGGATCTTCATCCGCAGCCTGCTGGTAGATTTCTTTTATCAATTCCCTTCTTATCGACTCGCCGGATATCTCCTCCTGAAGATTGAGAACCAGAATAATAAGAGATCCTGTGCTGGTTGGAATTCTTACGGATTCAGCAATAAATCCTATCTGTTTCATCTCGGGAATCACGAGTCTTAAGGCATTGGCAGCGCCGGTTGTAGTCAGAATAATGTTGTTCATCACACTCCGGTTTTTCCTTAAGTCTTTTGCCCCGGTTTTCGGCAGGCGGTCCAGAACTTCCTGGGAGCCGGTAACTGCATGAACTGTCGCCATGGATGCAGAAAGTATCCTCTTTGAACCAAAATAATTAATTATGGGTTTTATCATGTGCGCAAGGCACATGGTGGTACATGATGCTCCTGACACTATCTTGTGGCGCCTCGGGTCATAATCATTCGCGTTTATTCCCATGACCGTTGTTACAACATCGTCCGGCATGGCTTTTCCCTTGTCGGCTATTTTAAAAGGAGCAGAGACTATTACTTTATCTGCCCCTGACTCAAGATGCCCCCGCAGAGAGCCGCCTGGATGATCTGGGGCAAGTGTGGGGTCAAGGAACTGTCCCGTAGTTTCAACTACCAGCTTTACGCCATGATCGCTCCACCCGATTTTTGCCGGATTCCGTGAAGTCCTTAAAATTCTGATTTTTATTCCGTCAGCGACAATAGTCCCGTTTTTTTCATCGATATCGTTTACGACCGAAGAAGCCTTCTGTCCGTATAGAAAGTGATGAAGAGTGCCATATGTTGAATCAGTTTCAAGGTAATGCGCTATGTCATATATCGACGTCCCGGCTT
>Ga0315268_10009484_pt1 | contig 10092 bp, 11 predicted proteins | sample C1_top_MG_FD_204535 | JGI IMG/M metagenome (GOLD analysis project Ga0315268, IMG submission 204535) | Sediment microbial communities from Yellowstone Lake, YNP, Wyoming, USA - C1_top | ecosystem: Environmental > Aquatic > Freshwater > Lake > Sediment | place: USA: Wyoming | collected 2017-08-01 | reverse complement strand
TTCTGCCAAATGGACTGCCAAATGGAACGGAACTTAGTTATAAATACGAATTAGACCGATGGAGGAAAACGCATTCAGGAAGCACATAACGCGGGGCTCATCAAGTATGCGCTGCTCGCCTCGAGGTGAAGGTGCTTAAATCCGAAAGGAGGGGAAAGTGTGGGAAGTTCTGCGGAAGAACCGAAAAGCGGAATTGAGCAACTGGCAGCTCGCCCGGCCCGGCCCAAGAGCAAGGCACTCTGGGCGGTTGTGATCATCGTCATACTGATCATCGCCGGGGTCGCAGGGGCGTGGGCAGCTGGATGGATTGGGAAGAAATCCGAGGAGAAAGTTCTCGTCATCGCAATGAGCTCCGATGTTGAAACGATGGATCCTGCCAAGACGAGCGCGATGTACGGACCGCCTGGCATGATCTATGAGACCTTGATTGCGAGGGACCTGACGGGGGCATACGTGCCCGGCCTCGCTGAGTCGTGGACGCTGACCAACATGAGGGGCACTGGCTACCCATACAACGCTACATTCAACATCACGCTGAAGCAGGGAGTCAAGTTCCACGATGGACTAGCGTTCGACTCTTATGCGGTGAAGAGGATCATCAACTACTACGCCCAGAACGACAGCTGGGTGCAATACGAGTTCTGGTGCATCTTTGGGTGTCAGAACAAGACTGGCTGGCCCGATGCAGGGATCTGGTGCAAGGACGCCTACCACATGACCTGGAATCTCACGTGGGCCGATGTGGCACTGATCTTCAACCTCTCGCACCTGTACGGCTCCATGATGGGACCGAACGCCTTGGAGTCGGACGGTCTTGAGCTGTATGGAACCGCAGGACACAAGGTCGTCGGGACCGGCCCGTTCATGCTGAAGGAATGGGTAGCGGGGGACCACGTGACGCTCGTGAAGAACAAGGACTACAACTGGGGAGCCTCGTGGTACACGAACAAGGGACCTGCGAAGATCGACAAGATCATCTACAGGATAATCCCTGACCAGGCTGCGAGGTTCGCTGGGTTCGAGAGTGGCGCAATCGACGTGCTGCAGCAGGTGCCACCGAACAAGGTGCAGGCCTACGAGGCCAACCCTGAGATGACCGTGATTACAGGACCTGGCCAGGGGACGTACCATGTGGAGTTCAACTGCAACAAGACCCCGTACAACAACGTGTCCCTCAGAAAGGCGTTCGGCTACGCGATAAACAGGACGCAGATACTGCAGACGGTCTGGCACGGGATAGGCGAGGAGGGTGTGAACTATCTCTCCCCGATCGAGCCAGAGTCGAGGAAGGTTCCTGCGATTTACAACTACTCTTACGACGTTGACAAGGCGAAGACCCTCTTCGCGGAAGCTGGTTGGACCGACACAGACAGCGACGGTTGGCTCGAGAACGCCTCCAATAGCGAGCTGACTCTGCACCTCTGGACGACAAACAAGGGTGAAGACGTCGCGATGGCGGAGATACTGCTGACTCAGTTCCAGGCGGTCGGGGTCCATGTCCAGCTCGCGCAGTACTCAGAGACCGAGCTCAGGTCCAGGGCCGCGAATGGGGACCAGGAAGCCATCCTGTTCTGGTACTCGTGGCCGAGGGCGGAGATCCTTGACTGGCACTTCGGGACATGGGCGGCCGGAGGTTCGAATACTGGATGGTACATGGACCCGGTGTTCGACGGGTACGTGACAAACTGGACCTACGCTGAGACCGAGCAACAATTCTCGGACAACGCCACCGCCGGACACATAAGGCTGCTGACCCAGGGGCCATGGGCGCCTATCATATTCTGGCACCAGATCTTCGCCATCCACAACTATGTGAAGGGCTGGTATGTCCATCCGCTGGGACAGGAGCAGGTCATAGACATCGTCGATGTCGACATAGTGAAGTAGCGGAAAAACCAGCAAACCCCTTACTATTTCATCTCACCGAGGCCAGCAAGAGCACACGGAGCAGAAAGCTAGATGTCAGCAGAGCGGATGGGGATCATTTCGTGGGGTGATCTATGGCAGACCTAGTTTCGTACGTCGTCAGGAAGGTCCTGCTTGCCATCCCCGTGATACTGCTCGCGACGTTCATCGTCTTCCTGATGCTCTATCTGACTCCTGGCGATCCCATAGTGGCAATCGCCCCTCCACATGCGTCCCAGGCGGAGCTGCAGGAACTGCGCGAGAAATACGGGTTCAACGAGCCGTTCGTCCTTCAGTACGGGAAGTTCCTCTGGCGCTTATTGCACGGTGACCTTGGTCAATCGGTTGCGCGCGCCACTCTAAATCTGCAGGTGAGCACCCTCCTATTGCAGAGACTCCCGAGGACGCTGGAGCTCATGGGCATCGGCCTGACCTTGTCGTACTCCATCGGAATCCCATTGGGCGTGTTCTCCGCCCTGAGACAGAACACCTGGAAAGATAGGAGTGTGATGGTCTTCACGCTTGTTGCGTATGCCATGCCCTCCTTCTGGCTGGGCATACTGCTCATGCTGCTGTTCTCGGTCTACCTCGGCTGGATACTTGTGCAGGGGACAGTCGGCGGCCTCACCAGCATCATCCTACCCGCGCTTACCTTGGGGCTGGGGAACGCCGCTCTGACGACGCGGATGATGAGATCGAGCATGCTGGAAGTGACCAGACAGGACTACATCACTCAGCTCCGATCGAGAGGGCTCCCGGAAAGAGAGGTGATCTTCAAGCATGCGCTGAGGAACGCCATCCTACCCGTCATCACGGTCATCGGCCTCGACATCGGCTGGTTCGTGGCGGGGGCCGTTGTCGTCGAGACCGTCTTTTCGTGGCCGGGTCTGGGGATGCTGATCACAACATCGATAACCAACCACGATTTCCCGGCAGTCCAGGGATGCATACTTGTACTGGCGATCTTCGTGGTGCTGGGGAACCTGATGGCGGACATCCTGTACGCGTTCGTCGACCCGAGGGTGAGGCTCGGATGAGGCTGCGCAAGACACTCAACGACAGGCTGCTGGGCTGGAAGATGTCCGGCGGGTTCAGGCAGACAGCAGTTGAAATCGTCGAGAGGGGGTCCAGGAACTCGATGGTCGTCGTAGGGATGACCATCATCATTGTCATTGTCGCGCTCGCCCTTCTCGCCCCGGTTCTGCCGATGGCTGACCCGACCCCCAGCAATCTCGTGCCCGAAGAGAGGACTCTCTCGCCGTCGTGGAACCACTGGTTTGGCACAGACGAGCTGGGCCGCGATATCTTCAGCCGCGTGATATGGGGCGCGAGGGTGTCCCTCCTAGTGGCGACCATGGCGGTCGTGTTCTCCTTGATGATAGGGGTAGTGCTCGGGCTGACTGCTGGCTACTTCGGCGGTGTCGTGGACTACATCATAGCGGGCACCATCGACCTCTTCTGGACCTTCCCCGCATTCCTCCTGGCGCTGGCGTTTGCGGCCGCGCTCGGCCCAAGCCTCACGAATGTGATACTCGCTATATCCGTCTCGTATTGGGCCGGGTTCGGGCGGCTTATGCGTGGCCAAGCCCTCACCGTGAGAGAGAGGCAGTTCGTGGAAGCTAGCAGAGCCCTTGGGGCCAACAACATCAGGATCATGTTCACACATGTCCTGCCGAACTGCCTCGCTCCTCTGATTGTGTGGGCCTCGGTCGGCGTCGCCGATGCTATCACTATAGAGAGCAGCCTGAGCTTCCTCGGTGTCGGCACGCAGCCGCCGACTCCGAGCTGGGGATATATGCTGTACCGCGGGATTCCCTTCTTGGAGGAGGCCCCTTGGATCGCCACATTCCCGGGGGTGGTGCTGCTGATCACAATTCTGGGGTTCAATCTGCTGGGCGACGGACTGAGGGATGTGCTCGACCCGCGCATGAAGGGGCTGAGAAGGTGATGTCGACGAAGAAGCCTCTTTTGGAGATTAAGGGCCTACGGACGCAGTTCTTCCTGCGTGAGGGGACCGTCACGGCCCTCGATGGCATCGACCTCACAGTCTACGAGAACGAGTCCGTGGGCATCGTGGGGGAGACCGGTTGCGGGAAGAGCATGACCGCCTTCTCGATCCTCAGGCTCGTGCCGCCCCCGGGCAGGATCACGGCCGGCTCAATCAGGTTCAAAGGGACAGAGCTGACCAAGCTGACGAGCGACGAGATGCGTGGGATCCGGGGCAAGCAGATATCGATGATATTCCAGGACCCGTCCACGTCTCTCGATCCGGTCTTCACAATCGGCAGTCAGCTCAAGGAGGTCATATCGCTCCACCAGAACATCTATGACGATGCCGAGCTGGAGAGGAGGACCCTGCAGGTGCTGAAGCTCGTCAGGATCGCCGACCCCGCGAACGTGATGAAGCAGTATCCGCACGAGCTGAGTGGAGGGATGAAGCAGCGCATCATGATAGCCCTCGCGCTCTCGTGCTCTCCCTCTCTATTGATCGCGGACGAGCCCACGACCGCGCTCGATGTGACCATCCAGGCGCAGGTCCTGAACCTGCTCAAGGAACTCGTGCGAGGGGCGGGCAGCTCGATGATGCTGATCACCCACAACCTGGGCGTGGTGGCGGAGACCTGCAACAGGGTGTGCATAATGTATGCGGGCCGAATCGTCGAGGTCGCCGAGACCTTCGAACTGTTCGGAAAGCCCTTGCATCCGTATACCAAAGGTCTCCTGACGGCCTTCCCGAAGCTCGGGGAGAGGAAGGAGGAGCTGGCGGTCATCAGGGGGACCGTGCCCAACCTCATGAAGCCCTTCCCAGGCTGCTCGTTCGTCGACAGATGTGAATTCGCGATGGAAACCTGCAAGCAGGTCAGGCCGCGGATGCTGGAGGTCTCTCCGGGGCATTCTGTGTCCTGTCATCTGTATCCTGGTGGGGGTGAGAATAGTGACGTCAGCTAGCCCACGGGATACAGAGGACTCCGCCGTGCTGATCAGGACCGAGAACCTGCAGAAGCTCTTCCCGGTCAAGAAGGGGGTCTTCGGAAAGACGGTCGCTCACGTTCACGCCGTGGACGGCATCTCCCTCTCGATAAGAAAGGGCGAAACGCTGGGGCTCGTTGGGGAGTCCGGCTGCGGAAAGACGACCTACGGGCGCGCAGTCCTTCGCCTGGTCGAGCCCACAGGCGGCAGGATCATCTTCAACGGCAAAGACATCACCGAGATGCCGTCGGGAGAGCTGAGGAGGATGAGGAAGAAGATGCAGATCGTCTTCCAGGATCCGTATTCGAGCCTGGACCCGAGGCTTACAGTCGAGAGGATCGTCGGGGAGGGGTTCGCAATCCACGGCCCGCCGCCTTCCGTCTCGAAGAACGTCGAGTTCGCCAAGAGGGAGAGGATACACCAGCTGTTGGAACAGGTGGGGCTGTCGGACGACCACATGTCAAGGCTCCCGCACGAGTTCAGCGGTGGCCAGAAACAGCGGATCGCGCTCGCAAGGGCGCTCGCCGTGGAGCCGGACTTTATAGTCCTCGACGAGCCCACGTCCGCGCTGGACGTCTCCGTCCAGGCCCAGGCGCTGAACCTGCTCAAGCGGCTCCAGGAGAAGTTCGGGCTCACCTACCTGTTCATATCGCATGATCTGTCAGTGGTGGCACACATGAGCGACCGGATAGCGGTCATGTACCTCGGCAAGATTATCGAGCTCGCGCCCGAATCCGAGTTCTTGGGCAACGCTCAGCACCCATACACCCAGGCACTGATCGCGTCCATACCCATCCCCGACCCGAAGATGAGGAAGGAGAGGAAGGGCATCGAGGGGGAGGTGCCGAGCCCGATCAATCCGCCCGAGGGCTGCAGGTTCAATCCGCGGTGCGGTCAGGCGACGGACGAATGCAGAAAAGCGGAGCCGGGGCTGGTGGATATCGGTAACGGACACATGGTCGCATGCCACAAGGTCATCAGGAGATGAACCAGGGGCACACCCGCCCTATCTCTTCTTGAACTCAGTGTACCCGCACCTGCCGCAGGACACCCTGTTCTCGTGCTCCGCCATGAAGACACCGGGCCCGCACTTCGGGCAGTGCTTCCTGGTCCTGACCAGCTTCCCGCCTTCCAGCTTATAGAAATCCTTCTTAGCGATCCTTGGTGTCTTCGCCTTCGGTGCCTTCTCCTTGTCCGCCATGCCTGCTCACCTCACGCCTTCTTCTCCGCGGGCTTCTCCTTGGCGGCTGCGGGCGCCGCTGGCTTTGCCCCCGCTGGCTTTCCCGGTGCGGGCGCGGCCGCCTTCTTCTCCTTCGCGACCCTCTCCTTGAGCTTGTTCCTCACCAGGACATGCTTGCGCTCGTACTTCATCGCCGAGTCCTTGCTCCTGTAGATCTTGGCGTACCCGATGGTCTCCATCTTGCCGAACTCGGATTCCATGGCGTCGACGATGACCCTCTCTTTGGTGGCCTTGAGCATCGCCGCCAGTTTCTCCCTGACGGCCTCCCTCTGGGGCGTCCCTTCCTTCGCGTGGGAGGCCTTGAACTTGACCTCTGTCCTGTCCAGCAGCTCGTTCTCCTTCTTCGAGACAATCTCGATCTCCATCGCTTCACCCTGCCATTCGTCTGATCGCGGCCGCCGCGAGCGCCCTGGTCTCCCCGTTGACCTGGACGACCATCAGGCCCCTCTTCGGCAGGCCGTATATGACATGCGCTCCCTCAGGCGCAGTGGCTATGGCCACCAGCGCCGCGAGGTCCTCTTCTCCCTGGACCTCTATCCTGATCCGCTCCTTCGCGTTCGCCGCGTCCCTGACTGCCTTCCACAGGGCGCGCGTGATCTTCGCCGGCGGGTTCTCGACCCTGACCAGTCTGCCGGTCATCCTCGAGATGCGCTCCTTGGCCTTGTAGTCCTCGGAACGCTGCGTCTTGTAGTCGAACACCGCGACGTCCGGCTCCATCTTCATCTGAAGGAGAGTGATTGTGACGACGTCCCCCACGGCTATCACCCTGGGGCTGCCTTCTATGTGCTTCCTGAGGGACCACACGGACACGAGCTTCCCTATGGGCCTTGCCAGCTCCTCCCTCAGGTCCTTCGGGAGCTCAAGGTCCTTCTGAGGGAAGGATTCATCGAACTCTGAGGGCGAACTTCCCGTTGACATGGATGCCCATTCTCCTCGCTATCTCGCTCTTGGTGTGGTCGAGGATGACGACATATCCCTGCCATTCCTTCGAGGTCTCGCCTCCGCAGAGCGGGCACTTGTCCTCTTCCGTGATGAAGGAACACTTCTTGCAGGCCTTCTCTATCTTCATCTCTTGTCCTTCTCCTCGCGCTTCTTGCGCTCTTCCTCGAGCCACTCGAGCTTGCCCAGCCCAGGCTGACGCATCGTTAGCCCGATCTTGCTCTCCCTCGGGCTGCGCTCGTTGATGCTCAGGGAGACTATCCTGGCGCGGACGCTGTCACCGAGCCTGAGCTCGCGCTTCGTGTCCTTGCCGATGAGCCTGTGTCCGTCGACATCGATGTCTATCCTGTCGTCCATGATCTGGCTTATGTGCAGCAGGCCGTCGAGGGGGCCGAACCTGACGAACGCCCCGAACTTCAGCACCTCGCATATCGTGCCCTCGACCACCTCGTGCAGCATCGGCCTGAACATGAGCGCGTCGAACCTGACCTTCTGGTAGACCGCGCCGTCGCCGTGGATGATCCTTCCGCCGCCGATGGGCTCGATGTTCTTCACGAGCACCGTGTAGCTGCCGTCCCCCTCGACCTTGTTCTGGAAAGACTCCTGGGTCAGCTTGATGGCGAGTTTCTGGAAGTCTTCCCCCAGCAGGTTCGGGGGTATCCTGACGACATCTTCCCTGGACGCAATCACGTACATCTAGACAGTCCTCTAATGAGATGACTCGCGGGCCTCTCGATGCCCGTGGTCATATATATGGTTTGCCGATGGGTCGCCGACGAGTCAGCAGCCTCACAGAGCGATGAACAGGCCGACGAACACTAGCGTCACGGTCGACAGCAGCTTCACTAGCACGTGTATCGAGGGGCCTGCGGTGTCCTTGAGCGGGTCACCGACCGTGTCCCCCACGACAGCGGCCGCGTGGGCAGGGGTCTTCTTGCCGCCGTAGTTCCCCGCCTCTATGTACTTCTTGCCGTTGTCCCAGGCGCCTCCGCCATTATTGAACATGTTCGCCACCATGATGCCCGCGATGGTGCCAATCATCAGCAACGCGCCCACAGCCTGGGGCGCGTCGTACCCGGCCAGCTTCATGAGTATGCCGAAGCTCACGGGTACCAGCACCGGGAGCAGGGCAGGGAGGACCATGGCCTTCAGGGCACCCTTGGTGGCTATGTCGACGCACCTGGCGTAGTCCGGCTTGGACGTCCTCGCCATGATGCCTGGGTCCGCCTTGAACTGCCTCCTGACCTCGTTGATCATCTGATGTGCAGCTTTGCCCACGGCCCGTATAGCCAGAGAGGCGAACAGGAACACCAGCATCGCGCCGAGCAACCCGCCTACGAACACATCTGGCTGGGCGATGTCGACCCTGAACGACTCCGCAAGGGTGTGGCCAGTCTTGGCGGCCACACGCTCGAAGTAGGCCCCGAACAGCAGGAATGCCGCGAGCGCCGCACTGCCCATCGCGTACCCCTTCGTCAGAGCCTTGGTCGTGTTGCCGCAGGCATCGAGCCTGTCCGTCCTGCGCCTGATCTCCTCGGGCTGCTTGGACATCTCGATGATGCCACCAGCGTTGTCCGTGATCGGCCCGAAGGTGTCGGTCGCCAGTATGAACGCGCAGGTCGCCAGCATGCCCATGGTCGCGACCGCCGTTCCGTAGAAGCCGTAGATCAGCTTGTAGGTGGAGTCCGCGAAATCAGGGGCGGCCATCTGACCGAGGCCAAAGGCGCCCAGAAGCGCGAATATGATAGCGAGGACCGGGGCCGCAGTCGTCTCCATCGCGATCGACAGGCCCGTGATGATGTTCGTCGCGGGACCAGTCGTCGATGCCTGAGCGATCTCGCGCACAGGCCTCCATGAGCCAGAGGTATAGTACTGTGTTATGTAGACGATGACGATGCTCAGCACGATTCCGATGAGGCCCGCGCCGAAGAAGTAGACGTATTTGTCGCCCAGCATGTACCTGGTCGCAACATAGAAGAATATCGCGGCGAGAACGCATGTGACGTAGTATCCCATGTTTATGCCAGACATAGGATCCTTGTCCTCACGCCTGAGCCTGACGGTCAATACTCCCACCAGCGAGGCGAATATCCCGAAGGATCTCGCGACCAAGGGGAAGAAGATCCATACCATCGCCTCAGACTCGGACCACCTCAGGCCGACGGGCACGATGCTCGTCCAGAAGGTGAAGAGCGAAAGGCCGAGGACCATGGCTCCGATGTTCTCTGCTGCCGTGGATTCGAAAAGGTCGGCCCCTCTGCCTGCGCAGTCCCCGACGTTGTCCCCGACGAGGTCTGCGATGACCGCGGGGTTCCTCGGGTCATCCTCAGGAATGCCCGCCTCGATCTTGCCCACAAGGTCCGCGCCCACATCAGCGGCCTTCGTGTAGATGCCGCCGCCCAGCTGTGCGAACAACGCAGAGAAGCTCGCACCGAAAGCGAACCCAATCGCAGCATCGAGCGATTCCGACGTTGTGAAGTTCATGCCAGAGTGGAACGCGTAGAAGACCCCGGCGACACCCAACAGGCTGAGCGACACGACACCCATGCCCGAGACGGCCCCGCCCCTGAAAGATGTCACCAGCGCTTCGTTGAGGGACCTCCTCGCTGCCGCAGCGGTCCTGATGTTCGACCTGACGCTGACATACATGCCTATGTAGCCTGACAGGGCAGATGCCATTGCCCCGACGAAGAACGACAGACCTACCCATGGTTTCGGAGAAATCAGCGCTGCAATCAGCAGCGCGAGAAGGACGCTGATCGCGATGATCGTAGTGTACTGTCTCTTCATGTAGGCCATGGCTCCCTGCCGGATGGCGTCTCCGATCTCCTGCATCTCTGGGGTGCCGAGATCCTTTCTGAAAACGTACCAGGTCAGATAGCCCGCAAACGCCAATCCGACCGCGCCTGCAATCGGAATGACCAGGGTGATGTCTACCATTCTCTCTCCCTCTTTCTGACTCGCTGCGCGAGATTAAAGTCCTTATATATATGTTTAACCAAGTCGAACCAAGTCGATGATTGGCCTGTGTCCTCAGT
>Ga0315268_10009483_pt1 | contig 10093 bp, 9 predicted proteins | sample C1_top_MG_FD_204535 | JGI IMG/M metagenome (GOLD analysis project Ga0315268, IMG submission 204535) | Sediment microbial communities from Yellowstone Lake, YNP, Wyoming, USA - C1_top | ecosystem: Environmental > Aquatic > Freshwater > Lake > Sediment | place: USA: Wyoming | collected 2017-08-01 | reverse complement strand
GCCGCGGCGGACGAGGGATCTGCATTTTCCAAAAAGCCAGGAAAAGTGCAGATTCCTCGCCCCGATGAATCGGGGCTCGGAACGACACGCTATTGGGTCTTTCAGCATCATGCTAACCTGATGCGGCGGATCTCTACTTCAATCGGAAAAGAGTCTCTCCGGCGCGCGGCACCACCAGCACGCCCTCGTGCTCGCGGCCACGCCATTCGTCAATGTGGATCGAAGCGGGATCGAGATAGCCGAGGTTGATGCGCCGGCAGCGCTCTTCCGGAATTCCCGTGGCCAGTGTCACCCGAATCCGTGGAGTTTCGACGCGCGTCGCCGCATCATACTGCCCCAGGCCCTTCAAGTGCGTCGAGTGCGCCAGCACTCCTCCGGGGTAGTGTTTGAAGCGGTCCCACTGCTTCAAAAAGTAGTCGCGGCAGTGGTATCCGATTTCATCAATCAGTTTTCCATGCGTGTAGCTCACCTCGTTGAGTTTTGGGCTGTAGATCACTACCTCGCCGCCGTCGGCGACCGCAGGCTCGACTTTGTACATGCCTTTGGCGGCGGTCCACAGATCGTCGTACATCTCGGGCATGATGGAGAGCACGCGCCGGAATGGCTTGTCCACGTAGACGATGTGGGTTTTCGCCGAAAGCTCGGAAGCCGCCTTCCAGGCTTCCTGCGGCGTGCCGAAGTACAACCCGCTGACGCCGTCGTGCGTGACGACGAGCGCAAAGCAACCGGTCGGCCGGGGAATGAAACTGGACGCGCGGTCGATGACCGCCCTGACTGGCGTGTAGCCGGCGCCGATGACCTTGTAGTTGGTGATCACCGCGCCGAGCCAGTGCGTGAAGTTGATGATCTCCGAACCTGCGATGCCCGGGAAGAAATACTTGTTGCCGCCGGAGAATCCCACCACTTCGTGTGGGAAAACCGGGCCACAAACAAGAATGTAGTCGTAGTCCAGGACCAGCTTGTTTAGCGTGACCCGCACTTCCTGCGACATCAAGCCTCCGGTGATTTGCTCAATCTCACTGGCAGGAATTGTTCCCAGGTGGACAAATGTGGCCGGGTTCTCCCAATGGTGATTGAACACCTGGGTTTCGCCGACTTTGCCGTCGACGACCGGGCGGCCCACCAGCCTTGTCAACTGCGCGTCGCTCATGGGAGGATGAGTGCCGAGGGCCACTAGGTAGTCCATCGCCTGGACGCGCGGCGCCAAATATTTCTGGAACACGCCGAACATCGTGGGCATCGGCATGGTGCGTGTGCCGTCGGGGATGATGATCAGCACGCGCTTGCCTTCGACCGGGACTGACGCGACCCCCTCCGCCACGATCTTGCCGATCTCCTCGGCGCTGAGGTGCCGATCCGCTGAACCCATTCCGATTACCATGTTCTGCCTTTCCGATCCCAGGACCATGCATCCGAAGCGTCTTGCGCCTTGCGGTCCACCCACACGCTCAGTGCTTCCACGGCGGAGTTTCCGGCAGCAGTTTCACGAATTCCGCCAGCAGCTCTTCTGCGTAACCTCCGGCGAACTCGCCCGCCAAAAACGTCCCGATGCCCTCTTCGTAGAACCTCCGCCACGACTCCTCTTCGTGTCCCGGATTAACCGGGAAAAAGAGCGCGTGATTCGCGCGCGCCGCTTCCAAGTCGCCGAAAGCGTCCCCGATCATCAAGACGTGGTTGGGCGCGTACTTTCCGCCGGCGGTCAACTTCAGGTGCTGGCTTTTCGTTCCCAGCTCCTGACCGGCAATCACGCGCGCGTACTTGGCAATGTCGTGCTCCTCCCACTCACGCAACAGCGCCTCCGTAGGCGTCTGGGAAACGACGACCGTGTCCGCCTTGGTCTTGAGCAGCTCCAGGCTCTCCCGAACGTACGGAAAGGGCGGCAGGCCAAATACAATCTCGGCGATGCTCTTGTTGACCCCCACACTCCATTCCATCGCGCGGTCCAGTTCCGCGTCGGGATGCTCCTTCCGGTAGGCTTGCAGTCCGTCGTTGCTCAGCGGCTTGCCCGAGGCGATGAACTCGCGCAAGCGAGGAACCTGCGGGATGGCGGCGTGGCGTGCCAGCACTTCGGGACGCTCGCGCAGCAAGTCGAACACCATCGCGAGCGCCGGCCAGCGATTCGTGCCGCGCCACTTCGAATAGAGGTTGACAAACTCAACGGCCTCCCGGGCGTATTTCGCGACCGGTTGGAGGTTCCAATGCTTGATGATATTGGGACAGAAGCACTCTTTGTGTTTGATCTCCATGCTGTCGAACGCGCAGCCGTCGGAGTCAATGCCCACAAAGAATTCGTACTGCGGTTTGAAATCGGCCAGAGACTGTGCCGCGCCTGTGCTCATTCGCTTCTCTCCTGGTTGGGCCTGTGGCAGAGCATCCGCGCTGCGTGGAACTCCCGCGCCCGAAAACTCCTAGACGCCGCTGTAGGCCGAAAATCCGCCGTCAATCGGAATGACGGTGCCCGTCACGAACGCAGACGCCGGCGAAACTAGCCAGAGCACGGCTCCAAGCAGGTCTTCCGGCGCTCCAAATCGTCCCATGGGCGTGTGAGCGAGGATCGTCTTGCCCCGGGCAGTCAGCTCGCCCGTTTCGCGGTCCAAAAGCAAAAAGCGGTTCTGCTCCGTCAGGAAGAAACCTGGAGCGATGGCGTTGACGCGGATCCGCGGCGAATACTCCTGCGCCATGTGGACTGCCAGCCATTGCGTGAAATTGCTCACGCCGGCCTTTGCCGCTGAGTACGCGGGGATGCGCGTCAACGGACGGAAGGCGTTCATCGAGGAAATATTCAGAATGACGCCCCTGCCTGTCTCCGCCATGATTTTTCCGAATACCTGGCAGGGCAGAATCGTTCCGAGCAGGTTGAGGTCAAAAACCCAGCGCAGTGCATCAACCGGGAGGTCGAAGAATCTCAGGTCGGGGCCCGTGGTGGCTTGTGGCTTGTTGCCCCCGGCCGCGTTGAGCAGGCAATCCACTTTCCCAAACCGCGCAAGGACTTCCGTAGCCGCTTGGCTCAGGCTTTCAACCTTCAGAACGTCGGCGGAAAACAAGGCCGCATTGGCTCCGTGCTTGCCCATCCGCTCCAGCAGGGCTTTGCCGGGCGCGAGATTCAGGTCGAGAATGGCCACCTGCGCGCCGCAACCAGCCAGTGCGCAAGCAATCTCGCCGCCGAGAATCCCGGTGCCGCCTGTGATCACCACCGTTTGCCCGGTCAGGTTGTATTGCTGCATCAGCGTGTCGAGATCCAGTGGCCTTTCGGTCGTTGTACTTCTGGTCGGCATTGGGTTGCTCATGATTGTCTCCCGGCTGCCTAGGTTGGACCTTCCCGAGGAGTTGCCTGTCCGGCTGGGATACAGTTGAATCCCAGCGCCACAAGTGATTCTTTCAGATTCTCATCCTCGGGCTGCAGCTCAACGGCATAGCTGGAAAACTCGCGCCGTGGCCGATAATTAATTCTCAGGCGTGTGTAATACGCCTCGCGCTGTTCCGGCGCAAGAGACACCATTTCCCGAAGCAACGCGTCGTCCTGCTCGATGTCGTAGACCTGGCGCACGATGTTGTGCAGTGCGAGTTCCTGCTTTAGGCCGTGCCGAGCGGGTGCAATCCTGGACCCTTCCGGCGTTCCGAGGTGCTGCGCGGGATTCCACGGCGCCGAGAGACCAAAGTAACTGCAAACGGCTTCCCGCACCATGCACAACGCAGCTAGCTTTCCTTCCATCGAATACCCTGCAACGTGTGCAGTGCCGAGTGCAGTCTGAGCCAGGAAGTCGGCGTCAATCAAGGGCTCGTTCTCCCACACGTCAACGAGCGCCGCGGCAACACGCCCTTGTTGAAGTGCCTGCCGGAAAGCGGCTGTATCCACCACGCCGCCGCGCGAAGTGTTCACCAGGACTGCACCTTTCTTTACACGCGAGAACCGGTCGTGGTCGAAGAGGTGAAACGTTGCGTCCGGCCCGGTCCGGGCGAGCGGCGTGTGGAGCGTAATGAAGTCCGCATCGAGTATCTCATCGAGCGCCACAAACCTCGGGTCGCCCATTGCTCGGGCAAGGGGCGGATCGTTTTCAAGCACTTTCATCCCAAGTGCTTTGCTGGCCGCGGTGACCTTACTGCCAATGTGACCGACGCCGACCACGCCTAGGGTCTTTCCGCTCAGCGCCAGACCCTGCCGCGCGGCGAAGGCCAACAGGGCCGCGACGACATACTCCTTTACCGAATTTGCGTTCGCTCCGGGCGCATTCGCAAAGCCAATCCCGCGCGCCTCGAGGTACGCGAAGTCCACGTGGTCGGATCCGGCCGTGGCGGAGGCGACAAAACGCGCGCGGCTGCCACGCAGCAAGCCCTCGTTGACGGGCGTCTCGTTGCGGATCACGAGCACATCGGCATCCCGCGCGGCCGCGGCGGTGATCGCTTCGGTCGGCAACGCAACGAGTTCGCCTAGATCCCCAAACGCGTCTTCCACGAAGGGAATGTTCCTGTCAGCTACAATTCTCATTTCTGCTGTTCTCAAAACCGGCCGCCGTCCTGCCGGGGGATCCGAATGCCAGACGAAATATCACTCGCTTCTTCGTGCCAGCAGCCATGGTGCGCTCGGAGCGCAGAAACATTGCTGTTTCAGCAGGCGGGAACCAGTCACGAACCAGTGGCAGGCGCTCTGGCGTCAATGCCCTACGAGTGTGCTGTCGGGTTTTGAACGTGCATCTGGCTGTGCCGCTGCGGTTGCTGGCTCCGCAAAAAAATCGGGGCGATATGCCGCTCGAAAAGGTTTGCGGTCACGTTGCGCGCAATCGTCTCTCTGCAAGCCTCGAGCATGTCCAGGTATCTCCTCCCGAGTCTCGCGGCGATCTTATAGCTGACATGCAGCAGTTGTCGGAAGTTCGGATTGAACTCCGCGCACTCCCGATCGTGACGCAACGCGCTCGCGAATTGAGTCGCAGACCATGACTTTACATGCTCAGGGAGGGGAAGTCTTCCCGCAGCAATGTCAATGACGGTCGCATAAGGCGCGCAGAGTTCGTCGCGATGCACGTACGCTTCCGCGTAGATTTCCTTGGCCAGTGCCAGGCCGTCGCCGCCCGCCTCTGCCAGCCCGATCAACTCCTCGAGCCAAGTTGTCCCCGCAGTCTTCACATGCACGCCGGCTCCGGTGTCGCGCAGGGCACGGCGGATTGCCGGGTAGATTGAGAATTTGTCGCTTCCGGAGTGGACGCTGAGCTTCAGCCCGGCAGGCAGGCCATAAGCCCGTACCGCGTGGGCGATCACGGCCAGGTCAGCGCGGAATTCCGTTTCGAATTGCGCAGGATCGCCGACGTAATCCACGCCCTTGTTGAATCTGCCCGTGAACTTCGGCGCGATGGTCTGCACCGGCGTCCCTTCGTCCGCCAAAGCCGCAAGGATGACCAGCAGCTCTTCCGGAGTCTGTGGGCTGTCGGTTTCGTCCATCGAAACTTCTGTGATGAAGTTGCCAGTACCTTTGGCGGAGGCGATATGCCTGTAGATGCGGCCAGCTTCTTGCGTCGCGTATAGGTATTTCTCAGTGCTCTGCGCGGCGGCAGATCGCGACATCGCCAACGGCGCCTGGCGTCCCGGCAGCGCAATCGGCTGCAAAAGCTCGGCGTGTCGGGCGAGGAAAGCGTCCGCGTCCTCGCCCCTCGGTGCTTTGCCGATCGCTGCGGCAACGTCAATCGTGTAGTAATCACTGGATTCCAGGAAAGCGTCCACGGTCTCCAGCGTGATGTGATCGGCGTCAACGTGGTACGCCTTGGTCCAGCTGAGCTCGCGTACGGCTGCTTCCGCCGCCGCGCGCACGCTGCCGGGTTCCGAGCCCACGATCGTGTGCTCGCGGTGGGACTTGTTCCAGACCGGAATGATCTCAGCGCCGTATTGCTCTGCCAGCATGCACGCCCGCAACTGGGCACGTGCCTGGCGGGCAAACCGGTCACCCACGCCGATTGAGCACCGCGCCAACTGAAGGGAGGGTTGAGCAGGCTGCGTAGACTGATTGGCTGGCGTCATGGTCTAAACCGCGCAACGGCAACGCCGCTGGCGAAGCTGCTGAGCGCCATCACCGTCCGAAGGCAAGCGCATCGAACAGAATGCAGCGTCACTGAATCCTGGAAAAAGGGTTTCACGCTTTCCAATTCGCTGTCAACCCTGTTTTGTGCGTGCGGCGGACGAATGCATGAGCGCGACAGAGAGTCTTTCGCATTCACCTGCGACATCTTGAATCGCGGCTCGTACGGAATGCGCGGATCGAAGCGTGGTCGCAATCGCCCGCGTGAAAAGATTGTTACTCGGAACGACGAGTGCCGTTCCAACTAGTTGAGCCAAGCTGCGCAGACGAACGCGGCGTGACGCCTTCATATTTCTTCCCGCTTAAGTTGTAGGCCAAAAAAGTTGGAACGGTACTAGTTTAATAGTGGAGGCGAGGTCGCACTCTGGGTGAGCATTCTCTGGATCTTTTCGCGAGTCTGGCGCGCGTCCGCGCTCATCGAACCCGCGGGATTAAGCCGAAGGAATTCATCCAGGTCCTGGATCAAGGCAGAGTAGTCTTTCTTGCGGATGTGGATGTTCGCACGCATCAGATAGGCTGGCGCATAGTCCGGTTTCCGGTTGATGGATTCCGTCACGCTTTTGTCCGCTTCGTCGAGGCGGTTCAGGCCGAGCAGGGCCCGCGCGAGCTCGTAGTGGCCCTGCCAGGGGCTGGGGTCGCGGGCCAGGCCGCGGCGACGCCGGAGTATTACATTTTTATGACACTCGGGCCAAAGCCGAAACGACGCCGCGCAGATGTGCTGCCTACGGATTGGTTTAGAAAGAGGAGGTGGCTCCCCGGGCAAGACTCTTCGACAGAGCGCATCGGGGCAGACCCCTCTCAATCCTACCTTGCAGGGATTCAGGTTCGTGGGTTCATCGGAGACGTCTGCTGTACGGTCGCAAAGAAGATTGCTCCCCGGCAAGATCCGTCCCGAAGTTTGGGGATTGCAACCCTTCTGTTCACACCCGCGCAATTCACATTGGCAAATCTTGAAAGTCCCGGCGGCTACTTCGGGGCGGTCTGGCCGGAGCGGAACAACGTCCAAGGACCGGCCTTCATATCGCGGAGGATGGGTGCTTGCCACGCGTATTCGGGGTGCTTGGCGAGAAAGGGCTTCGCGAGAAAATCGGCGCCGCAGGGATGCCCCATGCGGGCCCGGAAGCTGAGCGCAGCGGCCATCTGGGTGTCCATCACTTTGCCCTGCACGGCGCCGCCCGGGTGGTAAGGGCCCCACGCCCACTCCGGGACTCCCCGGGAAGAAGTGTCCGCGTGCCCGCACAGCGTGCGCTCGGTGGGCTCCTCCTTCTGCAACACCACGTCGTAGTGGTCACTCATGGCGCGCTCAGCCCAATTGGCGTCGATCTTGCCCTTCGCCACTTTCATCAACTGTTCCCAGCGGGTGTGGCGCGCATTCGCCGAGTTGCGCGAGTTGTGGGGATCAAACTTTGTTTCTTCGCTGGTCAGTTTTGGATCGCTGGGGAAGTTCGAGCCGACGAAGTAGCCGTCTTTGGTCCGCCAGACGCGGTGGTTTTTCAGCCCGAGCTCGAACCGGGCGATCTCGCCGGTCTTGCGGTCGCCGATCAGCCAATCGTTGGCGTAGCCGCCGTTGTTGCCATCGAGCATGATGCGCACGTAATCGTCGATCGAATTGGCGTATTGAAGGGCTTTGCGGGAGCGGACGAATTCCGGCTTGCCGTTCGGGTCGAAACCTTCGAACTGGGTGATCGTGGTCTCCGTGATCATCAGCCCGGCGCTGTTGACGCCGAAGTCGTCGTCGCTGGTGATCACGCCGGGAAAGCCGTCCATGAAGAGCCGATTGCCGCGCTGCGGCACGATGTCGAAGATGATGCGCCAGCGCTCGCCGGCCCAGTAGCTCGTCCAGGCGTTGTGTGCAATCACGATTTTGCCGTCGCGGGTGTAGCTTCCGGTGGCCACGAAGGCGCTGCAATTTCCCGGACTGACCAAGTGGGGAGCGTTGGTGACTTTCTCGCGCGCGTTCAGCCAGGGGACGTAATAGTCCGGCACTTCCTCGAAGGCGTTAAGCGCCACGACGTCGTACAGGTCCGCGCGGACACCGCGGGCCTTCAACCCTTCTACAATTCCGGCGAGCTCTTCTCTGTACTCGGCCTCGATGTGCGGCCAGAGGACGTCGCGCGCGGTGGCGCGGAAGAATTCCCAATCACGCTTCGTGCTATGCGTGTCGCCAAGCCGCACGGCCGCCAGCGCGTCTTCGATTTCCCGCGCGAGCAAACTGCCGTGCTGATAGCCGATCTCCGCGGGGGCGCCCTGGAGATGGACGAAAATCCAGCCGCCCTGCTCGAAGCGGTACGCACCCTTCAGACGCGGATCCTGCTTCGCGGGTGCCTGATTTGCCGCCGCGATGGATGGAGGGTTCGCGCGGCTGCCTGTATAACCGGCCAGCAGCGCTGCGGCTATCACCACCGCCCACCAGCGGATCGCACGTCGAATTGCCATGGGATTCCTCCTCGGGCTTCGGATTGTATCCCATGCGCTGCCGGGATTCGTCGGAAAGGACTCCTGTGTGGTCGCAAAGAAGATGGCTCCCCGGGCAAGACTGGAACTTGAGCCGGCTTGCGGGCGTGAGCAGAGCGGGAGCCCGCAGGCGAAACCCTGAGCGAGTCCGGTGTTGGGGACGAGAACTTATCTCATAAATGCAGAGAATGCGTTGAACGGGAGGCGACTTGACCCTCAGGGGCTAAAGCCCCTGTGTTTATGCGGCCCTTACGGCACGGCTAAAGCCGTGCCCTCCCGATTGCCGCAAAGCTCAGTATTTATGAGACAGCTTCGAGTCGAAGGGTCACAGCGAAGATTTGGCTCCCCGGGCAAGACTGGAACTTGAGCCGGCTTGCGGGCGTGAGCAGAGCGGGGGCCCGCAGGCGAAACCCTGAGCGAGTCCGGTGTTGGGGACGAGTCGAAGGGTCACAGCGAAGATTTGGCTCCCCGGGCAAGACTCGAACTTGCAACCCTTCGGTTAACAGGTGCGGCGAGCGATTCTCCGATGGAGCGCGACGGTTTGCTATGGTGTTGAATCTCCGCGCCAGTAGCGGCGATTTGCGCCCTCCCCCACCGCTACGGTTTGCTATTGTTTTCTATGGGGAGGGGGCACAAAATGGGGCACAATTTCAACGGCTAATGAATCCTCAGTTCGCCGTTCTTGTATTCCGCGTAAACAGTTCTCTTGGGTTTGTTGATCGAAATGAACTCCATCTCGAAATCTGGGTCCGCATACTGCAATTCGGGAAGCGCCAGGCCCGCTGCTAGGACAGCGGTCTTAGCTGTCTTGAGCAGGTTTTTCTTAACTTCGTCGGTCTTTTGTTCGCCCAGAAAAGTTTCATCCACTTGGGCAACTGCCTTCACTTTTCGCGTATTCCAATCGTAGAAGATTCGGGAAAGTGCAATGCCCGGAGCGGAATTGAGTTGGTCTCGGATGATCAAAAGATTCGCCTCCAGCAATCGCCTATCCATTTCGGAAAACCTTGCAGGCCCTTCGTACTTTTCAAAGCGCGGAGACGCCGCTTTTTGACCGACCACAACTCCCGTCAAAAACAAAAATATCGATCCAACACAGGTCACTAGAAATTTTAGTCTCATGGGGAACTCCTTTGCTGATGCACTTCATTGGGTTTCTAGTTTTCGCCGCTGGCAGCTTCGCTCATCGGCTTGGCGTCCGCCTTGCGCAACGCCTCACGCCGCTTTTCGAGAATTTCTACCACGCCTTCGAGGCCCGATAGCTCCAGGGACTCTCTAAGCCTGCCGTAGGCGCGTTCAGCGAGGGCCACAAAAAGTCTAGGGCTGCCTTTGAGCAGGGCCTTGCACATGGCCCGGTAAATCGCTTCTTCGTTGCCCTCGAACACGGCCCGAGCGATCTGGGAAGCCACATCATGCTTGGGCCTGCCGCCGGGGTTTCCGCTCTGGCCGGGCTTCCACGGCTTGAGATTCTCGATTCGCCCACGCTTTTTCGTTTCCACTGTTTTCTCCAGTGTTCGCACTGGCGACTAACTGCGGGCATTATACGCGAAACCAACGTAGCTTTTTAGGATTCCGTTG
>Ga0315268_10009482_pt1 | contig 10094 bp, 8 predicted proteins | sample C1_top_MG_FD_204535 | JGI IMG/M metagenome (GOLD analysis project Ga0315268, IMG submission 204535) | Sediment microbial communities from Yellowstone Lake, YNP, Wyoming, USA - C1_top | ecosystem: Environmental > Aquatic > Freshwater > Lake > Sediment | place: USA: Wyoming | collected 2017-08-01 | reverse complement strand
AACGCTCCATCGGCCAGAATCAACCCGCCCAGCCCGAAGCGGTGTTTACGGCTGCGCCAGACCATCTCGCTGTTCAGATCCATGCACGCCAGTTCGCCAGTGGGCACGATGCCGTAGATGAAACCACCGTGGAAGATCGGCGTATGCTGCGGCGATCCGAAGTCGCTTGCCTTCAGCCTGACCTGGCGGGTTGCCTGCCACTTGCCTTCGCTTCGTGTGATCTTGATGATCGCGCCCCCCGAGTTGTATCCGCCGCTTAGCAGCAGGCGATCATCCGGAAGCGGCAGGGGGCTGGCCACGGCGGCCGTCGGTACCTTCCAGTCCATGAACTCCCAGAGCCGCTGGCCGGTTTCGGCCGAAACCCCGACCACGCCCTCGCTTGCGGCGTAGACGTAGATGCGCGTGCCGGCGATTTCCATCGGCACGACGGACGTATGGCTCATGGCGAGGCGACGGGGATTGGGCGTGCGCCAGGTTCGGCCATCGGGCAGCGTGGCTGGCCTGCCATCGGCGAGGTTCAGGGCGATGAGCAGCGGTTGGCGGTTGGGCGGCGGACGGGTGTCAGGCAGTTTCTCGTAGGGGGACTCTCCGCCCACGCCCAGGATCACGCGATCGCCGTCGATGAGCGGGCACTGACCGGCGTACCAGGCGGGGACGCTGGCACCGTAGGTTCTGACCAGGTCGACGCCCCAGACGAACTTGCCGCTTTCGGCGTCCACGCAGGTGACATGGCACAATGGCCCCATGGCGACCACGAACTTGCCGCTGATGGCTGGCACGGTACGGGAGTAGCCGTGGTCCCATGGGACATCGACCTTGTAGGCGCGACGCCAGATTTCCTGGCCGCTGTCCAGGGAGAGGCAGCGAAGGGTGTCCTCATGCGTATGTTCATTGTAGTCCATGAGATACACACGCCCGTCGCGGATGGCCGCCCCTGCATAGCCTTCACCTACGGGGATTTGCCAAAGCCGAGGATAGACCTCTGATCTAGCCGAAATTGCAAGGGGAATGCTCTCGGCGCTTACGCCGTCGCGTCCTGCTCCGCGGAAGCACGGCCAGGAGCCTGCGGGATCGCCCGGTTTGCCTGGTCCGGGCATGGGATCGCCGGCTAAGTCGACGGCGGGCACAGTGGTTGGACCGATTGTGGCTTTGGTGGTCGCAGTGAAAGTGGTGGCGAATGCCTCTCGGTTCGGCAGCCTGAGCGTTACATCCGTCGGTGCCCCTCGCCCACACAGCCATAGGCCCAGAACGGCTGCGGCAATCGCGGCGGCCGCAACGGGAATGCTCCGGCTGATAAGAACAGCGCTCATAGCCACGTCTGCCCGGCATTATACGATCAAAGGACGAGTTTATCCTCAAATCTTACCAAAAGGACTTATCTCGTGCGATATTCGTAAAACGCGCCCTTTTTTACTATCGGCGCGACTCAAGGTTGCCTCCGCTTATGGATGGCAACCGTGCAGTCACCTTCGAGGTAATCATCCACGAGAGAGACTGTCCCTCCGAATCCTTCGAGGTGCTCGAGCACGTTCCCCTTCTCGTGCCATCTGAGCCATTCGGCGCTGGCCAGTCTCGCCGAACAGAGAAAGTTGAAGACGAGCGTCTGGCCTGCGGCCGAGTATCCGCTGCGGATCGCGTCGTAGAACTCGGCCTGCTTCAGTGTGTTGAGCGATCCGCAGAATACCACGACTTCGGCCGCGGTCAGCAGTTGATGGGGTTCACGGACGAAATCGGCTTTCACGATGATGGAGCGATCGAGCGACTTTCTTCGGGCCACCGCCACGTGTTGCTCGATGGCCTCGATACCGACATACCGGCTGGGCGCTAGATTGTGCTGCAACAGGTATTCGAGCAGGTCGGCCTGGCCACAGCCGGCGTCGCAGACGCTGCGGCCGGCGAAATCGCAGATCCGCGTCAGGGCATCGAATCGAAGCTGCTGCGTCTGGCGACTCGCCCAGAGCAGCGATTCGAAGCTGGTTCCATGCTGGCGCATGGCGCGCAGATAGGGCTGCAGATAGGCGGCGTCTTCGCTCATGGTGCGGTTTGCAGAGCCCCGTCGCCCGCTTTACAATACTGACGGGTCAGTTTTGGCGCGGGCGAGCAACACGTAAAACCAGGCTGCCGCGCAGTATAAGTTCGCCGGAAAAGGCGGGCAAGCCGGGATCGCCCATGCAAAAGCCCAACGCGGAAAAACGCCGGAGAATCATCGAGATCGCGGCGAGGCTTTTCGCGACGCGTCCGTTTCACGAGACGAGGCTCGACGACGTTGCCGCCGCGGCCAAAGTGGGCAAGGGCACGCTCTACATCTATTTCAGGAACAAGGAAGAGCTGTATTTCGCGGTGATCCACGCGGGTTTTGCGCGACTGCTGGAGGAGCTGGAGTCGAGGGTGGTCCATCGCGATTCGCCGCAGGAGGCGCTGGCCGAGATCGTGCGGCGGCTGGTGGGGTTCGGTTCTTCGCACCCCGTGTTTTTCGAGTTATTGCGAAGCGTCCACGAGAACCAGCGGCGGGACCTTGCTGCCATGCGCCGGCGGCTGGATGCCCTGATCACCGGCATCATCCGCGCCGGAGTGCGCAGCGGAATCTGGCACGATCCCAATCCGAGGCTCACGGCCGCGTTCATCCCGGGGCTGATTCGCTCGGCGATGCTGCACGGGCCGCGGGGGCTGGGCGAGAAGGCGCTGGTCTCGCAGATCCTGCGGCTGCTGCGCCACGGTCTGACCCGAAGGAAATCACGATGATCCGCATTCGAGTGGTTCTGATGCATGTGTGTCTGGCGGGGCTCGGCCTGCTTGCGGGCTGCGTCAACCAGGCGAAGGAAGTCGCCAAGTACAGAGAGGTTGTGCAGACGCCGGGACAAGTTGTTCCATCGATCCGGCCGGGGCAGCCGCTGTCGCTGGAGGATGCCCTGTTGCTGGCCAACGAATACAACGAGCGGATCAATCTGCAGGGGGAGGCGTATCTCCAGTCGCTGATCGCGCGGGATCGCGCGGCGGCTACGTTTCTGCCCACGATCAGCCTTGCACCCAGCTACTTGCGGCAAGACCTGCCCAGCAGCAGCGGCAGCGTATCCGCGGCCGGCGCGTCTGGGGGGGCCGCCGCGGGAGCTTTCAGCGCCCAGAAAGAGCGCACCGACGTGATCCTCGGCGGCGGGTGGAACGCGTTCAACGGACCGGTGGCGCTGGCCAACTACCAGGCCGCAGGCAAGACCATCGCCCAGCGCCGGGCATTGCTGCTGGATGCGCAGGCGGCCGTGCTGATCGACGTGGCGCACACGTTCTACCAGGCGCTTCGCGCGGAGCAGTCGGTGGAAGTTCTGCGGAACGCCGAAAACACGCAGCGGACGAACGTCAGCCAGCAGCAGGCGAGGCTCAAGTCCGGGCTGGGCAAGCCGCTGGATGTCGAGCAGGCCAGGGCGCAGCTTTCGGCCACGCGCGTTTCGCTGCTGAACGCGCAGAACGACGTGGTCAACGCCCGGGTCACGCTGTCGTTTCTTGTGGGCGTGGACGTGAGCGGGAATCCGCTGCGCGACGATGCCCAGGTGCCCGAGGCGATGGCGCCGCTGGAAGAGCTTCAGCAGATCGCCCAGCGGAGCCGGCAGGACCTTGCTGCGGCCCGCGCCGGCGTGGTGGCGGCGCGGTACCAGGTGAACGCGGCGATCGGGCAGTATTTTCCGTCCGTCACGTTTAATTTCAACTACTATCTTTCACGCGAGAGCATCCCCACCGAAAGCGAGTGGAACGCGCTGCTTTCGGCGAACCTTCCGATCTTCACCGGCGGGGCAATTTACGCGAACGTGCGCAACGCCTGGTCGTTGTTCCGCCAGGCGAAGCTGCTGGAATCGCAGGCACGCAGGCAGGTCATCCAGGAGGTGGCCACCGCGTACGAGAATCTCCGTGTCAGCCGCGAGCGGCTTCAGCAGCTTGGCGAGGGGGTGAGATACGCCAAGGGGGCCTATACGCTGGCCAAGGGATTCTACGAAGCGGGGCTGAAAGAGGGGACATACCTGAACCTGCTGATCGCCACCGATCAGCTCCTATCGGCGCAGCTCCAGTTGGCCAGCGAGCGCTACAACCAGAAGGTGTTCTATCTCAACCTGCTTCGTGCCATGGGGACGCTGAGCACGCGATTGCCGGGCGAGGCGGCCCCGAGTACCCGTCCCACAACCGCTCCCGCTCCGGAGATCGGATTGAAGCCGACGACGCGGCCCGTTGCCCAACCGTGACACCGCCGGTCGGAGTGCGGCGGACCCGACCTAGCGAATCGACTTCTCCGGCAGCTCGGTCTTGATGCCCTCGTCGATGGGCATCCGGTCGTTCTCAATGCCGGTTTCGCGCATAAGCCTGGCCAGCTCGGCTTTCAGCTCGGCGAGCTTGCCGGCGGCGGCGGGGTCGTCGACGAGGTTCTTGCGCTCCTGGGAGTCATGGCGCAGGTTGTAGAGCTCGGCCTTGTGGCGGTCGGGCCCGCCGTCGCCGTGGGGATAGTGCATGTACTTCCAGTCCTCGGTGCGGACGCCGCGGACATTGGGCGTGTAGGGGAACTGCTTCTCGTAGTTGTATTCGTAGAACCAGCTTCGGCGCCAGCGGGCGCTGCTGCCCTCCAGCAGCGGCACGAAGGACCGGCCGTGGATGTTGCGCAGGGGCTGAGCGCCGCAGAGTTCGACGATGCTTGGGGCCAGGTCGACGCTGAGGACCATCTGGCTGATCTGCGTCCCTGGTTTTATGCGGCGGGGATATCGCGCCAAGAGCGGCAGCCGGATGCTGTCCTCGTGCATCGTCCGCTTGTCGATCATCCCATGCTCGCCCAGCAGAAAGGGGTTGTCGGTCGTGAAGATGATCAGCGTATTGTCAAGCTGCCCGATCTCCTTCAGCACCTGGTAAACCCGGCCCACGCTATCGTCGATGGAATTGATCGTCCCGACATAGCTGCGCACGAAATCGCCGAAAATCTTCACGCCCTCGGGACTGCGGTCGGGGAAGTTCTTGCGGAACGCGTAGAGGGGGCCGTAAATGCCGTGCCACGTGTCGAGGCGCTGCTCGATCCATTCGGGCTTGCCGGCAAGGTCGAAGGCGCTGGCGGGGTATTCGACTCTCACGTCGTCGTAGATGTGGCGGTATTCCTCCTCGGGCACGAACGGCCCGTGGGGGGCCTTGTGGCCCATGATCAACATGAACGGGCGATCGCCCCGCCCGCGAAGCCAGTCGACGGCCAGGTCGGTGATGCGCGTGGTGTAATAGCCCTTGAGCACTTCGCGTTTGCCGTTGATGTTGAAGGGCGTGTCGAGGTACTGCCCCTGGCCGCTGTGGCTGGCCCAGTAGTCGAATCCGGGTCGCTTCTCGTCGCTCTGCTCGCCCATGTGGAACTTGCCGATGTAGGCCGTCTCGTATCCGGCGGCCTTGAGCTGCCGCGGATAGCTGGGCAGGTTGGCCGGGAAATCGGTGAAGTTGTTCACCACCTGGTGCGCGTGGGCATAGAGCCCCGAGAGCATGGAGGCGCGGCTGGGCGAGCAAAGCGAGGTGGTGCAGAAGGCGTTGCGGAAGATCGCGCCCTCGGCGGCGATGCGGTCGAGGTTGGGCGTCTTGATGCCCAGGTATGGCCGAGCTGCGCAGCCAAGGCAGTCGGCGCGCTGATCATCGGTGAGGATAAAGACGACATTGGGGCGATCGGCGCGTGACGGCACCGAGCGAGCGAGGGATGGGGCGCGCAGCGCGGCCAAAGCCGCCCCGACCGCTGTTGCCTTCAGGACGCGTCGACGGGAGATGGCAGATTGATTCATGAATTTGGCCCTCAGGGCCGCAGTATATCGGCGCGAGGGCCGGAAGCGAGTGGCGTTGCGTCGATCGCTGCAACGGGAGCTACGAAACAGCGGGAGATTTCGCTTTTGCCGCTGGCTGCCACTCTTCGATGCTGCACCAATCCCGCAACTGCTCCACATCGTGCCGGGCGGCGAACGCGCGGAAACTCTCGGCTTCGCCGTCGGCGTCCTCGATACGTTTCGACATGTAGTGTTGCGCAAGCTGCGCGATGACCTTCTGCACGAAATGGGCCGGGACCTTCCTGGCGATTTCCCTGCCGAAGGCCGCCTCTTCGCCCAGGCCGCCGCCGACGAAGAGGTTGAACCCATCCACCTTCATTTTGTCCGGCATGACAACGGGAATGCCGGTCAGGCCAATGTCGGCGATCTGGTACTGCGCGCAGGAATTGGGGCAGCCGCTGACGGACACCATGATCGGCGAATCGAGCTCGACGTCCTTTTCGAGATATTCGAGGATCTGTCGCGCGCGGTCCTTGGTTTCTACTACCGCGAGGTTGCAGAACTCGGTGCCCGTGCAGCTCACCAGCGACTGACGCCAGGGCGGCGCGACTGGCGGCAGCCCGATCGCATCCAGTTCGCGGCTCAAGGGGCCGAGGTTCTGCTTCGGAACGTTGACCAGGAGCAGGTTCTGTTTCTGCGACAGACGGATCTGCGCCTCACTTGGTGCGGCGAATCGCTCGGCCAGCTCGGCCACGGCGATCATCTGCTCGCCCGTGAACCGGCCGCGAGGCACCGGCGAGCCGACGTAGTAGAGCCCGTTGACCTGCGGGCCGGTGCCCATGTGGTCCGTGTGCAGCGCACGGCGCGGGCTGACGATCGAATCGTCATGCTCGAGCGGGTAGCCCAGGCGACGCTCCAGTTCGTCGCGGACGTACTGCCATCCTTTTTCGGCCACAAGGAACTTGAAGCGGGCATGGCCGCGTTTATATCGCAGTTCGTCGGAGTCGCGGAAGATGAGGGCGACCTGCATGAAGATAGCCGGGATTTGCCCGGCGATTTCTGATTCGGGGACGAAGACTCGGAGACTCTGGGCAAGCATGGGCTCGGATGACAGACCGCCTCCGACGACGATGCCCAGCCCGCGCTCAGTGGCGCCTTCAACCTTCCGAGCGGTTGCGAATGTCGCCAGGTCCTGGATCTGCGGCTGGTGGCAATGAAGCGGGCAGGCGGCGAGGGCGGTCTTGAACTTGCGCGGCAGGTTGGAGAGCTGTCTGCCCGCATCGCGATACATGTCGGAGACGGTCTGCGGAAGCTGACCGATGTCGATCTGCTGGTCCTTCAAGAGACCGTTCAGCGGGCAGGAGGTGGTGTTCCGGGGCGTGTCGCCGCAGGCGAAGGTGGTGTAGAGGCCGGCCTTGTTGTAGATGTGGTCGAAGGCATCGGGGAAGTCCTCGATGCCAAGCCAATGGAGTTGGATATCCTGGCGGGTGGTGATATCGCCAAAGCCGCGGGCATACTGGTTGGCCAGAAGACCTATCTCGCGAAGCTGACAGGGTTTAAGACGTCCGGCAGGAAGCTTGATCCGCCACATGAAATGTCCGGCGTTGGGTTTCTGCTGGTAGATACCAAACCAGCGCATGCGCATGAGGTCATCATCGGAAATGCTTTCAAAACCTTCTCTTGCACCGCGGAAGATGTCCTCCCATACGTCGAGTCCGTCCTTCTGCTGCTTCAGGTGTTCGTTCCTGGTCATGGATGGATGAAAGTGCATTTTACTGCTCCGGTGTTAGCGGTTCTCTTATCTGCCGCTGGGCCAATCAATAATGCATGAGCCAGTGTAAGATACCAATTGCCTATAGGCAAGTAGATTATTGTGAGAGGCGCCAGTGAAGCTGTTGATAAGGCGCGCGGAACGCTATGCCGGGGGCGATGCCATCCATATAATCGCCCTCTCCGTTGGTGTGAGAATCGAGGAAGGAGCTTCGTGTGGCCAAGAGATCGGTCCTTTCGGATAAGCTGGCCGAGGTCAAAGACCGCATCGCGGCCGCGTGCGGCCAGGCGGGCCGACAGAGCAGCGAAGTGACGCTGATTGCGGTGACGAAGACGGCGGCGCCTGAGCAGATCCGCGAGATCGTTCAGCTTGGGGTGGGCGACCTGGCGGAAAGCCGGGTGCAGGTGCTTGCGCAGCGGGCGGCACAGATCAACGAGTTTTTCCAGCGGCAGCAGGGCCGGGGCGATGAGGCTTTTCCATCGCGGCTTCGGTGGCACATGGTGGGGCACTTGCAGAGAAACAAGGTAAAGCAGGTGCTGGGGATCGTAGACCTGGTGCACAGCGTGGACAGCCTGAGGCTGGCGGAGGAACTGGACGCGCAGGCCGGGAAGAGGGGCAAAAGGGTGCCGGTGCTGATGCAGGTGAACGCCAGCGGAGAGCAGAGCAAGCACGGGGTGGCGGTGGGGGCGGCGATCCATCTGGCCGAGCAGATCGACACGATGAAAGGCCTGCACCTGGTGGGCCTGATGACGATGGCGCCGCTGACGGACAAGCCGGATGTGGCGAGGCAGGTCTTTGCGCGAACGCGGGAGATTTTCGAGGAGATGAAGTGGCACAAGGTCGGCGGCAGCGCGTTCAGGCACATGAGCATGGGGATGAGCAACGATTTCGAGCAAGCGATTCTGGAGGGGGCGACGATGATTCGGATCGGGACGCTTCTGTTCGGGGGGAAATGGCCGGACGAGCAGGCGGATGAGGCCACGGATGTGGAGGCGAGGTTGAGGAAAGGGGGCTGACGGGCCGCGCATGGTCTGGTCGAGCAGGTGCTGGCATGTTATTGGGCGAGAGCAATTTCATCGGGTTTCTGAAAGGCCTGGATTTCTTCCGGCTCTACAGCAACATGCTGGGGATCGTGCTGTGGGTGTATTTTGCTGTGATCACGGCCCAGTCGGTGTGGGGTTGGTACGTGATGCTGGCGGGGAAGGACAAGTACACCGCGCTGCTGCGGCGGTATCTTCTTGTGCAGGGACTGAGGCTGAGGCTGCGCCGGTTCTGGGGCGACATTGTGATCTGTCTGCTGTTGTGCGTGGCGTTCTTCCTGATCTGGCGAGCGGAATGGATCATGTATCAGATCGAGGATACGTTGACCGCGAGTCGGAAGTAGAAGTCAGGAGTCGGGCTGGCTGACTCCTGATTCCGGATTTCTGAGATGTTGAGATAGCCAACTCGATGGAAGGACGAACGACGAACGAGCCCATGTCGCACGGAGAGCCGAACACGCCGGAAGATTGGCCGCACGAGGAGGCGGGCGGGCAAATCGTGCCGGCGGGGGAGGCGGTGCGCCGGCTTGCGGAGATGCCACGGGATGAACTGAGGGCGCTGGCGGAGGAATACGGGCTGGACTCGACGAGGTACTCGACGCTGCAGGCGCTGGTGACGGCGATTCACGAGCGGCGGCAGATGATCGCCGGGATGGATCGCGACGCGATGCTGGACGTGATCCGCTGGGGCCGCCGGCCGGTGCCGCTGAACGCCAGCAACGAGCAGTTGGCGCAGGAGATCGTGAAGATCAAGACGATGCGGTTTGAAGGGCTGTCGCAAAGGGGGCTGATGCTGCTGGCGCGGCTGCGAAACGTGTCGGTGGACCGGAGCGATGACGTGGCTGCGCTGATCCGAAAGCTCAAGAGGCAGGAGGGCCTTTTCGCGAAGTTGAACCGGAAGAGGCGGAGCTGGCTGGGGTCGATCGTGTCGAGCATCATGGGGGAGGACCAGGTGGCAAGCGATTATCAGTTCCTCCCGCCACAACAAGGGCCGGATGCCGGCGGGGCGGCCGGGCAGGGCGCTGGCGGCACGGCTGGCCCTGGAGCGGCACAGCGCCCGGCGAGCATCAAGGAGGAGATCGAAGAGTCGGGGCTGTTTGGCGGAATCGCGGGGCGACTGAAACGTTCGGCGGATTCGTACATCAACCAGAAGCTGGACGAGATCGAGGCGAGGCTGGATCGAAAGCTCGACGAGATCGATCGGCGGCTGGGAGACTGGCGCGACAAGGAGATCGCCAACCGAATCCGCATACTGAAAATCACCCTGTGGGTGAGCGTGATTGTGGGGCTGATTGCGCTGATCTATTCCTATGTGAAGGTGTGGATAATTGGGGCGAAGTAGCGCAGCCAAGGCACGAAGGCACGGAGGGAGGGAAGAAGGACGAAGACACGAGCGACGAGGGGAGGACAGCGGGAGAGAGGGGGATCGGCATGGGGGATTTTCGGGCGTATCTGGACCGTGCGCGGCGGGGATAGGATTCGGGACGATGAGTCCGGCAGGTGATCAGAGGCGGGCGGAAGGTGAGG
>Ga0315268_10009480_pt1 | contig 10094 bp, 15 predicted proteins | sample C1_top_MG_FD_204535 | JGI IMG/M metagenome (GOLD analysis project Ga0315268, IMG submission 204535) | Sediment microbial communities from Yellowstone Lake, YNP, Wyoming, USA - C1_top | ecosystem: Environmental > Aquatic > Freshwater > Lake > Sediment | place: USA: Wyoming | collected 2017-08-01 | reverse complement strand
CAACCTTCGCGGGCGACATAGATGGAAAGAATAACAATAGTTAAGATAAGGAGGAGCTTAAAACGGGTAGAAAAATTGATAATTTGGAGTTGGTGATGCGATGACCACATGCCAAACAGAAACACAAAAAGATTTAGGACGGCAATATTAATCGGATAATAAAGCGGCAAAGGATGAAGGAAATAAGTGGTATAGAGAAGATAGATTTGTATTAGAGCAAGAGAAATAAAGATTATTTTGCGGGTGAAAAAGTTATAAAGAAGGTGCAGAATGGGAAAAAGAATATAGAGGATAAGTAGAGAGGGAATAAAATAGAGTTGATAAGAGGCGCTGCCGTCAAAGAGACCGGAAATAAAACTACCTGAGTGACGGGTATAAATAAAATAATAATAAATAAAACTCCAAAAAAGGTAAGGGATAATGATTTTTGTAAATCTGTTTTTATTAAAGCTCAGTTCACAAGTGAAACCGGAAATTAAAAAAAATAGCGGGACGGCAAAACGGGATATTTGGTTGAAGAAAAAAGTTAAAGGAAGAAGGGTAATATTGAGGTGAACTAATTCCAAGCTGCGGGTGGTGGTGTGGATGAGAATAACTCCCAAAATAGAGATTAATCGCAGGCTGTCAATGGAAGCCAGACGGGTGCGGGGTTGTATTTTAGGCATAGTTTTGCTATAAGAAGTATAGCCTATGTTAAAGGAATTTAAACAGTTTTTATTGCGTGGGAATGTAGTAGATTTAGCTGTCGGGGTAGTGGTAGGGGCGGCTTTTGGGTCGGTGGTAACAGCGCTGGTAGCTGACCTATTGACACCTTCAATTGCAGCGATTGCCAAGGTACCGGATTTTTCCGGTATTTTTTTTATTATCAATGGCAGTAAATTTATGGTGGGTCATTTTATTAATGTATTTATTTCATTTATCCTGGTAGCGACAGCAGTATTTTTCTTTGTGGTTAAGCCGATGAACATGTTAGTAGCGCGATCTAAAAAAGAAACACCAGCAGATCCAACGACCAAGAAATGTAAAGAGTGTTTGAGTGAGATTCCCATAAAAGCTAAACGCTGTTCGCATTGTGCCCAGGTGGTGGTTTAGTAGATATTTTTTATTATAAACACGGCATTTTGGAGAATATATCGTATTTGGGGCGGAGATTTTATTTTGATAATCAGATCCTTTAGTTTGTGGAAAGAGCTCCTACTCTTGGGAGAATTATAAAGGTGGTTTATAAAGATGGTTTGGCCGGATTTAAATGTTTTATTCAGGAATTTGGAAGTATAGACAAAATCGGGGCAAGAAGTGCTATCAAAGAGGTCGACTAATATAAAGTCATAAGTATCAGCAGGTAGATTGTTCGCGTTTCCGATAATTATTTTTAAGTTGGGAATTTTATCGAGACCGAAATATTTTTTACCGAGATCGACGATCACTGGATCAATATCGACCCCGACAATTCGGGAGGGGTGATACTTTCGGGAAATGAGCTTAATAACCGAGCCGCCGGCAACACCTAAAATTAGCCAGGATTTATGTTTTTGAGCATATGGCCTTAAAGCCGTCGACCAGATTTCCGTAACTATACCGCCGGAGTGCTGGATAGAATCAGTGGAAAGGTGGCGGAAACCCAAGCCTTCGACAACTTTGATATCGCCGGAATATTTTGAAAAGGCTTTGGCAATGACGGTAGGAAAGAGGTGCACGGGGTTATTTTAACTTAAAGTTGATTTATCGGCTAAGGTTTTGGAGGCGGGAGGCGGAAAGATTAGTATAATTACCGGAAACAGGGTTGGCATCAACAATGACTTTATCACCGGACTTAAAAGCGGAGAGAGTAACTTTGTTACCCTGCTGATCAATGATTTCAGTATTATTCAGCGAAAATATTTTCATAATTTTGTTATCCGATACAATAATTCGGGGATTGGTATCCGATTCGGCAATACTATCAACCGTACCAAAGACGGTAATAGATGAGCTTTCAGTTTTGCGCGGGGTAGGACTAATATAGGGGTTACTTAGGTATGAAGGGATTTTGTAGTCTAAACAATCGTAACCTTTGGAATGTTTATTGCTGGTGTCGTCATAGCTAAGATATGAATCGTTTTGATAGTAGGTGGATTTAGGGTCTTTGGTGTCCAGGGCAAATGTGGCGCATAAAGAATAAGAAGAGGCGGTAACCAGTTTGTAGTCAAAAGGTTTTTGGGTGCCGGGGTCTATCGGTAATTTGGCGGAGAATTTCGGAACCAAGTCTTCAAGGGTTTTAGGCAACATTTTGTTTTCCTGATAATATTGGTCGATGGAGCTTTTGATAATAGACATGTTGGATAATCTGGATGAATCCTGAGAAAGCATCTTTTGATTAAATGGAGAACCGGCTAATTTAAAGCCGTATAAAATAGCAGCGATAACCAAGAAGGAGATGATAGAAAAACTGTAATAATATTTACGCATAGATTTGACGATCTTCCTTGACTTGATTTAAGTAATAAAGAAAAATCAAACTACTAACACCAAAGGTAGTAAAGAAATGCAAAAGAAAATTAAAACTAACATTGCCGGATAAAAAATTGTAAACAATGCTGATGAAATTAATTAAACTGATAATAAAAGTGATCACGAGGGTGAGATAGATCATGATTTTTCTGGCTCTGATCTTACGAAGGTCGTGATTGGCTAAAGTATTTTTAGTAATGCGTAAAAAAAGAAAGAGAAATAACGGATAAGATACGATAATGGCAGACAAATAACCTCTGATGATAGTGCTGGAGTAAGTGTTAGCGATACTGTACAAGTTAGTGTAGCCAGTACTTACAGGCGGAACCCACTTGTTGACAAAAGTGTGCAGGAGCAAAGTGAAGGTGGTGGCAAAAACATAGAGGGAAATAAACAGGAGAATGTGTTCGAAAACATCCCACATGGAATGGCCTTTTTGGGGTTCCATAAAGTTAATGGTGAGAAATAGCTTCGGCGGTGTCAGCGTCGGTTTTAGTTTTATGTATTGTGCCGGGAGGATGATTGGGAGGGGAGTAAAGAGTGTAGAGTTTGAGATCATCTCTCCCAATATTAATAATGTTGTGTTGACTACCGGCGGGAACAATGACGGCGTCTCCGCCACCGACAGAATATTCCTGGCTATCGATAATTACCTGGGCTTGACCTTCTTCAAAACGGAAGAATTGATCGACAGATTTATGAACTTCGGAACCAATTTCTTCACCGGGCTTGAGGCACATGAGGACAAGCTGGGTATGGGTGCCGGTAAACAGCACGTGGCGAAAAAAAGAGTTTTTGAGAGTAAGATCTTCGATTTTACCGACGTAAGGAGCCATGAAATAATTATACCAGATGCTACAATAGATGTATGGCGGTAAAGAGAGTAAGAAAAGTCAATAAAGTTGAACCAGCGGGGTTGAGTGAGGATACAAAAACGATTTTGGTGGTAGTGACACTGCTTATGGCTTATCCGATCGGATTAATACTGATGTTTTTGTGGATGAAGTGGCCGGGCTGGCTAAAGATATTAATTGCCTTGCCGGTAGCTTTACTGGTACTGGCAATCGCACTAATGATAGTGGTTTTGATGATGTACCCCAGGGGGCAAATTGAGAGGGCAAAATGCGCTAATAGATGCGGCAATACTTCCGGTTATTGCTACCAAGTGTGTATTGAAAATGGGAGATAGAGACAACTTTCTGATTCAGAAACTAATATTTCGCGAAAAAATAATTGATGGGATAAGGGAATTTTTTAAAAAGAGGGATTTTCACGAAATGTTTACGCCGACACTGGTACCGATTCCTTCCTGTGAACCAAATTTGGAGCCGTTTAAAACTGAATTGATTACAGCGTCCGGAAAAAAAGAAGATAGATATTTGATTATGAGTCCGGAGTTTTCTTTAAAAAAAACCATGGCGTTAGGATTTGAAAATATATTTGAAATAGCCAAAGTGTTTCGCAACGGAGAAGAACTCTCGTCCTGGCATAAACCGGAGTTTATGATGCTGGAGTGGTATCGGAAAAATTCGGACTATATCCAAATAATGAATGATTTTGAAGAATTGTTCGGATATTTAAACGGAAGTGAAAGGATGAAATATCAGGGTGAAGATTATGATTTAACGCGACCGTGGCCGAGGTATACAGTGGAGGAGTTGTTTGGCGGGAAAATTCCCGAAAATGAGCAGGATTTTTTCCAAAAGTTTCTAAATGAGATTGAGCCAAAATTAAGGGAAAGTCGAAAACCGGCAATTGTCTATGACTGGCCGGTAGAGATGGCGTCACTAGCGCGGGTAAAAAAAGACAATCCTAAATATGCGGAAAGATTCGAGGTCTATTTGGCCGGAGTAGAACTGGGGAATGCTTTTTCAGAATTAACGGATCCGGTGGAACAGCGGAAAAGATTTGAGGAAGAAATATTATTAAGAAAAAAAATCGGTAAATCCGTATACCCGATAGACGAGGAGCTTTTGGGGGCGTTGGGAAAAGTGGACAACATGGCGGGAATAGCCGTCGGGGTAGACAGGCTAATTATGCTCTTGGCTGATTCTGAAGAGATCTAAGGATTTTGATATTATAAGATTTCGGACTATAATTCCGCATATGTCCAAAGAGGAAGTTGATATATTTGATAGTACACGTCATTCCTGCATAGGGATTCTTTTTTTTATCATGGCCCTTGGCCTGGGGATACACGAGGGAGTGAAGCTTTTGAAGGGGAATAGAATTGATTTTTTAATTGTTCCGGCTTTGCTGGCAATTGTCAGCGGATGCCTGGCGTTTAAAAACGGCGTGAAGGTCATCAATGATTTGGAAGTGAAGGATTAAAGAGGTAAAATAGGCTTGTTATGGCCAGTATTAATGCCGGAAATATTGCCAAGGGGATATATATTATATTTAAGGGAGTGCCACAAATGGTGACCCGGGCTGATTATATGGCCCCGGGGAAAGGATCTCCGGTGATGCGGGTGAAGTTTAAGAATGTGCAAACCGGATCGGCGGGGGAGTTTACTTTTAAAACCAATGAGTCGGTAGAAATTGCTGATGTCGATAAAAAAGAAATGCAGTTTTTGTATAAAGATGCGACAGAGGCTTATTTTATGGAACCGAAAAATTTTGAGCAAGCGACGGTACCGCTGACACTTTTGGAAGATTCAGCTCAATGGTTAATGCCGGATATGAAATGCTGGGTAATTTGGTATCAGGAAAAGGCCATCGGAATATCCCTCCCGCCTCATGTAAACATGAAAGTGGTGGATTCGCCGGATGCGGTAGCCGGAAATCGGGTAAATGCGCCCAAAAAGACGGTCAAACTGGAAAATGGAACGGAAGTACAAGTTCCGCTATTTATAAAAGAAGGAGAAATGGTAATAATAGATACAGCGACCGGGGAATACATTTCCCGGGTAACGTCTTAAATTTATGGGTAAAGTTTTGGGATATACTTTGATTATCGCAATTTTTGTAGCGGTGGCGTATTTTTTGGCGGTAGGAAAAGGCGGAAACAAGAGTCTTTTTTCTAAAAAAGTAGCGGTAAAAACCCAACAGGAAGCGACAGCTTCGGCGACACCCCAGCCTGTTTCGACCAAGATTTCGATTTTTGCGGCGGGAACACCGGCTTCCGGTGAATATCCGACCATGGAGTTAAAAATTGACGGGAGTGTGGTACAGACTTGGAAAGGGGTTAAAGGGGATGCAAAAATAGGAAAATTTGATGAATTTACCTATAATTATCCGGGGCTGATTTCCGGACAAATAATCCAAATCGGATATACCAACGATTTATATATCGCGGCGGATGAAGACCGAAATCTATATGTGGATCGGATGACAGTGGGAGAGACGACATATGTGGCGGATTCACCGGCGACGACAACCACGATTACAGAAAAATCCAGCAAGAAATGTACGGATGGGACCACTTATAGCCGGTGGCTGTTGTGCAATGGATATTTTACCTTCCAAAGTTATGAAAAAGCATTTGTGCCGGTACCGACGTTGCCGGCCCGATTATTAACCGGAACGGTTATTAAGGTTTATGCAGCCGGAAAATTTGTGGGGGGTGATTATCCAATGTTTAACCTGAATGTCGGCAATAAAACGGTGGCGATGTTTAAAGTGGCCGGAGATCCGGTAATAAGGCTTTTGGGTGAATATACCTATACTCATCCGGATAAAGTAAAGATCTCCGATATTTCCATTGTTTATCTTAACGATTATTACAGCGGGGTAAACGATGACAGGAATTTGTATATAGATAAAATAAATGTTGATGGAGTGGATTATCCGGCGGATGGGTATTCCGTATATCAAACCGGGGTGTGGCGGGGAAATGTGTGTGCGGAAGGATATTTACGCAGTAAACTACTGTGGTGCGGAGGGGGATCAATGAGATTCGGAGCCAGATTAGAGCCTAAATAGAGGTTGACATTCGGGTAATATTTGGGTATACCTAAGACATGATACAGAAGGTGGATGTGCCGGTAACGGCTCTGGGAGTATTTGATCACCAAAAGAGAAGCTTGGTTTTTGAAAAAGTTTTGTGGGAAGGGCGATCGTATGAAATAAAAAAATTGGGATATCACCATAATTTTCGACGGGGGAGAACTTTGTATCACGTGTTTTCACTGGTTTCAGAGAACCTTTTTTTCCGGTTGGTGTTGGATACAGAAAGTTTAACAATGAGAGTGATGGAAATTGCTGACGAAAATGCAGACTGATCCTTCGGCCCATTCGATGAACTCAGGGCAAGCAAGCTCAGGACAAGTTTTTTGTCGAAATGAACCAACGGTGTTGCATATTGATTTGAATTCCTGTTTTGCGACCATTGAACAGCAGGCCAATCCATTTTGGCGGGGAAAACCATTGGCGGTGGCCGCTTATGACAGTCCAAGGGGTTGCATAATTGCAGCTTCGGTAGAAGCAAAAAAGACAGGGATTAAAGTGGGAATGAGGGTCGGGGAAGGGAAAATAATATTTCCAAGATTGGTAGTGGTGACTCCCGATCCGGATAAGTATCGGGCGGTACATAAACAACTTCTGAGAATTTTGGAAAACTATGATCCCGAGCCATATGCCAAGTCTATCGATGAGTTTGTGTTGAAGCCGGTGAGAGGGGCAATAAAGAAGGTAGGGCAAGAAATAAAAAATAGACTTAAAGATGAGGTGGGAGAGTGGATGCGGGCATCGGTCGGGATTTCCACCAACCGATGGCTGGCCAAAATGGCGGCCGGGCAAGTAAAGCCGGATGGATTAACAGTGATCGATAAAAGTAATTTTTTAGAGTATTACCGGAAATGGCAACTGACCGATTTGACGGGAATAAAAAATGCAAATATGGTCAGATTAAACAGATTGGGAATTTTTACCACCATGGACTTTTATAAAGCCGAGGTAGGGAAACTGCGGGCGGCGTTTGAGGCCATAACCGGATATTATTGGCATTTGAGACTAAGAGGATTGGAACCGGACAAGGAGGAGTGGGGGAGGAAAAGTTTTGGGAATAGTTTTGCTTTACCAAAACCTTTTTCACAGCTGGTAAATCTGGCGCCAATACTTATGAAATTAACGGAAAAAATGGCGTTTCGGATGCGAAGGGCGGGGTATTGTACAAACGGCATTCATGTAGGAATACTTTACCGTGACGGGAGTTTTTGGCATAAGGGCAGAAAGCTTTTTACCGAATGTTTTGACAGTCGGGAATTGTACCAGAAAGCGGTAAAACTTTTGGCGGGAAGCAATTTGGGAAAACCGGTACACACTTTGTCGGTCTCCTGCTTTGATTTAGTCGAAAAGAAAAATACGCAACTATCACTTTTGGATGATCGGATAAAATCTGAGAAATTTATTAAGGCGGTTGATAATATAAATGAACGGTGGGGGGATTTTGTGATAAGTCCTGCCAGGATGCTGGGAATTGGGGATTATGTAAAGGACAGGGTGGGGTTTGGAAATATCGGTATATAAGTGAAGGTTGACATATTATGAGTTCGGATTTATTATTCACCCTAATATGACCGTAGTAACTGAACGGGAGTGTCCAATTTTAGGAGCGGCCGGCCACCTGGCCAGGAAAAGGGGGCTAACCGGGGAGAAAGAGCAACTGACGTGTTCATATACAGATTGTGACAAGGTAAATTGTTTGAAGTCTGAAGAGCCTGATTTTCGGACACTTTATCTAAGTCAGAGTGGAGTGAGTGATTCGGAATCTAATAAAGAAAAATTTTTTTCAAGACTTAAAAAAACGCTGCAGATTATCAGGCAATAGGGTTTTTGGTTAAAATAGGTTTATGAAGAAAATGTTTGTCGGGGGAATGCTGGTTCTGGCCATATTGATAGGATATAAAATTATAAATCAAACTGAAAATAGGGTTGAGAATCAAGAATTGAAGATAGAGGTTAGTCCAACGAAAGCGGAAGTTAAAATAGAAGTAAAAAAAATAGAAATAAAGAATTTTCCATTTACGGTGCAGGCGCCAAACGGGGATTGGGGAAATCCAATTTTTCAGGATGGATGCGAGGAAGCCTCAACACTGATGATTAAATGTGCTTTAAACAGCGACTTATGTTTGGTAAAAAGCGGGGTAATAGATAAAGAGTGGGCAGCGGCAGAAATAATCAGGATAAGCGGGTGGGAGAAGGAAACTTATGGAAGCAGTACGGATACTTCTGCAAAAGATACAGCAAAGAGATTATTGGGGGATATAAATTATGAAGTAAAAGAATTAAAAAGCAGCGAAGAATTAAAAAACGGAGTGTGGATATTTCCGATGGATGGGCGAAAATTGGGAAATCCTTACTACACGGCTCCGGGGCCGGAGAGACATATGATACTGGTAATTGGCTATGATTCGGCAACCGATGAGGTAATTACCAATGATGCGGGGACAAAAAGAGGGAAAGGATACAGGTATGATAGAAAGATTTTTTGGGAGGCAATCAGGGATTATCCTACCGGAGACCATGAACCAATAATAGGTATCGAAAAGAAAGGGATACTTATTTCGGGAGGGGAATAAGGAGACGGGTGTTTTTTAAATAATTTTTATATTCAGGATTAACGCCATATTTTTCCTGATGATGTTTTTCCAATGGGGGGATACCGGTAACAAATAATAAGATACTGCTGATATACAGGGGGCTAATAATAGACAGCCAACTCCAGCCGGACAGATAAGGGATACTAAAGACAAAAATACCCAGCCAACAGAGAATTTCGCCAAAATAATTAGGGAAACGGGCATGTTTGTAAAGACCGGTAGAAGCCCAGGGAGTAGGGGGATTGGGGAGCAATTTGTAAGCGGATTTTTGCCAGTCACTTAGGGTCTCGATAATTATGCCGGTGAGCCAGATAAGGAATCCCAGGCCAATGAACCAATAATTGGAAGGAGGGGTGCGAGCGGAAAGAACAATGACGGCCGGCCAAATGATGACCACGACGCTTAGGGCCTGGAATAACCAAAATTTGGCAAATTTCCTGAGATCTTCGCGGATACCGTCGAAACGGTGGTCTTGTTTGAGTTTGAGAACCCGGTAAAACAGGTAACTACCCAGACGAATTCCCCAGGAAATTATCATGATGGAGATAAGGATTTGGGGGATAGTGAGACTGGTTTGGGTAAAGAGGTACTCGAGGATTATAAGAATAAAGGAGAGGGCATAGGAGAGATCGGTGACCTGATCGGTTTGGCTGGTAGCGGCAATAGCAAAGAAGAAAGTGTTGATGACCAGTGAGGAGATCAGGGCGACAATAAAGATGCTCACAAGTTAATTATAATCTATTTGGATTTTTTGGGAGTGGGGGTGGGGATGGCGGGTAACTCACAACGAATAAGAGTGCCGTTGAAACAAGTATCAGTGCCGTTACTGCCGTCTACTTTATTGTTACCAAGGCCACCATCGAGATAATCATCGCCATTATTGCCATTGAGGTCGTCGTCGCCGTTACCGCCCAATAAAACATCATTGCCATTATTGCCATGCAACTTGTCATTGCCGTCGCCGCCAATCAGACAATCGTTTTGGTTGTTGCCGTTTAAGACATCATCCCCGCCAAAACCGACTAAGACACTGGGGTAATTGTTGCCAACAAAAGTATCTTT
>Ga0315268_10009479_pt1 | contig 10094 bp, 9 predicted proteins | sample C1_top_MG_FD_204535 | JGI IMG/M metagenome (GOLD analysis project Ga0315268, IMG submission 204535) | Sediment microbial communities from Yellowstone Lake, YNP, Wyoming, USA - C1_top | ecosystem: Environmental > Aquatic > Freshwater > Lake > Sediment | place: USA: Wyoming | collected 2017-08-01 | reverse complement strand
GGTTCGATCCGGCCCACAGTGAAGAGGGTGGCGACTGGCGCGCCATTCGCGCCGATGGTGCCCCGACTATCCTGGCCGTGCTGCCCAGGGCCCTGAAGGCGGGCGCTACCGGCGAGGTCACCGTCGTGGGCACCGGTCTCGACCAGACGGCGACGCTGTCGTTCGGTCCGGGCGTCAGCGCGCGCGTCATCAGCCGCACTGCCAACGTGCTACACGCCGTGCTCAGCGCCGATGCCAACGCCGAGCCTGGCAGTCGCATGGTCACGGCCGGTGGCGCCTCGGGCAGCGGCGAGTTCGTTATATTCCGGCAGATCGACCGCGTTGAGCTAACGCCCGCCTTCGGCATAGCGCGACTCGGTGGCGGCAAGATTGCGCCGGTGACGGCTCAGTTTGAGGCGCTGGCTTCGACGCGCCTGCCAGGCGGCGAATACCTGGCGCTCGGCCCCATGCCGGTGGAGTGGAGCATGCTGTCCTTCGATGCCGAGGCCAAGCGCAGCAATGATGTAGGCTTCGCGGGTTACCTCGAGCGCAATGGCCGGTTCGTGCCGGGCGGCGCCGGGCCCAATCCGGCGCGCGAGTTTTCCGGCAACAACGTCGGCAATCTTGCCATCGTCGCGCGCGTGCGCGACGGCGAGCAGGCGCTCGAAGGCCGCGCGCACCTGATCGTGACCGTGCAGCGCTGGAACACGCCGCCCATTTATTGAGTGATCACGAGGTAGTCATGCACATTGCTCAGGAGCGGCTGGAGTTCAACAAGTGGAACGGCCACGTGGTCCGCGACGCTGCCGGCGACTATCTGCTGCACGTGCCCACAACGGCTGTGTTCGGCGTGGATGCCCTGGGTCTGGCGGTCATCGACGCCTGCCGGCGCCCGGGCGGCACTTCGATCGATGACATCGTCAGTGAATTTGCCGGTCAGTATGCGCCCGATCGACTGCGCGCCTTCGCCGGCGAGCTTGGCAGGCTCGAGATCCTGCAGGTCTCCGGCAGCCTCAAACCCATCAACCCGGTGAGCGTCAAGGTCGACGCCTACCCGCTCAGCACGCTGGTGCTCAACGTCAACACCGGCTGCAACCTGGCCTGCACCTATTGCTATAAGGAAGACCTGGCAAAACCCGTCGACGGCAAGCGCATGAACTTCGCCACCGCCGCGCGCAGCGTCGACCTGCTGCTCGAGGCAGGCGCCGAACGTGACAAGATCAACATCGTGTTCTTCGGTGGCGAGCCGCTCACCAACGTGCCGCTGATCCGCGAGGTGGTCGCCTATGCCGAGGCAGCCGTCGAGCGCGCCGGCAAGCGCATTGATTTTTCGCTGACCACCAATGCGACTCTGCTGAACGCCGGACTCATTGATTATTTTGATGCCCACCGCTTCGGCATATCCGTATCTATCGACGGCCCGAAGGAACTGCACGACCGGCATCGCAAGAGCGTCGGCGGCCGCGGCACCTACGAGGTGGTGGCGCGCAAAGTGGCGCTGCTGCTCGAGCGTTACCGCTCCAGGCCCGTGGGTGCGCGCGTCACGCTGGGCGCGGGTAACACCGACGTGGAAGCCACGCACGAACATCTGCGCGCCGGGCTGGGCTTCCACGAAGTCGGCTATGCGCCGGTGACCTCATCGGCAACCGACGGCCACGCGCTCAGCGAAGCGGAGCTGGTGGAAGTGCACCAGGCCTTCGAACGGCTCGGACTGCAGTATCGCGAGCACGCGCTGCACAACCGCAACAACGGCTTTTCGAACATGCACCAGCTGATGACCGACCTGCACGAGGGGCGCCGCAAGTCGCTGCCCTGCGGCGCCGGTGTCGGCCTGCTCGCCGTCGATGCCGGGGGCGGGCTGAACCTGTGCCATCGATTCACAGGCTCTGAATTGCCCACCTTCGGCAATGTCACGGACGGCATAGACAAGGATCGCCTGGGGGCCTTCCTCGACAAGGCCATCGACCGCGAGGGCACGCACTGCGCCACCTGCCGGATCCGCAATCTGTGCGCCGGGGGTTGCTATCACGAGGCCTATGCGCGGTTTGGCGATCCGCACCACCGCACTTATCATTACTGCGATCTGCTGCGCAGCTGGGTCGATTTCGGCGTGCGCGTCTATGGAGATATCCAGCGCCACAACCCAGAGTTTTTTACCCGCCACCTCGAACCGAGGAGTGCCCACTGATGAGCGAACTGAAACCTACCAACCGCAAGGCGCAGCTGCTGCTGCAGGCCGCGGACGCTGGCCACCTGGCCGAGGTCGTGGCCATGGATACGGTCGCCGGCTGTTCGACGACTTTCGATCCCGGCTGGGAGGTCGATGTCTTTGGCGGCGTCGCCTCGTTGTGCCAACCGATGGAAGCCGATCTCTATGGCTGCTCGGATCCCTGCTGGTGGCCGGCGCAGGTGCCCGACACCATGAGCACTTATCCCGACTGGGATGCCGGCAAGCCCTCGGGCCAGAATGACTGGCGCGAACTCGACGCCGTGTTTCCAAAGAAATGAACAGGACCTTGCGTATGGCAGCATCCAGACCGTTGCAGACCGTGGCGCGCTCGCTTGCGGCGCTGGCACTCGCCGTCGTGGCGCCAGTGGCCTTGGGCCGCGAACTGCTGCTCACCGGCGCCAAGCCTGATCGGCTGATCGTCATCGACCCCGCGACCCGCAGCATCCAGTCGACTTTCCACATTCCCGGTGCCAATGGTTCGCTGTTCACTATTGTTCCGTCACCGGACGGCCGCATCGCCTATGTGCTGGTCAACCGAATGGAGAGCATCGTCGGCATCGATCTCAAGAGCGGCAAGTCCGTGTTTCGTGCCGATTTGTCCAGGCCCGGGGAGCGCGTCAAGGATTTCGGCGGATTTGCCGTGACCCCGGATGGCAAGGAGTTGCTCGCCTACGAACTGCCGGTGCTGCTCAAGCCCAACGAATACCAGGTGCAGGAGCCGCGCTTTAGCGTGTTCAATACCAAGGCCGGTCTGCAGGCGCAACCGGTACGCAGCTTTGCAGCGCCGCGGCGCGTACACATGCTGCTGATGCGCCCCAGTGGCCGCAGTTTCTATGCCCTGGGCTTCGAACTCTACGAATACGACCTCCACAGCGGCAAACTGCTGGGCCAGCGTGGCATTCAACACTGGACGCTGGCCGCGCATTCGCAGCCCGATATGCTGGCATTCTGGCCGGTCAGCGAACCCACCGGCGTGTTCGTGACTCCGCTGTATTCCGAAGTCACGACTGGCGACAACAAGGTGCCGCGGACCGGATTGATGTCACTGGACCTGAACTCCGGCGCGCTCGATTTCCAGGATTTCGAAGACTCCGCAGCGCTGATTTTCTCGACGGTCCTGAGCCCGGATCGCAAGCGGGCATTTGGTGTCTACTCAACCCTGAGTGAGGTCGACGTCGAGCACCACACACTCGCGCGCCGCAAGCCGCTGGATCACACTTACTATTCCGTCAATATTTCTGCTGACGGCCGTGAACTTTACATCGGCGGAACGATGTGCGACGTCGGCTTTTACGACACGGCCACGCTGGAGAGGACCGCCAACCTGAAACTGCCGGACTGCCCCGACCAGTCGCTGGCCAGCCTGCGTGTCATCCAGACCAGGTAAGCAGGCGGGCATCCTCAAGTTGCTGTGGCCCTATCTGCGGCCACAGCTGCCGACGCTGCTGCTCACGTTGTTGCTGAGTCTTCTGATCGCCACGCTCGCGGCGGCGCAACCGTTGCTGACACGCATGGCGATCGACACCGGCCTGATCGGCCGCCACTACGATCAGTTGCTCGCCGCCTGCCTGGGCATGCTGGCGTTGGCACTGGCCGGGATGATTCTGGGCGGCGTGCATCGCGCACTCTACGTACGCGCCTCCGGCCGGGTGCTGTTCGCTCTGCGTGGTGCGACTTACCGCCGCCTGTTGCAGGTCTCGCCACGACGCCTGGCCGAGCACGCGGTCGGCGACCTGGTCACGCGGCTGGATGGCGACGTGGCCGAAGTGCAGCGCTTCGGTACGGATTCCGCGGCTGCTTTTATCAGCAGTGCCTTGACGCTGTGCATGGTCGGCGCGGTGATGTTGCGCTTGTCCTGGCGCATGACGCTGGTCATGACTGCACTGCTGCCGCTGCAGCTGATCGTGCGCCACTATGCGCGCCCACGCATTGAGAGCAGCACGCGCGCGGTACGCGAACAGGCCAGCCGCGTCAGCGGTTTTCTCATCGAAACCCTGGGCAATGCGCGCAGCGTCCAGGCCGCGGCAGCTGAAGCCACCGAGACCGAGCGCTTAGGCAAGCTCGGCGACAGCTATCTGTCACGGGTGGTCAGGGCACAGATGGTGGCCTATGCCACCGGATCTGCCACCAGCTTCCTCGGCCACATCGCCACGGCGGCAACGTTCCTGCTCGGCGGATGGTATGTTCTGCACGGCGCGCTGAGCCTTGGAACACTCATCGCCTTCATCGCTTATCTGGGCCGCATCGCGGGCTCGGCCGCCTCGCTGTCCGGCCTCTACACCGGCTATCAGCGCGCCCGGGTGAGCCTGGAGCGCGTGCGCCAGCTGCAGGCGCTGCCGATCGTGGCCGAAACCGCCGCGGCAGCGAGCCTGGGCCCGGAGGCGCGGGGCGCGCTCCGCTTCGAAAACCTGAGCATCCGGCTGCCGCGCGATGGGCGCATGCTGCTCGATGATGTCAGCATCGAGATTCCCGCCGGCACCAAACTGCTGCTGCGCGGCGCCTCGGGCGCTGGCAAAACCACGATTGCCGATCTGCTGCGCCGCTTCGTGGATCCGGATTCCGGCCGCATTCTTCTCGATGGCATACCGCTCGGGCAGGTCCAGTTGCAGGAGTTGCGGCGCCGCATCGTCGTGGTGGAGCACTCGCCGGTACTGTTTCGCGGCACCATACTCGACAACCTGCGCTATGGTCACCCTGATGCCGATGAATCCGCGGTCTTGCAGGCGGCCATACTGGCCAGGGTGGACGAATTCGTACGAGACCTGCCGGACGGCTACCTGACTCAGGTGGGTGAGGGCGGCGCGAGCCTTTCCACCGGCCAACGGCAGCGCATTGCCCTGGCCCGTGCCTCGCTGGCCGATCCGCTGGTCGTCATCCTGGATGAGGCGATGAGCGGCCTGGATCACGACAACGCCGTGGCCGTGCAGCGCGCCCTCGACAATTCCTTCCCGCAGCGGACGCGGATCGTGATCACGCACCGCGACACCACGATCGAAAATGTTGATCTGTGCTGGTTGCTGGATGCCGGCGAGCTGCGCTCCGGGTCGGTCGGGGCGTAGCGCCGTGAGCTGGCGCATCGGCCTGATCGATAGCTGCGGCGCGTTCGCGGCAGCCAATGCCACAGCGCGCTTCGTCGCCACCGGCCAGCAGGTCACGCGAGTCGAGTGCGTAGCGGACCCTACCGGTCACGGTACCCGCATTGCCTCGATCGTCGCTGCGAACGCCAATAACGTCGAACTGGTACTGGCCCAGGTATTCACTTCATCGGCGCCCACCAGTGCAGCGATCATCGCCGCCGCGGTCGACTGGGCGGTCAGCGAAAACGCCCAGCTGCTGCACCTGAGCTTGGGGTTGGCGGCTGACCGGCCCGTACTGCAGGCCGCTATCGCCCGCGCCGTGGCGCGCGACATATTGGTCGTCGCCGCCATACCGGCACGTGGTGGACCGGTGTTCCCGGCAGCGTACCCTGGGGTGATCCGCGGCACCGGCGACGCACGCTGCCAGCCAGGCGAACTCTCGGCACTGGAGCCGGGCGCCTTCGGTGGGTGTCCTCGGCTGCGCACGGCCGATGGCCATCGTGGCCAGGGGGCGAGCATCGGCGCCGCCGAAGTGACGCGCGCCTTGATCGGCAGCGGCGGCCCTGAGCCTTACGCCAGCGTAGTCAGGCGCCTCACGGCGCTCGCCCGATACCTGGGCCCTGAGAGTCGGCGGGAAGCGCGCCGGGCTTAAGACGTTCCAGGTCAATAAAGGCCAGGGGCCAGGCATGCCGCTCATCGGCAAGGTGTTCGAGCCTGGCCGTCTCGCGCCATTCTCGCGAGTCAAAATCCGGGAACCACACATCACCCTCCAGCTGCGCACACACCCGTGTCAGGTGCAGGTGAGTCGCCAACGGCAGCGCCTCCTGAAACACGTCAGCGCCGCCAATGACGCACACTTCCCCAGCCGCCACACAGCGCTGCAGGGCCTCTGCCAGGCTGGCCACGCGCTCCAGCGTTGTGCCGACCGCCAGCATCGCGGGCGTCGGTGGCCTGTCACCCTGCGGCGCGGCGATTGGCTTGCGGCTCAACACCAGATTGCGCCGACCCGGCAGCGCGCGTCCAATCGATTCATAGGTGCGTCGCCCCATGAGTATGGGTTTACCCATGGTCAGCGCCTTGAAGCGCTTGAGATCATCAGGCAGGTGCCAGGGCAATTGCTGGGCGCGGCCGATCACGCGATTGTCCGCCATGGCAACGATGATTGAGACCCGCATGCCGCTGGCGCTACAGCTCCACCTGCGTGGCGAGCACGATGACGCGCTTGTCGGGCATGCGGAAAAATTCCGCTGCCTGTGTGCTGCGCCGCTGCATCCAGGCAAACAGCCGGCGCCGCGCGCCCTCATAGCCGGCCCGCGGGCGCGGACGCACCAGGTGCCAACCCAGGAAGAACGAGCAGTCGAGACCGAAAAGCGTCAGCCCCCTGACACGGCACTGCTTGAGCGCCTCGCTGACATCGGGCGTTTCCATGAAGCCAAAGCGCGCCGTCACCAGATAGACACCATCCTGCAGGGTATCGATGCGCACGCGATCGGCCGGATCCTGGCGCGGTGAGCGGGAAAATTCCATGTTGAGAAACACCAGCCGCTCGTGCACCACATGGTTGTGCTCGAGATTGCGCAGCAGTGCGGTCGGCACGTAATGCGGCTCGCTCACCAGGAACACCGCCGTGCCGGGCACGCGCGTGGCGTTGGCCAATACCTTCGGCAGATCCTTGAGCGGCACCGCCACCTCGCGCAGCGCATTGCGCAGCAGGCGTCGGCCCGATCGCCAGGTCATGAAGACACCGAACAGCATAGCGCCCAGCACCAGTGGCACCCACGCGCCCTGCGCGAACTTGGCCAGGTTGCTGATCAGGTAGGCCAGATCGACGATCAGCAGCAGGCCAAAGCTCATGGCAATCTGCCAGCGCGACCAGCGCCAGCGTGAAGCGGCCAGCACCATGGCGAGAATGGTGTCGATCGTCATGGTGGCGGCAACGGCAGCGCCGTAGGTGCCGCCGAGCGCGTCCGAGGAGCCGAAGCCGATCACCAGCAGGCACACCGCCACCAGCACGATGGCGTTCACGATCGGCACGAAGATCTGACTATGCTCGCGCGCCGAGGTTTGCAGGATGCGCAGGCGCGGCAGCAGATCGAGCTGCACGGCCTGGCGGGTGACGGAAAAGGCGCCCGTGATGGTGGCCTGCGAAGCGATGATGGCCGCCAGGGTGGCCAGCGCCACCATCCACGGCAGGAACTCTGGCGGCACCAACGCGAACAGTGGTTTACGCGCCGCTGTTGCGTCCGTAAGTATCAACGCGCCCTGGCCGAAATAGCTCAGCAGCAATGCTGGCCACACCAACACAAACCACGCCAGGCGCACCGGTGCTTTACCGAAGTGCCCCATATCGGCATACAGCGCCTCGCCGCCGGTGACGGTCAGAATGACGGCGCCGAGTATTGCCAGGGTGATGCCGGGGCGTATCAACAGCAGCTTGAGGCCATAGGCCGGATTGAGGGCCGCCAGTACCGCCGGATTGTGCGCGATGGCGATTCCGCCGGTCAGCGCCAGCACCAGAAACCATAACAACATGATCGGCCCGAACAGGCGCCCGACGCGCTCGGTGCCGTGGCGCTGAATGGCAAACAACAACAGGATGATGACCAGTGAAATGGGTATTACCGCGCGCGCCAGGTCGGCATCGAGCAGCTCCAGGCCTTCAACCGCGCCCAGCACCGAGATCGCCGGGGTAATCAGCGCATCGCAGTAAAACAGCGCAGCACCCATCACCGCCAGCGCGATCAGCGCCCGGCCCCAGCGATTCATGTCTTCCAGTTTTCGCTGCACCAGCGCAAACAGCGAGAGGATGCCACCCTCGCCTTCATTGTCGGCGCGCATGATCAGCACCACATACTTGAGCGTGACGACGATCAGCAGGCTCCAGAACATCAGCGACAGGACGCCCAGCACGGCGCCTGGATCCTGCGGCGCGCGCCCGGTTGCGACCAGCGACTGCTGCAGCGCATAGAGTGGACTGGTGCCGATATCGCCATAGACGACGCCGATGGCACCCAGCGCCGCACCGAACGAGAGTTTGCTGCCGCTCATTTGCGCTTGCGACGCGGCGGCTTGCGCGCCATCGGCCGCTTGGCCGGCCACAGCATGGTGCCGCGGCACTTCGTGGCGCCACAGCGGCAGGCAAAAACCTCATCGACGTCGGGCGGATCATCCTTGGCGCGACCGATGGAGTAGTCGTACTTCAGCTCCTCGCCGGGCTGAATGGTGCGGATCGCCTCGACGAACACGCGCCGCTCTTCGGTCACCGACTCGCAGTTGGGCTCGCAGCCATGATTGATGAAGCGCGCGTCGTTGCCGTCCACACCCGCATCGATGACGATGCCGCGATCGACGATGAACAGGAAGGTGTGATTATCGTGCGTTTGCTTCTGTTCGTAGCGGCGATCGGCCTCCTTGTGGGTGACGCGCTCGCCCAGATATTCAACGATGCGCGTGCCTTTGCGAATGCGCCGCAGGGCGAATACTCCCTGGCCATGCACGCGCGAGCGGCGCACGCGAAACATCGGTCGCCGCCGGGGCGATTTCCTGCTGGTGGAACTCATACTGCGATCGGCGCTTTGATGGCCGGATGAAACTGGTAATTCACGAAATCGAAATCCTCATGCTGGTAATTGAAAATGGTCGCTGGCCGGCGCCGCAACAGCAGGCGCGGCAGCGCGAGCGGAATGCGCGCCAGCTGCTCGTCGGCCTGCTCGAAGTGGTTGGCGTAAAGATGGCAATCTCCGCCCGTCCAGATGAATTCACCCGGCTGCAGATCGCACTGCTGCGCCAGCATGTGCGTCAGCAACGCATAGGAGGCAATGTTGAAGGGCACGCCGAGGAACACATCGGCACTGCGCTGATAGAGCTGGCAGGAGAGCCGGCCACCCGCTACAAAGAACTGAAACAGCGCGTGACAGGGCTGCAGCGCCATGGCGCTGAGCTCGCCGACGTTCCAGGCACTGACAATAATGCGCCGCGAATCCGGATCGGTGCGAATCAGCCGCACCGCCTCGCTGATCTGATCGATCAGGCGACCGTCGGCAGCCTGCCAGCGGCGCCACTGCTGGCCGTAGACCGGGCCAAGCTCGCCGTGCGCGTCGGCCCATTGATCCCAGATGCGCACCCCGTGTTCGCGCAGATAGCGGGTGTTGGTGTCGCCACTCAGGAACCACAACAGTTCATGAATCACCGAAGGCAAATGTATCTTCTTGGTGGTCACCAGCGGAAAGCCGGCCGCCAGATCAAAGCGCATCTGATAGCCAAACAGCGCGCGCGTACCGGTGCCGGTGCGATCCTGCCTGGGCGCACCCTGCTCACGCACGCGGCGCAACAGCTCGAGGTAGGCCTTCATGCCGCGGCTTGGAAGTTGCCGGAGGCCTGGCGGCGGACATGGGCCACTATCCACAGCACGACGCCACCGAGCAGCATGGGGAGCGACAGCAGCTGGCCCATCGTCAACCAGTCGCCGGCCAGGTAGCCGAGCTGGGCATCGGGCACCCGCACCAATTCCACGCTGATGCGCGCCAGCGAATAGCACAGCAGGAAAACCGCTGCGGGCGCGCAACGCGGTCGCGGCCTGCGGGTGTAGAACCAGACGATGAGAAACAGCAGCAGCCCTTCCAGCCCAGCTTCGTAAAGCTGTGAGGGATGCCGGGCAATGGCTGGCGCGCCCGGGCTGTCACTCACCCACATGCCATACCAGCCCCCGGTCGGTCGCCCCCACAGCTCGCCATTGATGAAATTGCCGATGCGCACGGCGAAGATGCCGATGCCCGGCAGCGGCGCCGCAAAGTCGAAAACATCGAAGA
>Ga0315268_10009478_pt1 | contig 10095 bp, 8 predicted proteins | sample C1_top_MG_FD_204535 | JGI IMG/M metagenome (GOLD analysis project Ga0315268, IMG submission 204535) | Sediment microbial communities from Yellowstone Lake, YNP, Wyoming, USA - C1_top | ecosystem: Environmental > Aquatic > Freshwater > Lake > Sediment | place: USA: Wyoming | collected 2017-08-01 | reverse complement strand
AATAAACCTTAAAAAGGCCTTGAAACTTGACTCATATATTATATAATGGTATAATGAGGGTACAGAATGTTCTTTAATATTTTGAGGAAATCTAGCGAAAAATAGCAATTTGGCTATATTTCCTTGCCTTTTACTGTTTCTTTGGGATATACCCGGAGATATCCATAAAACAAAAACAAAAAATAAGGCTTATTAGCCATGAAACGGTAAAAGGTTGTCCTTACATTGCTCCTGGAAGGTCATTCCGACCTCATCACAAAATTTTAGTACGCTGCCGTCATGGGCGGGTCCTAAATGGATAAGGTCGTTAGGCCTCGTCTGGCCACAAAATATTTAAAAATTGGGCATCACGTCGAGGCCTTTTGTTTTTGGAAAAATTTCTTTATGCACCCTTTACTCTTGACAAAATTAACCCCTTGACTTAATCTTATTGATATAACTTCATTATTTGTTATAATAGGTTTAACCATAAACAACAGCATAATCATGCGGTTGTTTTAATAATCCGGCTTTGGCCGTAAAAAGAAAAATATGAACAAAGAAATATTAGAAAAAATAAAAAAGGATTTATTGGAGCGTAAAACTCAAATTGAAGCTGAATTAGCTACATTTACAAAAAAAGATGAATTTATTAAGGATAATTATCGTTCTGATTTTCCAGATTTTGGCGATAAGGAAGATGAAAATGCTGAAGAGATCGCTACTTATACTGACAATTTATCAATTGAATATTCTTTAGAAAGCACTTTGCGTGACATTAATAAAGCTTTAGAAAAGATTGCCAAAGGTAATTATGGCAAATGTAATTATTGCGGCCAGGAAATTTCCGAAGAAAGGCTTTTGGCCAGGCCAGCTTCCAGTTCCTGCGTGGAATGCAAGGAAAAATTAACCAGCCAATAAAAATGGCTAATAAGGTTTGGAAAATTATATTAATAATTACAGGCAGTTTCAGCTTATTTTTTTTAGAATCAATAATTAAATACTCTATTGTAAATAAAATCCCCAGCCAGGGATTTTATTTAATTCCCAAAATTTTACAGATTGTTTATGCTCCCAATTATAATATTGCTTTTAGCTTGCCTTTACCGGCAATATTGATTATCATATTGGTAATTTTAGCTTTAATTTTTTTAAGTTATATTTGGTGGGTAAATTTACAAACTGGCGATTTAAAGATATTGACAGCTACTTCGTTAATAATTATCGGTGCCCTAAGTAATTTAATTGATCGCTTGATTTTTAGCTATGTAATTGACTATATAAATATTTTCATTTGGCCGATTTTTAATCTGGCTGATGTAATGATTGTGATTGGCATATTTATTTATCTCTTTCATCAGAAAATTTTTAATATAAAGAAGGAAGTTTAAAAAATTTTTAATTTTTTGGGCGCTCCACTTTGCAAGGCGCCTTTTGTTTTTGCCTTGACATTGTTGATATTTTTTGCTAAGGTGGGAAAATGCAAGACGATGTCATTATTGTTTTAGTAAACGAGACAAGATCTGTCTTGCGAAAAATTTTGTGGACGATGTGTGGGTTGTCTTTTAGACTATCCATTGAATGTCCGCAAAAATCGGCCAGAACCACGTTGGATTCTGGCCAAGGGTGAGACGACATGATCATTGTTTTTTTAAACGATAGTCCTGCTGTCTCGCCCGCTTTTCCTTGGTTTAGTACTAAGTAGAAAGTTATAAAGTATAAAGTCAGAGAAAAGGGGACGATATTAAGTTTGTTTATAATAAAAAATAAACAAGAGGAAAGATGCCCCCTAAAATTTTTGCGGACGATCATTAAAATGTTTTTATTAAGGCGAAAAGGAGGCTGTCCGCAAAAACTGGGCGAGACGAACTGAGGCGTATTCATGATTGAATGATCGGGCAAATGTCTCGCCCCCTTTTCTGTGACTTAGTGAAAAGTTATAAAGTAAAAAGTTCATAAAGTTAGGGAAAAGGGGATGAATGGCGATATGTTTTTTATAAACGAGGTGATGTTTATCCCCTAAAACTTTGCGGACGAGGATGATTATGTCTTTAATTAGACGATGTAAAATGTGTCCGCGAAAAACTTCGGGCGAGACGACGCCAGGGTTGTCAGTAATGACGATTACAATGATGTCTCGCCCCCTTTTCCTTGGTAAGACCGAAATCTGAAGTTGTCAGGGAAAAGGGGACGAATAAAAAGTTGTTTTTAAAAACGTGGGGTTGGATGTCTTCTTGAAATTTTGCGGACGGCGGCGTCCATGTTTATAATGAACGAGGACCAGTATATCCGCAAAAAATTGGGCGAGATGGACGAAGAATTGTTCTTAAGTGAACGTGCGAATCGGTGTCTCGCCCCCTTTTCTTTGATTTAGTACTAAGTAGAAAGTTATAAAGTATAAAGTAAGAGAAAAGGGGACGATATACGTATTGTTTTTTAAACGAGAGGTAGGATGTCCCCTAAGAATTTGCGGACGATCATTAAAATGTTTTTATTAAGGCGAAAAGGAGGCTGTCCGCAAAGTCGGGCGAGACGACAGAACGCTTGTTCAAAAAGACGAACATGATTGTGTCTCGCCCCCTTTTCCTTGATTTAGTACTAAGTAGAAAGTTATAAAGTATAAAGTCAGGGAAAAGGGGACGATATACGTATTGTTTTTTAAACGAGAAGTAGGATGTCCCCTAAAAATTTTGTGGACGTCTGAAGATGTGTTCTTTTTAGGATGATGGTCAAATTGTCCGCAAAAACAAGAGCGAGGCGATAATAACGCTGTCTGCAAAGACAATCATTATTGTGTCTCGCTTTTTTATTTTGACAGTTTTTTAAATAAAAAATACAATTAAGGTACATGTAATTAATCCTTATGTCACACTTCGACCATGCTCAGTGTGACAATTCGTTTATGCTTACCAAACTTAATTCCGTCGCAGTCATTGGCTTAAAGCCCCAGTTGGTTGAGGCCGAGGTTGATGTTGGCAGCGGTGAGCCAAAATTTCATATTGTGGGCTTGGGAGACACAGCTATTCAGGAAGCGCGGCTTAGAGTTAAATTGGCTATTAAAAATTGCAACTTTGATTACCCATATTTAAAAAAAATTGTCATAAATTTAGCTCCGGCTGATTTGAAAAAAGAAGGGCCGGCTTATGATCTGGCCATGGCTGTGGGCATAATTCTAAATACTCTGGGGAAATTTTTAAATCTGAAAGATGCCATATTTATTGGCGAACTTTCATTGGAAGGAAATTTAAGGCACACCAATGGCATTTTGCCCGCAGTAATTTTTGCCAAAGAACAGGGTTTTAAAAAAGTATATTTGCCCTGGATAAATGCCCAAGAAGCGAGCTTGATTAACGGATTGGAGATTTATCCGGTGCGCAATTTAAATGAAATGATTGATCATCTGCTTAATATAAATTTGATTGAACTTTATCAAAATAGCGGGGAATTAAATTTTAAAGAACAGGAATTTGAAGTGGACATGGCCTATATTGCCGGACAGGAACTGGCCAAGCGTGCTTTGGAAATCGCTGCCTCAGGTGGCCATAATGTGCTGATGTCTGGTCCGCCTGGTTCTGGTAAAACCTTGCTGGCCAAGGCCATGGCCTCTATTTTGCCCAAAATGATTTATGAAGAAATTTTAGAAGTGACTAAAATTTACAGCGTGGCAGGTCTCTTACCTTACAATTATCCTTTAATTAGCCAGCGGCCTTTTCGTTCGCCGCATCATACGGCCTCGGGCATTTCCTTAATCGGCGGAGGCCGTATGCCCAAACCAGGTGAAATCAGCTTGGCTCACCGGGGCGTTTTATTTTTAGATGAATTTTCTGAATTTCCGCGCCAGGTCTTGGAAAATTTACGTCAGCCGCTGGAAGATGGGGTTATAACTGTTTCCCGCGTCATGGGATCCCTGACTTATCCGGCACGTTTTATTTTAGTGGCAGCGCAAAATCCCTGCCCCTGTGGCTTTAGCACTGATCCGGAACGCCAGTGCACTTGTTCCCCGGGACAAATTATAAAATATCAGCAAAAAATTTCCGGGCCCATTATTGACCGCATTGATTTACAAATAGAAGTGCCTCGTTTGAAATATGAACAATTAACAACGGAAAAAGTAGCTGAAACTTCCGAAGTAATTAGGGAGAGAGTACAAAAAGCCCGAGAAATTCAGGAAAATAGATTTAAAGATTTGCCCTTTATTTATAACAGTGAAATGCGCCCCCAGGAAATTAAAGAGTTTTGCCCGATTGATAGCGAGAGTAGCGAGCTTTTAAAAAACGCGGTTAATCAGTTCCATTTATCTGGCCGAGCTTATCACCGCATTTTAAAATTAGCGCGTACCATTGCAGATTTAGAGGAAAGTGATAAGATTAAAATAAGCCATTTGGCTGAAGCCTTACAATATAGATTTAATAAATAAAATTTAAGATATGGATGAAGGAAAAAAGCCGCCAAATCCACCAATAGATGAAACTGATTTTTCCGATATAGGGTTTGAGGAGCCAGAGTTAAAAAGAAAAGAGGCAGAGATAAAGGCACAAGAACAACAAAATGAAACTTTAACTAAAGAAGTTGTTTATTATTTGTATGAGAATTTTGAAAAATTCAGAGATGGCCAAGAATTGGATGTCTCGCTAGCCCAAATGAATCCTGAATGTAAGGATATTGTTGGAATTTTGGGAGAAATTGACCAGCAAGATATTATTACTTTTTTAAAGGATTATCGGAAGATAAAATATAGTCTTGGCAAAAAAAATATTTTTACCGAAGCCAGCCTTAAAAAAATCACAGAAAAATTACAAGAAAAGGGTTATAGCTTGGACCACATCGCCTTAATATGCAATTTGGAAATACTTTCCCTGCAATTAGGCACAGATATAGTCAGTGCGATGATTGCCAGAAATAATTTGGAGAAAAAAGCTTCAGCCATGATTGGCCAATTGGCAACCATTGAGAACCAGCTTATTTTATATTCAAAAATTCATGATGAAATCCAAGGAGTAATTGGCTCAAAAAAAATTATTGATATTAATTTAACGCCAAAACAAAAAGAGAGTTTGACTGAAACAAAAAAAGATGTAGATCATATTATTGATATTGAATTACTGCATTTAAAAAATAAAGAATATGAATTTGCCTCTATGAAAGAACAAGACCTTGAGAATTATCACGCCCGCTTATCAAAGATTAAAAGTGGCCAGCCCGAAGAATTATTGAATTTAGATAATTTTGCACTCATGGGTTTATTATTAGAAAAGCGTATGGGCGATATGGAAGAGTTTAAAAGAGAATATGAAAAGATAAATAGTAGAATTGGTAAGTATTTTCCCATGGAATTCCCTAAATAAAAGACTTAAATTTACAACTTTAGATAAATTAAAAAGACACCATGGTTTTGTGGCGTCTTTTTGTTTATTTCGAAGGCAACTTTTTTTTGAGTTCAGCCAATTCTCCGGGATTGGCTTGGCTGATATTTATGACTACATGGTCAGAACCATCGACATCAACCTTGGTCACATTCTCAGGCTTTGTTGAGGGAAGATTTTCCCTGATAAAGTTTAAAATGAGGTCGATTTCGTCCGCTGATAATCTCTCTCCTTTTTGGTAAAATTGGACAACCTGATGGTTGGGCTTGTCTGAGCGCAGATAATGAATGCGCTGGCATTTCTCGATAATTCGACCCATTTCACTGATGGTGACCATGTTTTCACCTCCTTTTTTACTTGATATTTTAACTTACACCTAAAGGGTTTTTTTGTCAATAGCCTAAGAAAATAGATTAATTATTTTATTTAATATAACTTAAGGGATTATACCTTTTGCCGCCAAAACGAACTTCAAAGTGAAGGTGGGAACCGGTTGAATGGCCTGTTGAGCCTTCTTCTCCAAGCACTTCACCGCGCACGACTTTTTGGCCTTCTTTGACATAAAGTTTCTGGAAATGCCCATATAAAGTTGTTTTGCCATTGCCATGATCAATAATAACATGGCAGCCATAGCCGGTTTTAAGGCAAATTGATTTGATAACCACGCCATCATCTGCTGCCCAAACAGGATCGCCAAAATCACCATCAATATCCAAACCAATATGGCGCCAGCTAAAGTACTGGGAAATTCTGCGGGCAGTAGTTGGCCAAGCCATTTTATCGCCCAAAGGCACTTTGATAATTTTATTTTCAAATATTTGTTTTATAGAAGCTAATTGCGGCTGTGTTTTTACTGGAGGTTGGTAAGGATGCCCCTCTGGTATTATTAAGATCATGCCGGTATTTATTTCTGATTGATCTGCAAGCCGATTAAATTCCAGAATTTTTTGTTTATCAACATTGTATTTTTTGGCAATTTTATCAAGCGTATCACCACTAGCAACTTTATAAGAAACGCCGCTTGTTGGCAAAATCACTAATTTTTGTCCTGGTCTAATATAGCTAAATTTGGTCAGATTATTTTCCCACATAATAGTTTCAGAGCTGATACCAAAATTTTGGGCAATAGAACTTATTGAATCACCTGGCTGGACAGTATATTCTATTGGTTTATCGCGATATTTTTGGGCTACTTCAATGGATGGAATTTCTGGCTTGACTAAAGCTGAATTATCACTAGTCATGGGGATTTGGGGTTCTTGGTCAATTTGCAGCCCTTCAAAAGAAATATCAGCAGAACCTGTTACTCCGGAATTTTGGCCTTCCAGATAATTGGCAGAAATTTTAGGAGAAGCCGTGCCCACTTCTTCTTGAATATATTCTTCTTCTAAATTTTCACCAGTGGCCAAAGTATAAAGTAAGCTTTTTTCCCCAAAATTTTCAGCTTTAGTTTGCGGGGTTAAAAAGTTAGTAAAACTCACAATTACCGTTAAAATAACCATAAAAAACAGAGTGCTATATTTATTGATGAGCAGATAAATCGGCTTGACCTTTTCAGTGGGGAAGATTTTTCTTTTGATTTTTATTAGGTAGAAAAAGATTTTATATATAATCAGAAAAATAATTTTATAAATGATTAGTCCCATCCATTTTAAAGGGGTTAAGGCTTTATGCAGCAAATTAAAAAAGGACTTTATGAGTTTACTAAAGCCTTTAATAGCGGTTAAAAGGAAATTAACCAGGAGTCTTTTTATTGGTCTACTAATAAGATTTATCCTTACCCTTTTTGCCAGGCATTTTAGCCCTGAGAGGGCATCTTCGGTGCTAAAATTAGCCCAGTTGTTCCATGTATATATTTACTAAAATATTAAAAAATGCCTTAAGAGCAAAATGGGCTTATATTCTTAAAATAACATTTTAAAAGTTGTCTGTCAATTATTTTTATCAAATCTTAGCTAAAATTAGTAAAAATTATAGAACCAATTTTTAAATTATTAAGCATAACTTTGTAAAATTTTGATTTGACACTAAAGTCATCAAGCGATAAAATGATTAAGGAAGGAAATTGGCATTGGTCAGCTTTTTTTGTTTTTTGGCAATTGGAAATAGGTAATAAGTAATATGTAATATGGAAAGGAATTTAATTTATATATTTTTTCCAATCCTTATTTCTTATTTCATATTTCTAATTTCTAACTTTAAAATTTATGTCATCAGGGCTTATTTTTGCTTTAATTGCAGCACTTTTAGCCGTAATTTACGGATTGATTCTAATTAAACTGGTTTTAAAAATGCCTAGCGGCAATGAAAAAATGCAAGAAATTGCCAAGGCGATTCAGGAAGGGGCAAGTGCTTATTTAAACCGCCAGTATAAAACTATTGGGATTGTGGCAATTATTTTATTTATTTTAATTTTAGTTATTTTGGGATGGAAAACAGCCCTGGGATTTTTACTGGGCGCGGTTTTATCAGCAGCCACTGGCTATATTGGCATGAACGTTTCAGTGCGCGCCAATGTCAGAACAGCCGAGGCTGCTAGAAATGGTTTAAAAGCAGCTTTGGGAGTAGCAGTTAAAGGCGGTTCAGTGACTGGATTTTTAGTAGTTGGTTTGGCGCTTTTAGGTGTTACTTTATTTTACTGGGTTTTCCGTGATGTTCAGGCTTTGATAGGATTAGGTTTTGGCGGTTCTTTGATTTCCATTTTTGCCCGCTTGGGTGGAGGCATTTATACCAAAGCAGCTGATGTGGGCGCTGATTTAGTCGGCAAAGTTGAAGCAGGCATTCCTGAAGACGATCCCAGAAATCCTGCAGTGATTGCAGACAATGTCGGCGACAATGTCGGTGATTGCGCTGGCATGGCTGCTGATTTATTTGAAACATATGCTGTGACCGCGGTTGCTACTATGCTTTTGGGCTCTTTAATTTTTAATGGTTGGGAAAATGCAATTTTATATCCAATAATTTTGGGAGCCGTTTCTATCATCGCATCAATTATCGGCAGCTTTTTTATCCGTTTGGGATCTAAGAAAAATATTATGGGTGCCTTGTATAAGGGCCTGATTGCTTCAGGAGTTGTGGCTGCTATTGCTTTTTATCCAGTGACCATCTGGCTTATGGGTAAAAATGACCAGTATGATGCCACCAATTTATATCTGGCTTCCTTGATTGGTTTGTTAGTAACTGGCGCCATGGTAATTATTACAGAATATTATACTGCCAAACAATATAAGCCGGTTCAGGATATTGCCAAAGCTTCGCAAACCGGACATGGCACTAATGTTATTGCTGGTTTGGCTGTTTCCATGAAAGCGACTGTCTGGCCGATTATTATTATTTGCGCCGCGACTCTGGCAGCTTTTTGGCTGGCAGGAGTATATGGCATTGCTATTGCTGCTATGGCCATGTTATCCATGGCTGGAATTATTGTCACCATTGATTCTTATGGCCCGATTACTGACAATGCCGGTGGCATTGCGGAAATGGCAGAATTGCCCAAAGAGGTGCGAGATATTACAGATCCTTTAGATGCAGTGGGCAATACTACCAAAGCAGTAACCAAAGGTTATGCCATTGCTTCAGCTGCTTTGGCGGCTTTGGTTTTATTTGCTGATTTTACTCATGCCTTAGGTGAAGGTTATGTTTTTGCCATCAATGACCCCAAAGTTTTAGTCGGTTTATTTATCGGCGGCTTATTGCCTTATTATTTTGGAGCTCTATCAATGCAAGCAGTGGGCAAGGCAGCTGGTTCAGTTGTTGAGGAAGTGCGTAGGCAATTTAAAGAAAAACCAGGCATTATGCTGGGCACTGAAAAACCTGATTATGGCCGCACAGTTGATATAGTAACCAAAGGTGCGATCAAGGAAATGATTGTGCCGGCTTTAATCCCTGTTTTAATGCCGATTTTAGTTGGTTTTATTTTGGGAATTTATGCTTTGGGAGGCATGCTGGTTGGTTCAATTATTACTGGATTATTTGTCGCTATTTCCATGACATCTGGCGGCGGCGCCTGGGACAATGCCAAGAAATATATTGAAGAAGGCAATTATGGCGGCAAAGGATCTTTTGCTCACCAGGCAGCGGTGACCGGAGATACTGTCGGTGATCCGTATAAGGATACTGCGGGACCGGCGATTAACCCCATGATTAAGATTTTGAATATTGTGGCGTTGTTAATAGTTGGATTATTGTTGTAGGTTGTATGAGGTTGTATTAGGTTTTATGAAGTTATATTAGGTTGCAATAAAAAAAGCGCCAGGTGAAAGCCAAGGCGCTTTTGAGTTTTTGAATATTTATAAAATAAAAAAGCGGGGCAAAAAAATTATCTTTCATTGTGAACATTAACTTCGTCGCCCCGCTAGATTTGAGGAAAACATATTCTCTTTAGTTTTGAAAAAACAACTATAATATCGTTTTCCTCTTCTCTGGTTTTGTTTGTGGCTAATAGCTGATAGCTTATGGTTAATGGCAAATAGCAAACTCAAGGAAGAGGCGGCGAGACAAATTACCTCTCATATTTAAAATACAGCTTGCCCTTCGTCTCGCCGATTATTATTTTTATCATATAATGAATCTAATGTCAATGCTGCCTTTAAAAATATTAAATCATTGACTAAAATTTAAAATTATGATAAGTTTTTAAATCAATGAAATAAGGAGGGAAGTTAATGGCTAGAATTATCACCGAGATCTGGGAGCGGATTTCCGACAATTGTTTTTGTCTTAAATCATCCATGGAAGATGTTTCTTTGCACAG
>Ga0315268_10009477_pt1 | contig 10095 bp, 8 predicted proteins | sample C1_top_MG_FD_204535 | JGI IMG/M metagenome (GOLD analysis project Ga0315268, IMG submission 204535) | Sediment microbial communities from Yellowstone Lake, YNP, Wyoming, USA - C1_top | ecosystem: Environmental > Aquatic > Freshwater > Lake > Sediment | place: USA: Wyoming | collected 2017-08-01 | reverse complement strand
ACGATCATGCAGCCCTGCTTCTTCCACCTGGCCGGCGTGCTGCCGCCGGAAGAGGCGATCGCGCGGATCAAGGGCTTCGTGGAGAAGACCTACGCGAAGCGCGGCCAGGCCGTCATCGAGCGCAACTTCGCGGCCATCGACCGCTCCATCGAACGGCTTGGCCACGTGACGTACGGCGCGGTCTCCACCGACCGCCCGATCACCTCGATCGTGCCCGACGACGCGCCGGACTTCGTCCGGCGGGTCACGTCGGTCCTGATGGCCGGCGACGGCGACCTGCTGCCCGTCAGCGCGTTCCCGGTCGACGGGACGTTCCCCACGGGGACCACCAAGTACGAGAAGCGGGCCGTGGCCCTGCAGATCCCGATCTGGGACGCCGCCATCTGCATCGATTGCGGAAAGTGCGCCATGGTCTGCCCGCACGCCGCCATCCGCATGAAGGTCTTCCCGGCCGCAGCGGTCGCCGGAGCGCCGGCCGGCTTCCCCAGCAAGGACTTCAAGTCCCGCGAGGTCGTGGACCACCGCCTCACGATCCAGGTCGCCCCGGACGACTGCACGGGCTGCGGCGTCTGCGTGGACGTCTGCCCGGCAAAGAGCAAGACCGAGGTTCGCCACAAGTCGATCAACATGGAGCCGGTTGCAGCCCATCGCGACGTCGAGCGCGAGCGCTGGGACTTCTTCAAGTCAATCCCGCCGATCGACCGCGGCCTGCTGCCCCACGACACCGTCAAGGGTTCCCAGGTGCTCGAGCCGCTGTTCGAGTTCTCCGGGGCCTGCGGGGGCTGCGGCGAGACGCCCTACCTCAAGCTCGTCTCCCAGCTGTTCGGCGACCGCATGATCGTGGCGAACGCCACGGGGTGCTCGTCGATCTACGGGGCAAACCTGCCGACCACGCCGTGGACCGTCAACGCGCAGGGCCGCGGACCGGCCTGGGCCAACTCGCTGTTCGAGGACAACGCGGAGTTCGGCCTGGGCATGCGGCTCGCGCTCGATGCGCAGACGGGCCACGCCCGCCGGCTCGTGGAGCGGCTGGTGCCGTTCGTCGGGGAGGGGCTGGTCCGGGAGCTGCTCGACAGTTCCCAGGAGACCGAGGCGGAGATCAACCTGCAGCGCGACCGGGTGCTCCGGCTCCGCGCCATCCTCGAGAAGGTCGACGGGGATGCGCGCGCCGACGCGCGGCACCTGCTGGCGCTCGCCAACGACCTCGTCCGCCAGGGGATCTGGATCGTCGGCGGCGACGGGTGGGCGTATGACATCGGGTTCGGCGGCCTGGACCAGGTGCTGAGCTCCGGGCGCAACGTGAACATCCTGGTCCTTGACACCGAGGTCTACTCCAACACCGGCGGCCAGGCTTCCAAGGCAACCCCCCGCGGCGCAGTCGCGAAGTTCGCGGCAGCCGGAAAGGGGACCCGGAAGAAGGATCTCGGCGCCATCGCCCGCGCCTACGGCGACGTCTACGTCGCCCAGATCTCGATGGGCGCCAACGACGCCCAGACGACCAGGGCGCTCCTGGAGGCTGACGCCTGGCCCGGGCCGTCCCTGGTCATCGCGTATTCCACGTGCATTGCCCACGGCATCGACATGTCCATGTCCATGTCCCACCAGAAGGACGCCGTGAAGAGCGGCTACTGGCCGCTCTACCGCTTCCAGCCCAGCGAGATCGAGGAGGGCCGGCCCTTCAAGCTCGACTCGCATGCGCCGTCGATCCCGGTGAGCGATTTCGTGGCGACGGAAACGCGGTTCGCCATCCTGGCCCGAACCCACCCGGCGCGGGCGGTCGAGCTCGCTGCGCTGGCCCAGGCCGACGTCGACGAGCGCTGGCGCTACTACGAGCAGCTGGCGGCGATGCACCGCAGCGTGCCCCACGTCCACCAGCCCGATGCGGACGTTGAGCCGGAGGTCGACAGCGACGCCGGCTACCGCTACGACGACAAGGGGGATCCGGCGTGACCGTCGACCTGCGCACCCGCTACCTCGGCCTCGAGCTGCGTTCGCCGATCGTCGCGTCCGCCTCGCCGCTCACCGGTGAGCCCGCCTCCGCCCGCCTGCTCGAGCAGGCGGGCGCGGCGGCGATCGTCCTGCCGTCGCTCTTCGAAGAGGAGATCGTCTTCGAGGAGATCCAGATCAACCGATCCCTCGAGGCCGGCTCGGACAGCTTCGCTGAGGCGCTGACCTACTTCCCCAACATCGACACGTTCGTCGGCGCCGGGGATCGCCACCTGGCCCGGCTTCGGCAGATCAAGGCCCAGTCGGCCGTGCCGGTCATCGCGAGCCTCAACGCCACGACCGCCGGCGGCTGGGTCCGGTACGCGAAGCTCATGCAGGAGGCTGGCGCCGACGCGCTCGAGCTCAACCTCTACCACGTCGCCGCGGATCCCGCCAGGACCGCCGATGACATCGAGGCGGCCGACCTCGCCCTGATCGCCGCGGTCCGCGCCGCCGTCAGCATCCCGCTGGCGGTCAAGCTCAGCCCGTACTACTCGTCGATGGCGAACATGGCGCGCCACGCCATCGAGGCCGGTGCCGACGGGCTCGTCCTGTTCAACCGGTTCTACCAGCCGGACCTCGATCTCGACACGCTCGACGTGGTGGCCCGGCTTGACCTGAGCCATCCATCGGACCTGCGCCTGCCGCTGCGCTGGATCGCGATCCTGCGACCCGAGCTCGGCCCGGACGCCTCGCTGGCCGCCACGTCGGGCGTGGGCTCGGCGACCGACGTGGTCAAGGCGCTCATGGTGGGCGCCGACGTCGCGATGATGACCTCGGCGATCCTGCGCAACGGCCCGGACAAGATCCGGACCGTCGAGGCCGGGCTCCGGGCGTGGATGGGCGAGCACGAGTACGAGTCGGTGACGCAGCTCCGCGGCAGCGCAACCCGGACATCGGTGGAGGATCCCTCGGCCTTCGAGCGTGCGAACTACATGCGGACGCTGCGCTCGTGGTCCGCTCCGCGCGACCTCACCACCGCCTGACGGCCCGGGCCGCCAGGCGCCTCAGCCGGCCGCCGCCGGCGCCTCGGTCGCCTGCGTCGCCCGTCCGAACGCGAGGCCGCCCTCGAAGACCGCGAGGTCGGCCTCCAGCACCTCGGGATGCTTGTGACCGACGATCTCGCGGAGCGCCGCGACCACGGCCTCCCGGCCGACGATACCGGTGCGGCCGACGAGCGCCCCGAGGGCCGCCACGCTCACCAGCCGGTCGTCACCGGCTTCGCGCGCCAGCCGCGTGCAGGGGACCCGGATCTCGTCCACGTCGTCGCGGCCGGACTCGGCCTCGATGAGCGTGGCGTTCACGACCAGCGTGCCGCCCGGCGCCACCAGCGGGCCGAACTTGGCGAGCGAGGGCGGGTTCAGCACGACCGCGGCCCACGCCGCGTCCACGACCGGCGAGCCGATCGGCTCGTCACCCACGATCACGGTGCAGGCGGCCGTGCCGCCCCGCATCTCCGGGCCGTAGGTCGGGATCCAGAGGACCTCGCGGTCCTCGTCCATCGCGGCGCGCGCCAGGACCTGCCCGGCGAAGAGGAGCCCCTGGCCGCCGAAGCCGGCGAAGACCACCGAACGTTCCATCGGTCAGGCCTCCTTCGTCCGGTCCACGATGACGCCGGGCCGATATTCCTTTGCCACCACATCGCGGAGCCGCTCCATCGATTCCGTGGGTGTCATGCCCCAGCCAACCGGGCAGTTGCTGATGACCTCGACGATGGCGAACCCGCGACCCTCAAGCTGGACCTCGCATGCGCGACGCAGGTACTGCTTCGTCCGACCGATCGCCGGTGCGTCCGCAACTGAGCCCCGGGCGGCATATGCCACGCCCGGCATGATCGCGAGCATCTCGGTCATCGGGATCGGGTAGCCGTGGAATGCCGCCTCCCGCCCGCCGGGAGACGAGGTGGAACGCTGCCCAAGGAGGGTGGTCGGGGCCATCTGGCCGCCGGTCATCCCGTAGATGCCGTTGTTGACGAAGACCGCGGTCAGCAGCTCGCCGCGGCCTGCCGCGTGGATGATCTCCGCGGTCCCGATCGCCGCCAGGTCGCCGTCGCCCTGGTAGGTGAGCACGAAAGCGTCCGGGCGAACGCGCCGGATGCCGGTCGCGACAGCCGGGGCACGCCCATGGGGCGCCTCCACGAAGTCGACGCCGATGTAGTCGTACGCGAAGACGGCGCACCCGACCGGGGCCACGGCGATGGTCCGCGGGCCCAGCCCCAGCTCGCCGAGGACTTCGGCGATCAACCGGTGGACCACGCCGTGACCGCAGCCGGGGCAGTAGTGAGTGCTGCGATCGGTCAGCAGCGCCGGCCGCTCGAAGATGACGCGGGCGCCCGCCCGGGTCTCGGTCGTCATGGCCGGGCCTCCGTCGCCGGCCCGCCCGGGTCCGCGGTCGCCGCCCAGAGGCGGCGCAGCGCGTCGACAACCTCACCCGGCGTCGGGATCATGCCGCCGGAGCGGCCCTCGAATGCCACGGGTGTCCTGCCCTCGATGGCAAGCCGGACATCCTCCACCATCTGACCGGCCGACAGCTCCACGACCAGGACGCCGCGGGCGCGCGCGGCGGCCTCGGCCAGCGCCGCGGAGGGGAACGGCCAGAGCGTGATCGGGCGGAAGAGCCCGGCGGGCAGCCCGTCGGCGCGAGCACGGGCAATCGCCGTCCGCGCGACCCGCGCGGCGGTGCCGTAGGCCACGATCACCAGCTCCGCGCCGTCCAGCTGTTCGGCGGCCCAGCGGATTTCGCGGGCGGCGATCTCCGCGAACTTGGCCTGCAGGTGGAGGTTGTGCGCCTCGAGGTCCTCCGGTTCGAGATGCATCGACTTCACGACCCTCGGCGGGCGGCCGGCGGCGCCGGTCAGGACCCAGTCCGCCGCGAGCCGCGGCGGCGTGCGGAACTGCAGCTCGACCGGCTCCATCGCCTGGCCCAGCGTGCCGTCCGCCAGGATGAAGACCGGGGTGCGGTACTTCTCGGCAAGCTCGAACGCGTCCGCCATGAGCGCCATGGCCTCGCCGATCGAGGACGGCGCGAGGACCGGCACTCGGTAGTCGCCGTGGCCGTGTCCCTTCGTCGCCTGGAAGTAGTCCGCCTGGCTTGGCCCGATGCCGCCAAGGCCGGGACCGGCACGCATCACGTTGACCAGGACAACGGGAATCTCACTGCCGGCCATGTAGCTCATCGCCTCGGCCATCAGGCTGATCCCGGGGGACGACGATGAGACGAGGACCCGGGCGCCGGTCGCGGCCGCCCCGAGTGCCATGTTGATCGCGCCCAGCTCGGACTCGGCCTGGACGAACGGGCGACCCTCCTCGGGCATTCGGCGGGCCATCCACTCCAGGAGCTCCGCCTGGGGCGTGATCGGGTACCCGAAGTAGGCGTCGCATCCGGCCCGGATGGCCGCTTCCGCCATCGCCTCGTTGCCCTTCATCAGCACGCGGTGGCCGTGGTGGAGCGAGGCCGGCGGGATGGTTGCGGCTGTCATCGCGAGGCCCCCCGAAGAGGCCTGGGCGCGGCGTAGACGGTCAGGACGCAGTCCGGGCAGACCCGGGCGCAGAGCGCGCAACTCGTACAGGCGGTCGGGTCGATCAGCTGGACGGGGTGATAGCCCAGGACGTTCACGCGGGTCTCGTCGAGTGCCAGCGCCCCCTTCGCGCAGGCCCCAAGGCAGAGCGCGCACCCCTTGCAGCGGTCGGTGGCGATGTGAAGTGGGCTCCAGGTCTTGGGCGCGGGGCCGGCGGGGGCCGGCGACTCCGCGCCCGGTAACGCGAGGGAGTCCGGTGCCACGGCGATCATCCGGTTGGAACCTCCTGCCTGATCCAGTGGTTTCGAGCGTCTGCCCGCGTCGAGCGGCGGGCTAGGGCCGAAGGATTGCGATCCGGTATCGAAACGGCCCCATCCTGCCAGCGGCCAGGAGTCCGAAGGTCACCCTGGCCGTTCACGTCGCGTCACCGCCGGTGGGTCGAGCCGCCAACCTGTCCTCCGGCTGGGTGCCGTTCGGGGGACCTTCGGCAGGTACGGGCGCCGGGTGACAGGGCCATCCTATGCGCATGGCCGCACCCATCAGGGCACGCCAATCGCGCGTACGCGTGCCCACCGGCGACAGGGCGAGCCGCTCGGCGGCCCGCGCCCTCACCGTCGAGGGCGTGGTCCAGGGCGTCGGGTTCCGGCCCTTCGTCTGGCGCCTCGCGACCGAGCTTGGCCTGGCGGGTCGGGTTCGCAACGCGGCCGGCCGCGTGGAGATCGAGGCCGCGGGGACGGTCGCCGCCCTCGACGCCCTCGCTCGACGCCTCAGGACGGACGCGCCGCCACGCGCCCGCGTGGAGCGCGTGACCGCGGTCCCGCTGGGTCCGCGCGCGGCCGCGGACCTCCCGGCGACCTTCGCGATCGACGAGAGCGTCAACGCCGCGGCCGCGGACCGGCTCTTCCCACCGGACATCGCGACCTGCGACGACTGCCTGGCGGAGCTCGCCGATCCGGCAGACCGGCGCTACCGCTACCCGTTCACGAACTGCACCAACTGCGGGCCGCGGGCGACGATCATCGACGAGCTGCCCTACGACCGCGCCCAGACCACCATGCGGGCATTCCCGCTGTGTGCCGACTGCGCCGCAGAGTACGCGGACCCGTCCAACCGCCGCTTCCACGCGGAGCCCGTGGCCTGCCCGCGCTGCGGGCCGCGGCTGGCGTATCGCCGGACCGACGCGCCCGCGCCCAGCGCACACGGCGAGGCGGCCCTCGAGGCCGCTGTCGCGGACCTCCGAGCGGGGCACATCGTCGCGGTCAAGGGCCTGGGGGGCTACCACCTCGCCTGCGACGCCACCGATGCGGTGGCGGTCGGCCGCCTGCGCGACCGGAAGCGCCGCTGGGCCAAGCCATTCGCGGTGATGGTGCGCGACCTCGCGGCCGCCCGTGCGCTCTGCCACGTGACGGCCACCGAGGCCGCGCTCCTGGCCGGGCCCGCGCGGCCGATCGTGCTCCTCGTGGCCCGCTGCCGTGGGGTCCCGGCTCTCGCGCCGTCCGTGGCGGCGGGGAATCGCCGGCTCGGCATCTTCCTGCCGTACACGCCGCTCCATCACCTGCTCCTGGAGGCCGCGGGCAGGCCCCTGGTGCTCACCTCCGGCAACCTGACCGACGAGCCGCTGGCGACCGACGACGCGGACGCGGCGGCCCGGCTCGCCGGCCTCGCGGACGCCTTCCTGACCCACGACCGCGAGATCCGGGCGCGCTACGACGACTCGGTGACGCGGGTGGTGGCCGGGCGCGAGTCCCTGGTCCGTCGCGCACGCGGCCACGCCCCGGAAGCGCTGCCCCTCCCTGTCGCCGCGGCGCGCCCGATCCTGGCGGTGGGAGCGGAGCTGAAGCACACGTTCACGCTCGCGCGCGGCGGACGGGCGCATGTGGCGCCCCACAACGGGGATCTGGAGGACCTCGCCACGCACCGCGCCTTCACGGACGGCCTGGCCCATCTCTCGCGGCTCCTCGCGCTGGAGCCGGAGGTCGTGGCCCATGACCTCCATCCGGAATACCTCTCCACGAAGTACGCGCTGGCCCATTTCCCGGCCGAGCGCCGGATCGCGGTGCAGCACCACCACGCGCACGTCGCCTCCTGCGCCGCCGAGCACGGGATCACGACGCCGTTCCTCGGGGTCGCCTATGACGGGCTGGGGATGGGCGACGACGGGACGCTCTGGGGCGGCGAGCTCTTCGTCGCGGATCTCGTCGGGTATCGCCGTGTCGCCCGGTTCGGGCGTGCCCCTCTGCCGGGCGGCGCCCTCGCCGTGAAGCGGCCGTACCGGATGGCGCTCGGCTACCTGCTGGGCGCCGAGGCGCTCGGCGCCGCGGACGTCCCGGGGGTCGAGGACGCGCGCGGCCTCGATGGCGATCTCGCGGCCGGGCTCCTCGCGCGCCTCGATCCGCGGGAGGTTGCCGTTGTCAAGACGCAGGTGGCCCGCGGCCTCAACGCGCCCGTGGCGTCGTCGGCGGGCCGGCTCTTCGATGCCGCCGCCAGCCTCCTCGGCCTGCGCGACGTCGCCGAGTACGAGGCGCAGGCGGCGATCGACCTGGAGATCGCGGCGGGCGACCGCGCGGCGGCGCCGTTGCCGTACGCGCTGGAGCGCGTGGGGGAGCTGCTGGTGTACGACCCGCGCCCGACGCTTGCCGCGCTGCTCGCCGGCCGGGCCGCCGGCCGTCCCGTCGGGACGCTCGCGGCGGCCTTCCACGAAACCATCGCGGAGCTGACCCGCGAGCTCTGCGCGGATGTCGCCGCGGCCACCGGGATTCGCACGATCTGCCTCTCCGGCGGCGTCTTCCAGAACCGCCGCCTGGCGGGTGCGCTGCTCCGCGGGCTGGCACGCGACGGCTTCGCGGTCTTCATCAACCGCCGCGTCCCGGCGAACGACGGTGGAATCAGCTACGGTCAGGCGGCCATCGCCGCCGCGACGATGGCGACCCGGTCAGCCGCGGCAACCGGCGTCGCCGCCGGCCGTGCACCAGGAAGGAAGTAGCAGCCATGTGCCTCGGGATCCCCGGGCGGGTCGTCGAGATCCGCGATGATGCCGGCCTGCCGATGGGCAAGGTCGACTTCGGCGGCGTCCGCAAGGACGCCTGCCTTGCCTACATCCCCGAGGTGCAGCTCGGCGACTACGTGATCATCCACGTCGGCTTCGCGATCTCCCGGGTCGACGAGGAGGAGGCCCTCAAGACGCTGGAGATCCTCGCCACGATGGGCGACCTGGTGCGCGCCGAGCTCGCCACCATGGGCCCGGGGATGGACGAGCCGGCCGTCGTCTCCGACGATGGGACGCCCGTCAGCGGCGTCTTCGGCGCCCCGGTGACGGGAGCGCCCGGAGGCCCCGCGTGAAGTACCTCGACGAGTACCGCGACCCGGTCCTCGCCGCGAAGCTGGTCGCGGAGATCCACCGGATCACGACCCGGCCGTGGACCCTCATGGAGGTCTGCGGCGGCCAGACGCACACGATCGTCAAGCAGGGGATCGACGAGGCGCTGCCCGAGGGCGTCCGGATGATCCACGGCCCCGGCTGCCCGGTCTGTGTCACGCCGCTGGAGCAGGTGGACAAGGCGCTCGCGATCGCCGCCCGCCCGGACGTCATCTTCACGAGCTACGGCGACATGCTGCGGGTGCCCGGCTCCACGACGGACCTGCTGGCCCTCAAGGCCCGCGGCGCGGACGTCCGGATCGTCTACTCGCCGCTCGACGCGCTCAAGATCGCCGTCGCCAACCCCGACAGGCAGGTCGTCTTCTTCGCCGTCGGCTTCGAGACGACCGCTCCAGCGAACGCGATGGCGGTCTCCGAGGCGGCCCGCCGCGGGATCGACAACTTCAGCGTGCTCGTCTCGCACGTGCTCGTGCCGCCGGCGATGACCGCGCTCCTCGAGTCCCCGAACAACAGGGTCCAGGGGTTCCTGGCCGCGGGCCACGTCTGCGCCGTCATGGGCTGGACGGAATACGAGCCGATCGCCGCGAAGTACCGCGTGCCGATCGTGGTCACGGGCTTCGAGCCGCTGGACCTCCTCGAGGGGATCCTCATGGCGATCCGGCAGCTGGAAGAGGGCCGCCACGAGGTGGAGAACCAGTACGTCCGCGCCGTCCGCCGGGAGGGCGTTCCGCTGGCCCAGGAGCAGATCTTCGAGGTCTTCGAGGTCGGCGAGCGCACGTGGCGCGGGGTCGGGGAGATCCCGGCCTCGGGCTACCGGCTGCGCGAGAAGTACGCCCGGTTCGACGCCGAGCGGAAGTTCGACGTGGGCGACATCCACACGCAGGAGCATCCCGCCTGCATCGCCGGGGCGATTCTGACCGGGGAGAAGGTGCCCCTCGACTGCACGGCCTACGGTGCCATCTGCACGCCCCAGAAGCCGCTGGGCGCACCGATGGTGAGCGCCGAGGGCACCTGCGCCGCGTTCTTCGCCGCCGGGCGCGGGCTGGGTGGCCTGCGGACGCTGTCGCCGGCGATGCCGCTCGTCCAGGTTGCGCCGATCTCGGGCGGCGGGGCGGCCACGACGGCGGAGGCGGCCCGATGAGCGCCGACCAGGATCCGTTGGTTGCCACCGACGGTGCGTCTGCGCCGACCATCGACGCGAACGGCGTCGCCTGTC
>Ga0315268_10009476_pt1 | contig 10095 bp, 6 predicted proteins | sample C1_top_MG_FD_204535 | JGI IMG/M metagenome (GOLD analysis project Ga0315268, IMG submission 204535) | Sediment microbial communities from Yellowstone Lake, YNP, Wyoming, USA - C1_top | ecosystem: Environmental > Aquatic > Freshwater > Lake > Sediment | place: USA: Wyoming | collected 2017-08-01 | reverse complement strand
TACAATCAAGACGCCAAACAAAGCTCCGGCATCTTCAGCCGACATTTGAACACTCCTCGGGCGCGGTGCGGCATCTTAGCCACCGAGCAAGGCAATGGTCCGCTGGAACGAGTTGTTAGCCGGCAGGACAATTTGAGATCCTGGACCAGCGTGCCCTGCAAGGACAATCGTGACGCCTGCTGCAAAAGGTTTCATGAAGTCCTCGGGGGGATGAAACTGCCCTGTAAGTTATGACTGCAGGGGGTGCCTGTCAAGCTGAAGAGGATAGAGCCCGGCGCATTTTGCGAAAGAAAGGGAGGTTGTAGGTTTTAGGCGGTAGGTTGTAGTTTCAGAAAAGCCCTCGGGATACAAAATTGCCGCTCGGTCGAAGCCGCCTGCGGAACATTTCTGCCCACACTGCGTACAATTCAATAGAAATGATGCGGGGGTGAAGTGTGCACACACGAATTGCTGGGCTATGCGTTCTCGGCTTGCTGATGGCGGCGGCGCCGGCGCTGGGGGACGATTGGAACAAGACTTTCCCCGTCAGCGGCAAGCCGACGCTGGTCTTGCGGGCCAACGACGGCAACGTGCGCGTGGAAGCCGCGGACATCAAGCAGATTGAAGCGCGCGTGCGCACCACGGGCTGGAGAATCGGTTCGGGCGAAGTGCTGATCCGCGACACGCAGGACGCCAACCGCGTGGAGATTTCCGTGCGCGTGCCCCAGGGGACGTTCGGGATCGGAAATTGGGGAGTGCAGATAGAATTTCGCGTGCCCCGCGAGGCCGACCTCGACCTGGATACGGAAGACGGCAATATTCGCGCCACCGGCGTCGCGGGAGCTATCCGCCTGAACACCGGCGACGGCAATTTGACACTCGACGGGCTGAAGGGCGACCTGCGCGTCTCCACGCGCGACGGCGACATCGACGGAACGAACCTCGATGGCCCCCTCGACGCCAACACCGGCGACGGCAACATCAACCTGCGCGGCCGCTGGGATCGCCTGAACCTGCGCACCGGCGACGGGAACATCGACGTAGAATCGCAGCCGGGTTCGACGATGGCCTCGAACTGGAGCGCGACCACCGGCGACGGCAACATCACCCTGCGGCTGCCGAAGGACTTTGCCTGCGACCTCGATGCGCACACCGGCGACGGCGACATCCGGACGGACTTCGAAGTCACCACCTCCGGCAAAGTGGGCACTTCCGATTTGCGCGGCCGGCTGAACGGCGGCGGGCAGGCCACGCTCACCCTGCGCACGGGAGACGGCAACCTCCGAATTACGAAGCTGTAGTCGAACCGTGTCCGCGGGCTGGGAGATGCTCCTTCACCTCTTCTGTCCGAACCGGATGACACCTGTCCGCAAAGCGACACGCTGAAGCTCCTGCCTATTCAAATCACCCACTGATTGCACGGAACTTACATCGCTCAGATTTCGGCACGGCGCGTGCCATTGGCAGAAGTGCAGGAGGTGCACAATGGCTCTCGCGATGATTGCGGCGCTGGCGGTGCTGGCTTTCCTGTGCGTGGCGGGTTCGCTCGCGAGCTACAGCGGGAAGCGGATGCTGTGAAGGCAGTGGCTAGTGGTCCCGAAGCTTCGGGAGTGGCCAGTGGTCAGCCGACCAACACCAGCGCACTGCGGAACCAGTTCGGCGAGAAAGACTCCCATTTAACCTTCCCCGTTTGCCCATCGAGACAACTTCATTGCAAATCGGCCACGCTTCGCGCATCATACTGCGTTTTGCGATAAGGGCCGAGATGCTTTTGTGAATGGGGTTCCGCATCTCGGAATCATTTTACGAGTCGGACCGTAGGGGCGCAGCATGCTGCGCCCCTACAAACGGCAACAAATGGAGAGTGTCATGCGCAGGCCAGCCAGCATTGCCCCGCCAAAAGGGAAACTTGGCGTTCTAACGCCCGGGATGGGCGCGGTCAGCACGACGTTCATGTCGGGTGTCGAGCTGGTCCGCCGCGGCCACGCGCTCCCGATCGGCTCGCTGACCCAGATGGGCACCATCCGCCTGGGCAAGCGCACCAAGAAGCAGTCGCCCTTCATCAAGGATTTCGTTCCGCTCGAAAAGCTCGACAATCTCGTCTTCGGCGGCTGGGACATTTTCCCCGACACAGCCTATGAGGCGGCTTCGAAGGCGGGCGTGCTGGAGCCGTTCGATCTGGAAAAAGTGAAAAAGTTCTTGAGCGGCATCAGCCCGATGAAGGCGGCGTTTGATCGCAACTACGTGAAGCGGCTCGACGGCTCGCATGTAAAAGAGGCCAAAAACAAGTTCGACCTGGCGCAGCAGATCATCGAAGACATCCAAACGTTCAAGAAAAAGTCGGGCGTGGCCCGGCTGGTGATGGTGTGGTGCGCCTCGACGGAGATTTACCTGACCCACGACGCGGTGCATCGCGACCTGAAGAGCTTCGAGAAGGCGATGAAAGAAAATCACCGGTCAATCGCGCCTTCGATGCTCTATGCCTACGCCGCGCTCAGTTCCGGCGTGCCCTTCGCCAACGGCGCCCCGAACCTGACGCTGGATATCCCGGCGCTGTCGGATTTGGCCCACGACAAGAATCTGCCCATCTGCGGCAAGGATTTTAAAACCGGCCAGACGCTGATGAAGACCATCCTTGCGCCCGGCTTCAAAGCGCGCATGCTCGGCCTGAACGGTTGGTATTCGACCAACATCCTGGGCAACCGCGACGGCGAAGTGCTCGACGACCCGGAGTCGTTCAAGACCAAGGAAGAATCCAAGCTCGGCGTGCTGGAATACATTTTGCAGCCGAAACTCTATCCGCAGCTCTACGGAAATATCTTCCACAAGGTGCGCATCAACTACTACCCGCCGCGCGGCGACAATAAAGAGGGCTGGGACAACATCGACATCTTCGGCTGGCTCGGCTACCCGATGCAGATTAAAGTGGACTTCCTCTGCCGCGACTCGATCCTCGCGGCGCCGATCGTCCTCGACCTGGTGCTCTTCCTCGATCTGGCACAGCGCGCCGGCCTGCGCGGCATCCAGGAATGGCTGAGCTTCTATTTCAAATCCCCGATGTGCGCGCCCGAGCTTTATCCCGAACACGACTTGTTCATCCAGTTGATGAAGCTGAAAAACACCCTGCGTTGGCTCATGGGCGAAGACCTCATCACCCACCTGGGCACCGAATATTACGACTAGCCATCTGCCACAGACCTGAGCGGGTGTCATTCCGAGGCCCGATTCATCGGGCCGAGGAATCTGCACTTTTCTCGGCTTTCTAGGCAGTGCAGATCCCTCGCTGCGCTCGGGATGACAACCAAACGACTTTGCGATGCCCGCTTCGGCGGGCACCGGCCCCCGGAATGACAACGCCACGCAGGCGGAATTATCTCTTAGTGGTTCTTGACGCGGGGGGAGGGTTGCGCTATTGTCCCGCGTTCCAGCATGAAAACCAAAAACGGAGGAGGAATGGACCCAAAGACGGTCTTGGAGTTTGCCAAAAAGAACAACGCGAAAATTGTCGACATCCGCTTCACCGACCTTCCCGGCCTCTGGCACCACGTCAGCTTCCCCATCCAACAACTCGATGAAAAGTCGTTCGAAGACGGATTCGGCATGGACGGCAGTTCGATCCGCGGGTGGGCCTCGATCCACGAATCGGACATGCTGCTGGTTCCCGACCCCAAAACCCACTTCATGGACCCGTTCCGCGACACGCCGACGCTGGTGATGATCGGCGACGTCGTGGATCCCATTACCAAACAGCCTTACCCGCGCGATCCGCGGCACATCGCGCGCAAGGCCGAAGCGTTCCTCGGCTTCAGCGGCATCGCCGACCAAGCGTTTTTCGGCGCCGAGGCCGAGTTCTTCATTTTCGACAACATCCGCTTCGACCAGCGCGAGCAGCACGGCTTCTACTTCATCGACGCGGAAGAGGGCCGCTGGAACTCGGGCCGCGAAGAGCAGAACCTGGGCTACCGACCGCGCTACAAGGAAGGCTACTTCCCCGTTCCGCCCACCGACCACTATCAGGACCTGCGGACCGACATGACCTCGCAGATGCAGGCCTGCGGGCTGAACGTCGAATGCCACCACCACGAAGTAGCCACCGGCGGGCAAGCGGAAATCGATATCAGGTTCGACACGCTGCTGCGCTCCGCCGACAACATGATGTTGTTCAAGTACATCGTGCGCAACGTGGCCTACCAGTACGGCAAAACGGTCACCTTCATGCCCAAGCCGCTGTGGGGCGATAACGGCTCGGGGATGCACACGCACCAATCGCTGTGGATGAAGGGCAAGCCCACGTTTGCCGGCGACGCCTACGCGGGGCTCAGCCAGAACGCGCTGTGGTACATCGGCGGGCTGCTCAAGCACGCACCGGCTCTCGCCGCGATCATCGCGCCCACCACCAACTCCTACAAACGCCTGGTGCCGGGCTACGAAGCTCCGGTGAACCTGGCCTACTCGCGCCGCAACCGCTCCGCGGCGGTGCGCATCCCGATGTACTCGGCCAGCCCGAAGGCCAAGCGGCTGGAGTTCCGTCCGCCCGACCCGTCGTGCAACCCCTACCTGGCGTTTGCAGCGATGCTGATGGCCGGACTCGACGGCATCGAACACAAAATTGACCCGGGGCAACCGCTGGACAAAGACATCTACGACCTTTCGCCAGAGGAATTGAAGGGCGTGCCTTCGCTGCCCGGCTCGCTGGAAGAGTCGCTGCGCGCCTTGCAGGCCGACCACAAATTCCTGCTGAAGGGCGACGTGTTTACACTCGATGTCATCGATCTCTGGATCAACTACAAGATGAAGAACGAGGTGGACGCCGTGCGTATGCGGCCCCACCCCTACGAATTTCAGTTGTACTACGACATCTAAGCAGCTCCGCCCTTGTGCGTAGGGGCGTCCGCCGCCGCGGAGCGCCCCTGCGAGCCGGCGGATTCTTCTCCCCAAAAATTTCCCGCCGCAGCAGCTTCCCCCCTCCTGACGCCGACTGCAATCTGCTGCTAGCCCGCATTTCTCACCACGTGGCCGACCGGCATCTGGGAATGGAATTCAGGAGGCTGTCATCCTCAGGCGAACCGACCAGGTTTGTCCGCCGCGGCGAACTCAGAATGACGCCATTCGGCGTGGTGTGCCCCCAGTGAAAGGGCTGCCTGCTGAGAAATCCAGGCTAGCCCGAATCTCTACCCTCCACCGCACTATGCTAGGCTAACCCGTCGGGATGAAAGCAGCCTTCTCCAGCATTCGATTCGCTGAACCCGCCCGCGCCGAGCGCAACCTCGAGGCGGTGCGGGAGGCGCTTCCCCCGGCGGCCTTCGACGCGCTTCCGACGCTTCTTGCGCAGGTCCCCGCGCCCGACGCCGCGCTGAACTACCTGGAACGCTTCTGTCGCGAAGCACCCCAGCAGGTGCGGGACTATCTCGCCGAGCATCCCGCGGCGCTGCACTACATCCTGCTGCTGTTCAGCTACAGCCGGTTTTTGTCGGAGACGCTGATTCACCAGCCGGCGCTGGTGATGTGGCTGCACCGGCCGGGGCCGCGCGGCGGACTCGACCGGCTGAAGACGCCCGACGATCTGAACGAAGAATTCGCCCGCTTCGAAGCGACGGCGTTCGAGCTTTCGCCCGCGCTGGTACTGGCTCGCTTCAAGCGCCGCGAGTACCTGCGCATCACCCTGCGCGACGTCCTCGGGCTCACCACCCTCGCCGAGACCTGCCTCGAACTTTCCACCCTGGCCGATGTACTCCTCTGGCGCGCCCTGCGCATCTGCGAGCAGAAACTCGAAAACGCCTACGGCACGCCGCAATTCACCGACGCCGAAGGCCGGCGGCAAGCGGCGCGCCTCAGCGTGGTGTCGCTGGGCAAGCTGGGCGGCGAAGAACTGAACTACAGCTCCGACATCGACCTGCTGTTCCTCTACGACCACGACGGTGAGACCAGCGGCGCTTCGGCCGGGGCCATTTCCAACGCCGAGTTTTTTGTCCGGCTCGCGCAGTCCGTCCTCGGCCTGATTACCGAAGTCACGCCGGAAGGCGCGGTCTTCCGCGTGGACATGCGCCTGCGCCCGGAAGGCACCGGAGGCGACCTGGCCGTCAGCCTGCCCTCCGCGCTGCAGTATTACCGCGCCCGCGCGCGGCAGTGGGAATTGCAGATGCTCATCAAAGCGCGCTGCTCGGCCGGCAACGCGGAAACCGTGCGGACTTTTCTGCGCGAGTTGCAGCCGCTCATCTATCCCGCGCAGCCCGCTCCGGCTGCGCTCGAAGCCGTCCTGACCGCTCGGCAGGAGATTGCGCGCGGGCTGCGGCGTCCTCGCCGCTTCGCCGGCCTGGACATCGATCACGCCGCCGCCTGGAACGTCAAGCTTTCGCCCGGCGGCATCCGCGACATCGAATTCCTGGTGCAGTGCCTGGCGCGGCTCTATGGGGGACGCGACCCGTGGCTGAGGTCTCCTTCGACGCTGACGGGACTCCAGCGGCTGCACGACAAAGACTATCTGACCAGCCGGGACTTCTTCCGTCTCAGCGCCGCCTATGAATTTCTGCGCACGCTCGAGCATCGCATGCAGCTCCGCGACGGCCTCCAGCGCCACACCCTGCCTGAGGCGCCCGACGCGCTCGACCGGCTCGCGCGGCGCTGTGAGATCGAGCCTGTCGCCAGCCGGACCGCTCGCGAGGAGTTGCTCCGCCAAACGGAGCGCCACTTCGCCGCGGTACGCGAAACCTACGACCGCGTTTTGCTGTCGCAGCGGCCGCGAGTGACCCCTCCCGGATCATCCGAAGCAACGAAAGCTCGAGTGGGCGTGGCCATGCCAACCGCACCCGCGCCGGATTCCGATGCGGCCACGCAGGCTTTTCCTTTGTTGCCGCGCCTGCGCGCGGAGCGCCCGGGGTTCGCGCAAGCGCTGGCGAGTCTGCTGCCCCAGGTGGACGCACACGCGCGGCGCGGTTGGAACCGGTTTCTCGATTCCGCGGTGACACAGCCCACGGCCTTACAGCAGCTCGAGACATCGCCCGAATTGGTTGCGCGGCTGAATCAGATGTTCTCGCTGAGCGATCTGGCCGCCGACGTGTTGTCGCGCGCCCCGGACCAGATTGCCGTCGTCGCGGACCCAGCCGCGCATCTCCAAACCGGCTCATTGGCCGCTGCGCGCGATGCGACGGCATTGCGCGTCGCCTACCGCCGCCGCTGGTGGGCCATCGTGGTGCAAGCGCTGTGCGGGGCCATGCGCGAAGCGCCGCGCGATTCCACCCCAGTGCCGTTTGACACCTTCGAATCCTTCACCCAACTCGCCGACGAAGCACTCGGTGTCGCCTTGACGCTGGCGGACCCTCCGGCGGGCGAACTTTCTCGCGCACCTTTCTGCGTGCTCGCCTTCGGGCGGTTGGGGACGCGCGAACTGGATATTGGTTCCGACGCGGATCTCGTCTTCGTCATTGATGAATCGCTTTTGCCGGCGGACCGCGAACCCTGGCGGCGCACCGCCGAGCGCCTGCTCGAGATTGTCAGCAGCCACACGCGCGACGGCCTGCTCTTCCCCGCCGACACGCGCCTGCGCCCGCGCGGCAACGAGGGCGAGCTGCTCCAGTCCACCGCCTATCTGCGTGCCTATTTCGGAGAGGAAGCGCAGGGGTGGGAGGCCGCCGCCCTTTTGAAGGCGCGCCCCGTGGCCGGCAACCTGGCGTTCGGCGAGCGTGTGCTGGAAGAAATCCGCGCGCTGCTGGCGAAGCGTTATGCCGGGGACGACGGCGCTGCCCAACTGGCTCAGCAGCTCGCCCACACCCGCCACCGGATGGAAAACGAAATCCATGCGCACCCCACGCGCGCGGGTCTGCGCAGCGAAGCCTTTCTTCCCGGCGTCGAGCCGGTGGACTTCAAGAACGTGCGCGGCGGGTACTATGACATTGACTACGTCATCGCGTTTCTGCTGCTCACCCGGGGAGCGGCTGCCTCCCAAGAGGGCGGGCGCGGGGGCCCGCCCCTACGACTGCCTCCTTTGGCGCGACCACTTCCGCTGCTCGACCCGGCGCAGGTTCTGGCCGGCGTGCCGCGTTCTGTCTGGCAGACGCTGTGCTCCACGGCGGTGCTCTACCGGTGCCTCGATCATGCCGCGCGCTTGATGACCGGACAGCCCGTGCTGTCGTTCCAGCGCACTTGGAAAGAAGTGCTGCCCGGAGGATTGGTCTGGGACCTGCCGCGCCGCCACGAGATGCACCGCCTGCTGGAGAATTGGGGCGTGCCCACGTCCGCGGGCCTCGAAGCCGCGCTCGACACCGCCCGCGAACGCGTGCGCGAGCTGTACGACAGGACGGTGGTGGCGGGAACGAACAGTAGACTCAAGACCTGAGCTTGCTTTACGCCCGCCGGGCCCCGGGTGATACTTCGGCTCTAGTTCTTCGCAAACTCCGCAGAGAGTGTTAACATGCCGGCCATCGACAATGGCCGCAACGACAGCTCGGTCAAACCTCCGAATCATTTTAGAGCCGCGGCCGGACCGTCTCTACGAACTCGTCCACACTGACGCGTTTGAATGGCTCAGGAATCGGGAACGCGATTCCATCCACGCGGTCATCACAGACCCCCCGTATGGCCTTCTGGAGTACACCGAGGAACAAAAACGGAAATTGCGCGCTGGGAAAGGCGGGGTGTGGAGAATTCCGCCCACGTTCGACGGCTGTGATCGACGCCCTCTGCCCCGATTTACTGTTCTGAATGAGAAGCACAAGGGCGAGTTGGAAGCGTTTTTCTCGAAACTGGCGGTATTGCTGCTGCCTGTTCTCGTGCCTGGTGCACACGTATTTATCGCCACGAACCCGCTCGTCTCACACCTTGTGTACCTGCCCTTTGTGCGGGCGGGATTCGAAAAGCGCGGAGAGATTATCCGCCTCGTGCAGACCCTTAGAGGCGGCGACCGTCCAAAGAATGCTCATCACGACTTCCCCGACATCTCTGTGATGCCGAGATCCTGCTGGGAGCCTTGGGGACTCTTCCGGAAACCCTGTCAAGGAAGGGTGCAAGACAACTTGCGGCGCTGGAGAGCCGGGGGGTTGCGACGGATTTCCAGCGACGTGCCATTTCGCGACCTGATCTATTCCAGCCCGACACGCCGCAGAGAATACCAGCTCGCCCCACATCCCTCATTGAAGCCCCAACATTTTCTCCGACAACTCGCTCATGCAGCTCTGCCCTTCGGTGAGGGAGTGATCCTGGACCCCTTCATGGGCTCCGGTTCCACAGTCGCGGCTTGCACGGCCCTGGGGCTTCACAGTATCGGACTGGAACTTGATCGGGAATATTACGAGTTGGCTCGCACATCCATCCCACGACTGGCACTGCTGCCGGTTGCTTTGCCGGTGCAGAATGCTTCGCGCGACTGATTTTCGGAAGGACGTGCCACTCCCGCACGGCATGACTCTCGCTGCGCTGCGAAAATCAATCGACTACATCGAGCGGGAGCTTGCTCAACTTATCGACATTTATCATGAACAGGCGAATGTATTCAGTGCGCTCGTGGGAATTTACGGGGTTCGTGCCCTGGATACCTTTAGCGTTTACGAGAAAAGCCGACACCGCGATGTCGCGCAACAGCGATTCCCTGATCTGAAGCGCCGCGGGAGCAAATCGCCACCGCCACCGCAAGCCTCGCTCGAATCGAAGGGCAGCAAGAGGCCGTGGGAACTACAGTCACACTACGATCACCCCGGGTGGTACATCGTCTGGCGGTACCTCGTGGACCCAACTGAATCCATCGAGTCCGGGAGGCTAATGATCATCTGGCGCGTTGATGTCGTATTCCTAACCAAGGGAGATTGGGAATACCAAGGGAGTAAGGCGGGCCCTGGCGGCGGAGGTCGCACACACACATTTGGCCTGAAGTTTCCGGCGCGGAAACTGCGGGACGCGGCGGTTTACCAGCGATCTGACATTCGGCTTTCCGGTGGCAAGCCAACCCCAACAAATGGCAACTAAGTCCACTGTGGGCGGGCGAACGAATTTGTGCTATTCTGCTCTGCTGTAACGGGAGGGGCCCAACCTTCCGGGAGAAGGTCTCTGGCGACCCGCCGCGTTGCCTGACCCAGTCGGAAAGAAACGCCGCCAGTTCACACAGGGCCCATCTGACGATGCGCCCGA
>Ga0315268_10009475_pt1 | contig 10097 bp, 10 predicted proteins | sample C1_top_MG_FD_204535 | JGI IMG/M metagenome (GOLD analysis project Ga0315268, IMG submission 204535) | Sediment microbial communities from Yellowstone Lake, YNP, Wyoming, USA - C1_top | ecosystem: Environmental > Aquatic > Freshwater > Lake > Sediment | place: USA: Wyoming | collected 2017-08-01 | reverse complement strand
CCCCGGCCAACGCGATCCACCAGAGCGCGATCCTCTGCCGCAAGCTGAAGCCAGGGCTCGCCACTTCGCGTTCGTTCTCGTCCACGGTCGCCACCAAACGATTGTAACCAACCGGGGTTTTCCATCTGGCCGAAGAAAGCGAAAGCCCCGGCCATCCGGGGCTTTTGAAACGTTGATTCCGGCTGCGTCTATGCGTACTTGATCCACTTCAGGATCTCGGGCAGGGTGGGGCGCTTGCCGTACATGAGGATGCCGACGCGATAGATGCGCGAGCACAGCCAAACCATGCCGTAGATGGTGCCGACCAGGAGGCCGACCGAGAGCGCGATCTGCCACGCCGGAGGCACCTGCACACAGATGCGCACGAACATGATGATCGGTGAGGTCAGCGGGAAGAGCGACAGCCAGAAAGCCAGCGGAGAGGCAGGCTGGCGGATCACGGCCGATGCGAACACCGCGCAGGCGATCAGCGGCATGACCACCGGCCACTGCATCTGTTGCGCCTCTTCATCGGAATTGACCATCGCGCCCAGGGCCGCGTACATCGAGCTGTAGAGCAGGTACCCAAGGACGAAGAAGACCGGGAAAGCCACCATGATCGCCAGTGGGAGATGGACGTCCTTCATCATCTCGCGGGCCGCGGCCACCACGCCCGATCCCAGGATTGCGCCGGTACCAACCCAGATCAGCATCTGCGTAAGACCGACGGCCCCAACGCCGAGGATCTTGCCGGCCATCAATTCCTTGGCTGTGACCGACGAGAGCAGCACCTCCATCACGCGCGAGGTCTTCTCTTCGATGACCGAACGCATGACCGCGACGCCGTAGATGATCACCGTCATGTAGATCATCATCATCAGCATCATCGGCAGCAGGAACGCCAGCATGCCGCCGCTCTTGCTGACCTTGCCCTTTTCCACCCGCAGGGTGTCGATGCTGACCGGCTTGAGCAGGTCTCGTACCTCGTCGTCCTTGACGCCGGAGTTGGCCAGCGCCGAGCGCGTGAGCGCGACGCGCACCGCGGCGCGCATCGTCTCCGTCTCGAAGAAGTCGCTGGAATTCTTGGTGTAATAGGTGACCTTCCGAGTGGAGCCGACGTCGGGGGTCAGCCAGAGATATCCGTCGAGCCCATCGCTATCGATGCGCTGGTTCAACTGCGCGCGTGTCGAATCCGATAGATCGGTCTCAACCGTCGCTGTGTATTTCGGGGCGATCAGCTGATCTTCGCTTCTCGCAGACGTACGGTCTTCCTTCTTCTTCTCGGCAGTGATCTCGCTCACGACCCGCTGCGCCAAGTCCTTGTCGGCACTGACGACGACCACGTGATGGGTTCCCGCCGACTTCATCATCATCAGCTTCGACGGCAGGATGATGAGTCCGAACATCAACGCCGGGACGAGGATGGTGAAGATCAGGAACGCCTTGGAGCGTACGCGCTCGAGGTACTCGCGCTGGATGATCAACCAGGTGTTATGCATGGTTCGCCACCACTTTCGAGGCTTTCACGGTGTCAATGAAGATCTGCTCGAGCGAAGGTTCGACCAGCTCGAAGCGACGGATCTGTGCCGTCTGCATGGCACGCGCCAACAGCTTCTGCGCGTCCACGCCGGGCTGCATCTTCATCTCGACATAGTTGCCGTAGTTGTTCGAACTCTGGATCAGCGAGGTGTCGGTGAGGAAGTCGACCGCGCCCTCGTATTCCATCTGGATGCTGCTTCGTCCGTAGCCCGACTTGATCTTCTTCAGGTCGCCCTGCAGGACGCTGCGCCCCTGGTTCACCAGGCAGATCGAGTCGCAGAGCTTTTCGACGGTATCCATGCGGTGGGTCGAGAAGAGGATGGTCTTGCCTGCCTTCTTCTGTTCCAGCAGGATGTTCTTCAACTCCATCGAATTTTCCGGATCGAGGCCGCTGAAGGGCTCGTCGAGGATGAGGAACTCGGGATCGTGCAGGATGGCGGCGATGAACTGCACCTTCTGCTGCATGCCCTTGGAAAGCTCTTCGACCTTGGAGTTCGTCCACTTCTCAAGTTCCAGGCGCTCGAGCCAGAGCTTGCAACGGCGCTTGGCCTCGGCCTCGCTGACGCCTTTCAGGCGCGCGAAAAGGATCAGCACTTCGCCGATCTTCATGCGCTTGTAAAGGCCGCGCTCTTCCGGCAGGTAGCCCACCTGGCTCAGATGCTCGCGCCGGAAGCCTTCGCCGAACAGCGACACTTCGCCGCTGTCGGGCACGGTGATGCCGATCATCATGCGGATCGAAGAGGTCTTGCCGGCGCCGTTAGGCCCGAGCAATCCAAACACGCTTCCCTGCGGGATGGTGATGGAAAGACCGTCGACCGCCTTGAATTCGTCGTAACTCTTGCTGACTTCTTTTAGGTCGAGGATGGAGCTCATAGAAAGATTTTCTTCTGTCGAACGCGGCGTTGGACACGGGATCGGAGCCCTGCGGAGAACCGGGGATCGGCCGGTAAGACCTTCCATTCTGGGCGACATCCGGCGCCGATGCAATCGATTATCCACGCAAAAAGCACGTATTAGCGGGAACGAATTCCAACCGCCGCAAAGATCGATGGATCGCCCGGTATTCCGCGCAAAACAAAGGGCGCGGCCGCGGCCGCGCCCTTCTTAAAATTACCCGTCCGCTATTCCGTCCAGCGCTTGAAGACCAGCGAACCGTTGGTCCCGCCGAAGCCGAACGAATTGCTCAGCGCGTAATCCATCGAAACCTTACGCGCGTGGTTGGGAATAAAGTCCATGCCGATAGTCGTCTCGTCCTGGTTGACGAGGTTGATGGTCGGAGGCACGATCTGGTCGCGCAGGGCCAACACGGTCAGGCCCGCTTCCAAGCCGCCGGCGCCGCCCAATAGATGTCCAGTCATCGATTTAGTCGAGCTGACGGGAAGCTTCTGTTCGCCGAAACAACGGCGGATCGCCTTCGCCTCGAGCACGTCGCCCATTGGGGTCGAGGTGCCGTGCGCGTTGACGTAGCCGATGTCGACGGGCTTGATCTTGGCATCGTTGATGGCGTTCATCATCACCCGGAACCCGCCGTCTCCGTCTTCCGACGGAGCGGTGATGTGATAGGCGTCGGCGCTCATGCCGTAGCCGACGATCTCGGCGACGATGGGCGCGCCACGGCGCTTCGCCATCTCGTATTCTTCCAGCACCAGGATGCCGGCGCCTTCGCCGACCACGAATCCGTCGCGATCCCTGTCCCAGGGACGACTCGCCCGCTCGGGATCGTCGTTGCGCGTGGAGAGCGCGCGCATGGCCGCGAATCCTCCGATGCCCATCGGGGTGATCGCCGCCTCGGTGCCGCCCGCGATCATCACGTCGGCATCGTTGCGCTGGATGATCTTGAAGGCGTCGCCGATGGCGTGGGCGCTGGTCGTGCAGGCCGTCGCCGTCGCTTCGTTCGGACCCTTGGCTCCGTAGCGGATGCTGACGTGCCCGGCTGCCAGGTTGACAATCGCCGCCGGGATGAAGAAGGGAGAGATCTTGCGGGGGCCGCCCGAGAGCAGGTTGGAGTGCTCGCGCTCGATCACGTCAAAACCGCCAATGCCCGAGCCGATGTGGACGCCGACGCGCTCGGCGATCTCCGGCGTCACCTTCAGCTCACTGGACCTCATCGCCTCCGCCGTTGCCGCCAGCGCAAGGTGGATGAAGCGTCCCATCTTCTTGATCTCTTTTTTCTCGACGAAATTGAGGGGGTCGAAGTTCTTCACTTCGGCCGCGATCTGGCAGGCGAATTCGGTGGCGTCAAAGTGCGTGATGCGGGCGACCCCGCTCTGGCCGGCCTGAATGTTGCTCCAGACCTCCGAGCTTGTGTGCCCGACCCCGCAGATCAGTCCTACTCCGGTGATGACAACGCGACGCGGCAAGGGTTACTTGCCACCTTTCGCGTGCGCTCCGATGTAGTCCGTCGCATCCTTCACGGTGCGGATCTTCTCGGCGTCCTCGTCCGGGATCTCGATGTCGAACGCTTCTTCGAACGCCATCACCAGCTCGACGATGTCCAAAGAATCCGCGCCCAGGTCGTCCACGAATGAAGCGTTGGGGGTCACTTCGCCTTCATCGACTCCAAGCTGCTCGACGATGATCTGCTTAACTTTCTCTTCAACAGAAGCCATGGGTTGGACTTCTCCTTTCAACTTGTGCCACGCCTGGCGCATGAGTCGCACCGGGGCTTGCTTCACCGTCCACGGCAGCGAAAGACGACTCCGCAGCCGTGGAGTGCATGACCGGGCCGATCGCCCGTTGATGCTGCAACAGCTGTTTCGCGCTTGCGGGCGGCTACTTCGCCGCTTTCTGATGCTTCTCGATGTAGCTGACGGCGTCGGAGACGGACTTGATCTTCTCCGCCTCTTCGTCCGGGATCTCGATCTCGAAGGCCTCTTCAAAGGCCATCACCAATTCCACTGTATCCAGTGAGTCGGCGCCCAGGTCATCGATGAACGATGCATTTGCGGTCACTTCCGCTTCATCCACACCCAACTGCTCGACGATGATCTGTTTTACCTTTTCTTCTACGGATGCCATACGAACTGCGCCTCCTGCTGGGTTCAAAACTAATAAGTGTACTGGCGGCTCCGGCGGAGTGTAAAGAAAGCCCGGGCCCAGTTACGGGCACACAGACGCCTGCTCCGGCATAGTGCCAGTCATCCATCGTAAATTGTGCTGCTGAAGCGGTCAACGCTGCCGCAATGGCGGGCGTTTTTGCGCCAAAAACGGGGGCGCGTCGCCGCGCCCCGCTTCAAGACCACCCGCTTTCCAACTTCGCTACTTGTTCCAGTACTGGCCGCGCAGACGGGTCTGGCGGCTCTCCATGGGGATCTCCCGCCCGCTGATGAAGACGCGTTTGACGTCGGTCTTCACGTCCAGCGGATCGCCGTTGGCGACCACCACGTTGGCCGTCTTGCCGGCGTCGAGCGAACCCAACTGGTCGGCCACTCCCCAGATCTCGGCCGGAGTCAGCGTGATCGCCCGCAGGGCCTCGTCATGGGGCAGCCCGAAGGCGACCGCGTAGCCCGCCGCGTAGGGCAGGTTGCGCGACTGGTGTGCGTCGTAGCTGGCAAACGCCACCTTCACCCCGCGCTTGGCCAACTGTGCCGGCAAGGAATACACCGCGTCGTAACGTTCGTCTTCATAAGGCATCTCGTAGATGGGGCCGACGATCACCGGGACCTTGAGGGCGGCGATGCGGTCGAGCACCTTCTGCGAATGGGTGACGTGGTTGAGCACGAAGCGCAGTTTGAACTCCTCGGCCAGGGCGACGGCGGTATCGATGTCGCTGCCGGTCTCGGCCGCCAGCACGACGGGCTTCTTGCCCTGCAGGTAGGGCACCAGGGCATCGAACTTCAAGTCCTTCTTGGGCTCGCTTCCCTTGGCCTTGTCGGCGTCGCTCTTGCGGCTCCATTCGTCCATCTTGCGCATATATTCCTGCGTGTCGATGAATGTCTGGCGCAGCTGCGAAGCCATGCCCATGCGGGTCTGCGGGAACTTGGCGCGCTCGAACGATTCGTTGCGCCGCTGTTCGCCGGTGAAGTTCAGGGCCATGGCGTTGTCGCGCAACAGGATGTAGTCGGGCTGTTCGCGGCCATCGAGTTGGATGAAGATGTCCTGGCCCGGCAGGGTGTCGCGGTTGGCGGGCGCCACCACGGCGTTGGTGATGCCGTTGAGGCGGGTCACCGGGATGAGCGCGCTCTCGGCGTGGAAGGCGTCGTAGACGTGCATGTGCGGCATGATCTCATCGCTCATCTCGATCATGTCATTGGTCATCGGGTCGGCCTCGATCTCGGTCAGGCCCAGATGCGTCTCCGAATCGATGAGCCCGGGATAGACGGTCATCCCGGTGGCATCCACGGTCTTGGCACCGACGGGGGCTTTCGCCCCGGAAGCCGCGCCGACGTAAGTGATCTTGCTGCCCTCGATGACCACCGCACAGTTATCGATGGTGCCGTGCGAAACCGTCAGACACGTACCGCCGCGAATGACGGTCGCCGGCGGCGGAGCGGGCGCAGCCTGCGCCGTAGCCGTTTTTGATGCCGGTTTCTTCTGCGCGAATACCGGTATTGCCATCAACATCCCCAATGTTCCGCAGCAGAGGGTTTTCATCTGGAAACTGGTAACTGGAAACTGGAAACTGGTTTTCACTGTCCCTCCTTCATCTGCGGCATTCCCAACCCCGGCAGCGAGCGGTCGAAGAACAGGACGCCGTCGATCCACACTTTTTCAGGCACCGCGAAGCTCGACAGCGGATAGTCGCTCCATAACACCAGGTCTCCGTCTTTGCCGACGTCGATCGATCCCACCTTGTCGTCGACGCCGATGATCCACGCGGGATTGATGGTGATCATCTTCATCGCTTCGTCTTCGGTGGCGCCGCCGTAGCGCATGGTCTTGGCGGCCTCCTGGTTCAGGCGCCGAGTGAAGTCGTCGGAATCGCTCTTGATGGCGACCTTCACGCCCTTGCGCATGGCGATCACCGCGTTCCACGGGATCGCGTCCCAGGCCTCGTACTTGTAGCCCCACCAGTCGGAGAAGGTGGCGATGCCGACCCCGTTTTCGGCCAGCTTATCCGCCACTTTGTAGGCTTCGAGCGCGTGGTGGAAGGCCCGCACCTTGTAGCCGAACTCCTTGGCCATCGCCATCTCGGTCAAGAGTTCGTCGGCGCGATAGCAGTGGATCTGCACCAGCATCTTGCCGCGCAAAACGTCGGCCAGCGCTTCGAGCTTCAGGTCGCGACGGGGGGCCTTCGCGTCCTTGTCGCCCTTAGCGACCTTGGCGTTGTATTCGTCCCAATCCTTCATGTACTGCTGCGCTTCGAGCAGCGCCTGGCGCTGCACGGCGAAGTTGCCCATGCGGGTGGACGGCAAAGTACCTTTGCTGCCGAAGACGCGCTTCGGGTTTTCGCCGCTGGCGAACTTGATCGATTGCGGCGCGCCCGGGAAGAGCATCTCTTCCTTCTGCATCCCGTACTTCAGCTTGATGACCACTGCCTGCCCGCCGATCATGTCGGCCGAACCGTGCAACAGCAGCGCCGAAGTCACGCCTCCGGCGAGCGCGCGGTAGATCTCCTTATCGTCATAGACGAAGGCGTCGAGCATCTTCATCTGGGGAACGATCGGGCTGGTGGCCTCGTTGACGTCGTGATCGAGCGCCATGTGCGAATGCGAATCGATGATGCCGGGCGTCACGTACTTGCCGCCGGCGTCGATCACGGTGACGCCGGCCGGGGCGTTCACGGTCGCGCCATAGGCGGCGATCTTTCCGTCTTTCACGTAGATGCTGGCGTGTTCCTGGCGTCCGTGGGTCACCGTGAGCACGGTCGCGTTCTTGATCAACACGTCGCCTTTCGCCGGAATCGGTGTCTGCGCCGATAACGTCGCCGCGCCGGCCAAGGCCAGCCACAGCCACGCGAGGCGCGCAAAATTCCTCGTCATCTCAAGCTCCTGCAATGCCATTTAGTTGTTGAGAAATAGGATTGCCTGCCCGCAACCCCAAAAAGAGTGGAGCGATTGTAGAGGCGCGCGCAGAATGCGTCAAAGCCGATTTTCTGATGCGATGAATCGCACAAAGACGCCGTTAACGGAATGCTGAAGGCTAAGTGCTGACTGCTTCCTTACCATTGGCGCACCTGCTACCTTCTTTCTCATGCGCGCCGTCATCCAACGCGTCAGCCGCGCCCGCGTGCTGGTCGACCAGGAAGTCATCGGACAGATCGCCGCCGGGCTGCTTGTCCTGCTCGGCGTCGCCGCCACCGACACCGAAGCTGACGCCGACTACCTGGCCGACAAGGTCACGGGGCTGCGCATCTTCGAAGACGCCGACGGCAAGATGAACCTCGGCGTCGGCGACGTCCACGGCGCGATCCTCGCGGTCTCGCAGTTCACCCTCTACGGAGACGCGCGCAAGGGACGGCGTCCTTCCTTCGACGCCGCCGCGCGACCCGAGCAGGCGCGCCAGCTCTATGAATATTTTGTGGGGAAGATCCGCGCCGCCGGCCTCGCGTGCGAGACCGGGCGCTTCCAGGCCGAGATGAAGGTCGAGTTGGTCAACGACGGGCCAGTCACCATCCTGCTGGACTCGGCGAAGGAATTCTGATGGAGCGATGGATCAGGCGCGGCGTGGCCGCCTTCGCGTTGCTCTTCGCGCTCAGCTGGATCGGCGATTACTCGGTCCTGCGCCTCCGCATCGCCACCCACCACGGCGGCACCGGCACGGTCACCGTGAATTCCGTGGACGCCGTGCATCTGAAGAATGGCAAGACCGAGTTCTACGATTCCGGCCCGCAGGACCAGCCCTGCGTGGAGTCGCTTTTCCCGCACCTCGGCCAGCCCACCTGCTGGAAACTTCGTCGCAGCGCGCAACGCGAAAACGACTACTTCAAGAGCCCGTCAAAATTCTGATGAGGTGTCGACTGCTGTTCTTGCCTTTCGCTTTAGCCTCTCGCTTTTGACGTTAGTTCCGCATTCCAAGTTCCGCGTTCGAAACTTCACTCCGCTTCCATCATCTCGTCGACCACCGCGATGGCCTCGATGGTGGCGCGCACATCGTGCACGCGGACGATATGTGCGCCCTTCATGACGGCGATCGCCGTCGACGCCAAGGTTCCACCCAGCCGCTGCGAAGGGGGCAGATCTTGGACCGCCTCGCCGGTGATCTCGGTCAGCCGCTTGGCCGCCGCGCGTCCGAGGAACGACTTGCGCGAGGTCCCGGCCATCAGGGGGAATCCGAGCTCCGCGAATTCCTCGAAGCGGGCCAAGAGTGGAAGATTTTCCTCGAAGTTCTTGCCAAAGCCGAATCCCGGGTCGAGCACGATGCGCTCGCGCGCGATGCCGGCGCCGAGGGCGGCCGCCACCAGCTCGCCGAGATCGCGCTTCACCAGCTCCACGATCTTGGGTTCCCGCGGAAGGTCGCGCCACTCCGCGGGGATGCCGCGCGTATGCATCATCACCAGGCCGCAGCCTGCGCGGGCGACCATCTGTGCCATATGCCTGTCCCAGGTCATGCCGGAAACGTCGTTCACGATCTCGGCGCCCGCTTCCAGGGCGCGGCGCGCCACTTCGACCTTATAGGTGTCCACCGAGATCAATACTTCCGGACGCATGCGCCGCAGGCCCCGTATCACCGGCAGGATGCGCGCGCACTCCTCGTCAGCCGTCACCGCGCCGGCCAGGCCCAAACCCCCGGCGCCGACCTTCGCTCCCGGACGGGTCGATTCACCGCCGATGTCGAGGATGTCGGCACCCTGCTCCATCAACTGCAGCCCGCGTTCCACGGCCTCTTCGGTGGTGCGCACGAGGCCGCCGTCGGAAAACGAATCCGGGGTCACGTTGAGCACGCCCATCACCCGGGTGCGGTGTCCAAGCTCGAGGGCGCGGCTGCGCAGCTTCCATTTGTATGCGATTCTCATTCGCCGCGATTGTATCAATCCGCGCCTGCGTGCGCGGAAACCCGTCGTCGCGGCCGCTGCCAATGGGTGTAAAATTCAGCCCGGAAACCTATGCACACTGCGCGCAGGTATTTCGCTCTCGTCCTCCTGCTCTCGGCAGTCTTACCTCTTTGGGCCGCCGACAAGAAGAAGGAGAAGAACCTCGACCAAAAGATCGAAGCGATTCTCGCGCAGGCCGAGGTCACACGCGCCGAATGGGGCATCGAGGCCGTCAGCCTCGATACCGGCAAGACGGTTTATTCCTTCAACGCCGACAAGCTGTTTACCCCGGCGTCCAACACCAAGCTTTTCACCACCGCCACCGCGCTGGCGCTCATCGGCCCGGACTACCGTTTCCATACCACCGTCGAGACCGCAGGATCCATCGACAAGTACGGACGCCTGATGGGCGATCTCACCATCATTGGCCGCGGCGATCCCAACCTCTCCGGACGCACCCTGCCCTATTCGCTCAAGACCGAGCGCAAGCTGCCGCCGCTGCATCTGCTCGATGAACTCGCCGACCAGGTCGCCGCCCGTGGCATCAAGCTCATCGATGGCGACATCGTCGCCGACGACAGCTACTTCGCCTACGAGCGTTACGGCGAAGGATGGTCGCAGGACGATCTCGTCTTCGAGTGGGGCGCGCCGGTCTCGGCCCTCACCA
>Ga0315268_10009474_pt1 | contig 10098 bp, 7 predicted proteins | sample C1_top_MG_FD_204535 | JGI IMG/M metagenome (GOLD analysis project Ga0315268, IMG submission 204535) | Sediment microbial communities from Yellowstone Lake, YNP, Wyoming, USA - C1_top | ecosystem: Environmental > Aquatic > Freshwater > Lake > Sediment | place: USA: Wyoming | collected 2017-08-01 | reverse complement strand
AACGGAGTCTGATTACCCAAAGCATCTTCTTTATAAATTACCGGTTTGTCTTTAAAAAATTCTCCTGCTATATAAACAGCGGCATCCAAATATCCTCCGGGATTTCCTCTGACATCAACAATGACAGCGTCCAATTCTTTCATTTTCACATTGGCTTCTGAAACTGCCTTATTCCAATCGAGGGTAGTCTCATCCCCAAACCTACTAATTCTAAGATACAGTGTCCCATCCCCCTTATCCTCCCAGCTTACACTTGGATTGGTTATCAACCCTCTGGTAATTTCTGTATCTCTTTGGGGATCGTTTCCGGATTGAAGAGTTAACGTTACTTTGGTTCCTGCTGAACCTTTAATTTTGGAAACTGCATCTACAACAGATAGTCCAAGAGTAGAGACACCATCAATCTTAAAAATCTTATCCCCGGATTTTACTCCGGCAGCCTTTGCAGGAGATCCATCTAAGGGAGCAATTACAACTAGCATACTATCCTTTATACCCAGCTCAGCACCTATCCCCTCATACTTCCCGTTTAAGGCGTCGTTTACATTTTTGTTGAGTTTCGGAGGAAGATAAGAGGTGTATGGGTCTCCAAGAGATGCAACCATACCGGTAATTGCTCCCCAAAGCATTTTTTGAGGGTCTACGGGTCTTTCAAAATAGTTTGCACTAACTAAATCCCAAACCTCCCAAAATCTTCCAAAATCTACTTTCTGATTTGAAGGATATCTATTAATGATCTCTATCTTTGGGGGGTTTTTCCTTATTTCAAAGATAAAACCACGTTGACCCATATAATAACCACCATAGAAAAAACCAATGGCAATAAGAATTGTTATCAAAAACCTCTGAAATTTTTCAAAAGGATTCATATTTTATTTAATTCCAAGAAAATTTACTCTACTCAATAATAAAAAAGTTAGGAAGCTTGATTTCCACCGATGCTTTTTCTGTATTGAATTTTACAAATATACTAGATTCGGAAAGACTGTCAACAACCCCTATCTTTCCAAAGTTCGGCGGTTGGAGACACACAACATCCATTCCGACTGCAATCTCCTTCACAATAGAAGAGTTTGGTAATTCTAAAGTCGGGTTAATTGAACTAACTTTTTCCTTTTCATTTTTGCCGGATTTGGTTTTCTTACCCCCTTTTTTAACTTTCTCCGCTTTTTCAACCTTAATCTCCTCCTTTACCACAAAATCATCCGCAGAATGGGGAATTCTTAGTGTATTTTTTTGTCCGTCTAAAAAAACATATCTATAGGCAATAATGCTTAGTAGTTTGTATATTGGCTCCGGCGTATCCAGTTTTCCAAAACCTGATATCAAACCAAACCCAAGTCCTTTGCTTTTAGCATAGTTAAACGTTTCTTTATGAGCACTTCCCGCCAAAACTGCTACGGCACCCATCTCGTTTGCTCTTTTAACAACTTCAATGTCTGCAAAATGTCCAACATACACAATCTTTCCTTCATTGTTTTTTGAAAAGCTTTCCAAATAATATTTTTCAAGAATTTCCACAGGGTTGGGAAAAACCACTAGTTCCCCAGAAACATTAATCTGAGTACTTGCTGCAAAGAGAAGATCTCTTGTCTGAGTTTTTATTAATATTGCTCTGTTTTCAGCAATCTTATGCACTGTTCCCCAAACCCCTGCCAAAAGAATATATCTATCTTCGGCTGCATTAAATACAAAAGTCCCGTCGTCCTTTCTAAATAGGTTTCCGTTAAAGGGCACGGCAATATCAGTTTTTCCAATCTTACCCATGTTTGAACCTGAATAATAGAATTGCTTGTCTCCTTTGAATCTTGAAGGTTTAAAATTTTTCGGGTACGAAGTCCGCTTTTGAGAGTAGGTACACTCCCCCAACCTATCAAAAGGTCTCACTAAATCCCCTTCTTTAACAAGGACAGTTCCCGGTATTGGCAAGCATCTTTCTATATATGTATCTGTTTTTTCAACAAGTTTTTTTAATATCGGGGCGTACATAAGCTTAGCTGCTTTACACAGTCATTAAATACTTTTACATTATTAAATAACGAGCTATTTCCTGTATTGATGATCAAACCCACCTTACCTCCCGAAACAGATATGTTTAGGTTGCCCAAAGAGCGACTTTTAATGGATAGGGAGGAAGGTGCCTCATGAAGCATAGGAACTACGTAAAATCCATCCTTTTTAACATCAAAAAACTGACTGGTTCCGACATCCGACGTCAAAAGACATTCGGTTTCTCCCTGGGAGTTAATTAACGTACCCAAGACTTCTAAATAAGGTTTGGGGTTAAGAAGTATCTCGGGTTTATATTTTTTAATAATATTAAAAAGAGGTATAGCGTTTCTCCTATCTAAGAAAATCTCATAAATTCCCGGCTTTCTTACCAAATCAAAGGCTAAAATCCAATCAAGATATTCGTACAATATTGTCCTTGAAAACCTGCTTCCTGAAAATGTTAGTGCATCCTTTGATTTATAACCTAATTCCAAGGATTCAACTTTTGCAGCTATACTTCTATCTAATTCTGTTGAAGTTAGTATATCCACGGGTATTATCTGGGGGTAGATAGAAAGATTTGCCAGTTCGTTGCTTCCTCCTCCATCTATGTCCTGACTTTTCTCCGAACACATTTCATAAGATAAGATGGAATCTTTTGTTAATACAGAAAACTCATTTACAACAAATGGGTAGAATTCTTCAATTTCCTTTATAATTGATACTAATTTAAGGGATTGTTTTGTCTCAATATCCACCGGAGGAACTTCAATAAATCCACAGGTAATAACCTCAATATCAGATGTTTTAATCTTTTTGTTTTTTAGAAAAGTCTCAATTACATCCTTATTAAAACCGGCCTCATTAGTCTGATTTGAAAAAGCCGCTGAGGAGTACTTATAGGGAAAATTAAAAAACTCAACATTGTTCGAATCCAAAGACAAAAGCACTAAACTGATATCCGATGTATCAAAGTAACAGGCGAGTATGTAACGGGAACCCGTGGGCATTAATATATAATATCAGATTGCATGTCTGTCTGTATATTGCAATAAGCCCATATATCGGGCTTTTTTAACTTCCGTTGCAAGAAGCCTTTGGTTTTTTGCAGTAAGTCCCGTGTATTTTTGAGGGAGAACCTTTCCTCTATCACTAATAAATCGTCTTAATACCAAAACTTCCTTGTAGTCCTGTTTTGTTTTAGTTTGAGAGAAATAGCAGCCCGCCGGTTTATTTGAGACCGTTCTTCTTCTGGTATTTGTTCTTTTTTTAGTTAATGCCATGTTGTTTTAGTTTGCCTTTTAACAATCCCCACACTTTTCAAGTGTGGGGTTTCAAATTTCTTACTTAGCTGACGAATCTAAATCGTCCAAATTTATATCATCAAGATTTATTTCCTCGGAATCAGTTGTGGCTTCTTCGCTTGGATGGGGTTCTGCTGTTTCTACATCCAAATCAGCTTCTTCAGTGGTTTCACCGTCTTTCTTAGGCGACAATATTATCATGTCTTCTATAACAACCTCCGTCTTGTATTTCTTAACTCCCCCGTTGTCCATCCAATCTCTGGTCTGAAGTCTTCCCATGACGTAAACTTTTGTTCCTTTTTTAAGAAGTTGGCCACAAATCTCAGCTAGTTTATTCCAGGCTACTATGTTGTGGAAGTCAACTGACTGTTTTCTTTCTCCTCCGACAACCCATTCTCGGTTTGTCGCTACTACAAAACTTGCTACTGCATTCCCCTGAGGGGTATATCTCATCTCGGGATCTCTGGTTAGATTACCGATAAGCTGCACCATGTTTAGATTTCTTGATGCCATTTTTCGTTCCTCCCTACATCTTTCAGCTTTGAGCTGTAATTAAATACCTCAATAAACCATTTAACATATTTAGTTTGCTTTTGAATTTAGAAATTTTCTCGGAGCCTATTTCGAAGTTAATTACATCGTAATAGCCCTCTTGCTTACCTTTAATTTCATAGGAAAATCTTCTTTTACCCCAAAACTGGGCTTTAACAATCTTACCCTCCATGGAGGTTATTAATTCTTGTGTTTTTGAAGATAGATCCTTGGCTGCTTGGTCTCCTAAATCTATCTTATATATTGTCATTATCTCGTATGGTTTCATATATCTTTCTTTTAACTTTACAGATTATATCTTAAACAAACTGTAAGTCCACTTAATTAAATCTAGTCTGATTAGAGTTTTAAGCCTATGCATACTACAAAAAAGATGGGTAGAATGCAATACTTTTAGTCTCAGCGAGAGTTTTTGTTTAAACGCTAAACCTAAATTCCACAATATCCCCATCTTGCATTACATATTCTTTGCCTTCTAGTCTCACTTTACCAAGTTCTCTAGCCTTTCTTAAGCTCTCTAAGGGCAAAAGAGTTTCATAGTTAACCACCTCTGCTGATATGAAACCTCGCTCAAAGTCAGTATGTATAACACCTGCGGCTTGTGGCGCTTTGACTCCTTTCTTAATTGTCCACGCTCTTACCTCCTTAGGACCCATGGTTAAAAAAGACTGAAGACCTAAGATTTCGTAACTTTTTTTAATAACTTTATCCAAACCGCTTTCAGAAATTCCCAGCTCCTCCATGAAGGTTTTTTGCTCTTCTTTGGTAAAACCGGACAATTCTGACTCAATTTTTGCTGAAATAGGAATAGCATTGTAGTGCTCTAAGATAGTTGTTTGGATACTATTTGTCTTCAAATTCTTCTCATCAATATTAAAAATATAAATCATGGGTTTTAGAGTTAATAAATTTAGTTCTTTCATTACTTCCGTTTCCTCTTCAGACCATATGACACTTCCAGCAAAAGATCCTTGATTAAAAATCTGTCTTAGTTTGTCGTAAACTGGTACTTTTTGTATATCTTCTTTGCTTTTTGGGAATTTAAACGAGTTTCCCATTTTTTCAATTTTTTTCTCTAAGGATTGAGAATCAGCAAGTATTAACTCTGTGTTGATGGTTTGAATATCTTCTTCCGGACTTACAGCCCCGGCTTTAATAACATTTTCATCACTAAAGTCTCTTACTACCTGAACAATGGCATCTACCTCTCTAATATGGCCCAGAAATTCATTACCAAGACCTTCTCCTAGAGAAGCTCCTTTTACTAATCCCGCTATGTCATAGAATTTTATTACCGTTGGGGTAATTTTTTCAGGGACTTCCCTATCCCCTGTTTTATTCCCAAAGTCGTTTCTCACAAACTGTGCAAGGTGCTCTAAACGTTCATCAGGTACGTCTACAATCCCCACATTGGGTTCTATGGTTGCAAAAGGATAATTAGCAGCTAAAGCTGCTTGGCGTTTAAGAAGAGCGTTAAAGAGTGTTGATTTTCCTACGTTAGGAAGACCAACAATTCCGATAGATAAAGACATGGGGTGATTATATATGTAAAAATGAGTTTGGAAAATGAGCCACAAAAAAGCCCTGGCATCTTATATTAAAATTTAAAGGTCCTACCTTCCTTTTAATTTATTTTTGATGTTCGGGCTTTTCTACGCTTAAAAATATAAAAACTCTTAAGCTCTAATAATCCTCTAGCCTATTAGAAAATTGTTAGAACTCGGGAGGTAGATGGCACAAAATAGCTGTTAGGCTAAAATGTTTTCCACTTACCTCCCGGTCGAGATACAAAGATTTTTTCTCACTAAGTTTTTTAGTTGCATTTGTGATATGGGCAACGTTGCCATTCTTCAGCTAATTTGGCTTTAGAATTTATACAGCAACATTCAGGACTTCGTTAGCTTTTGATCGAAAGCGCGTTCAACATAGCGCTGTGGGACTGAATCCCTTGCCAACCGAAGTCGAAATCAAATCCCCATTCTACATGTTCTGCCGCCTGGGCTTTGCCATTTTCGTCGTACGAAAGGAGAAAAATGGTATTTGCCTTGTTGGCAATTTCGGCGAACCGAGGATCTTCCAAGACCTTCTGCATCGTTTCGGCAACGATAGGTTCCACACCACGAAGCTCGCCGTATGTCCAATCGTTTGAAGACTGGTAGTGAGTCCATGAAGCGGGAACCATACGGTAAGAAACACCGCTTTGCATAAGGCTGTAAGACCACACCTCATAATCCTCAGCGTTTTCACGCAGAGGTCGAGTCAGGGATTTTCTGAGCAGATCAGCCCGGCGATCGTAACGCATTTGGGCTTTCTCCTCATCCGTGTTGTCCGACATCTCCAGAAGGATGTTCTCCACCACATAGTGAGAAGTGATACCTTTAGGTCCCAAATCCAAGATATAGGTCTCCTTTTCTCCATCAGGAGAGGTTACCTCTAAGCTAGTCCGGTTACCCTGCGGAACGACACTAAACGAATAACCTTCACTAACCAGGCTTTGCAGGGCATCCGAAGCGCCAGTCTGGAAAGTACTCCACTGGTTCCATTCCAAACCGGTGTTCGGACGAACGAACTCCTGAACCCAACTCCAGGAATCCTTTTCCATAATTCGATTCGAAACTTCTCCCAGTGCTAACGCAAAAACCTGTCGTGATACGTCAAAGCGACGGACATAGGCCAAGGCCATAACCGCGTCACTGAAACGATCAAGGCGATGCTCCACCGGAAATTCAGGAGTCCATTCCTCTTCATAAGCAGTGTAGTACGCGGCGAGTTTCCACGCCTGCGTATAATCACTCTGTCCTTCGAGAATGAACACCGAATTCTGTTCCGATTTCGCGCGCATCTTCAACCCAACGATTGCAGCTTCCGCTGTTGCTGGGTTGGAATGCCCACGGCGACCGCTGGAGTGTGTTGCGACCTTCATTATGTTTGTTCCAGGCCGTAAGACCAGGACCTCCATCGGGTGCGAAGCCACACTCAAACCGCCTTTTTTCTGCCAAGGCATGCCCTGAAATCCCACAATCTGCATCTTCTGCTGCTTGTGTCCTTCAGAAACAACCTCAACGAAACCGGCAGACGACTGGGCGGCGTATCCGCGGGTCGCCACCAAAATGGGCAGGTCTTCGTTTTTCAGTTCATTTTCCTGTGTAAGCAGGGACAAAGACCCAATTTCTGCGGCATAGCGCATTACCAAGCCCCGATCTGGGACTTCGGTAACCGACACTGTGTGTACGGAAACCTTACGAGAAAACGTATCAACGAACACTGCTGTAGCCATTTCGATTCTCCTTGTTGAGATATTCAGTCATTTTTGTAGTCAGCTCAGGTCACACGACTTAAGGCCTCTGAGTAAGCCCACAATCTTTTTACGAGCGATTGTCCTCGACTTTCTCCTCAACTTGTTTCTCTTCCAACTTTATAAATCACCATATGCGTAGCTTATTCGCCTTTTATAGCGGCTCGCAGTGACTTATAAACCTAGGAATAGGGCTGCTGTTAAGCAGATTCAAGAAACTTACCTTGAAGAAGGCAAACTAGCTTTGTTCTTATAAACAAAACCAAATTACCTCCCTCAAGTGCAAAGAAAAGTCTCTCTTATCTATTCAATTATCAAAGTACTCTCACCTATTAGATATTTTGGTAGGTTTATCTAATAGCTAGTGAATACATTCATGGGTAGGATCTGAATGCGTCCACATAGTCATCAGACAAGCAGATGAAATATTTAGTTTTCTAACTAAGGAAAGTTAAGTTCGAGTAAGAATGGTGTCTCTCTCCTTTCTTACAGTCTCAACTTGTCCTGATCCAAGCCCTCAAATAATTGAAGAGCTTGGGCAGGAAGCAAAAGACTAGTTAAAATCTCTTGCTACTCTCTCCTTTTGTGTTGTATCCATACATTTATTTAGTAGGTACACAAAGGTAGGTTTGTGTAAACAAATTCATGTTTACAACTTTCATTCGTCTTACTTAGCTAATTTTGTGTTAGTAAGAGTGTTTTTCTTTGTATTCGATATTTGGGCCACTCTCTTATATAAAGCAGATTCCCTGTTAATTTGGCTCTCGTCCAATTGGACGAACGCTTGTTTTAATACCACCGTATCTGGGATATACCCAAAGTCCGGGTCAAAGACCTAATGGTTAAAACCGCTAAGCCATACTATCTATGCTTTGATCTAAATTTGATCATAAGCAAAAATCTATCTGCAATGTCCGGTAGGACCTGTTACTCTCTCCCTGTTTAAAAAGGACAGCATTTTGCTTCCTTGAAGTGCAATAGCACTAATATTTGGGTGTAATCAGTATTTCCGTAACTTGCAGGTAGGTTTTTACCTAAGAGTTCTAGAAACAAAAAAACCAAGATCTAAAGAGAATATATTCTCACCAGATCTTGGCCTTCTAAAGTAACTGTTTACGGCTTTGAGTGGTAGATTCTCTTTGCTGCAACTTGCATTCTATTTATGTTTTAAAGGTACTTTCTTTTAACTCTCTGGATATATTATAACCCATAGTTAGTATCTTGTCAAGTCCTTTTGATACTTTTCAAATAAGCTGTATTTGGCTTATTCCCTCTTGGTTACTGGATACATAATACTACAGGTTAACTGTATTGTCAAGTCGTATTGATAGTTTATCTATTGACATAGTATCAGTACTTTGCTACCTTTGTATTGGATATGTATTCAAAAACTCTTAAAGAATCCGGACTAAAAGATAAAGAAGCCATTGTCTATGACATCCTGCTTGAGCATGGGGTTTTACCAGTTTTAGATATTATTAAGAAGTCAGGATTAAAAAGAGGAATAGTTTATAAAACACTATACGACCTCCAGGATAAAGGACTTGCTTCCCAACTAACAATTAAAAAGAAACTTCACTTCCGAGCTGAGCACCCTTATAAACTATCAGAACTTGTCGAGGAACAGTTAAAAGAAGCTCAGAACCATCAATTAACATTACAGACTTACCTACCCCAGCTTATATCAGCATTCAAAACAACGGATAATAAACCGGGTGTAAAGATATATGAAGGCATAAACGGCATTAAAGAGGTATACAACGATACTCTTAAAGAAGGCAAAGAGATTTGGGCCATACTACAAACCTCTGAGGTTGAACCAAAGGTATATGACTGGCTCTCGCACACCTATGGCAAGAAAAGAGCCGAGGCCAATATATGGGCTAAAGTTATCGCTGCAGAGGACTCAAAGACTAAAACATACGTCAGTAAGAATGAGGCTGAAAAGCGTGAAACAAGAGTTGTGCCAAAGGAAAAGTTCCCTATTGGTATTGAGGTTGATATATACGGCAGTAAGGTGGCTTTTATTAACTTTCACAAAGATGGAGATTTGGTGGGTATTATTGTTCAAAATGAACTTATTGCTAATACTATGCGAGCTATGTTTACTTTGGCTTGGGAAAAGGCTGGAGATTACGTCACACAGATTTAACAAACATCTATATTTCTCAATATCTCCGATGTGAAGGCCTGTGGGATACTTCAAAATAGGTTATCCCGTTTTCCATTTGGGTGCTTATTTCCCCCAATCTACCCTGTCTGTATGCTTCCCGCATGTCCCAAAGGGCTTCTGGTTGATTTCCTGCCATATACATAAGGGGAATTCCCAGAGGTAACCCCCAGGCGTCGACGTACCTGTTATAATCAATACCTGGATCCAGTAATCCGATGGACGCTACTGAATCTCTAAATTCTTGGGGTTTTATCTCGTCAACCGCAAAATCAGGATCTTTTTCTATTACATAGTACACGTTGTTAAACAGGTCCTTTTCCCCTATTTGAGTCTCCTCTACTTTTGTAACCCTAAACCCAAATAGCTTAGCGTATGCCCTAAATTGTGCATCTGTCATTGTCATTCTATTGAATTTGTGTCTTTCATCAGGACCATCAAAGATATTACGCGCTCTTCCAGGCTCAACACCTAAAAACTCTAGATGTTCTGTGTATCTTAGTATCTCCGCAGAATACTGGTCTGTGACTTCCGATACCCGATCCTCAGGTATTTTTGGAATGTCTATAATCCCCATACCGTTGTAAGTAAGAACACGTTGCATTTCATCAAAAAATCTTGCCATTTTTTCTGGGGTATTATTATGTAAAATCGTCCTTCCAAGACAGTAAAAAACCTCAGGCGAAACCTCATCATTAAATCTACCGTTTGGATAAGGTATGTTGTGCCAATCCGCTACAACAACTTTAATATCGGCTTCCTGCTCTTTAATCTTTTTTACATGA
>Ga0315268_10009473_pt1 | contig 10098 bp, 13 predicted proteins | sample C1_top_MG_FD_204535 | JGI IMG/M metagenome (GOLD analysis project Ga0315268, IMG submission 204535) | Sediment microbial communities from Yellowstone Lake, YNP, Wyoming, USA - C1_top | ecosystem: Environmental > Aquatic > Freshwater > Lake > Sediment | place: USA: Wyoming | collected 2017-08-01 | reverse complement strand
GGCAGCAACGTTCATCTGCTTGAAGGCGGGCCTATCGATGGACCGCCCGCTCTCCGCCTCATCAACATACTCTTTGACCACGGAGTAGCCGTCACGCGAGGCATAATCCCTCAGCGCCTTCAACTGTGCTGAAATGGACAGGTCGATATCCTGCCTTTCTGATGAGACCCGGGCGTAAATAGCTACCTTCTTCGATTCAGTACTCATTGAATCCTCCTTCTATTGGCCACTGGCACTTGCGGCAGATCGGGTGTGTTTTCTCAAAGGGACAGGAATCCTCCGCGCTGAGCGCTATTGGCTGTATTCGTTCCACCTGGGGCGAGATCATGTGGCATTCTTCGTCAGGAACGGCGAGCAGTATCAAGCGGTATGGCTCCAGGCCACCCCAGAGGAGGGGCCTCACCAGGATAGCGGGGTAGTAGCCGTCCGCGTCTGTCTGCCGCCACAGCAATGGCCGGCCGGTATTTATCGCCGCGCACACCAGAGAGCCTGGAGAAGGGTGGCTCTTCAAGGTGGGCACCGGCTGGACAGGACAGAGCTGTCTTACCCACCGTGCCGGGAGGGATTTTACCACCACGGTGGCGACGAAGTCACTGATCTCAGCCGTTGGCGCAGCCATAGGCCTGGCCGGAAAACATTCGTAGAGCACACCCACCACGGGGATATTGGTGAAATGCTGGGCAAAGGCAATGAGAAGGCACTGGTGAGACAGTTCCAGTTCGTCAGCAAGGTAAGTGACGTCGCAGCCGCTGTCAAGCATCTGTCGAACGAAGAAGTCATGCGGGACCAGCACAGCAGCGGCAAACCGGTCGGCATAGCGGCTCAACACCGGGTCGACGAGTGATAGTCCCTTGTCCAAGGGGCTCTTGATGATAATCTCAAAAAGCTCGTGAAATATGGTGAACTTTTGGGTAGCCGGTTTATCCTTCGACGAGTAATGGACATACCACACACCGTTGGCACACATATTGACGCCTCCCGTAGTGAGGTAGTCCACAGCCCTAATATCGATGCCAAACGAGCCGACCAGACCAATGACCGCTTGAAGACCAGGGGTGCGCTGGATGCCGGCGTACTCTCTGAAGAGAGCAGCCAGGCGTATCGGGTTACTGCTAACCTGGCCTCCCTGGCGTTCGCGGACAAAGCGGCAAAAATCTGGTAACCTATCTTCGTGAGATATCTCCATGGTCGCACCCGGTCACGGGGTTAGCACTCTTTTGCCGGTAAGGGTTTCATACTCGATAACCATACTCCTCTTCGCCTCGGTGTTCAAGCCCTCTTCCCTGATGCGGGCACCAAGCTTGTAGTCGGGGTCGTTCATCACGTATTTGAAGGCTGCCTCTACCCTCTCCTCGTCGGTGGCGGTCACTTCCGGCTCATCGAGGTAGCCGGCCTGCTCCATCATTAACCTGACCGGGATGTTGTAGGCTCGGGCCAGCCGTCTAAGTATGTCCGGGCTGGGTGGTGGCCTGTTCCCGCTCTCTATCTGGGCGACATAGGCGTTGGAGACGCCACACGCCTTCTCCACGTCTCTTAGCGACATGTGTCGGGCCTCTCGAAGGCCTTTGACGTATTTAGCGAACTGACGCTGCATGGTCTACTCCTTTCCTTAATCTGCAAATGATTATAGCATGGTTTGCTAATAATTGCAAGCACTTTCTTTCCCACATAGGTAGAAATCGCTTGACAAACTCTAACTCCTGCGTTAAAATAATTCTATGATTGCCGTTGAGACCACCCTTGAAGAGCTATTCAAATCTGACCCCAAATTCCTCCTGGTATGCCAACGCTTCGGCTGGGGAAAGATTGAGATTGTGGTCAAGGACGGCAAACCGGTGATGATCTCAGTGAAACGAGATATCAAGCTTAAATAACTGAATCTCGAACCAATCGAATCTAACGCCGAATCGAAAACGATAGGCGCTCCAGGCTATATAGCCTGGAGCGCCTTTATTTTTGCTGGAAACCGAAAACCTACGACGAAGGGGAAGGAGCGTTGCCATGGTGAAGGTTAGGCTCAACCGCAAAGCTCTTGAGCTTGCCATAGCCAAGAGGAACATGTCGCAGAACATGCTGGCGATAAGAACGGGCAGCAGCGGCGGCTATATCTCCCAACTTATGCGTGGCGTCAGATACCCCTCACCGAAGATTCGTCAGAAAATACTGGATGCCCTTAGCCCCCTGACTTTCGACGACATATTCATCATCGAGGAAAACCAGGATGACGTGCCCGCAGGACGATAAGAGGATGGAGGGGCTGAGGATACTGGCCCGCATGATAGCCGCAGCTTATAGGCGCCGGACGGTGGAGGCTAAAGCGAGGGTCGCGCTGCCGCTGACAGCCCCCACCGGGAATGGCACACCGGCAAGCGGACTGTCCCCACACAATGGTCGCCTAGCCAAAGAAGCCGGCGCACGCAAGCGCATGAAGAATAATGTCAACTCCGGGTGAAAAGGAGAAGGCCATGAAAATTAACATTGTTGTCTACAGTGATGACCTGACCGGGGAGGATGTCGCGCTTCTCCTTCAGGGTATACGGGACTGCGAGCAGAAGTCGTTCCCACACAAGGAAATAGGTGTCTTCCTGTTCGCGCCGGCACTTACTACGCCGGAGGCCATTGAAATCATGGCCAGGATTAAGCCGCCCTTCACTTGCGGCCTGCTTGCGCTAGGGGGAAAGCCAAGCGAGAGTGCCGAGCCATGCTCATAAGCGAACGAAATTCTTGATCGTCGGACATTCCGGCGGACTATCCGAGGAGGCCAGGTCAGTGACTATCTCGACCGATGCAGACGTAATGGGAACCGTTAAGCCGGATGCAAAACAGAAGCATCAGCTTATATGGCTGCCCTGCCGGCGGTGCCACCGGCCGAGGTGGGCCAGGCTCGTGAGCGGGCGGCCAAGGGCGCAAGTCTGTGCGGAATGTGCCAGGCACTTCGCCGGGCTTGCCTGCGCCAACTGCCATAGGCGATGGCGCGGCCTCAGTAGCCCGGGTTATTGCCCAGCTTGCGGGCAATTGAGCTATCCTGTCATCCTGAACATCCCGTATCAGAAGGACTGGTACGAAGAAGAGAAGGGCAACAACCATTGAGTTGGGAGGGAATCACCATGGAACTGGAGAAGAAAGTAGGGATTTTGAAAAGCCTGGACACCAAAAGCCTGGTCGAGCAGGTCCACCGGCATGAAGACGATCTGGAAACGGCGCTACGTGAGCAGGCATCGTTCAAAAGCCTGAACTACGAATATTTGGCCTGCCGGGATGGCGATTGTCAGGAGGTAAAGAGGCTCCTCTCTGAGCTTATCCTCAAAGTTCCGGAGCATAACGAGGCCGGTAAGAAGCTTACCGCCGCCGAAAAGGAGGCCTGGCTGCAGCGGCAACGAAAGGAGAGTCAGGAGCTTGCCGCTGCCATCGCCAGGCAAAAAGAGGTTGCCTTCCTCGTCGATAACCACGAGATCAAGGTTGAAATCGCCAAGAAACGCCTGGAGAGTACGAAAGCGGTGCTGGCGCTGAAGACAGCTCAAATAAACCTTCTGGCAAGCTAAGAAAGGAGAGACAAAATGGCAGAAACGAAAAGACGGCTCGACACATATACCTCAGAGGACATGGCAATACCCACCTTCAAACTGGTCCAGAACGTTGGCTCGGACTACGCCAAGAACCTGGGAGCGCAGCCGGGAGATTTCTACTGCCCGCTCACCGAGGAAGTGGCCAAGGAACTGGAGATTGTGGTGGTGGATATCCGCACCCAAAGGACCTACTGGGGTAGAAACGAGATTGAAGACTCCCCTCCCGACTGCGCCAGCCTTGACGCCAAGAGCACGACCAGTATGGATGGCAAAGACTGCAATACCTGTAAATATCGCTGCGACATGCCGTGGACACTGAAGCCAACCGAGCGCCGGCAGATGTGCAACCTGAGCTATAACATCCTGGGAATAAACACGGCTGACGGCATGCCCATTCTTCTCCGCGCCGGCGGCATCAGCGCCCTTCCCGCCAGACAGCTGATCACACTACTGAGGCTCAACAAGAAGCTGAAGGGGGAATATCACCGGGTCCTGGTAGTAGTCAGCAGCGCCAAGAAGAAGACGCCTTCGGGAGAAGCCTTCAGCATGCACTTCAAGATAAAGGGCCTGGTTACCGACGAGGCACGGGTAGACGAACTCAAGAACCAGTCGCTCCAACTGCTCGGTATGCCGATTGCGTTGCCTGAGGGCCGGCCGGAGGAAGAGGAGCCGGTCGCCTTCACCCCGGAGGGCAAGCCGATCTACAACGAAGAAGAAGCGGAAAAGGCGAGGAAGCTTTGCCAAGACAAGGGAAGCACAACGGAGAAACCGGCAAAAGAGGAAACAGACCTGGACTTCTAAGGAGCTTCAATGGATGTCAAGGAAGAAGTGCTGGATGGATTCTGGCATTTGTTCCGGGGGCGCGTCGATGCCTGGGGCTCTGTAGAAGGCAGGTGCAATAAGGAGCAGGTTATAATCGCTCACTATGCCGAACACCTCAAGGGAAGGGAGAGCCTGGGTATCTATCCGCTGCTGGACGATGGCACCTGCCACTTTGCCGCAGTGGACATAGATGAGAAGGACTTCAACAAGGCTCTGGCGATAAGAAAGGAGTTCCTCAGCCAGGGAATCAATAGCTATATCGCCGAGTCCAAGTCGAAGGGCTATCACGTCTACACCTTCGCCGAAGAGAAGTTTATTGCCCGGGACATCCGCCGGATATTCAGCTATACCCTGAGCAAGCTGAGCATTAGAGCGGAGGTATTCCCCAAGCAGGACAGGCTGACCGAAACAACCCCCTTGGGCAACTATATAAACCTTCCCTGCTTCGGGCACACGCGCCCCTTTCTGTCCGCCGACCTGCGCGAGGTCCCGGTGGAGATTGCGCTGCAAAAGATAAAGCGCGTCTCTCAAGAGACAATTGACCTGGCATTAAAGGGGATACCGTCCGAACAGCCACGCCCACAAACAGACATGAAACCATCGGCATCGAAGGGTAGTAAACTATCGTGCTTTGGCGCGATGATGGCCGGGGTACCGCAGGGCTGCCGCGATGAAGCGGGCTTCAGACTGGCGGTGCACCTTTACCGTCAGGGCATGCCCCAGCAGCTCGCCGAGGCCACCATGCTGCAATGGGACGTCAATTACAACCAGCCAGCGATAGGCTCGGAGATAATACGACGCAAGATAAAGCAGGCCTACAGCGGTAAGTATGGCCTGGGCTGTCTCAATCCCCTCATCCAGCAGTTCTGCAACCCGGCCTGCCCCATCTACCAGAAGCGGCACAAGGAAATCGACTTCAGGAAGGGCGAGGAAGGCAGAGAGACCGAAACTATCGCCCTCAGCCGCGTGAAGACCTCTCCGCCGGCGTTCAGCCTCCATATAGATGGCGCCAAGCTGGAGCTTGACTCGGAGGAACTGCTCTCCCTGCGCAAGGTTAAAGCAAAGGCGATCGAGGAACTGTCCTACGTGCCTTTCCCGGGGATGAAGGCGGCGGAGTGGGAAGCCCTGGTTAACAGCCTTCTGGCGGAGATTACCAATGAGCCGGCTCCCCAGGACGCCTCAAGCCAGGCCCGCTGTGTTGAGGCTCTATATGACTGGCTGGGCACCACTCCGGAAGCGGAGAGCCCGGAGGACGTGGAGGCAGGCAAGCCCATAAAAAGGGAGGACGCTTATTACTTTCGCATGAAGGACGCACTCAATCACCTCAGCAAGTACCGCTGGTTCCAGGCGGACCCTGGCCAGGTTTACCGCATGGTCAAGAACGCAAGCGGCGGGGCCAAGTCGGCTCGCCTGGGCAGGGTGTTCAAACTATGGTTTTTACCCATCCGGAAAGAAGAGGAGGAGAAGGAAGATGTGTAACTTTGTAACCGCAGATTTTAGACCACTCCGACAAGAAAAGTCGATTTTCGGGGTTACAGGTTACAAAATCTGTAACTTTGTAACCTCATTTTTTAGAAGGCTCGGAAGGGAAAGTCGTTTTTCGGGGTTACAGGTTACAAAAATGGGGTTTGTAACCTCTGTAACCCCACTTTTTAGGCGACTCGGAGGAGGAAAGTCGTTTTTTGAGGTTACAGGTTACAGGCCCGAGGAATTTTCCTATATGAAGACTGGAGAAAAAATGACCCATTGCCGTGCCCTATTTTTTTCCGAAGTTACAACAGCTATGGCTTGTACGTAACCTGGCTTCAGGTTACAAAAGTTACACAGGCACGGTTTTGTAACCTCCATACGTAACCTGAGCGTGAATCTCAATTGATGGGGTTTGGGGTGTGCGCCAAGGAAATAATTACTGACTCCTGCAGGCTATTGTGCACCCCAGCCTTCATAAAGAGAAATTTGATTTTGGGATGGAGGAGCTATGTGGACAGAAAAACTGATCGGTCCTCCTGGTACCGGCAAGACCTCGGAGCTTATCGCCAGGGTTGAGCGAGAGCTTGCCGATGGCATGGACCCGGCCCGCCTTGGCTACTACTCATTCACCCGGGCCGCCGCCCGCGTAGCCAGGAAAAGGGTAATGGCCGTTTTCCCGGACCACCCGAAGGCAAGCTTCAGCCACTTCCGGACGCTGCACTCGGAGGCCTTCCGGCAGCTGGGCTGGTCGCGTGACAAAGTGATGGCGGGTAAGAACTTAAGGGATTTCTGCCAGAGGTGGGGGTATGAGGTGTCGGAGGCGAACCTGGCCGTAGGCGAGGGCGATCTCGAAGAACATGACGTCAAGGAGGCGGTGCTCAATACCCTGGGTGATTATCTTCTCTTCTTCGCCAACTGGCGCGCCAACCGGATGCTCGAGTCCTCGGCCGCCTACCGTGGCTTTTGGGACATCTACGAAGACAGCCTGCCTCACGGCTGGCAAGAAGGCGTGGTACGCCAGTTCGAGCAGCGATATCGGCAATACAAGGCCGAGAATGACCTGTTGGATTTTAGCGACATGATGTACCGAGTTCTGGAGGAGGGGTTGCGCCCTGACCTCGATGTTATCATCTTCGACGAGGCCCAGGATAGTAGTCCCCTCCAGTACCGTGTCCTCGATTACTGGCTTCACGGTGCCAAACGACATTACATAGCCGGGGATCCCGACCAATGCCTTTATCAGTGGATGGGGGTTGACCCCGGTCTGTTCCCAAGCCGCTGTTACGACTGTCTCACCCCGTTAACCCAGAGCTATCGCGTACCGGGGGCAGTCCACCGGTTGGCCACCAGAATCATCTGCAGCACCGCCTACGAACCCCGGCCTGAGCCGGGGTGGGTCAAGGACCGCGTGCCGCTTCACGAGGTGATGCAGCACTTCAGCGGCATGGAGGGCACCGGGTTTATCATTGTCCGCAATCTATACCTGTTGGCCGACCTGATAGAAAACCTCCTCGAGTGGGGCATTCCCTTCGAAAACTTGCGGGGGCCCTGGCCATTCCAGGGCAAGACCGCTGGCAAGATACTTAGCCTTAGACGCCTTTTCCGGGGCGAGGCGATACCACTGGATGACTTGAGACTGGCCCTGGATAAGATTCCTCAGCGGCGGTACTTCCAGCGAGGCCTGAAAGCCGATATCAAGCGACTGGCCAGGGAACAACCCGAGCGTCCGGTCGTTCTTGCCGAGATCAGAGACCGCTGCCTGCAGGCATTCCTAGAAGACCCTATAGGCGCGCTCGGGCTTGCCCCGAAGGTCAACGCCTATTTCACGAGGGTAATCGATCGCTATGGCGAAACGATTCTACTGGAGAGGCCCCGGGTGACGATTGGGACGATTCACTGTTCTCCCCCAGATGAACCCATCCTTCTGGCGAATGGCTTTCGAAAGCCTATTGGTGAGATCTCTCCGGAGTGGGACCGCCTGGTTAGTTTTGACGAGAGCACGAATAAAATGATCCTCGCAGGTCATGGAACCCGTCGGGGACGGAGGAAGAAAGGCCTATCCTTCAGAAAGGGAGTCAGCCTTTATGAGGGTAATTTGATTGTGATGAGCACATCGGTCTCAAAATGTCGCGTAACACCCTATCATCGTGTCAGGGTTAGATTCGGAGACGTCTTTTACAACAAGTGGGTTGTTTATCTGATGCGGCGAGACAACTGGTGGCGCATTGGGATGACCAAGTCTGCTCTTCGTCCATACACCTCCGGTGGCATAAAGGGAAGGTTAGCATCTGAAAAAGCGGATGCTGCCTGGATACTTGGTCTATATAACGCGGAGCATGAAGCACGGATTGCCGAAGTGGAACTTCAAGGTCGTTATGGGTTGCCCGGATTGACTTTCGAGTCCAATTCCGAACAACGAGTATTCACGAATCAAGAGCTCTGTATGATACATCAAGAGATAAACCCGAATATAAGTTCGCGAATAGCTGTGCTTATGAATGACTTCGGGTTATACGCGGACTGGCCACTTTACAGTCGAAATTCTGAGCAGAAACGGCAGTATATGGTCGGTCACTGGTTTGAAACGGTGGCAGCTAACGTGCTGGATGGTGTCATGGAGGTACCGGTCTGGGATAAGGACGTTCCGCCGCCAGAAGGTGTTTCACCAGAGAGTAGGGCTGTTCAAATCACAAAGGACTATTACAAAGGCCCCGTTATCAGCCTTGAGGTTCCACCTTATGGCTACTATGTTTCGGGGAATCAAGTTGTACACAACAGTGTTAAGGGCATGGAGGCCGACTGGGTGGCGATCTCTCCGGAGATGAGCCGGAAAACCTGGCTGTACTCCCAGAAGCTGCCCGAGGAGGAGAAGAGAGTCTGGTACGTCGCGGCCACCCGGGCCAGGGAAGGCGTGTTTCTCGTTGCGCCGAGCGGAGGGTATGTCTGGCAGTGGCCCGGGGATAGCCGATCCGGAATAGACCTGGAGTTTTAAAGGCAGGAGGTACAACACCTGCCTGGAGAAAAAGACGAGATGGGGCAAGGTTCTGAAATGCTGGCCTTGAGAGAAAGGGTGAAGACGGGCAATGAGAAGCTTATCGCCGCCTGGCCCCGGATATGGGATATCCAGGACAAGGGGGAAAGGCAGCGTGAGCTTGAGCGCTGGGACAAGGCCAACCATCGGCTCGATGGCCTGTGCATGGAGCTGATGCACCGCTTCAACTACCGGGACTGCCTCTACCTTGATGAGAATGGCCACAAGACCACACCTTGTAACCGTCAGGATGGCTTCTGTTGCTTCGTCTGCCCCTCGGAGACGCCGTACTGGCGAAAAGAGGGTGAGGCCAAGGAGCCAGTGGCAGCAGTTCAGAAGACGCTGGACGGCTTTCAGTCACCAAAGCATTAGTGACTGCGGAAGGAGTTTTTGATGACAAAGATGTTTAAGTCGGTATCGGAGACGTGGAACGTAGTGACTGGGTGCAAGCACGCCTGCGTCTATTGCTACGCCCGCATTCTGGCCGAGGGAAGGCTGAAGCACCTCGAACGCTACAAAGCTGGCTTTCAGGAGGTCAAGTTTCATGCCGGCGAGCTACACCGCAGATTCAGACCGGGCAGCCTCGTCTTTGTCGTTGACATGGGTGACTTGTTTGGCTCGTGGGTTCCGGCCGAGTGGATTGACGCGGTCATCCAGCGTGCATGGCAATTTCCTCATACCGACTTCCTCTTCCTCACCAAGAATCCCTGGCGGTACCACAGGTTCACCTTTCCGCCCAACGCGATACTGGGCACCACCATAGAGACCAACCGGAACTATTCCCTTACCACAGCCGACCCGCCCACGGCCAGGTACCGCGCCCTGCTGCGGCACAAGCATCCGCGCAAGTTTGTCAGCATCGAGCCGGTTATGGCCTTCGACCTGGCCATCCTGCACAAGATGCTCTCCGATGTTGACCCTGAGCTCATTGAGATTGGCGCCGACAATTATGGGTTTAACCTGCCTGAGCCAACGGGGACGATGGTGAGGGAGCTAATCAGACAGTTAAGAAGGTCCTGCCCGAAGGTAGTCGAGAAAGATGGCCTATGGAGGTTAGACGATGTCGCACTCAAAGAGGCATCAGCAGATAAGGCGGATACGGGCCAAGGAGAAGGCGAAGATCGGTAGGATTAAGCGAGACCAGAGCCGGCAGGGGCCTTAGCCCGGCAAGGAGATGGGGGACATATGAAGCCAATGAATGTGGAGGTA
>Ga0315268_10009472_pt1 | contig 10098 bp, 10 predicted proteins | sample C1_top_MG_FD_204535 | JGI IMG/M metagenome (GOLD analysis project Ga0315268, IMG submission 204535) | Sediment microbial communities from Yellowstone Lake, YNP, Wyoming, USA - C1_top | ecosystem: Environmental > Aquatic > Freshwater > Lake > Sediment | place: USA: Wyoming | collected 2017-08-01 | reverse complement strand
CAGCTCGAATTTCAAACGAAACGCTTTTCAGGGCAATGAAAAGAATTTTGCCGGAGCGAAGCAGATTGACGGCTCTGCCACGATCGAGCTGCCTTTTTACGCGCGCCAAAGCGAAATCACTTCTGCGGAGGATTTGGTTGTCAAAATTCCGGGCGCGGTTACGGATTATACCCGCGATCTTTATGGCGGGTTTCCTTTTAAATATAGATTGCTTTCCGACCCTGAAGTTTCAGTCGGTCCGGTGAAGCCGGATCTTCGCATGTATCTCTCCGGTGGATTTTTGGGCGGGGTGATTTTGTATCTCCTGTATTGGTTTTTGTTTGAATTCTTGCGGGTGCCGGCTGAACGCAAAAAAATTGAAGAGACTTCTGTGTCGCAAGAAACTATGGGAATTCCAAGTGTTACCTTTGTTCCACAGACTCCTCCGAGTATGCCGGAAATCCCACAAGAAAAAAGTATGGTTGAAGATGCTATCCCACATCCGGCGGAATTTGTGATGCCTAAACCAGTGGTCGCGAAATCCCAAGCAGCTTTCAACGTTCCTGAAAATCTGCCGGTTATGGGAATGGAATCTGAAGTTCCTAGCGCCCCAGTTGCTTCCATATCTTCTGAATTTCAAGAGCCCTCGGATGAGGAAGTCAAAGACCGGCTGAACCGGCTGATGAGAGGGGAGTTGTAAAGAATTTTACTCGATTTGAATAATATAGATAGTATAGATTTTAAAGAAGGAAGCATTCCGTCAAAGACGGAGAAAAAAATAACAAGCGGGAGGGAAAAAATGCAAGAGATTATTTCTTTAAAAGAAGCGCAAAAGCGTCTGGATCGCGGTAAGGGCCCGGTGATGATTTGCCTGGAGCCGGATGAAATTCTGGAAAAGAAAACAACTCCGGATGAGACCGAGAAGGACAAATCCGCCGAACTGTGGGTCTTCAACTCCGCCACCGGCGAATCTGGCCGCATAGACGACCGTTTTTTTAAGATCTGTTATGTCGACCGCGGCGGATGGGGACAGTTGGGCGTTTACGAAGAGCCCCATGTTCTCGTAGATGAGTATTACGGATTCCCGCTATATCGCATCGTGGGGCACGTCATTATCGATGTCGCCCCCGACGGGCGGGTTCAGTCCCGGAAGGCCAAGGGTCTAGAGGGTGAGATACTCGAGCTGAAGCCATCGTCTGTCAGCAAAGGGGAGCTGGTTGAAAAGGAAATGACGCCCGCGGGCTATTTTCTTGCCAATCCCCAGCGGATCATGGGTTACATCGCAGTGTATCTCAATCCCGTCCCTGCCGCAGAAGGCGAAGGCTGGATGCTCCCCAGAGATTTCGTGGCGGCTTCCACCGACGGCCGCTCCATTACGGCGCTGACCAAAGCAGGCCTGCTGTAAAAGGCAACTAAGTTCTGGTAATACGCCCTGATTTCTTCGGAAGTCGGGGCTTTTTCTTTTTTAATTTGAAAATTTGTTGACGAAATGAGGTTGCGCAATCATGCCTTGACAACATATTTCAGCTAAGCTACTATAATTTGTTATTTAAAAACCAGAACCCTAAGGAGGTCCTTATGAAAATGCCTAGGATTTTGCTAAATGCAATTAAGAGGACGGTCTTGGCCGATTTCTTTGTCGACCTGGCGAACGCCTTACGCGGCCAAATGCCGATTGGGGAGCGGCTGGATAAGGGTAAACCCTCATGGTTTTTCACAGAGCAAAATTTCGCTCGGAAAAAGAAAATCCACCTTGGTGCGGCCACCCGCCTCGAAAAGGCTTTGGTCAGATTAGCCGTATGTTATGCTGGGCAAAGCAACTATATCGTGACTGACCTTGGCCACACTGGCCATGGCTATGACAGTAAAACTATAGAAAAAATGCTGTCAGATATGGCTGCCGCCCAGCGTAAATCCCAAGTCGCCCTCACGATTGCCCGGATACTGGTTGCCGAAAGGGTATGGGCCAAGCCGACCGACAAAGAAATTTTATTCAACGATCGCTTTCAGCCGATCATGGCAGCCTAAGTTCGATCCCGGTTGAAACTCGAAACAAGTTCTTTTCCGGGGTTCCGTTTACGCGGAACCCTTTTTTATTTTATTTTGACTAAAGAGCCCGTTTATTATAATCTTTTAGAAGGGTATTTGGGGAGATAAATTAAAAAATTTTGAATCACGACATTCAAGAAAGCATATGGAATTTATTGAAACAAAATTGAAAGACGCGTTTCTGATCAAGCCCAAAGTCTTTCGGGACGAAAGGGGTTTTTTTCTAGAATTTTGGAACAAAAAAGTATTTGCTGAAAACGGAATTACCGCGGATTTTGTTCAGGATAATCATTCGCTTTCAGTCAAAAAGGGAGTTCTGCGAGGTCTTCATTTTCAGCTGCCGCCGAACGAGCAGGCGAAGCTGGTGCGGGTGACGCGGGGGAAAGTGTATGATGTCATTGTGGATCTGCGCAAAGATTCGCCGACTTTTGGAAAAGGGGAAGGTTTTGAACTTTCAAGTGATAATTTTGAAATGCTTTTTATTCCGCGCGGTTTTGCCCACGCCTATGTGACGCTGGAAGACAATACGGAATTTATGTATAAGGTGGACAGCTTTTATGCGCCGGAATCCGATAGCGGAATCATCTGGAATGATCCGGACCTTGCTATTGATTGGCCGATAAAAGATCCGATGCTTTCAGATAAAGACAATAAATTACAGAAATTTAAGGAATTTAATTCTCCATTTTTATATCGCACGTAAATTTTTCAGCTATCCAGTAAACTGTAAAATCAATAATCTGACCTAGCCTATTATGAAATTATTGATCACTGGCGGAGCAGGGTTCATCGGTTCGAATTTCATTCGCCACATTCTCAAAAAATATCCTGATTATCAAGTTACGAATCTTGATCTTTTGACTTATGCTGGCAATCTTGAAAACCTCAAAGACGTTGAAAAAAATCCGAATTACAAATTCGTGAAAGGCGATATTACCGACCAGGATTTGACAAATGATTTGGTGAAAGACGCTGACATCATTGTCAATTTTGCCGCTGAAACTCACGTGGACCGTTCGATCATGGACAGCGCGGCCTTTATTCGAACGAATGCTATTGGCACCCACACACTGCTCGAAGCGGCGAGAAAGAATGGATCGAAAAGATTCCATCATGTATCCACGGATGAAGTTTATGGACATTTGGGCCCCCATGATCCTCCTTTCAATGAAAAGACTCCCTACGCGCCGAGGAGCCTCTACAGCGCTTCCAAGGCTGCAGCTGACCATTTAGTCAACGCTTATTTTGCCACTTATAATCTGCCGATAACTATTTCTAATTGTTCAAACAATTATGGGCCTTTTCAGTTCCCGGAAAAAATTCATGGCTTGTTCATCACAAACCTTCTAGAAGGCAAAAAAGCTCCCCTTTATGGGGATGGCCTAAATGTGCGTGACTGGCTTTTTGTCGAAGACCACTGCGAAGCAATTGATCTCATAATCCACCAAGGAAAAATAGGTGAAGCTTATTGCATCGGTGGCGGCTCAGAAAAAACAAACCTTGAGCTGACGCAAAAAATTCTTGAGCTTCTCGGAAAGGGAATGGAAATGATTGAATATGTCAAAGATCGTCCGGGGCACGACCGTCGCTATGCGATGAGTTTCGAAAAAATTCACCGGGAACTGGGCTGGTCGCCGAGAACAAGCTTTGATGAAGGAATGAAAAAAACCGTTGACTGGTATGAAAAAAATGAAGCCTGGTGGAAAAAAATCAAAAGCGGGGAATATTTGAAATATTACGAAAAGCAGTATGGGGCGTAAAAAAATTTTAGTTTCCCTGACAACGCTTTCCAGTATGTATAAAATGAATTTAGATAGCAGCTGGGAATCAAAAATTGAGGAAATAAAGGAAAATCATCTCGAAGAAATCTCCCTTTTCCTTACAGGTCTTGAAAAAGATGAAAGAGTAAAATTATATAAGGCTCTTGAAAAGACACCAATCAAAAGGATTCCCCATGTTCATCTTAGAGCGGATATGGATTATGATGAATTAGATTATCTTGTCCAAAAATATCACACAGAAGTTTTTAATTCGCATTCGACAAGAGATTGGCCGTTGCTGCATGACTACGGCAAATACATGGCCAAAATATACCTGGAAAATGGTGAAACCGTGCCCACACAAGACGAGCTAGATAAATTCGCAGGTATATGTATCGACTTTGCTCATTGGAAAGACAGCCAATTGCGGGGTGATAGCACGTCTTGCAGAGAAATGGAAAATATAGTTGATAAATACAAAATTGGATGCTCTCACGTCTCAGCTATAAAGAGTCAGCTGACGCTAAGCGCTTTAGGAGAGATAAAATACGACTCGCATATATTAGAAGACATGAGAGAGCTAGATTATGTAGAAGACTATAAGAAATATTTATCGGGCATCATCTGTATAGAACTTGAAAATCCAATCGGTGAGCAGCTCAAAGCGAAAGAATATCTAGAAAAAATAATTAATCGGTAAAAATGAATAAACGCATTCTCATCATCGGATCGCACGGAATGTTGGGGCAGGACCTCGTGAAAATTTTTGAAAATGATCCCAATTGGGAAGTTTTTGCCTATGACCGCGATGAAATTGATATTGCCTCGGAGGAGAGTCTTCGGAAAAAAATCGAGGAAGTCGATCCGGTGGTGGTCATCAACGCCAGCGGATACAACGCCGTCGACAAATGCGAAGCCGACGAGATCGAATTTGAGCTCGCCAAAAAAATCAACGGTGTCGGGCCGGGAACTCTGGCGAGAATCACAAAAGAAAAAAATATCCCATTGGTCCACTATTCAACTGACTATGTTTTTGACGGTGAAAAGGGCGAATACGCTGAAGCCGACCAGCCCAACCCAATCAGCAATTATGGACGCTCCAAGCTCTTGGGAGAAACCGAAATCCAAAAAAATACCGACCAATATTATCTCATCCGGACCTCAAAACTTTTCGGAAAACCTGGCCGTTCTCCGATGGCCAAGCGCAGTTTTTTTGACACTATGCTTCAGGCGGCTAAAGATAATCAATTGCTGAAGGTGGTTGATGAGGAAAAAAGTTGTTTCACTTACACACCGGATTTGGCGGAGGAAACTAAAAAAATCGTTGAAGAAAAAATTCCATTTGGAATTTATCATGTCGTGAACGAAGAGCCCTGCACCTGGTTCGAGGCAACTCGCACACTTTTGGAACTTATGAATATAAAGGACGTCGAAGTGCTGCCCGTGAGCTCATCCGAATTTCCGCGGCCGGCCAAGAGGCCCAAGTCTTCAGTTCTGCTTAATACAAAACTAAAACCGCTCAGAAGCTATAAAAAAGCGCTAAGAGAATATCTTGACAACAATCCTAATAAATGCTAGATTTCAAGGTCTATTTCAGTCATTATATGCTTTGTATAAAGTAAATAAGTAGCATTTATTAGCTATAAGCAAAAATTATGATTATAACTCCCTATGGGAAACTTTGGTTGATTGCGGCGCTCATTATCGCTCTGGTCGTCGCTATGGCCGTGACACCGTTTTTGATCACCACCGGAGGAGCTTTCACCTCGCGGGGAACAACTCAAGCTTTTTTTCTCATAATTGAATTTCTCGGAGCGATATACCTTGTGAATGAATTTCACCGGTTGAGAATGACTCTTAAGGAAAAAGATGAGGTGAGAGAAGATCTTGAAGACATTAAAAGCAAACTCGCGAGCTTCAAGCCGGCTACAACTGGCATGAAAGGCATAATTTTGGCTGGCGGAACGGCGACCCGCCTTTTTCCGCTGACTGCTACGACTTCCAAGCAGCTTTTGCCGGTTTATGACAAACAGATGATTTTCTATCCCCTCAATACTCTGGTAAAAGCCGGCATTCGCGATATTTTGATTATCGTGAGTCCCGAGCACAGCGGACAATTCCTGAATCTCCTCGGAACGATTTTCAAAGATTCGGATGTGCGGCTTTTTTTCGACGTTCAAAAAGTTCCGAAGGGACTGGCTGATGCTTTCATTATGGGAGAAAGTTTCATCGGTGATGATAACGCGACTTTGATCCTGGGAGACAATATTTTCGAAGATGACGTTGTGGATGTTATTCAAAATTTCAAGAAGGGAGCGCAGATGTTTGTCAAAAAAGTTCCTGATCCGGAAAGATTTGGCGTGGTCAAATTCGATGAAAAAATGAATGCCCAAAAGATTGTTGAAAAGCCAAAAGCGTTTGTGAGTGATTATGCCAGCGTCGGACTGTATGTTTTTGATAAAAATGTGTCTGATATTGCCAAGAAACTAAAACCTTCCGAACGGGGCGAAATCGAGGTAGTTGATCTCCAAAATCATTATCTCGAAAAAGGACAGCTGAAAGTCTCGGTTTTGGAGGGGGAATGGCTGGATGCAGGGACATTTGATTCTTTACTCGAAGCCGGTCAGATTGTGAAAAACCGAAAAATCAGTGAAAATTTCCATCCGATTGTGCTGAAAGCCATTGATGAATTCAACGCGGAGCTCAAATACCGGACCCAAAAAGCTCTCGAGGCCCATAATCTTTATCTGCGGCCAGAGAATCATAAAAAGTAATATTTAATTTTGCGATATGAAAATAAAAAAAGCTATTGTGGCGGTGGCCGGATCCGGAACAAGATTTTTGCCGGCAACCAAGGCTATGCCAAAGGAAATGCTGCCTATTGTTGATAAGCCAATTATTCAATTGGTAGTTGAAGAATTGGTCGAGGGCGGGATTGAAGACATAATCCTCGTGACTAAATGGGATAAAAAGCCGTTAGAAGACCATTTCGATTATTCCTGGGCGCTGGAAAATGACCTCGAAAAAGCTGGAAAAACTGAACTTTTGGAAAAAATAAAAAAAGTCTCCGAAATGGCGAATTTTGTATATGTTCGCCAAAAAGGTCCCTATGGCAATGGGACACCGGTCCTATCGGCCGCGAGTCTCGTTGACGATGAACCTTTTGTTTTCGTGTGGGGAGACGACCTGGTGAAATCGAAAGTTTCATTTACCAAACAAATGGTTGATGACTATGAAAAAAATGGTCTGCCTATGATCGGAGTCCAAAAAGTTTCCCAGGAAGATGTTGTCAGATACGGAATCGTGAAACTTCGAGAGGGAACCAGAGAAATCGAGGATATCATCGAAAAGCCTTCAGTTGAAGAAGCTCCATCGCAGTTGGCAGATTTTGGGCGAATGATTTTGAATCAGGAAATTATTGACGTCCTAAGAAAGACAGCGCTCGGAAAAGGCAATGAACTTTGGATTACAGATGCCATCCGAACTTATGTGAAAGCCGGCGGAAAATTTTTAGCGAAAGAAGTCAAGGATGGACAATGGTTGACGACCGGAGATCCCCTCAACTATCTCCGAGCCTTATTGACATATGCTATGGAGAGAGAAGATATCGGCAAAGACCTTAAAGAATTTCTAAAGGCACAATTATAAATGCGAATTGCGATCAATGCTTCCGATCTCGATCATTCACGGATCGATGGCACGCGGATTTATATTCAGAATCTTCTCAAAAATTTTGGTCTTCTTGATTCGGAGGACCAATTTTTGATTTATCATAAATCAGAGTTCAATCCTCAGCTGGCTTTTCCGCAATTCGAAAATTATAAAATTAGAAAACTGGAATTTCCTTTTTGGTGGACTCAGGCGAGGTTCGCCTGGGAAATCTGCCGCGAGCAGCCAGATGTCTTATGGATGCCCATGCATTCGCTTCCATATTTTCGGCCCAGGAAAACTAAGTCAGTTGTTACTATCCACGATTTGGCTTTCAAGATATTCCCCCAATTCTTTCCGAGAAACGACTTGCGCAGAATAAATCTCTTGACAGATTACGCTGTTCGGCACGCTGACAAATTGATTGCCGTATCCGAATCAACCAAAAAAGATATTTTGAAATTTTATCCAACCGCTCAATCGGAAAAAATAAAAGTTATCTATCACGGCTGCGACAAAAATATGTTCCATCCTGATCTGGAGGAAAAAGAAATCTCGAGAGTTAGAAAAAAATATGGAATTCCGGACGGCCGTTATATCATCAGCGCCGGTTCGATCCAAATCCGAAAAAATCTGGAAACATTACTTGAGGCTTTTTCCGACCTCAAAAAATTGCAAGAATTCCAAGATGTCAATCTCGTGATTGCCGGACAGAAGGGCTGGATGTTTGAGTCTACGATGGAAAGGGTTGAAAAACAAAAAAAAGTTTTTTATGTCGGAGCCTATGAACCTGAGGATCTTCCTTTGTTGCTTGGAGGCGCTGAAATTTTCGTAATGCCGTCGCTTTACGAGGGTTTTGGATTGCCGGTTCTGGAAGCTATGGCAACAGGAATTCCTGTAATTGCGGCGGAAAATTCAAGCCTTGCGGAAATTGTCGGCGAGTCAGGAAAGCTCTTCGAAAGCCAAAATTCGACCCAATTATCAGGCATTTTGCAAGAAATGCTGAAAAATGGTATAATGATCAAAGAGTATAAAGAGAAAGGACTGAAACGCGCCGGGCATTTCAGTTGGGAAAAATGCACTCGCGAGACTTTAGAATGGCTAGGAAGTGATATATAAATAGCCCGAACCCAATATATAAGTTATTTTTTTAATAGTGCAAAAACAAAAATACAATTTATTATTAGCATTGGTAATACTTAGTGCAGCATTTTTCTGCCCGGTTTTGGCTAGCGGCAAAACCAAATGGCAGGGGCTTCTTGAAAGGAATAATGTCCCGAAGTCTTTTTGGCAGCAATATCTGCCCAACGTAAGTCGCGGCGAATATCATGACACAATCCAGGCTTACCTGGCCGGTAACACGAGTGTCCAAAATGTAGGGAATACTGCAGTCCAAAATAATCAAAATAATAGCGGAAATGACAATGGCCCTAAAATAATCAAAGGAAAATATCCCCTTCCGGAAGATTCCGGACAAATTGCCATTGAGCAGCACCTTTGGCTCAAGGATAACCAGTCAGCCAAAGATCATTACCAAATGACCAATACTCCGAAATCCTCTCAGAATGGCATGGCCGGTGGCTATGGCGCTTTTGGTCCGCTCGACAAAAGCGATAAGAAAGCAGAAACGTATTACGTCACTATGCGTTGGGGATACGCCGATTGGGTCGAGCCCGCCTCAGGGCTCACTTCGGCGCTCGGAAAAAACGACGCCTCGCTTACCCTGAAATCAGCTAGCGATTTTTCCCACTCGGGATATGTTAAAATTGGCAAAGAATATATTCATTTTTCATCAAAAAGTGGCAACAAACTCAAGGGCTTGAGCCGTGGCTACAAGAGCTCAACGGCATCGCACTCGAAAGGCGACAGAGTGAAGCAAGTATATAGATATTCCGGCAGTCAATGGGAAAGACAGACTCGAGTTCTCAGCATCAGTGGCACGAAAAAAAGCTGGTATCGCGAAAAAAGAGTTTTGGTAACGAACAAACGCAACGATAAGCAAGTGGTAACGGCAGTGCTGGAATCGGGGCCGGCCATCTGGACCGGAAGAGCTGGTGGACTCTCGCCGGAGGCCTTTGCTGCCATCAGCGCGAAGAATGATGAAAACTGCACGTTTCAGTTTGTGGATGACAATACGCCCCTAGGCCCAGTGGATTGATTTTTCAAAAAGCAAAAAAACCGGCAAATGGGCCGATACGTTTTGAGTTATAAACCAGAGCAATCTGGTTTATTTATTTCTACTCCTCGCTGACAAACATTTTTTCCGCGGCCACAAAAAGGAAAAGAACAAACAGGGAGACGACAATTATCTGCCAAATTTTCATTTTGTAAAGGGAGAGAATCAACATAAAGGTAATGACGACTAACAGGGCGTTCAAAAGGCTCCGCGAAATTGCTCCAAAACGAATATTTTCCCGAGGGGGACCGTAGCTTTTGGCAAGCCAAGCGAAAAGCCAGGCTACGGCGATGAGAAGTGCCAGAAAATATTTCGGACTGAAGTGGGAACTGATGATTCCGGGAAGAATCAACTCGGGAATTAGGAGAAAAAAATAGGTGATCATCAATGAAATCAGCAGATCCTTCGACAATTTGTAGAAAAATTTTTGCCAGCTCATTGTAAATTTTGTCGCCTTAAATAGAGATTTAAGATTGAAGCGAATAA
>Ga0315268_10009471_pt1 | contig 10099 bp, 11 predicted proteins | sample C1_top_MG_FD_204535 | JGI IMG/M metagenome (GOLD analysis project Ga0315268, IMG submission 204535) | Sediment microbial communities from Yellowstone Lake, YNP, Wyoming, USA - C1_top | ecosystem: Environmental > Aquatic > Freshwater > Lake > Sediment | place: USA: Wyoming | collected 2017-08-01 | reverse complement strand
ACTCTTCCAATAAAAGCATACAACCAGGAGCATTAACAGCGACATTGCCGCAGAACTCTACAAAATTTGACTTCTGCCTTAGCTTCTTGACCATTTCATCTATTCTCTTTTTGTCCTTGACTATGATATTGAGAACAGCAAAAATCTCTTTTTCTTTCTGATAGTTCTCAAGGACTTCTTTCTTTTCCTTGGTGCTGACTCTCCTCAAAGACAAGTCTATATGGCCTTTGTCCTTGTCTATTCTAAGCACCTTGCAAACTATTTTCTGTCCATGTCTTATATAGTCGCGAATATTCCTTATCCTTCCAGGAGCGACTTCACTGAAAACAATGACTCCTTCCTTGCCGCTGTATTCATCAAGTTTCACAAAAACGCTTGTGCTGACAACCCTGTCTACCGTGCATATTATATTCTCATCTTCATCTGGAAAATCTTTTAGCTGCATTTTTATCTCTCCTTTATCCTGTTTATTTGAAAACTTCAAGCACTTTTGCCCTTATCTTAGCCTTGCTCGCAGTTGGCTTTGTCAGGATATAGTTGCATTTAAGGCAGTGTGTGCTAGTTGTGGCTTTGCCGAATATTACTTGTTCTGCATCGCACTTCGGGCATCTAACACGAACAAATTTGCTCTTGGTCACTCGTATTTCTTTTGGCATCTTTTTCTAAGAAATCAAGTATTTTTAAACCTTTCAAAATCAAGCTACTATCCTTATCTGCTCTGTATCCATGCTTCTTTTCAGGAGTTCTATAAATTCACTCTCTTTTTTTCTAGATATCAGACAGCCGGCGGCATTCATATGTCCACCGACCTCGCCGCCTATGACAGAAATCACGCTTCTCAAGACATGCTCTAGGTTAACATCAATATCTCCGCCCTCGCTGTTATCACCGTTATCACTATTATAGCCTTTCCTGCCCCTGACAACTCTTGCAGATATTTTTATTTTCCTGTCCTTGCGGTAAGCCATCCCCACTATGATTGTCCCTTCTTTGTACAGAAATGATGAAGTCAGTATGCTTACTATTGTTCCTATCATAGTGTCTTTTATCATCTTTTTAGCATTTATGATTACATATTTTTCGCCAATGATTTTGTCTATATTATTCACTGTATTCAAGCTCTGTATGATATGATGCTTGTATTTTGTATAAACATCCTCTATCTTGTCCCTCGCTTTTTTAGAGCCCATCAAAAAAGCGATAGCAAGAGAGCTGTAATTCAATCGGCCGCAGGCATTTATCATAGTGCTTATCTCGCGAGCATCCCATATGTGGTTTGAAACCTTGATCAAGTAAATGTTGTTTATTATCTCCTGGTTATCATAGTTAACGCGTCTAAGCAATATTGTCGTAATCAATCTTGAAAGTTCTTCTTTATTCAAGTCCAAGAGTGTCCTATAACCTTTTGCGTTCCTCATGTCAATTCCCAAATCGCGCAACATGATGATCGCACCATTCGTATTCCCAGTCACGCCAGGGATAAATATATTAGAACTAAACTCAAGAGCCTTGTGAATAGGTCTCATCGCGCTGAACACAGTCAACCCTCTCTTAACTTGCATTCCGCTATCTTTTGCATCCTCTATTATTGTCTGGACATTCTTGCCTATATTCTTATCAAGAATATCACCTATCAAGCCTAAAATGGCAAGCTGCGACAATGGCTTGTTGCTCTTGTCGAGCTTTTTCACAAACAAATATGTCAGGCATGAAGCGCTCATCTCTTCATTATTGTATTGACTAGTATCTGCCAAGAAGAAATTTTCATTCTTGCCCTTGTCATCAGCTTTTTCAAGCCCATACAAAGGGTCAAGCTCATGATGGTCTATTACAAAAAGCGGCAGATAATTAGAAAATTCTTTTATCTTCCTGAGCTTGCTCGAGCCCAAATCAAGGAAAAATATAGCCTTCCATTTCTGTTTCCCAGCATCTTTTAGCAGTCTGTCAAGCATATCATCTTCAAGCTGCTTTACAGTTGTGAGCCAGAAACTTTGATTGAATTTTTTCAAGGCATTTATCAAGATTGTTGCAGAAGTCAATCCGTCTGTATCCAGATGCGTTATAACGCGTATCGCTCCATTTTCTGAAAAAATTTGCCTCAACTTCGCAATAGCCTCTTCATGCATTTTTCCTCTTTTCAATCAAAGCAAAAAACAGCTTATTTCTTGCTTTTTCTTTTACTGTATTTCTCTAATCGTCTTATCTTCGCTTCTGTGAGCTGCAAGCCGCGTTTGGCTGTCATGTCTTTCTTGTTTTTTTCTAGATGTTTCTTCAACGCCCTTTGCCTTTTTTCTAAAGAAACTATATTATAATCCTGTGTCTTGACATTATTCTCCGCCAGAATTTTCTCTACCTTCTTTCCAATAACTGTTTTTGTGCTTGGTATTCCATAATTATCCCTTAACATCAGGCCTATCTTGGCAGAACTTAGTCCTTGTTTAGCGAGTTTAACAACAACCTCTTCTATCTCTTTGCTCTCCATCTTAACCCAATAAGGCTTTTCTGCCTTTGGCGCATGACTTCTCGCCTTTCCACGACCTCTGCCATATAATGTTGCCATCTTAACACACCGCAAAATTATGTTTTCTTTTTAAATCTTTTGCACTAACTAAAAATGATAAAAATAAAGATTACTAAGAATAATAAAATTTAATGATATCCATAAAAAATTCAAGATGATAAAAATAAAAATATCAATAGCCCCGACCGGATTCGAACCGGTGTCCAAAGCTCCAAAGGCTTCGATGCTTGACCGCTACACCACGGGGCTTCAAGAGCAATAAGAAAAATCCATATTTAAAAGTTTCATCAGCAGTTATCTATTTCCTTAAACAATCTGATGGACAACGATATATTTTCCCAAGCCTTCCATGTACACTTTCGCCTTTTTCGTAATTTCACCAGAAACCAGGAGTAGTACCGGCACCTTATGCTGCAAACCTTGTTGATACGCCAAGCTCAAGTCTGATTCGCTTATCTTTGCCTTGTCTTTTGCTATAACAATAAAATTAAGTTCGCCTAGGTTAGAATAAGTTGAAATTATCCCTATATTGTCTGTCTTATCATTAAATTTCTCGATGAGTTTAAGCTTCTTTTCATCAAGCCATAATTCGACCTTGTCCCTGAACGCGCCTTTTTCCTTTTTCTTCTCTCGCGGCTTTCTGTCTTTGATATCATGCTCAACTATTTTTATCTCATCTGTCTCTTCCTTTTTCTCTTCTTTAGCTTCTATTTTCTTTTCTTCCTTCACTTCAACTTTCGACTTGTCTGGCTTTAATTTTTTAATCACATCCTCAATTTTTTTCATCGCATCTTCTTCTGCAACAGTGTGCAATCTCCAGAAAACTTTTTCATCATCACCCACCTTAATCTTAATAGGAACAGCGTAATCCTTCATATTCCTAAACGCGACTCTGAATCCTGGCTCAGCAATTTCCTCGGAAACAACCCCTTTTTCTTTTAAAAATTGAAAAGCTTCTTTCTCTTTCTGTGCTAAATGCTTGGTAAAGTTATCAAGTTGAGCTTCCTGTCCTGAAATAAAATAAAGGGGCGAGCCACCTACCTTTAGATGACTATATCTAACAGCCTTGTCTGCAACAAGCTCGCTTAGTAAGGCAGAAGTAAACAATAATGACAATCCAACATGGCTGGATATCGAGCTCGGCAACGACGGCCCGTTCTTTTTCAAAATCTCGACAATTATATTCTTTTTGTCAAGCATATTTTGATAAGTATTTGCCATTTTAAGGCCTCGTCCACCCTATTTCGTAATAAGTCACATCATTTTCGTCATCAACTATCGCGATAAGAAGTTTCTTCTTCGTACTATGGGCAACGCGATTCTTTGCAGCAAATTCGTGCCATGTCAAGTTTGAAGATTCATAAACAGGAAATAAAACCCATTTTGCATGTTCTTCGCCAGGTTTAACACCTTTATCATAAACTCTGAAGTCAGCTCCAAACTTCAATGCTGTCTTGACAATATATCCGCGATTTCTCATATCTTTGAACACGCAATATCGCGTCCAAAACTGAGGTTCTATCTTCCTCGCGCGTTCAATAAAAGCTTCTCGCGTCAATTTTTTCTTATTCTCGTAAATCTCTAGTTTCTTTTTCTCAAGCAAGTATAAAGCCTCGACAAGAGAGTAATATATTTTGCCTTCAAGAGGCTCGCCAAATCTGCTTCTGCTATATAAGTCTAGAGCCTCGCGAGCGTTCGATAACACGCGTTCGCCAGCTAATGCAGCCCGGAACATGGCCTTGGCTTTCCCTTTCTTCTCTCTTATTATTTTCTTTTTCCTTGTTTTCTTTTTCATTCTTAGAAAAAGTTCATTCAATTTTTAAACCTTGTTAATCGTTAAAACAAGGTTTATAAAACGTCATGACTTGAAAATTTTATGGAAGTTATATTTTTAGGAACGAGCGAAGCAACTCCAACAGCAGAGAAGAACCAGTCAGCTGTGCTTCTCATTCATAATGGCGAGCAAATTTTGTTTGACTGTGGCGAGAACACGCAAAGGCAGTTCAAGATAGCTAAGCTAAATCCCTGCAAAATCACCCGCATCCTCATAACACACTGGCATGGCGATCATATCTTGGGCTTGCCAGGCTTACTACAAACTCTTGCACTAAATAACTACAGCAAAACCCTGAAAATCTATGGTCCAAAAGGGACAAAAAATTTCATGGGCAAGATTCTTGGAATGTTCATGTTTGTAGAAAGCATCAAGACAGAGGTTCATGAAATAGACGAAAACGGTCCTTTCCTAGAAACAGAAACTTTCACAATAGCCGCATACAAAATGAAGCATATGGCCCCTTGCCTTGCGTATTCTTTCGTAGAAAATGATAAGAGAAAAATCAATCTAGCTTATATAAAAAAACAGGGACTTAAGCCAGGACCATTGCTTGGCGAGCTTCAGCTTGGTAAAGACGTAAGGTTCAAGAATAAGATAATAAAGGCGAAACAAGCAACCCAAATACGCAAGGGCAAGAAAATCTCTTTCATGCTCGATACATCTGTAAATGAAAACTGTGTCAAGGTAGCAAAAGATGCAAACTTGTTGATAAGCGAGGCAACATTCCTCGAAAAAGAGCATGCAGACAAGGCAAAAGAGCGAGGACATTTGACTGCAAAACAAGCCGCGACAATAGCCAAGAAAGCCAAAGTCAAAAAACTAATCTTAACGCATATTTCTCAGCGTTATGCAAAAAACAACCAAGTCATCCTGCAAGAAGCCAAGAAGACATTCAAGAATAGCGAACTAGCAAAAGACTTTATGAAGATTATACTATAAAATGAACATTATAAAACAAGCTGAAAAATTTGCTGTTTCTAAATTCAAAAAACTAAAACAGCCATGGCGGCAATGGTATTATCTTCATTCAAAATATGTTGGGATTTCAGCTTCTGAAATAAATCCCAAGTTGGACAAAGATATTTTTAAGATTGCAGGCTGGCTCCATGATGTAGCAAAAGTAAAATCTGACAAAAATCATTCAAAAGAAAGCGCAAAAATAGCAAAAAAATTTCTAAAAGATAAGATTGACGATGATAAACTAAAAATAATTCTTGATTGCATAGCAAACCATGGAAAAAAAGATCATCCTAAGACAAAAGAAGGGAAAATTATTCAAAGTGCAGATAAATTAGCGATATTTTATCCTGGAGTTAGAAGATTTATCATAAAAGCAACTGACAGAAAAACATTAGATAATATGCTAAAAGAGCATTATTCTGAAATAAAAATGAGAAAAGCAAAGTTAATTGCTAAAAAATTGTCAAGAATAATCGTATAATTATTTCTCTTTTTTCTTTTCAGCTCGAGCTTCAGCTTCCTTGATCTTGAGCTTTTCTTCCATGCCCAGCTTTTCCAAAAGCTCCTTGTACCTATTTCTTATAGTGACTTCTGTTATTCCTGCGACATCTGCAACTTCTCGCTGAGTTTTTTTCTCGTCATTCAAGAGGGCAGCGACGTACAATGCAGCAGCAGCTATTCCTGCCGGTCCTCTTCCACTTGTAAGTTCAGAAGCTTCTGCTTTTTTCAGAATCCTTAGAGCATCACTTTGTGTTTTTGGCGAAAGATGTAGTGTGCTGGCAAATCTCGCTATATAATCTTTAGGGTTGCTTGGAGTTATTTTCAATGTCAGTTTTCTTGTAATGAATCTGTAAGTCCTTCCTATCTCTTTTCTGTCGACTTCACTTGCAGCTGAAATCTCATCTAATGTCCTAGGAATATTATAAGAGCGACATGCAGCATAAATGCATGCTGACACGACACTTTCCATGCTTCTCCCCCTAACAAGTCCGCGCTGCAAAACAAGATTATATACTTGTGATGCTTCTTCCTTGACAAAATTAGGCAAGTTCAAATATGAAGCGACACGTCTAAGCTCTGCCATGGCAAGTCTTAGATTTCTCTCAATGCTTGTGCCTACTCTTTCCTGCCACTTTTTCAACCTGAAGAACTTGTGTATCCTTTTTTCAGAGCCAAGCCTATAGATATCGCTAACCTCGCCGACATTTGTTGTCAAGCCCTGGTCGAACTTTTGCATGCTTAATGGCGCTCCGCCTCTTCCTTTTTTCTCGCCTTCTTCAAACTGTCTCCATTCTTGGCCCATATCTATCATCTTCTCTTCAACAACCAAGCCACAGTCAGAACATATGATTTCACCTTTTTGCTCATCATATACAAGATTTATAGAACCGCATTCAGGACATTTTTTTACAAAAGCAGATGGCATGTTTTAATTATGGGCAAATTTATTACTCTAAAATTTAACACAACCTTTATAAATAAAATAAAAGAAGCTTTTTAAACCTTTCCATAGCCTTTTTTAAATATTTCTGAACTAAAAGATATATATTCAAGAATATTAAACAGAACAGTAAAAACTAAATCAGAATTGCTTGAACAGAGCCTTCTTGGCTCGGCCTATTTGTTATTTTTGCTTTGCCAAGTTCTGTTTCAATAATCGCGCCTTTGACAAGAACATTCTTCCTAGCAAGAAACCTGTTGCTCGGAACATCTACAACATTTTTTATAGCCACAACCTTTGCTTTGTGCGTCTTTGTGTCCATAACATTTGCCTTGTCAGCTTTCAAAAGGACGGTTTTTATCTTGCCGCCCATAATCTTGATTTTTCTCTTTTTCTCCTCGCCAAGCAAAACTAGTCTTGGCTGGCCTTTTTTTTCATAAAGCCTTTTCTTCTTGAATTTCTTGTATTTTCCACCGCTTATTTTTCTTCCGAACGCCATGAGACTTTTAAAAGCACTTGGTTTAAATATCTTTCTTTCAAAAGATGCTATCTAAAATATATTCAATATTGAAGATAGCAAAAAAACAGAGAAAAGTTTAAAAACTAAATTCAGTATGATTTAAAATGGTTAACGGTGTTGAAAGACCACTGGATTTGTTAAATCAGTCGAAGGGAAAAGAAATTTTAGTGCACTTGAAGAGCGACAAAGAACTTGTTGGCACACTACTAGCTTTTGACATACACATAAACATTGTATTGAACAACACGAAAGAGCTAAGAGATGGTGAAGTCAAGAGAAACATAGGCTTGACCTTTATCAGAGGAGACACAATAATATATATCTCGCCATCCACAGCCCATGCGTCTTAATTCTTCTGGTTTGCATAATTTTAAAAATTAATATTTCTTTAGCAGTGCATGCGGGGGTGCCGGAGCGGTCAAACGGGCTAGGCTTAGGACCTAGTGGCTTAGTGCCTACACAGGTTCGAATCCTGTCTCCCGCATTAATAACTCATAAAAATAATTCTCAGCCAAATGAAACAAGATGGCTGTCAAAAGAATAATAGATAATAACTAAACGATATTAACAGGCTCCATTGTCGCTGGATTTGTCGCCTTGTCAATCCAAGCCTGCAAGTTTCCTTTTGGCACGTTTGCTATGGTGTATAAGTTGATGCCCATTTCGTTTATCAAGGCTATATATGCGTTATTCACGGTATCGTCGGGATAAGGCACGACTGTAACTTTCGCTTCTGCTTCGTCGTCTGCGCTGTAGCCATTTTTCAAGTCAAGCATTTCTATCATCTTCTGCCATTTCCCGGGCTGGCTTGCTTTTAAGTTGCTTATATGATAAATGTCAGGATAAACTCTTCCAATCGCGCCGCTTTGGTAAAACTCAAGTACAGAATAGCCTATAATGATATATGGCCTGTTGTTTTGGCTTATATCTATTAACTTGTTGCATCCTTCGCCACTTCCATCAGCACAATCTTCGTCATACAAGTCAAGCTTATTGTCATTTCTCAACATTAGCATAACAAGTTTCTTTATCTGCCAATTGTAGCTTGACACACAGCCCCAGCTTGTCATTCTGTTTGCAGGCACTGTCGAGCTTAGCATTTCTGTGCGTATAGTTGAATGATAATAAAATCCATAGCCAGCTGTTCCTGTCCTTGGATGGAAAAACATTCTCCAGTCCAGATAAGGGTTAGTGCTTGAGCCAGAAGGTTCTGTTCCAAGAGGTTCGCCTGTAAGTGCATCTGCGCCAACATATTCTGGGAAATGCTGTATAGTGTAAATCCTGAATATGCCAATAGGTGTAGGGTCGCAGTTTATAGGATGATCCTGGCAATTAGGGTTTCCAACTCTTGAATTGAAATCGTTTATCTTTTCTGCATTAAGTTCATAATTTCCAGGAGATCTTTGCCAGTCGCCTAGATAAACTTCTGTATTTGCAGTTGGGATATTGGTATACAAAAAGAATTTCAAATTAGGCCATTCAACTGCTTCAAGCGTGTTAGGATTTATCTTGACTTGGTCATGCTGATAAATGCTCGGAATGTCTGTATTAATGCAAGCTATTATACCTTTTTTTCCTTGTTCTGGCTCTGGAGCGCTTTCATCTTTTCTGTAGTTGAAAGGGTCATCCTGTGTTTTTTCAACAGAGACTAGATTAATGTTCTTTGTTTCAAGATATTTTTCTACTTCAGACCTTATACTTCTGATCAAGCTATCGTCCATAATTCCTGTAGAAATAACAATAAGTTCCGGGATAGTGCGCTGACCATTTGCAGGCAAGTACAATATTTCGCTTGTCGGGCAATATTGGCTCTTAAGCTCGCTAAGCGTCTTGACTTGTTTTGAGCCTAGCTGCATGCTTACTTTATTGGCTAATGCGTCTACTCTTTGTAAATATCCGTCTAATGTTTGTTTGTCTTGTGCGCTGGTTAGTTTGCTCTTTGCATTATCTAAATTTTGTCTCATTGTTGTCAGTTCAGTTGACAGTTGTGTCAGCTCTGATTCAGATTTTTGTGTCAAGTCCATCGCATTAATCTCATTCAGCCTTGGCAATACTCCTGCTATAAAGATTGTCAAATCAAAGCTAATGCATTTCTCGCCATTCCATGTGCATACAAGACCACAGTTGTTCTGTTCACAATCTTCCTTGCTTTTGAATATTAGGTCATCAATTCCTAACCAATTCCCCCCAAACCAAACATCATTTCCTTCGCACTTGCTAGGGCAATTTAAACACTTAGCTGTTGATAATTTAGTATCCCACCAGCATCCTGTCTTTGCCCGACAAGTTTCTTTTGTTTTAAAGTCACCGCATTTTACAGTTGAAACTGTAATTTTTTCAAGCCCAAGCTCTGTCCTGACTGCGTCGCATGTTTTCTGATTATATTTGCTTGTATCTAGCCCTGCAGCATTTAAGTCCTTAGATGGGAAAAAACATATAGGATCTTTATGCTGGGATGGATTTTGTTCATTAGGAGCAATGGTATTATATATATGTGTTTCAAAGTGTAAATGAAAACCAACCTTGCAAGCATTCCCTGTTTTTCCTACAGCGCCTACCTTATCTCCTTTCTTAACATTATCATTTGTTTTGATATCAACTGTCTTGAGGTGAGCATACAAAGAATAAACTTTCTTGTTGTTTACATCGGATCTAATAACAATGCGATTACCGTACTTACCACCACATGTTTCGGCATTAGCCATTTCGCAATTGCAGTTTTTTTCAGAATAAACAACAGTTCCGTCATATATAGCTAGGACATTTGTTCCCTCGCTAGCTTCGATATCAATACCTTCATGTTCATATCGAGTTACAGCT
>Ga0315268_10009470_pt1 | contig 10100 bp, 7 predicted proteins | sample C1_top_MG_FD_204535 | JGI IMG/M metagenome (GOLD analysis project Ga0315268, IMG submission 204535) | Sediment microbial communities from Yellowstone Lake, YNP, Wyoming, USA - C1_top | ecosystem: Environmental > Aquatic > Freshwater > Lake > Sediment | place: USA: Wyoming | collected 2017-08-01 | reverse complement strand
CGGGGCGGCGGGGGGGGGGGGGGGGGGGGGGGGGCGGGGGGCCGGCCCCCCGCCCCCCCCCCCCCCCCCCCCCCCCCCCCCCCCCCCCCCAAATCTCGCTCTCCCCCCTACTTCTTGCCGCCCTTTTTCTTTTTCTTGGGTTCGGTCTTTTTTTCTTCGATGCGCTGCTTGGCTGCCGCCAGTTCCACGACCTTTTCCTTTTTGATCACCACCCGCTTGGTCTCTTTGCGCCAGGCGTAGACGATGGGGCTGGCCACGAACACGCTGGAGTAAGTGCCCACCAGGACGCCCAAGATCATGGCCAGGGCAAAGTCTTGGAGGACCACGCCGCCGAAGAAGAACAGGGCCACCACCACCAGAAACACGGTGCTGCTGGTGATGATGGTGCGGGAGAGCACCTCGTTGACGCTCAGGTTGATGAGCTCCCCCAGGCGGCCCCGGCGCCGGGCCAGGTTCTCCCGGATGCGGTCGAAGACCACCACCGTGTCGGTCAAGGAGTAGCCCGCCAGGGTGAGAAGCGCGGTGACCACCAGCAGGGTGATCTCCCGGTGGAGCAGGTAGAAGACGCCCAGGACCGCCAGCACGTCGTGGAAGGTGGCGATGGCTGCCCCTACTCCGAAGATGAACTCGAAGCGCCAGGCGATGTAGACGATGATGCCCAGCATGGAGAGGGCGATGGCCAGGATGGCCTTGTTGCGCAGGTCCTGGCTGATGGACGCGCCGATTTCCGCGGTGCCGGCGACTTTGAAGTGGTCCTGGGGGAGGGCGGCGTTGAGGATGCGGGTTAAGTGGTCGGACATCTGCCCCACGGACTCCTCGGACTTCTTGAGCTTCACCATGAGGCCGTGGCCGCCTTCCAGGGGCTGGATCTCGGCGTGGCCCCAGCCTTCCCGGTCCAGGGCCTGGCGCACTTCGTCCACGGTAAAGGGCTTTTCGGCGCTGAGCTGCACCATGGCGCCGCCGGAGAACTCCACCCCCAGGTTGCCGTGGCCCCGGGAGAGCTGGACAAAGGCGATGAGCCCCAGGAGGCTCAGGGCCCCGGAGATGCCAAAGGCCACCTTCCGCCAGCCGATGAAGTCCAGGTTGGGCTTCTGGAAGAGCTCGAAGAAGCTGAGCTTCTTCAGCCAGCGCTTGAGCACCATCCAGTCGTAGACCACCCGGGTGCCGAAGAGCGCGGTGAAGAGGTTGAGGACGACGCCCAGGCTCAAAGTGACGGCAAAGCCCTTGATGGGACCGGTGCCGAAGAGGAAGAGCACGCAGGCGGTGATCAGGGTGGTGACGTGGGAGTCGATGATGGTCCAGAAGGCCTTGTCGTAGCCGCCGTCGATGCCGGCTTTGATGGGCTTGCCCGCGGCGAACTCCTCCCGCATGCGCTCATAGATGAGAACGTTGGAGTCCACCGCCATGCCCACGGAGAGGATGATGCCGGCGATACCCGGCAGCGTCAGGGTGGCATTGAGGAGCGAGAGGCAGCCCAGCAGCATGATAACGTTCAAAACCAGGGCGTAGTTGGCCACCACCCCGGAGAAGCGGTAGTAGAAGAGCATAAAGGCCACTACCAGGAGAGTTCCCAGCACCCCGGAGATGAGGCCCTTGTGGATGGAGTCGGCCCCTAAGGTGGGCCCCACGGTGATGTTCTGGACGATCTTGACGCTGGCCGGCAGGGCCCCGGCCCTGAGCACAATGGCCAGGTCATGGGCCTCCTCCGAGGAAAACGAGCCGGTGATCTGGGCTTTGCCGCCGCCGATGCGCTCCTGGATCACCGGCGCGGAGCGCACCACCCCGTCCAGGATGATGGCCAGGCGCTTCTTGACGTTCTCGCCGGTGATGCGCCCGAATTCCGCGGCACCCCGGCGGTTGAAGTCCACGGAGACGTAAGATTCGTTATAGTCGCCGATGCGCACGCTGGCGTTTTTCACCGCGTCACCGGTCAAGAGTACTTTCTTTTTAATCAGCAGGGGGACGCTGGTCAGCCGGCCACTTTCCCGGTCCAGACGCTTTTCGATGTAGACTTCGTCCTCTGGAGGAATCTTGTCGGCCAGAACCTTGTTCAACTCCTCCCGGTTGTAGCCCGGCTTCAAGCGGTTTTCCTTAAGGGCCTTGTCGATGAGCTCGGAGAGGTTGACTTGGGCGGAGTCGTCCACCAACTTGAATTCCAGCTGAGCCGTGGTGCCGATGAGGTCCAGGGCCCGCTGGGGGTCCTGGATGCCGGGCAACTGCACCACGATCTGGTCCGTGCCCTGCCGCACAATGACCGGCTCGGTGACCCCGAACTGGTCGATGCGGTTGCGCAGCACCTCCAGGCTCTGGGCCAGGGTGCGTTCCTGGAGCTGCTTGATCTCCTCAGGCTTGAGGCGCACCGTGAACTCCAGGGCGCCGTCCTGGCGCTGGGGGCCCTCCAGGGCCAGGTGGGAGAAGTCGTCCTTGAACCAGCTCTGGAACGTGGCCTGTTCGTCTTTGTTAGCCAGGCTGACGGGGAGCGTGCCCTTGGACGGCTCCCCCACCTTCAGGGTGAGGCCGCGTTTTTCCGCGGTTTCCGCCAGGTCCTGAGCGGTGCGCCCCAAGGCGTTGTTGATGGCCTGGTCCAGGTCCACCTGCAGGATGAGGTGCATGCCCCCCTTCAGGTCCAGCCCCAGGTTCAGGCCGCGACTGATGTGCTTCTGCCACCACTCGGGGAGCTCCCCGGTAAGGGAGGGAAGGACAAAAACGATGGCAATGAGGGTAATGACAAAGAGAAAAAGAAACTTCAGGCGGACCGTCCGCAACATGCACTGTCTCCTTGCAGCGTCTAGGTGAGGCCTTCTGGGGCGGATGAAAAGGGGCCCCGGAACCCGGCTTAATCAATGCAACTTAACTTAGAGGCGGCGCCCTGTCAAGGCCCCATGGGGGCGCCTCAGCTCCGCCTGGGGGGAGCCTCCCAGACGGACGGAAGCACGGCACCTGCAGGAACTAACATGGTGATGGAGCCCCCTTAAAAAGGTTGCGGTTCCCCTGCCGAGTTAATATACTGCACCCGGTAAGGTTGGCATGGGCCGGCATCGAAATACTTCCGGAACTTCCCCTATCGGTTTGCTCTCCGGCGGCTGGCAGTCCCGCCTGCTTTCCCTGTCCTGCCTGCTTGTCCTCCTGCCTTTAGCTAACTCTGACCACCCGGGCCCCGCGGCCCCCTCTTTGACCGCGGACCTGGGAGCTGGGGCCGGGCTCATCTGGCGCCAGGCCAAGGGACGCCACCGCCCGAGGGGCGAGGACCCCTGTCCCCGCTGCCTAGAGTCCTCGAATTGCCCGGGCTGGGGGGCCCTCCCTTTCTTTCCGGGGCTGGTCCGCCCCGGTTTGGTCCAACTTTTTTCCCTTTCCGGTGTCCCTCCGGATTTTGCCAACCCCGAACTGCGGCTCTCAGCCCCCCGCGCCCCGCCCCGTGCCCTTCAGACAGGACCGCGGTCCAAAGACCCCATTGCGGGACTTCTCCTGGCTTGATAATTTAATAGCATTTCCACCCAGGCACATCTTGGAAACGACAGACCCTAAAAGGAGGTTTGCCATGTTAAGTCGGAAGTCTTTGATGGTGGTGATTCTCACCCTGGCCTTGCTGCTGCCGGCGGCCAGCCAGGTTTGGGCCATTACCCATCTCCAGGTTCAACCTGGCAATCTGGTTACCCTGCAGTATATTGACGGGAGTTTTTACAGAATAAAGTCCAACGGGGTAACGGAAGAAAAACCCTTCAAACCGTCCAGCCAGACTCTCATCATCATGGACATCGACTGGACCTTCACCGGGGGCGAAGCCGGCCATACCTACCCCCTGATGCTGAGCATAGAAGCACCCAAACAAACGGCCCAGGTATTTGCCACGCAGGCGACGCCGAACGGGGACGGTAGCGGGGGCATTAACGTCCACCTCACCTCCGCACTCACGTTCGCCTCAGGGGCCTATGTCCTGGCAACCCTCCCCGATGGGGTTACCACCACCAATCTGTACCTGCACGGCTACGTCATCTGAGCCGGACCCCGGCATCCGGCTCTCCCGGGGGAGGGGTTGTCTTAACCGGACAATTTTCCTCCCTCACCGGGCAGGGCAATTTCTGCGGTTTCGAGCCCGGAAATGGAGGCAGAATCAGGGCCGCGCCCGGCTGGGGGACTTTTCAGCCCCGGGCGTTGCCGGAAATTACCCCGGCGGCGCGGCGGCTCATTCCGGGCTCACCGCGGCCGCGGCCGGGACGCGCCGCACCCGGCCTTCCTGGCCCACCAAGATGAATTCTTCCTGGGGCAGCTTTAGGCAGGTAAGGAAGTTGCCGTACACCGCGCCGGTGTCGATGCCGATCTTGTTGGGCATTAAAAGCGGGCGCTGAAACGGGGTGTGGCCGAAGATCACCTTGCGCCCGAAGTCCTCCGTGGAGACGATGAACTCCCCCCGGATCCAGAGGAGGTCATCTTCCGTCTGCTCAGCCAACGGCAACCCCGGCCGGATGCCCCCGTGCACGAAGATATAGTCCGGGGTCTCGTAATAAAGCAATAGTTCACGGTAAAACCGTCCATGGTCCGGCGGCAGGACCAGACGGGTCTGCTTCTCCCAGTCCTCCCCCCAGTAGTCCTCGATGGTGGCCAGGCCGCCGTTGAAAAGAAATAAGGCCACCTCCCGGCCTTCCAGGAAGTCCAGGAACATGGCCTCATGGTTGCCTTTCAGGCAGATGACTTGCTCTGGCGGGGCCAGGTTTTTCAGGCGGATGACGTAATCCACCACCCCGCGAGGATGCGGGCCCCGGTCGATGTAGTCGCCGATGAAGACCAGGCGGTCTTGGGTCAGGTCAGGCTTAAGCTCCTCTAACAGGCGCTCCAACAGCTCCAGGCGCCCGTGAATATCGCCGATGGCGTAGATATTCCCGCTCATTAGATCAGTAAGCAGTGAGCAGTAAGCAATAAGCAGTGATGGGTTTAGGGTTCATGTTAAGATTGAATTAAGCAGAGAAATGTCATCCTGGGCGCAGCGAAGGATCTCGCCATATCCAGATCTTTCACTCTGTTCAGGATGACGTGAGAAAAGGTTTTGGGATAGCTTATAACAAAACCGAACCTAGTTGTAGCCACTATTTTTTACTGCTCACAGTTCACCTGCTCACCATCTTACAGCCAGCGAAAGAGCTTCTCCCGGCGGTCCAGGCGGGTCAAGCCGGCCTCCCGGGCCAGGCGCTGGGCCTCCGCGTGCTCCAGGCCGGTCAAGAACTTGCTCAGGGAAGGGTGCTCGTGGGCCCGGCCGCAGGGCCGGTACTGGCCCATGACATTGACGTAAGTGTTGGGAGAAATCTCTTTAGCCAGGAACTCCATGACCTCTTTGGTGCCGGCCAGGCCATCGGGCAGCACCAGGTGGCGCACCAACAGTCCCCGCCGGGCCACGCCCTCTTGGTCCAGCACCAGGTCCCCCACCTGGCGGTGCATCTCCTTGAAGGCCTCCCGGGCCACCTCGGGATAGTCCTGGGCAATGCACAAATCTTTGGCCACCGCCGGGTCCCAGAACTTGAAGTCCGGCATGTAGATGTCGATGACCCCGTCCAGGAGGCGCAAGGTCTCCACCGCGTCGTAGCCCCCGGTGTTGTAAACCAGGGGCACGTTGAGACCGCCCTCGATGGCCAGGGGCAGGGCCGCCAGGATCTGGTAGACCTGGTGGCTGGGGGTGACAAAATTGATGTTGTGGCAGCCCCGCTGCTGCAGATTGAGCATCATGGCCGCCAGGTCGGCGAGGGAGATTTCCTCCCCTTCCCCGCCGTGGCTGATTTCGTAGTTCTGGCAGAAAATGCAATAGAGGTTGCAGTGGGTGAAAAAGATGGTGCCGGAGCCCCGGGTGCCCACCAACGGGTCTTCTTCGCCGAAATGGGGGCCATAGGAGGAGGTGACCGGCAGGTCCCCGGTGCGGCACAGGCCCCGCTCGCCGTGGTGCCGGTCCACCAGGCAGTGGTGGGGACAGAGGTTGCACTGGCTCAAAATGTCATACGCCGCGGCCGCCTTCTCCTTCAGCAACCCCCGGCGGTGCGTCTCCAGATACAGCGGCTCCCATTTTTCCATGGCGTTCTTTTTAGCAGTGAAAGAAATATATTCCCCCTAACCTTGATTCATGGAAATCCCTAACCGCTAACGGCTTACTGCTCACTGCTCACTGCTAACCGCTCACCGCTCACTGCTCACTCCCCAGGGTTCCAGCAGGGTGCGGGGGATGTCGGCGACGAACCGGGATGGGGCGTTGATGGTCAGGCCCAGGTACCTATTATAGCCGACGTAAGGGAAGATGACAGCCAGAAAGGTCCGGGCCCGGGTGGCGGCCACGTACATCAGGCGCCGTTCCTCTTCCAGGTCCTCGTCCTTCTCCTGGGAGTAGAACCCGGGAAAGCGCCCTTCCGCGGCCCAGATGATAAACACCGCCTCCCATTCCAGGCCCTTGGCGGAGTGGATGGTGGACAGGGTCAGGTAATCGTGGGTGGGCGCGGTCACGTCCGCCAGGCTGGTGGGGGGCTCCAGGGTCAGGTCGTTGAGGAAGCTCCTGAGCTCCCGGTAGCGGGCGGTGATGGTGAGGAGGTGTTCCAGGTCCCTGAAGCGTTTCGGGAAGTCGTCGTATTTAGCCCGGGCCAGGGGCTCGTAGAAGGTGAGGGCCTGGTTCATGCGGGCCATGAGGCTGAGCCCGGGGTCCTGGAGGCCGGTAAGCAGCTCCGCCAGGTCTTTCAGGCCCGAGGGCCGCTTCTGGGCCTTCAGCCACCGGACGGCCCCGGCCACGCTGAAGTCCTCCTTTATCTGCGAGGTAAAGCGGCTGCTGGTCTGGCGCCCCACTCCCGGGACCAGGAGCAGGACGCGGTGCCAGCTCAGGGCGTCCCGAGGGTTGGCGATGACTCGGAGATAAGCCAGAAGGTCCTTGATGTGGGCGCTCTCCATGAACTTGAAGCCGCCGAACTTCATGAAGGGGAGGCCCCCCCGGACCAGCTCGATTTCCAGGTCAAAGGAATGGTAGCCCGCCCTAAAGAGCACCGCCATCTGGCGCAAAGGGACCCCCTGTTTCTGCAACTCCTCCACTTGGGCCACCACCAGGCGGGACTGCTCGTTTTCCGAGGCCGTCTGGTAAAGCCGGGGCCGGTCCCCCCCCGGCCGCCGGGTGAACAGGCACTTGGTGTATTTCTCCCGGGCCCCGGCGATGATGGCGTTGGCCAGGTCCAGGATGGGCTGGGTGCTGCGGTAGTTCTCCTCCAGCTTGATGATGCGGGTGCCGGGGAACAGCCCGGGGAAGTCCATGATGTTGCGGAAGTTGGCCCCCCGGAAGGAGTAGATGCTTTGGGAGTCGTCCCCTACGGCCATGACGTTGGCGTGGGTGTAGGCCAGGAGGCGCACCAGCTCCGCCTGCAGGCGGTTGGTGTCCTGGTATTCGTCCACCAGCAGGTACCGGAAGCGCTCGCTCAGGCGGCGGCGCACGTCGTCGTGCTCGCTGAGCAGGCGGCGACCCTCCAGAAGGAGGTCGTCATAGTCCAGCAGGTGGTGGCGATGCTTTTCTTCCTGGTAAGCCTGGGCCAGCTGCGCCAGGCGGGGGGTGTGCTCCAGGAACTGGGGGTAGTCCCGGCCCAGCAGGGTCTCCAGGGACAGGTCCCGGTTCACCACCGCGCCCAGGATCTCCGCCAGGGTTTCCTTGCGGGGAAAGGGGGCGGGGAGCTGGCGGAAGCCCAGACGCTCTTTCAGCAGGGCCAGGAGGTCTTCCTGGTCGGAGCGGTCCATCACCGTAGAGCCCGCGGGATAGCCCAGGCGCTCGCCGAACTGCCGGAGCCAGGCGTAGCAGGCGCCGTGGAAAGTGCCGCCCATGACCTGGGCCAGGGGGCGCTGAATCAGGTGAGCCGCCCGGGTCAGCATCTCCTGGGACGCCTTGCGGGTGAAGGTGAGGAGCAGGATGGCCCGGGGGTCCACCCCCTGCACCTCCACCAGGTAGGCCAGGCGGTAGACCAGGGTGCGGGTCTTGCCGCTGCCCGCGCCGGCGATGACCAAGACCGGGCCTTCGGGGGTCACCACGGCCTGGTGCTGGGCCGGGTTGAGCTCCTTTTCATAGTCAATGCGCCGGGGCGGCACCCAATCATGCGGTATGGGTTTGTACATGCTGGAATTTATCTCTGAGGAGGGGGCCGGCGTGCACCTCCGGCCCTGCAATTATACCAATGTAGAACAGCCGCCCGCGGCTGTTCCTTTTCGGCTTAGATATTCTTTACCTTTCCAGAAGGCGAGGCAGCAGGTCTGCTGCCTGCTCCATAATGAGGCCAGTGGCTTGCGCCGCGGTTTCGCTGTAGCCCCGGGGATGGTTGCCGGGGCTGCGGGAGTCATAAATCACGAAAGGCACCGGCTCCGGGGTGTGGGTGCGCACCAAAACGGGGGTGAGATGGTCGCACAGCACCAGGACCCGGTGGCCGCCCAGAGCTTTCAGGCCGGCCAGGAGCGGCCCCACCACCCGGGCGTCGAAGTCTTCAATGGCCTTCAGCTTCAGGTTGAGCTCGCCGCTGTGCCCGGCTTCGTCCGGGGCCTCCACGTGGATGAAGACCAGGTCCTTGTCCTTCAGGGCCTCCAGGGCCGCGGCCACCTTGCCGGCGTAGTTGGTGTCGAGATACCCGGTGGCGCCGGGGACCTTGATGGGCTCCAGGCCGGCATAGAGGCCGATGCCCCGGATGAGGTCCACCGCGGAGATCACCGCGCCGGCAAGACCGAAGCGTGCCGGCAAAGTGGGAAATTGGGGCGGCCGCCCCTGGCCCCAGAGCCAGATGGAATTGGCGGGCCTTTTGCCTGCCGCCCGGCGGCGCCGGTTGAGGTCATGCTGCTGGAGGATGGGCCAGGAGGCCTTGACCAGTTCCCACAGGGGGCGCTCCGGGCCGTCCAGCACCATGAGGCGCCCCACCTCCTGGCCGGTCCAGTCGTGGGGCGGATAGGTGCGCCAGGAGGGGTTGCCCTGGTCCCACACCAGCAGGTGGCGGTAGCTGACGCCGGGGTAGAAGCGGCGGCCGTCCTGGCCCAGCCCCACGTCCAGGGCGGCGATGAGTTCCCGGGCTTCGTCACTCCCTATGTGACCCGCGGCGTAGTCCTCCATAATCAGGCCGCCGGGCTCGGCCCGCAGGGTCACCAGGTTGCAGCGGAAGGCCGTCTCCTGGGGGGCCAGCTTCACCCCCAGGGCCGCGGCCTCGAGAGGGGCCCGGCCGGTGTGGTAGCGGGCCGGGTCATAGCCCATGATGGAGAGGTTGGCGATGTCGCTCCCCGGCTCCATGCCGGGAGGGATGGTGCGGGCCAGGCCCAGCTCGCCCCGGCGGGCCAGGGAATCCATATGGGGCGTGGCCGCGGCCTCCAGGGGGGTCTTGCCCCCCAACTCCGGGATGGGGTAGTCCCCCATGCCGTCGCCCACTAAGATAACGTATTTCATAAGAATATTTTAACCCATACAGTGCAAAAGTGGTGGAAAGCGTGCCTGATAAAGAAAGTAGGGCGGAGGAACCCCGCCCCTACATGCCTCCAGTTGCATCTTTAGGTAAAGATAGGAGCGCAGGCGGGGACGCCTGCGCCACCGATGAAAGGCGCTCTCATTATCATTTCACGCCCCGGGGGCCTGCTGCTGGCGCCGCTCCTCCAGGGAGTGCTTGATCTCCGTCAGGGTCTCGTTGATGCGAAAGAAGACGATGAGCACCTCGCAGTAAACCCGGACGAACAGGGGGCCCAGGATGATGAAGAACAGGCCCTTATAGATGTTCTTGGTATAGTCAAAGTGGACCCCGAAGCCGATGTAAATCAGGCCCACGGTGAGGCAGGTGAGGACCCCCAGCCAGAAAAAGACCTGAATGAGGATGGGGGTGACCATGGTGCGGAAGGCCCAGAAGTCTTTCATGGCGTTCTCCTTTCCCGGCAATTGTCATTCTGAACGGAGCGCAGCGGAGTGAAGAATCTAGATTCTTCGCTTCGCTCAGAATGACAGGAAATTGCTCACAATGACATAAAAGGCACAGGGAGACGCCTGTGCCACCAAGTATTAAAGGGTTGGGAGGGGTGGGCGGGGGGAGGGAAGGGACTCGTTGTCCCTTCCCTCCCCCCGCACTCATTTCTTCCTCCCCCCC